>Ga0209656_10002909_pt1 | contig 11102 bp, 7 predicted proteins | sample BogFormECP12_OM2_FD_188239 | JGI IMG/M metagenome (GOLD analysis project Ga0209656, IMG submission 188239) | Bog forest soil microbial communities from Calvert Island, British Columbia, Canada - ECP12_OM2 (SPAdes) (version 2) | ecosystem: Environmental > Aquatic > Freshwater > Wetlands > Bog ... | reverse complement strand
CGCGTTACCCGACATAAAAGTTACACGACTGGAATACGAACCGATATCGATCGGCGTGAGATCGGTGTCCGCCGCGATGACTCGCACGCGGGAGAGTGAGCAGCCCAGCGTTTCGGCCGCGATCTGAGCGGTCATCGTATCCGATCCCTGGCCAATGTCAGAGGCGCCCGTGTACACCACCACGCCACCATCGCGATCAATCTTGATGTTCACCGTCGAGTGCGGCATGTCGGAGCGGATAATCGAATTGGCCGCGCCGCTCACATAATGGCTGCAGGCGATGCCCAGTCCGCGGCCCTTGGGCAGCTTGCCTTTGCGTTCCTTCCAGCGCGAACCCTCTACTGTCTTCTCAATGCACTCCGGCAGGCCATAGCTCTGGACGCGCAAGCCATTCACCGTGACGCATGGAGGCTGGAGCAAATTGCGCTGGCGGATCTCGGCGGGATCCATTGCGATCTTCGCCGCGAGCTCGTCGAGTTGCGATTCAAATGCGAAGCGGACGTTCACGGTGCCGTGGCCGCGCATGGCGCCACAGGCCGGCTTATTCGTGAGTACGCGATAGCCGTCGTACTGAATATTGGGAATGTCGTAGAGCGCGCCAAGCAGCGCACCTGAATACAAAATCGTCACCACGCCATAGGAACAGTACGCGCCGCCATCCTGCACCACGCGCGCTTTCACGGCGGTGATGCGGCCATCTTTTGTAACGCCAGTCTTCAGGTCAACAATCGTGCGCGGGCGGCCGCGATGCGCCCAGAAAACTTCCTCGCGGGTATAAGTAATTTTCACCGGGGCCTTCGCTTTGCGTGCGGCTACCGCGGCGATGATCTCCAGCGGAATGACTTCGCTCTTGCCACCGAATCCGCCGCCGACCAGCGGCTTGATCACGCGAATCTGCGCCATCGGCATATCGAGCACGAGCGACAGCTTGTGCTGCAGATAGTAGGGGACCTGGGTCGACGACCACACCGTGAGGCGCCCGGGTTTGCCGGTGTGCGGATCGATTTCGAACGAGGCCAGCGTGGAATGCGGCTCCATCGCGGCGTGGGTGACTTCGTTGGCAATGAAGCGGGCTTCGGCGATCTGATCGGCTTCGGCAAAGCCCTTATCAGGATCGCCGAAGACGTGGTGATAATCCTTCTCGAGATTATTGGGCTTGTTGTCGTGGATGAGATCGCTCTGGGCCTTCATCGATTCTTCGGGATCGAAATAGGCGGGCAGTACTTCATAGTCGATCTCGATCAGTTCAAGCGCTTGCTCGGCAATTGCCTCCGAAGTTGCCACCACGCACGCGACGTGGTCGCCGACATAGCGAACCTTCTCGAGAGCCAGCGCGTGCTCGTCGTGTCCGACGGGAAGAATTCCGTAAGGATTCGGCGCGTCTGGACCGATCACTACGGTGACTACGCCGTCGAGTTTCTCGGCGCGGCTCGTATCGATGCGCTTAATGCGGGCATGCGGATGGGGCGAGTGCAGAATCTTGCCGATCAGCATGCCCGGAAGGCTGAGATCGTCGGCGTACTTGCCGGAGCCGGTGGTTTTTTCCGCCGCGTCGACCATGGCAGTGGGCTTGCCGATAATGGAGAAGTTATCCATTGCTGATTGCCTACATTCCTTCAGAACCAGTACTCGCACATTTGGTGCAGAAACTCTTTGTTTATCGGAAAGCCCGAGGCGGATCCGATGACGGAGTCAATCCCACACTTCGGACAGAGTGCCGTTTGTTCGTCGTCAATCCAATCGCTGATTTCTTGGGCTCCAAACGTCTTCTCGCAATAAAAACATCCACAGATTTCACTCGCGAGAACTTCGGCGCGATGTTTTGAGCTGTGCTCGTGCGCATCCCTTACATCAGGTGGCATTTTCGACTTCGCCAGCTCGACTCGGGCTCTGAGTTTGTCGAAACCACCTTGATTGTTGAAGAACTTTGGCAAAACTCACCTTTCAACGCCGAGACGCGGCGTCCGTTTCCCGCTCAGTTGAAGTCTCTCGCTCTGCCGCAATCGCCGAGCGAATCGCTTCGTACATCTGGTTGTAGCCGGTGCAGCGGCAGAGATTGCTGCTGAGCGCGGCGCGAATGTCATCTGTCGATGGGTCGGGATTCTCCGCCATCAGCGATTTCACCGTCATGATGAAGCCGGGCGTGCAGTAGCCGCATTGCGCGCCGCCCCAGTCGCCGTAGGCCTTTTGAATCGCGGCGAGACTTCCATTTTCCTGAACGCCTTCGATGGTGGTGATCTCCTGGCCCTCGCAGCTGGCGGCCAGCATGGTGCACGCCATCATGGCGACGCCGTCAACCAGCACGGTGCATGCGCCGCAGGAGGAATCGTCACATCCGCGCTTGGAGCCGGTGAGTTGCAGATCCTGTCTGAGGACATCGAGCAGTAACGCGCTCGGCTCAATGGCCAACTCGTGCTTGCGGCCGTTCACTCGGAGTTCGATCAGTTCTTTTTTCAAGATAGCTTCTAGCTCCTAGCTTCTAGCAAAACCATGTTCCGATTGGCTAGCCGCTTGGAGCTAGCAGCTAGAAGCTTTTAGTACACCGGCACCTTCGGATCCACCTGCTTCGACCACGCGTCGATGCCGCCGCGCATGGACTGTGCTTTCTCGAAACCTTGCTGCCGGAGCCAGACAGTCACGTTCATCGAGCGGACGCCGTGATGGCAAATGACAACGATATGCTCGTCCGGATCGAGTTCCTGATGCGCCCGCGAGGGCACTTCGCCCATGGGCATCAACTTGGCTCCCGAGATTTTCGCAGTTTCGAACTCCCATGGCTCGCGAACATCGAGCAGCGTGAATTGCTCGCTCGCCGCATGTTTCGCTTTCACATCCTCGGGAGTGATCTCGTAATCCATGCCTCAATCGTAACTGAGCTACTTTCCGGTCCACTTCGGAGTGCGTTTTTCCATGAAGGCGCGAATTCCCTCGTGCGCGTCGTGAGTGTTCATCAATTCGTCCAGGTACACGCGCTCGGCTCGCGCCAGCCCTTTATCGAAATGCATCGCGTCCCAGGCGTAAAACGCCTTCTTGGCAACCGCCAGAGCCGACGGACTTAGCTTCGACAAATGATCGAGACATTCTTCGACCGCGTCGGCCAGTTCATCGTCCGAAAAAGCGCGATTCGCCAACCCGATCTCGGCGGCCTCGCTTCCCTTGATCGAGCGGCCAGTCAAAATCAATTCTGCCGCGAGTTTCTGTCCAATCAGCGCGGCCAAACAAGTACACGCGACCGGCGGATAGCAGCCTAGCCGGATCTCGGGGAATCCCCACTGCGCCGATGCCGTCGTAAACACCATGTCGCAGACCATGGCCAGTTCCGCGCCGCCGCCGAGACAATGGCCGCGAACAGCGGCGACCGTGACCTTCTTACTTGCAACCAGGGCGCGGATGATGGCGTGAAACCGCGCCAGCATCTCTTCGACTTTGTCGGGCGTATGCGCCGCAACGTCCACCCCGGCGGAAAAAGTTCGCGAATCTCCGCTGAGCACGATCAGGAAAACATCCTGCATAGCCTCGGCCTCGGCCAAGGCCAGACTGAGTTCCTGCATCATCTGCAGATCGATCACGTTCAACGGAGGATGACGCAGCACGATATGAGACACGGGTGGGGCAATCTCTACTGCGATGCGGCTAAGCTCCGATGCCACGGCCATGCTTTTGCTGCCTCTCTTCCCGCTCGCGAAATCTTTACAGGTTGATTGCCGACTTGCGCACCTCGCCGATGGTCGCCAGCGGATCACGCGCACCGGTCTTCTCGGCGATCCACTTCTTTTCGTCGGCGATGATTTCAAGCAACAGCTTCTTGTCCTCTGCCGACGGCATGTACTCTTTCACATGCTCTTCGTAAGCACGGTCGTCGAGCTGTTCGCCGGTTTGCGCGTGGAACTTCTGCCCCGCCCACTTTCCGATGGCACGGTTGAACTTGATATGCGGCGCATAGAGCTTCGGCTCGCCCGGCTTCAGCGAACTGTTGAAGCGCTCGATCAGCCCTGCAACTTCGTCGCGATATAGGTTGCGGTTGTAGTCATTGAGATCATCGAGGTCGGGCGGCTTCTCGTTCTTGGGTTCGTCGTAGCGGCCCTTCACGCCCCAAACGTAGGCCCAGTGCGCCGACGACGAATGATCGGTGCCGAACAAGTCGTAGGAGCTTGAAATCCACTTGTTCAGATACTTCTGCATCAACCACGCTGGAATGACACCCGCTTCCACGATACGCCGGAGGCCGTCGTTCCCTGTGCCCATGTGGAAGGCTTCTTCGCGCAGCATGTACGACATCGAACGGCCGAGGGGAGCGAAGGCCGAATATTTCAGCATCTGCAATTGAAACTTGCCGTCGCGGTCGACGAAGTCGGTGTAGGTGAAAAAGTCCATCCAGTTGTCGACGTCGACGTTGAAGGCGCCCAGCAGGCGCTTGTTCTCGAACGCGCGGCGCTCGAGCATTTTCTGCGCCTCGACTTTGCCCGAATATCCGAAGTGATCGACCAGCAACGCGCACATCTGCCAGCCATGACGCATCTCCTCGATCATGACGCGCGTGATAGCGCGGCGATCCCACTCGGTGGGGGCATTCTCAAGCAGATTGCGCTGCTGTTCGACGCTGGCAAACTCGGTATCGCCTTGATAGACGATCATGTTCATCAGCGCGTCGCGCATCTGCTGCGTGGGAATCTGGCGGACGTTCTCCCACTTGCGGCGGCCCTTGTAGTGGCCGAACTCGATCTCTTCCGTATCGATGGCGCCGTACAGCGTGTCGAACTTAAAGGCCTCGATGTCGTCAGTGTTGACGCCGATATCCTTGCGCCAGTCGTTGAATAAGCCAATCCAATCACTGAACGTTCCGATTTTTGCTACTTTTCCCGGCATAATAAAAAACCTCTTAACCACAGAGGTACACAGAGGAATATTGGCTAAAACCTCTGCGCTCCTCTGCGGCCTCTGTGGTGATGATTGTTCTCACTTCGCTTTGAAATGTGCTGGACGCTTTTCCACGTACGCGGCCAGGCCTTCTTTTGCGTCTTCGCTTTGGAAGAGTAGTTGCTGATTTTCGCGTTCCACAGCCAATGCCGACTCCATGGGAATTTCCCAGCCCGTCTGCACTGCGCGCTTAATACGTCCCACAGCCTTCGACGCCTTGTTCGGCGGGCAGAACTGTTTCGCATACTCCATGATGCTTTCCATGAAGTTGTCGCGCTCAAAGATGTCGTTGATGATCCCGAATTCCAGCGCTTCTTCAAACGAGAAGGTATTGCCGGTGACCATCAGTTCGATGGCCTTGCTCTTGCCCACCATGCGCGAGAGCCGCTGCGTTCCGCCTGTGCCGGGAAGAACGCCCAGGTTCACTTCCGGCAGGCCGATCTTGCCGGCGTCCTTGCGTGCAATGCGGAGGTCGGCGGCCATTGCGATCTCCAGGCCACCGCCCACGCAGTGACCATTGATGGCAGCGATCACCAGCTTCGGCGTGTGCTCCAGACGCAGCAACATCTCGTTGGCATGAAGGCAGAAGTAATATTTGAACGTGGGATCGACGCTCGACAGCATCTTAATGTTCGCACCCGCAGAGAAAAACTTGTCCCCGGCGCCGGTCATCACGATGACGTAGACATCGTTGTCCATGCGAGCCTTGAGGATCGCCTCGTCCAGTTGCCGGTTCATCTCGTAGGTATAAGTGTTGGCGGGCGGATCGCACATCTCGATAACGGCGACGCCGCCATCTGTGCGGTAGTTGACTAGTTGCTTGGTGGTTTCGCCAGTTGCCGGCTGCATTGTGGTCGCCATCGAAAACTCTCCTGTTTGAAATCAGAATTCGAACTCTAAAATCCTCTATCGCGTCTTGCTGGGCTTCCCGCCTGCAAGGACGCCGCGCAGAAACAGGTCGCCCATCTGGCCGGCGATCGCTGCGGCATCGGCGTCAACTTTCGGCTTGTGCCAGGTATAAATCCAATTCATCATGCCGAACAAGCTCAGCACGGCGATGCGTGTCGTGAACTGCAATCCGCGGTCGCGTTTCAAATCGTCGAGCAGGCCCACGCAGATGCGATAGTATTCGCGCTTGATGGCCGCCACTTCCGAACCGAAGCCATTCTTCAGCACTTCATCTTCATGCGAGAGAACCTTCATCGCTGCCTGGTTGGCGAGGAAATATTCGAGGTGATTGAGGATGAAAGTGCGGATGCGCTCTTCCGGATCGCTGATGCCTTCGAGACGCGCCTTGAGCCGCTGCAGGATCGTTGTAAAGGTGTGCTTCTGAATTAAATAGAGAAGGCGTTCTTTAGACTCGAAATAGTAGTAGAGGCCAGCCAGCGACATGCCACTCGCGCGCGAGAGGTCGCGCATGGAAGCCCCTTCGTATCCCTTTTTGCAGAAGACGTCAGTGGCATGCCCCAGAATCTCCGCCAACCGCTGGTCGTAGCGGCTCTCGGGTACAGGCGCTTTACGATGACGGCGCGCGGAGACTCGGATGGTCGATGTAGCCATGCGTCTGGAAGGGGCGAGGCCTTGATTCGAACGTTCGTTCGAATTGAGTATACAGCCGTGTGATCCGAATCACAACCCGGCGGCAACTATCTTGATTTCTTCCTGTTGCCCGCCTCCCGGTAGGCTCGCTCCAGCGCGGAGAGAGCGACGCAGATCGCTATCTCGCGGCGCTCGCGAGCAGACGAATGCGCCCGGTCCTATGTGTGGTCAGTTCTTGATGTCGGACAGCAGAGTTTCGATCTCCGATTTGAGATCTGCCGTGAGCGGCAGGAACGGCAGCCGGGAGGGGCCGCCGTAGTAGCCATTGAGATCCATGCCGTGCTTTACCCCCGGCACGCCGAGATCGCCAATTACGCGCACGGCAGCCTTGGCAATGCGCTCCTGCTTCAGTCTCGCCAATTCGGCGTCGCCTTCTTTCCACGCCGCGTAAATCTCGTAGCACGCGGTCGGCGCCGGACAGGCAAAGGCGAGAATCGCTCCCACGGCCCCGGCATCGAGCGACGGTTGCAGTTGTTGTGCCGCTCCGACCATCACCTGGAATCCGACTTCTTTCTGACGCGTTTTCAGTTTGCCGACGACCGTTACGGCAGAGGACGAGGGCTTCGGACTTGAATCACCTGAGAGCACGCCGACCGGAATGAGTTCCCCTCCATCGCTCGGGGCGGCTGCGGCGGCCAGCATACGTGGAGTCACGGCCTCAAAAGTCTCGGTCACCGTGGCGCTGCGCTTGATGTGACTCGTGCCCGCAACCATCTTGCGAACCTTTTCGACGTCGCCGCTGGATTCCTTGATACCGATGAGGTTGGGATGTCCGGCCAGTTCGATCACGAGTTCGGCGGGGATATCGTATCCCGTAGCCTGCGGGAAGTTGTAGATGATGACGGGCAGCGGCGAGCGGTCGGCGACCGTTCGATAGAACGACAAGATATTCGCTGGAGCCATCTGCTTCTTGTAGTAATGCGGCGTGCGCACCATGGCCACGTCGTAGCCGAGCTCGGCGGCATATTCGGTGAGGCGCAATGTTTCAATCGCCGACTCGATGCCTGTGCCCGCAATCAGAACCTTATTGGGCGCAGTGAATTCGCGCGCGCATTTGAGCGCGTCGCGGCGCTCCTGGTCGGAGAGCATAATCGCTTCGCCGGTCGAGCCGAGGACAACGACACCGGCCACTGGCGTCCGCGAATAGCGCTCCACGTTCGATTCAAGCTTCTTGTAATACACGTTGCCGTCTGGATAGAACGGCGTGGTGATGGGAGGGAAAATTCCGTGTAGGAGCATAAGGGGGCCTCAATGGTCGATACTAGATTATCGGTCTCCGATGCGGTGTAAGCAAGCAGCGCCCTTAGCGCTTTACCAGTCTTTCCGCGTGCAACTGTTGCAGCGCTTTCACGTTCACTTCACCCCGCTGGAGTGCAGCGATGCCCTCAGCCGCAGCGCGCGCCGCAGCGAGCGTTGTAATCGTGGGAATGCGCGCCGTCACCGCCGCGCGGCGGATTGCCTTCTCGTCGAACCAGGGCTCTAGCCCCGTGGGCGTATTGATGATGAGCTGAATCTTTTGGCCTTTAATGAAGTCGACTACGTTGGGGCGTCCCTCTTTGACTTTGTACACGCGCTCTACATTCATTCCCGCGGATTCGATTACGTCGGCCGTGCCCGCCGTGGCGACCAGTCTGAATCCCATGTCGACAAACTTGCGCGCGACTGGAACCACGGTGCGCTTATCGTTATCGGTGACACTGAGGAAGATCGTGCCCTTGGTCGGCAACTTCTGTCCTGCGGCAAGTTGGGCCTTGGCGAAGGCTTCGCCGAAGTTGTCGGCCACGCCCATGACTTCACCGGTAGATTTCATCTCCGGGCCAAGCACTGTGTCAACGCCCGGAAACTTATTCCACGGGAACACGGGTGACTTCACATAGTAGTGGCTACCGGTGTCGAGATCGGCGCGGCGCTTGATGAAGTCTGGCAGAAATTCCCGCAGTTTGCGGCCGGTCATTAGACGTGCCGCAATCTTGGCCATTGGAACGCCGGTCGCCTTCGAAACGTACGGCACCGTACGCGAGGCGCGCGGGTTCACTTCCAGTACATATACCTTGCCGCCTTCGGAGCCGTTGCCGCTGGCATGGCCGTTGCCGCGCGGAATGGCAAACTGAATGTTCATCAGCCCGATTACTTTCAGCGCGCGTGCCAGCTTGAAGGTGTAGTCGCGCATGCGGTCGAGTAGCGGAGCGGGAATATCGACGGCCGGCAGTACACATGAGGAATCGCCGGAGTGAATGCCGGCTTCTTCGATGTGCTGCATAATTCCGCCGATCACGACATCCTCGCCGTCGGAGAGTGCGTCGACATCAACCTCGATCGCGTCTTCGAGAAAGTGATCGATCAGCACCGGCCGGTCATGCGAATATTCGACCGCCTCTTTCATATAGCGGATGATCGATTCTTCGTCGTAAGCGATGACCATGGCGCGGCCACCTAATACATACGAGGGCCGCACCAGCACGGGATAGCCAATGCGCTTTGCACCTTCGATGGCTTCGTCGATCGAGGTGGCCATCACGCCCGGTGCCTGTGGGATCTGCAATTCTTCGAGCAGCTTGTTGAAGTGCTTGCGATCTTCGGCAAGATCGATTGACTCGGGCGACGTGCCGATAATGTTCACTCCGGCAGCCTTCAGCGGCAGCGCCAGATTCAATGGAGTCTGCCCGCCAAACTGCACGATCACGCCGACCGGCGCGCCTTTTGAAGTTTCGTGCTGGTAAATCGCCCACACGTCTTCGAACGTGAGCGGCTCGAAGTAAAGCCGATCGCTGGTGTCGTAATCGGTCGAGACGGTTTCCGGATTGCAGTTGATCATGATCGTCTCGTAACCGTCGTCGCGCAGGGCAAACGAAGCATGGCAGCAGCAATAGTCGAATTCAATTCCCTGCCCGATACGATTCGGCCCGCTGCCCAGAATGATGACTTTCTTCTTGTCGGTCGGCTCCGCCTCGTCTTCGTCTTCGTAGGTGGAGTAGAGATAAGGCGTGAAGCTTTCGAACTCGGCAGCGCAAGTGTCCACGCGCTTGTAGACGGGCATGACGCCATGTTTCTTGCGCAGGTGCCGGACTTTTTCCTGCCCTTCGAGCCGCCAGACCTGCGCGAGCCGGCCATCGGAGAATCCCATGCGCTTCGATTCGCGCAGCACTTCCGTCGGGATCGACTCCATGGGATGCTTTTCGAGTTCCAGCTGCTGGTCGTTGATTTCTTTCAGTTGGTACAAGAACCACGGGTCCATCGAGGTCATCTTGGCGACCTGCTTCACCGTATGTCCCTGGCGCAGCGCATATTGCACGTAGGCCAGACGCTCCGGATGCGGCGTGACCAATCGCTGCGTGAGAATCTTCGGCTCGATCTTGCCGCCACCGACGCGCTTGCCCGTATCGAGTGAACGAATGCCCTTCATCAGCGCTTCCTTGAAGGTGCGGCCGATGGCCATGACTTCGCCGACAGATTTCATCTGCGGGCCCAGCGTGTCGTCGGCGCCGGGGAATTTCTCAAACTGCCACTTGGGGATCTTCACGACGACGTAGTCGAGCGTTGGTTCAAAGCACGCCGGAGTTTTGCGGGTGATATCGTTCGGAATCTCATCAAGCGTGTAGCCGACCGCGAGCTTTGCCGCAATCTTGGCAATCGGAAATCCGGTGGCCTTCGAGGCGAGCGCCGAAGATCGCGACACGCGCGGGTTCATTTCGATCACTACCATGCGCCCGGTCTCGGGATTCACGCCGAACTGGATATTCGATCCGCCGGTGTCCACACCGATCTCGCGAATCACGGCGATGGACGCATCGCGCATCGCTTGATATTCGCGGTCCGTCAGCGTCTGCGCTGGGGCCACTGTGATCGAATCGCCCGTATGCACGCCCATGGGATCGAAGTTCTCAATCGAGCAGACGATGATGACGTTATCTTTCGTGTCGCGCATCACCTCGAGCTCGTATTCCTTCCAGCCCAGCACTGACTCTTCAATCAGCGCCTCATGCACTGGAGAAAAATCGAGACCGCGGCCCAGCACTTCCGACATTTCTTCACGGTTATAGGCAATGCCGCCACCGGAACCGCCCAGCGTGAACGACGGCCGGATGATGACCGGGAAGCCAATCTTTCCGGCAAATTCGAGACCATCTTTGATGTTGTTCACCAGCGCCGACTTGGGCACATCGAGGCCGATCTTCTGCATCGCGTCTTTGAACACAAGCCGGTCTTCAGCCTTCTTGATGGCTGTAACGTTTGCGCCAATGAGCGCAACGTCGTACTTTTCCAGCACGCCGCCGTCGGAAAGTTCGATGGCAAGGTTCAACGCCGTCTGTCCGCCAACGGTGGGGAGCACGGCAAAGCCCGCGCCCGGCGCCATCTCGCGCTCGATGCGAATAATTTCTTCGAGATATTCGAGCGTGAGCGGCTCGATGTAGGTGCGGTCGGCCGACTCCGGATCGGTCATGATGGTGGCCGGATTCGAATTCGCCAGCACCACCTCGTAGCCCTCAGACTTGAGCGCCTTGCAGGCCTGCGTGCCGGAGTAATCGAACTCGGCCGACTGCCCAATAATGATGGGCCCGGAGCCGAGGATCAGGATCTTCGAGATA
>Ga0209656_10002908_pt1 | contig 11105 bp, 4 predicted proteins | sample BogFormECP12_OM2_FD_188239 | JGI IMG/M metagenome (GOLD analysis project Ga0209656, IMG submission 188239) | Bog forest soil microbial communities from Calvert Island, British Columbia, Canada - ECP12_OM2 (SPAdes) (version 2) | ecosystem: Environmental > Aquatic > Freshwater > Wetlands > Bog ... | reverse complement strand
CGAGGGTGATCATACCGCTGCCCCTCTCCAACGCTAGCAAAGACGCGTATCGAATGACGTTCATAATTGAGCCGCCGGAAAGCGGATGCTGGGCCGCAACTTTGCTCAGGTCAATGGATTCCTCGAGCCGGGCTTTGGGCGAGAAGCCCTGCACCCAGAGGCGCAATCGTTCCTCGGGCCGCGGCATCGGGAAGAAGACTATGGACTCGAATCGACGAGTGAATGATTCGTCCAGATTCTCGCGCTGGTTGGAGGCAAGAATTGCAATCCCGTCGAAGGTCTCAATGCGTTGCAGGAGAAAAGAGACTTCCTGATTGGCGTAGCGGTCGTGAGCATCTTTGGTTTCGCTCCGCTTGCCGAAAAGAGCATCGGCCTCGTCGAAGAAAAGAATCCAACCTTTATGTTGGGCCTGGTCGAAAACGTGGGCCAGGTTTTTCTCGGTTTCGCCAATGTATTTCGAGATGACCAGGGAGAGGTCAATGTTGTAAACCTCCCGGCCCGTGGACTTGCCGAGCAGGCAGGCAGTCATGGTTTTGCCCGTCCCTGGCGGGCCGTAAAAAAGGGCGCGATAACCGGGGCGCAGTTTAGCCGCCATATCCCACTCAATCATGAGGGTTTCACCGTGACGGATCCAGACTTCAATCTCCCGGACCTGGCGCAGGGTGCCGGGGTGCAGCACAAGGTCGGCCCAATTCAACTGTGTCTCGATGTGGCGGGCCGGGAATTCGGCGCTCAAATCCGGCCGGCGCGCGTGACCCGTCGTAAAGAGCCCAAAATACTCTTCGGAGAGCCGCAACGAGCCTTTCAGTATGGGTTCGTCCCGACCCTGCGGGACGAGTCGCAGAATACTGTGCTTCGCAAAAAAGTGCTCGCGTTCGAACAACGCCTGGAGCGCAAAGCGAAGTTCCAGGTTGTTGGCTGCCAGGATGAATGCGAGCGTCTCGCCGGTCGGTACGAACTCGCCGTTCGCGGCGTCCGGGAAGCCGCCGAACTCGGTGAACCTGCGATCGAAGGTCTTATTTTTGGTATGGAAAATATCCAGTAACTGGGGCCGGATGAGAGGTGCGAGGCTCAGAACGATAGCAGCCCTCTCAGCAAAAGAGAGGTTATAATGGCGGACGAACGCGGCGTAGGCGGACTCGGACTCGGCAAGGTCGGGCGGAATGGTCTCGAAAATATCCGGATATTCTGTTTCCTGGCCAAAATAGAGCTTGAAACGGAGATCCAGCAGTTGGGCAAACCAGGCGAGTTCCTGTTCCAAGTCGCGCGCATTTTGCTGGATCACTGGTATCATGGTTGCGAGCATATTCAAGAACTCAAGAACTCAAGAACTCAAGAACTCAAGAACTCAAGAATGTGCGATACCGAAATGCAGCGCGAGACTATTTGTTCTTCTTGAATTCTCGACTTCTTGAGTTCTTGAGTTCTTAAATTTTCAAGTGGAGCTTTCCCATGTTTCCCTACCACTCCACGTGCATCGGAGCCTCCATCCAGGGCAACTTCACCCAGGCGACGCTCCAGGGAAACCGGTCCAGGACCACATCGTAGGTTTCACGCTCGACGCGCAATAACCATGCCCCGTCCCGGGTGCTAAGCTGCCCTTTTCGGAGCAAGAAGGTGGCTCGAAACCCCGGAATGGACATGTTATGCAAAATCGGAGCCTGCTCGATCACGGCGGCCAGAAACCTGCTGCATTCCTCGTTTTCATCTTCAGTGATAGGCGCGCCGAAATCGAAGACCTCATCGACCGCCATTCCGCAAAGCACCTTATTCAGTAACAATAGGTATTCCGGGGGCGGTTCCTGGTTTGGATCAGCCAGGTACTGGAGCAGGCGGACTCCACGGTGTGGTGCGGCCACATCCTTGAAACGCCTCCCCTCCGAGAGGCCCAACCGTTCAAAGAAGCGGACGAGAAAAGGCCAGAGAATGACCAGGCCGGCATTCGTAATGTAAGCCTCATCCGCGTCACTGAAGCCGAAATCCACGTCGGTTTCCGGCTCGGACAACATGTTGGCGTTCTGTTCGGGCAATATCTTGGCTTGCGGTTCGCGCAATATGTTGGCTTCTGGTTCGCGGGCAACGCCTGCGTCTGAGTGCGTTTCGGAAAACGCGTTCTGTTCGCGAATCGCCGTGAGGATCGCCGGCAAGTTACTGCCGAATCGATGATTGGTGCTCGAAAGGCGTTTTGTCACCTGGAGCATCCGGTCAAGCAGGATACTGGTCCGAATTTTTTGATGGGAAGCGATATGCAGGAGCAGTGTTTGAATGAAACGGACGCCATCGCCGGAGGCAGTGTCGGAGAGGCGCAGCGCTAACAGAATGGCCGACCAGATCTCGAATCGCAACGTATGAACAGTAAACGACCCTTCGATGCTCAAGGTGGTCAGATCCTCAAATACACCATCGATGAAAGGGCCCAGAGCTCGAGAATATAGTCCGGCCAGGGCCACGAGAGCTCCATTCGAAAGATGTTGAATTAGGCGCTTCCGATATCTTTCGTGCGCCAGCAATTCAGTGACCAGAGGGCTGAACGCTTCGGGCGCGTGGGAAACCAGCCAAACAACACTGTTGTCCAGGATTCCGGTCTCGGCAGTATCCGCCCACCAGGGGAACGTTCCGGATTGCATGAAATATGCAAAAAGTTCCAGGTGCGCGGCTGTTCTCGTCTCTTTCGTCCGACTGGCCGATTGTTGGCCGATAGCCTCCCCTAGTTTTCGGCGGAACTCCGTGTCAAACCTTTTGATCAGCGCCTCTTCCAGGTCCTCCAATGGTAGTTCGCCCAAGTCCACTTCGACCGAGTCGATCCGGTGAATCACCTCTGGACTGCTAAGCTCGCTACAATGTTGCGCGATCAGCGGTGTCAGCCGCCATTGCGTCAGTAAGCCAAGCTTTTGCTGAAGCCCGTAGGCGTCCGCCGCGTCCTGCACCGTAACCTGCAGGATCTGTCGCTTAATCAGGTGGCGCTGATTGGCCATACGCGTTGGGATCCGCTCATTCACGGATTTCGTCACCCGACGGGTGAGTTGCTGGAAGGTGGTGCAGTGACATCGATGTTAACTGTTTCTCTTAGATCGGTGCTTTGGTGCCCGTAAATGCTGGTTGCCCGGACTTTAAAGGTAGTTTGCTTTTCCAGTGCCGCCGTTGGCAGCAAAACCGATTTCTCGCCGACAGTGTCAACACCGAAATCAACTCCAACCCGGGTCGTGCCAACGCCCCGATCTGTGTAGTCAAAGCCCGGTGAACCGACCGACGTGTTGTCGACATTCAGCAACTGATATTCAACGCCCTTTTGCGTGTTGTTGACCAACACCATACCTGATGTCCCAGCTAAGATCGGGGAGCGCTCTGCTCTCACCTCGGGATCCGGGCTAGGCCGAACAAGGACGGCGACGAATTGGTTCAGTTGGAGAGTCTCTCGGTTATTGATCTTGGTCGACGTTACAATAAAAAGAGTATCTTCGGTCAAATTGCCGGTAGTAACGGTTCCCTCGGCGAATGCGGCCGCCTTAACAAATCCGGAGAGGTCACGCGACTGAACACGGATTGCATCCCCGACATATTCCGATGGAGTAATTCCACGTTGATACAGCTCATAAGTGGCAGTTGCCTGGAAGCGGGTAAGCGTGAACTTCGGAGTCCCTTTATAATCGACAATGGGCATGTCAACACTGACTTCAACCGTCGGGTCGGGTCGGACGCTGATGGAGAGCCGGGTGTCAAGGAAGACCGAACTGTCGTGATCTGCCGTCTTGCGGCGGGCCTTGGTTTTAATCGCGGTATCTTCAACGAGTTTCGCGTCGGATTTCAGGGTTAGCAAAATCATGGCTCCTGTTCCGAGAACGGGGTCCGAGAGTGACTCGCCATTCTCATTGTCTCCGGTGTCCTTGAAAAACTGGTAGGTCACGCCTGCCTGACTATCAGTAACCGCGATGGTGACGGACTTCTCGCCATAGTCAACGACTAACTCTCCGTTTCGGGCGATTTGATTACGCTGCGGCTGAAAGGTTAGCGCCAGTCTCTGGTTGAGCCCGACCTCGATCGCGACAAGCTCATTGAGGTAAGTTTCCAGTAAAACTTTCTGGTCCGCGTCTTCCCGAACGGCCATGATTGAAAATGTGACATCCTTCGTGATCTTGGGGGTAGGCAAGACAACTCCATCTTCCCCCTCAGATCCATTTCGCTTGACTTCATAGGAAGGAGTTAGCTCGTTTCCTTCCGCGTCGCACAACCGGTAAAGTACCCCGGACTGACCACCAAATATCGTAATCTTGGTGTCTTGGTCCACGGCGACTATCTCGGGATACACCAGTCGAAGATCCCGCAAGGGATAAGGCACGCCGATGCCCAGGATCAGGACCAGACGATCGCGGGCAGTCCGGTTGCGGACCGTACTGTTGCGCGCGTCCTGAAAGCCGTCGCCAATATTCGCGTCGGTTTCCTTCGTGATCATTTTATTAAGCTTTCAAGCCAAGCTTTGAATGCAGATTCAAAGGCGGACATCTGCGTCTGGTCCAGCCAGTGAATCGAAATACTTAGATGAGCCGGAGTTTCCTCCCGCAGTGTTTGTTCAATGAAATATTTAAAGTCAACAAGTTTGAAACGCTCGATCCAGTTGGGAAAAATAAAACTGAGCTGTGCCGAGTAAGGGTCCTTTTGCCAAGGTTTGGCCAATAAGGCGTAGGCCTGCCACCTGTTAATGGTCGCGAACAGTCCCTGTTTTTCGTCCGCATCACGCGGACGCAGCAGGATGTTTTCCACCATGTGAAAGCCGCCCTGGTCTGTTCCCGGCAGGTCGGCCAGCGCCCGTCTTCGGTAGGTTAGGAGGCCCAACTTCCGGCTGATCCGTTTTTCCAGTCCAGAAACATTGTCGGTATCCCAGGACGGCGCAGTGTAGTTGAAGGCACGTCCTCTTTCAGCACCGCTTTTGTCGTACTCGCGCAAGAAGGCGCGCTTCGCGCGGACAAGCTGGTCCGACGAATCCTTCGTGAGCAGTGAATAATCCGTGAACTGCTCCGAGAAGCGTGCAAGAAGATGATTCAGAAAGCGGTTTATTCGACTGTAATCAGGTTGAGTCTCCGGACTCTCCGGCTTCCAAGCAGGATTTTCGGTAAGATTTTGAAGGTTACGTCGAAAGACTTCCCCGTCGTGCACTCTGAGTTCTCCGAGATTCAGATCTGGATCATCAACCACCTGTGAAAAATAGGTTCGATAGTCGTCGCCTTCCTCTCTGTCTTGAAACGAAAATAAGTCTTTGGCATGTGCAATTTGGCTGAAATAGTTCGCGAGGATCTGGTCGAAGAACATGAGGTACGCTTTGAGTTGTCTGGCCTGTGATTTCCGTTGATCGGAGGCAGATGCCGGCAGTCCATATGCCCCGATACCGTAAACGGCCGGGAGGTGATGTTGCACGGAATAGTACCGCCCGATTTGGCGGTCCCTTCCGGGATCAAGGATCAGGTCGCGCTCCGATTCCGGCAACGGCTGATTACGAGCTACAGCTTGTAAATCGGTAGGAATTTGATTCACCGTTTGCTGATCCCAAGCCCGGTTGATTTGGCCTCTGACAACACTGATATCAGATGTGGGATCCAGGCCGGGCGAGCTTCCCGTGTCCAGATCCAGGTACCACGGTTCCTTGTTTCCCCCCGGTAGGGAAACGGTTATACTGCGAACGGCTACCACGCCTTGGAGATCCATGATCAATTGGATGAGATCGGAGACGCGGATGGCAGTTTTACGCTCGGTGCTTTCCAGTTCTCCAGTATCGATGAAGCCGTGCTGCAAAACGGGACCATCCAGGATCTCGTCGATGCTCTTACCGCGATCGCGCATTTCGGCCAGGCTATAAAAACGGACGCGCGGCGAGATGAAGTCGACCAAAGCTCGGTGGATCGCCGCAAACAATTTTGTGGGCTCTTCGCCATCGGCAATCTCGATTTTCGCACGGACCCTTATCCACTGGACAGGCATGATGCTGGGCGGTGCGAAGTCCTGGCAAAGGTTCCGGCAAGTGTGTAGCCGCTCGTTAACGTCTTGCAGCACCTCGGAGGCAGCTCTGGTTTGATCCGTCTCGATCAGGACCCGACAAACCCCACGAACGGGAACGGGCTCGCGCTGGACCGCCGGATCGAGGTAGAGGGTTTGATCGGAAGGGTCGTGAAATAGCGCCGGCTCAGGAATCTCCACCTGTTCTATCCAGGCATTCCTGACGCCATCCACATCAATCAGCAATTTGCGGAGATCAGTGGTTGTAACCGGGTTGGCGGTGAGGATCCTGGCGGGGCTGTAGAGGGATCGATACGGGTCGCCCTCGTGTGAAGCGAGAAGATCCCGCATGTCGTAGTTGACACGGTAGCCGAGGTCAGTCAGGGCGTAGCAGAGCGCTTCCAGGATAGTGATTCCTGGGTCATGACTGTTATAGTCCGTCCACCGTTTCCCGGCGAGGCGTGCGATAAGATCGATCCCTTCCTGACGGAGGAGCGCGTAGTCCAGCGCCGGCGGACCCTGAAGTGGATCGGTGGCAACACTGAGGGGATTATCCATGAATCAAACCGGGGATTTGAGGCGCCAGTCCGTCGATCATAATTCTTGCTCTCTTCACGAACGTCGATGAAAAGACGACTAGTTGTTTGTCACCTCGGTGTTTGAGGTCCAGGATATTTTAACCACACCATCACTAGCTACCCAACCGATCCAATAAAGGTTTGTCCAACTCGGATGATCTCCCATTGCCTGCAATATGGTACCCCGAGGCTGACCGGTTAATTTTTCCCTAAAGTATATCCGCATAGGGTGGTTCGGATCTTTCCAATTACCATTGCCGAAAACCTGAATCATAGGGACATGTTGGAAAAGCTCACCATTGACGTCTAATCTATCCCATATGCTAACCCTTCTTCCCACCCCTGCAGAGGTGTTTCCGACAATCATCAGTGTCTTAAAGGAATTCGTGTCGTTAGCAATTTCTGCATGATTGCTAAGCGTTATGAACGGATCAGCAAAATTGCTCCAAGCACTCGTGAATCGAATCGGGTTAGAGCCTGAAAGAATTCGCACACTGCCGGCGACATCTAACGAGTCCTGCGGATCTAACGTTCCAACACCTACCTTTCCCTCCTTTACGAGCGCTAACGGGTACGTCGCATCGGTCTGATTTTTGAAAATCAATTTACCTTGCCCTTCGCCCGCAGCACCCCCGGTCGAAAAGATCAGAAATTCTTTCCCGCCACCGCCTTTAGTCGCCCTTGCATCCAGGCTCAGGAACGCGCCGTACGGCGCCTGGTCTCCGCCACCGACTCCTACACGCAAATGGGGATATTGATTGTTCCCTACGATGTCGAGTGGAGCGATTGGTGTCGTCGTGCCGATGCCAACGTTCCCGCTGGCGTAATCGATGAACAACCGACTGACCCCAGAGCTAGAATTAACATTCAATCCAACTTTGGGTGACGTTTCGCCAGAAATCAGGTTGAGGGCCCAGGCCGGTTTGGGGTCCGCCACGTTCTGGTAGAAGTTGAGGACGGTTCCGTCCGGGCCTGAAGCGTCTATCCGCAGCGGATCATTTGGCAGCTTGGAGATGCCGTCGTCATTCTGGTTAATTGCGCTATCGATGAGGTCCGCAAAGTTTTCTTGAGACGGAATTGTTCCTTTTGTGAAAAAGCCTTTCAGCGTGTTTCTATCTCGGTTCATGGCGTCGTACCGTTGAGGTTAATACTGGTTAAATTCAATTATGGAGTTCCTTGCAGGAACGATTCTCCGGTTTTCGCTATCCAATTTTGAAGTCCACTCCCACTATCATGTAGTTGATCCCGATGAAGTATTCTTCTTCGTACCGTTCGTCACTGATGACATCGATTCGATGGTTCGGTGCGGAGACCAGAATCACATCCGGGCCGCCGCCCGGGATCTCAGTGACGTAAGAATCTTCCGGCACCTCGCGCCAATCGTTGTCAGACAGGGTAAAGAGTTTTATGTGCGCGACATAATCGACGTAAGGGCGCTCCTTGGCGAAATTGATGATCAGGCTGACGTTGATCTTACCAGCAAAAATGATTTCCGCGCTCTCATCATACGCCCACGGCGCCAGAAAGCGTTGAAGCGCAATGTCGAGCAACTCCGTGGCATATTCCGGAATCCAGCCAGGCTTTAATCGGACACCAATTCTAATCATCAGCGGCAGATAGGTAGGGCTCTTTACCATGAAACTTGCAAGGATCGGACCGTGCAAAAGTACAAATTGCTCGATCCTCCGGAGCGTATCGACCGCTGCTTTGGGTTCGAACGGGTTGAACGGACGCTTGCCGCGAATGTCCGGAACTACAATAATCTGAACATGCCCAGCCTGCTGGGGATCTTCAGAGGAGTCAACGGCGAGACATTTTACCTTATAAATTTCCGGAAAAGCCTCCAGGACCAGGTGCTCGTAGTCCCACGAGGTAAGCGTCCGGTTCTTGTGCCGCAGCCGTTCACTGCTTCGGGTGTAAAACTGTTCCGCTTGCTCCTGCGCTTTTCCATTGGTCGAACTGTAGGGCTGATGGATGGCCTTGACCTCTGGCAATGGGCTGACCAGCTTTGTAATGCTACCTGGCGCCAGGGGTTGACTTAGGTGGTCTGGGGCATTGCCATGATCCACAAACGTGGCACTCACTGCCTGCGCCCGCACGTCAACGGTATCGGCGAACCCGCTGCTGTTCATGGCAATTGCCGCCCGGATCCAAAACAGATCCGATGGCAGCAAAGTGCTCGGTTTCGCAGACGGCAGGCTGAACGTAATAATGCCCGAGTTGAGCAAACCGTTCGTCGTGTCGGAGAGAACATTCCCTTTGTCCAGGCTTTCCCAGACGTTTCCATCAAGAAAGCTCCAGCGGATAACCCCGGGCTCTACATCCGGATCGCCGCCGCCCTCGGCCATCTGGAACAGAATCGCGATAGTTTGCGGAACCTCGGCATTCCGAAGACCGATGTAGAGCTCGCCCTCAAATTTGTATTGAGGCAGGAAAAAACACGAGGCAGTTTCCTTCGCCGCGCTATCGGCGATCGTCGGGATCGGGACGCAGCCAAACGGCTCGATGTGGTAGACCTGGTCGATTGATTCCGGGCTGTTGGTAACCGGGACGATCTCTACCGAGGCGCCGTAGCCCACCGCGAGCCGCTTGATTTTGGGCGTATACGGTGGGTTAGGTGGATCACCTGCAGCTTGGGCATTTTTGGCCAGGTTCGCCGCATATTTTGCAGCCGTTATAGGGTAGGCGGCGTGCTGAAAATCGGGCGGTTCCAGCTCGAGCTGCCAGTAGCGACTCCAGGCTAGCACCTCCTCTCCCGTGATGAGTTGGAGATCCCGCTGATAATTCGCTAACCTCTCGGTGAGCTGCCCCTGGCCGACGTCCTTGGTAAGATCGATTTTCTCGATGGTATTGACCTTCGACGCCCCCTTGGTTTGATCGCTATCGGCATGAAATAGCGAGACGTCAGCAATATCGATAATCGCCCGATTATCGTGGAATTTCAGTTTGGCTTTGTAGGTCGTATTATCATGAATTTTTGGGGTCGTATTATCATCCGCCTTATAGGAGATGTAGTACTTCGCCAGATCGTCCGGCACGCCCAACCACTCAATTTCCATGGCCAGGTAGTCGAGTTTTTTCGCGCACAGTTCCGGATGTGCAAGGTAGAAGCTAGAGCCGACTGTCGGGGAATAGCCGAAAGGCTCGAATGGCTTTTTGGAATCCAGGACGGCATCGTCATTCTGCAGATTGAGTTGTGTGATTCCACCGACGTTTACTTCGAGTTTCACTTTCTCCAGCACGAGTTGCTGGAAGAGAGGGTAGAGTTTTGTAACGGTCCCTCCTTCTTCGACTATGTCTTTCAACAGCATCTGCAACACGGGCCAGGGCAATTTTGGGGCGGGTCTCGCGCTCAAGGGGGCCAACGGAGGCGCCTGATCGTCCAGGTTAAGTGTCGCAATTAAGCTGGCGCCATCCACTATGATATTTGCCTTCGATTCATCTATTTCGACCATCTTTCCGGCGGTGCTAAGCGAAAATCGGAACGGCGTTTGCTTCTGAAGCGCCGCCCGGATCTGGTCACTCTTGAACTCGTCGGAACGGAACTGGAGTTTTAGCGTGATAGTGCGTGCTCCTTCGGCCAAGGCCAACAGGGGGGAGCAGACAGCGAAGCCGACGTTGCCGGAATCTTCCTTCTTCGGCCCTCCGAAAGTTCGCCAGCGCGGGGTGACCGAGTCTTTCGCCGTGCTGGACGCTACCTGGGTTGCGTCGGGAGCAGCATAGATGTTCTGCCACTCTTCGATGCTGGCGCTGGGCTCTTTCCAACCCCGTTTTCTTCGCTGGGCCCGCTCCAGCAAGATGTAAACTTTCTCCCATTCCTCGTCGGCCGGCTTGGTTTCCTGCGCAACATTTTTGATATAGTCAAAGTTTGCCGGCTCCAGAAATAACTCGGTGCGGATGTATTGTTCGTCGTTAACTTTGTCTAACTCCAAAAAATCTTTGCCTTCCGGCAAATCATTCCCGGGAGCCGGGTCGCCCAAAGCAAACTTAACCATCGCCTCAAATCCGGCGAGCGTAAATCCGGCTGATCTATGCTTCTGTTCAAGGTCCTGGCGCGCCTCTGAGTACACTTTTTCTTTGTGCGCCTGTTCCAGAATCCCGTAGACCTGGTCAAGGCGCGCCTTTGCATACACTTTTTCTTTATGCACCTGTTCCAGAATCCCGTAGACCTGATCGGCGATCGATGGTTGTGCGACGATCTCGCGGATGAAACAAAAGTCCTCGGCCGAAATGTAAAAGTAGTGTTCGAGGGTCACGACCCGGGTATAACAATCGTCGAGACTGGCAACGGGACCGCGGCTGAGTTGAGGAAACGTGATTTGACCCAGCGTGTCTTTCACGAGTTGTTGAAACTTCCCTGGATCGTAGGAGCGTAGGTAGTCCGAGACCACAGCAACGAGTTGATGACCCGGGATCTTGCGTTGCTTTTCCCGGCCGGCCGCTCTCAGGATGTCGTAGACACGTCGCCAGTCCTGGTAGATGTCGTCCACAGTCTCCATCAAGGTTGTGAACTCGTTCGGCGCCTCTAACTTTATATGGAGT
>Ga0209656_10002905_pt1 | contig 11111 bp, 12 predicted proteins | sample BogFormECP12_OM2_FD_188239 | JGI IMG/M metagenome (GOLD analysis project Ga0209656, IMG submission 188239) | Bog forest soil microbial communities from Calvert Island, British Columbia, Canada - ECP12_OM2 (SPAdes) (version 2) | ecosystem: Environmental > Aquatic > Freshwater > Wetlands > Bog ... | reverse complement strand
CGAGGACGTGCTGCATTGGCACCGCACGGCCCGCGACGCCTGCCGGCCATTCGGACCGGAAACTTACGGCAAATACAAAGAGTGGTGCGACCGCTATTTTTTCCTGCCGCATCGGAATGAGACGCGAGGGGCGGGCGGCCTGTTCTTCGATGATTTGAATCAAGACGGATTCGAGCGCTCGTTCGCATTCATGCGCAGCGTGGGCGATCATTTTTTGCCGGCCTACATGCCTATCATCGAGCGCCGCAAGGACCACTCCTTCGGCGAGCGCGAACGCAGCTTTCAACTGTACCGGCGCGGCCGCTACGTGGAATTCAATTTGGTTTACGACCGCGGAACCCTGTTCGGGCTGCAATCGCGCGGCCGCACCGAGTCGATTCTGATGTCGATGCCGCCGTTGGCGCGCTGGGATTACGATTGGCACCCCGTGCCCGGATCGCCCGAGGCGCGGCTGTACGAGGATTTCTTGCGCCCGCGAGACTATCTCGCCGAACTCGATCGGAGCTGATCATGCCGCTCCGAATCGGAATTCTCGGTACGGCCCGCATCGCGCGCAGTTTCGTGGCGGGTGTGAAGCCTTCCCCGCAGGTCTTGGTGACCGCGGTGGCGAGCCGCGACGCCGCCAAAGCTCGGGCCTTCGCGCAGCAGGCGGGGTTGGATCGCCATTTCGCATCCTACGAAGCCTTGCTGGCCGATCGCGACATCGACGCCGTCTATGTTCCGCTGCCCAATAGCCTGCACGCAGAGTGGTCGATCCGCGCCGCGCGCGCCGGCAAGCATGTGCTGTGCGAAAAACCTCTGTCGACGACGGCCGAGGAGGCGCGGGCGATGTTCGAGGCCGCGCGCCGGCACGGCGTCCACGTGGTCGAGGCGTACCCTTATCGGGCGCAGCCGCAAACGCTCACAATGCGCGAGCTTCTCAACGCCGGCGTCATCGGCGACGTGCAGCTGATCCAAGCCAGTTTTGGATTCACTCTCGGCGGCGGCGAGAACATCCGCTTGAGTCCGCAACTCGGCGGCGGCGCTCTCATGGACATCGGTGTGTATCCCGTGAGTCTGGCGTGCATGATCGCCAAGCAGCGTCCCGCTCGCGTTCACGCCGTCGCCGATTGGTCAACGAGCGGCGTGGATCGCGCGCTGGCCGCCACGCTGGCATTCGCCAGCGGCCTGTTCGCGCAGGTTACCTGCAGTTTCAGTACCTGCGACCATCGTCAGGCGTTGATCGCCGGCACCAACGGCGTGATTCAAACCACTTTCCTCAATCACACGTCCACCCCCGCGCAGGCGGTCATGAAGCTTCGGGTCGGAACCGGCAAGGACGCGGTCGACTCGGTCGTCGAATCGTCAGCGGTCAACGGCTTCCTCGCAGAAGCAGAATCGTTCGCGCGTCTCGTCGAGTTCGGGCCGGCCGAGTGGTCGGGTGCCACGCCCGAGGAATCGATCGACATCATGGCGACACTGCAAGCGATCCGCGAGAGCGCGCGCGGCGGCGGGATGATCGAGGTTCAGCCGCGGAGTTGAAGGGCGCCAGACAGGCGCAGCGTCGCGGCGCATGACCAATCCGGACCCCATGATCTCCAACAGCGTGCCAGCCGCACTAGTGCCCGAGCGCAAATACATAGTACTTGCGCAGGTTTTCGTGGACCGTCCAGGTGCCCTTGGCGCCGGTCTCGACGATGAAAACATCGCCGGTCTTGAGCGTTACCGGCGGCTTGCCCTGGATCTCGATGGTGCAGCTTCCTGCGAGCAGATGGCAGTATTCCCACGCGTCATAGTCGATCTTCCAGACGCCGGGCGTCGATTCCCAAATGCCGGCGAGGATTTTCCCGTCATCGGATGTGTGCAGGTTCCAGGTCTTGGTGTGCGGATCGCCGCTCACGGCGGTTCCCGGCCAGGGCGCGTCCTTTTCCAGGGGCGCGGTCAGATCGCGCAGCGGCAGCACTCGATTCGCCATTATTCGTCCTCTTTGAGTTGCGGAAGATTTGCCGCGGGGCGCCGCCCGGCCCACCCGCGGTGCTGCAAGGTACCGTCTCGCGGCGCGCGCATCAACTGGCCGCCGGAGCGCCGAGGGCCACCCGCTCGATGGCGCCGGCCAAGGTTTCCTCGCCGATGGTCAGGTACAGGTGGCGCTCGGCCACCGTCAAAGTGAACTCCATTCGCCGCGCGAGCCGCGCCGCGAGGCTTGCAAGCCAATCGCGATCCACGGCGTAGAGCTCGAGCGCCTCCGCGCGATGAATGCGTTCCTCCCCAAGCCGCGCGGCCAGCTGCACCGCATCCTTGTGGGTGTAGACGGCCACCCGCGGCGCGAGCTTGGCCGCTCGATGCAGCCGCGCCGCCTCGGGGGAACCGACGTCGATCCAACTGCGCAGGGCGCCGGTCAGGTCGCGCACCGCGATCGCGGGCTGGTCCGCGTCGAACAGCCCGTTCGAGAATGCAATGCCTTCGGTGTATTCGAGGCAGTAGGCGAGCACGCGTGTGAGCAAATGATCTTCGGTCTCGGATGGATGGCGCGCCACGCGCAACTCGAGCGCCTGATAAACGCCGCGGTCCGAGTCGGCAAGATCGATCTTGAACACGTAGATGGTGGCGCCGAGCGCCATGGGTCACCTCAAATGCGCCACTTTAGCACCGCCGCGCATTGGTCGAGGAACGCGCCGGTCGCGCCGCCGCGCGGCGCAGTCCGCCGGCGCGAAATCCCTATTTTCGGTACACCGCTGAGAGCTCGATCTCGACCACCAGTGACGGAACGTACAGCCGTTGCACCTGAACCCAGGTCGCTGCCGGGAATGCCTGACCGTGACAGAAAGAAAATCGTTCTCATGGAAAACCAGCCCCTTTGGACGCGGCGCGGACCAATCACCGCTAAACGGCAGTGTATGATTAGATGCTGACCCTGGAAATCTTAGGCAGTACGGCACAACCACGGCATGGAAGATAAATCCGCTCTGCTCAACCAGCTGCGCCTCGATCGCAGCGGCGAGTCTTCGCCATCCGGCAAAGGCAAGATCTGGATTGGCGCCGCCGCCGCGATCCTGGCCGCGGCGGCCCTCGCGGCTTGGTGGTGGACACGGCCGGGCGCCGTGCCCGTGCATGTTGCCTCGGCGCAGGCGATCGGCGGCGACGGTCCCGCCGCCGCGGGCTCCATTCTGGACGCCTCGGGCTATGTGGTGGCGCGCCGTCAGGCGACGGTGGCATCCAAGATCACCGCGAAGATGGTCGAACTCGACATCGAGGAGGGCGACCATGTCAACGCCGGCCAGATCATCGCCAAGCTCGACGACACCAATATTCGCGCGGCATTGAATCAGGCCGCCGCGCAGCTCGACTATGCCAGGGCCAGTCTCACCGAGACACAGGTCAACCTGACCAACGCACAGCGCGACTACGACCGCCAGAAGAGCCTGCTGCAAAGCCACTTCGTCAGCCAGTCGGCCGTGGACAACTCGCAGACCAATGTGGACGCGCTGCGGGCTCAGCTCGCCACCCAGCGCAGCAATGTCGATGTCGTCGCGCGCGCCATGAGCGTCGCGGAGCGCAATCTCGACGATACCATCGTGCGCGCACCCTTCGCCGGCATCGTAACCGTCAAAGCAGCGCAACCCGGCGAAATGGTTTCGCCGATATCCGCCGGAGGGGGCTTCACACGCACCGGCATCGGCACCATCGTCGATATGGACTCGCTTGAAATCCAGGTCGACGTTAATGAAAACTTCATCAACCGGGTGCAGCCTTCGCAGCAAGTGACCGCCAAACTCAATGCGTATCCGGAGTGGCAGATTCCCGCGCATGTCATTGCCGTGATCCCGACCGCGGACCGCAGCAAGGGCACGGTGACGGTGCGTATCGCTCTCGATCAGAAGGATGCGCGCATCCTGCCCGAGATGGGCGTGCGGGTGTCGTTTCTGGCCGACTCATCGCCGAAATCGGACGGCAAACCGCCGAGCGGCGTGAATTTGCCGAGCAATGCGGTCCAGGGATCGGGCAGCACCGGCGCGGTCTTCGTCGTGCACGGCGACACCGTCGAGCGGCGCGCGGTGCGGCTGGGCGCGAGCAGCGGCGACAGCATTACCATTCTGTCCGGCCTCGCCGCGGGCGACCGCGTTGCGATCGGCGATTTTGCCCAGCTCAAGGACGGCGCCAAGATTCGCGTCGAGCAATGATCCGCCGCGGCACGGCCGCGGCGCTTGAAGGAGACCTAGAACGTGAGTGAAGCCATCGTACAGTTGCGCAATGTCACCAAGCGCTATATCCGCGGCAAGCAGAGCGTGGATGTCCTTGAGGGTTTGAACCTCGATATTGCCAAGGGCGAGTTCGTCGCGCTGATGGGTCCGAGCGGCTCCGGCAAGACCACGCTGTTGAATCTGATCGGCGGCTTGGACTCTGCCACATCGGGAGAAATCACAGTCGCGGGACAGCGCCTCGATCAGCTCGGACAAGGGGGCCTCGCTCGCTGGCGCGCCAATCACGTCGGTTTCGTGTTCCAATTCTACAACTTGATGCCGATGCTGAGCGCCCTGCGCAATGTGGAATTGCCTCTGCTGCTGACCCGCCTGTCGGCCAGCCAGCGCAAGACCAATGCCATGGCGGCGCTGACTTTGGTCGGCATCGCCGATCGCGCCAAACACAAGCCCAACGAATTGTCGGGTGGTCAGGCGCAGCGCGTCGCCATCGCGCGCGCGCTGGTTGCCGACCCGATCCTGTTGGTGTGCGACGAGCCGACCGGTGACCTCGATCGCAAATCCGCCGACGACGTGCTGCATCTGCTGCAGGTGCTGAACCGCGAACACGGCAAGAGCATCATCGTGGTCACCCACGACCCCAAGGCGGCCGAGTTCGCCAGCCGCCAGCTGCACATGGACAAGGGGGCGTTGCTGGAAGCCGGAACCCTGGCTTGAGGGCAAGGCGCGCTCCATGAAATACTTCCCACTCATCTGGTCGACACTCTGGCGCAAGAAGACTCGCACCATATTCACGCTGCTGTCGGTCGCCGTCGCATTTCTGCTGTTCGGCATGCTGGAAACGGTCGACTACGCCTTCAGGCATCCGAGCGGCGGCGTCACCGGGGCCGACAAGCTGGTCACCACCAACAAGTATTCGATCACCCTGTCGCTGCCGTTTTCCGACGCGCAGCAGATCCGCTCCGTGCCGGGCGTGGCCGAAGTCACCTGGATCAGTTGGTTTGGCGGCTACTATCAAGAATCGAAGAACTTCATCTTCGCGCTCCCGATCGATACCGACAGCTATTTCAATCTCCACAAGGGCGAGTTCGTCGTGAGCGACGAGCAGATGCAGGCGTTTCGAAATACGCGCACCGGTGCGCTGCTCAATGAGGCGCTGATGAAGAAGTACGGCTGGAAGGTCGGCGACAAGGTGCCGTTGCATTCGACCATATGGACGCAAAAAAGCGACGGTTCCCTGGACTGGACTTTCGACGTCGTCGGCAGCGTTTCGGTCAAGGATCCAACTCAGGCCAGCGCCCAGTCAAGCACCCTGTTGTTTCATTACGAATTTTTCGATGAGGGGCGCAGCTTCGGCAAGGGCACTGTGGGCTGGTTCGAGGAGCGCGTCGAGGATCCGTTGCAGGCGGCCGCGATTTCCAATCGGATCGACGCATTGTTCGCGAATTCTCCGAACGAAACCAAGACACAGCCCGCCAATGACTTCACCATGGCCTTTATGAAGCAGTTCGGCGACATCGGCTTCGTGCTGCGCGCGATCCTGGGAGCGGTGTTCTTCACCCTGTTGTTTCTGACGGGCAACACGATGATGCAATCGGTGCGCGAGCGCATCCCGGAGCTTGCGGTGCTGAAGACCTTGGGCTTCGGCGACGGCAAGGTGCTGGGACTGGTTCTTGCCGAATCCCTGCTGTTGTGCCTGATGGCCGCCTTGGTCGGGCTGGCCTTGAGCTACGCCACGCTGCCCATCATCAAGCAGGGATTGCGGGGGGTGGAGCTGTCGCCCACGGCACTGCTGCCCGGCATCGGCGCAGCGGTGTTGCTGGCGCTCATCGTGGGTCTGCCGCCGGCGCTGCGCGCGATGCGGCTCAACATCGTCGATGCGTTGGCCGAGAAACACTAGCACGGGCGATCCAGGGAACCGAAAAAAATGTTCAAACAATTGGCCGCCGTCATCCTCATGAGCCTGCAAACCCTGCCGCAGCGGCTGGGCGCCTCCAGCGTCATCGTCATCGGCATCGCGGGGGTGGTTGCGGTATTGGTCTCGGTGCTGGCCATGGGCGCGGGATTCCGGCACACCCTGGCGGACACGGGTCGCGCGGATCGGGTAATCATCCTGCGCGGCGGCTCCGATGCCGAGCTCAACAGCAACCTGACCCGCACGGACGTCGACACCATCAGCAATGCGCCGGGCCTTGCGAAGGATCGGGACGGCAAGGCCCTGCTGTCGAGCGAGCTGGTGACCGTGGTCAACGTGCCGAAAATCGACACCGGCACCGATGCCAACGTGACGCTGCGCGGCGTCGGCCTGAAGCTCACCGAGGTGCGCCCGGAACTCAAGATCGTGGAGGGGCGCATGTTTCGCCCGGCCGTGCGCGAGCTGATCGCGGGCCGGGGCGCCTCCCGGCAATTTCGCGGGCTTAGGCCAGGCAGCGTACTGCAATTGCGCAATGCGGACTGGACGGTGACCGGAGTATTCACCAGCAACGCCGACGTCCACGAATCCGAGCTTTTGGCCGATGTCGATACGGTGGGCTCGTCGGTGGAACGCAACGGCTACAGCTCGGCCGTCGGGCTGCTCACGAGCCCTGAGGAGTTCACGCGATTCAAGGATGCGCTCACCACCGATCCGCAGCTGAAAGTGGACGCGCAGCGCGAGCCCGACTATTACGCTGCGCAGTCCAAACAGCTGACCCAGATCATCAACGTCGTCGGCAAGACGGTGGCCATCATCATGGCGATCGGCGCGATGTTCGGCGCGCTCAACAGCATGTATTCCGCGGTCGCGGCGCGCGGGCTGGAAATCGCCACCCTGCGGGCGATCGGTTTCGGAGCCCTGCCGGTGCTGTTGTCGGTCATGATCGAAGCGCTGCTGCTGTCCCTGCTCGGCGGCATCATTGGCGCATCCCTGGCCTGGTTGTTCTTCAACGGGCACAGCGTCAGCACGCTGGGCGGCGCCTTCGCGCAGGTCGTGTTCCAATTGACGGTGACACGTGCATTGATCATCACGGGCGTCATCTGGGCCTGCATCATCGGCCTGCTCGGCGGCTTCTTTCCGGCATTGCGCGCCGCGCGCCTGCCCGTGGCGGAGGCGTTGCGCGCCGCCTGAAGTGGCGATTCCAAGCGGAGGGGCCGGCATCATGTGGAACGTAGAATTACCGGGACAGGAGCGCGCGGTCCGGGGTCTGGCGCCGGCCCGGCGGGATATCGACCGTCACGCCCCCTACCTCAGGATCGCAACCGAAGAGGCCTGGAACATCCCGGAAATACTCGAGGCGCAGGTCCGGCTGCTGGCGAGCCCGCGCGCGCCCGACGATCCCTCGCTGCGCATGGCGGGCATGTTTTCGAAACTGCCGGCGCTGCAGGTTCAGCTCATGGACATCGGCGCGCAGCGCATCGCGCGGATGGACGAGTTGGGCATCGACAAGCAATTGCTGCTGTTGACGGCGCCCGGCGTCCAGGTCCTCGAGCCCGAAGAGGGCACGGCGCTTGCGCGGCTGGCCAATGATCGTCTCGCGGCCGCGTGCCGCCGCCATCCGGATCGATTTGCGGGATTGACGGTCTTCGCGCCGCAGGACATCCCAGGCGCGGTCGCCGAGATCGAGCGCGGCATGAAGGTTTTGGGACTGAATGGCGCCGTCATCAATTCGCATACCCGAGGCCATTATCTCGACGAGCCTGGCTTTTGGCCCATCCTCGAGGCGCTGGAGGCAAACGACGCGGCGCTCTACATTCACCCCACGATTCCACCCAAGGAGTGGTCTCATCCATACGAATTCCGAGGATTCGGCGGCGCCCTCGCGGGGTTCAGCCACGAGGTGTGGATGCACGTCATGGGACTCATCATGTCGGGGGCCTTCGACCGCTTCCCGAAGCTGCGCATCGTGATGGGACACATGGGCGAAGGGATGCCTCTGCTGCTCTATCGCTTCGACTGGATGCAGAGCAACGCGGACGGCAAGCCCAACTTGCGCGGCGGTGCTCCTGCCGTGACGCTGCGCCACAAAATCTCGCATTATTTCAAGAACAACATCTGGATCACGACCAGCGGACAGGGCTGGGAGCCGTCGGTGAAGTTCTGCATGGATGTATTGGGCCCCGACCGGGTGATCTATGCAATGGACTATCCGTACCAGCAGTCCGCGGATGAGGTCGCGGCCTACGACGCGTTCGACATCAGCGCCGAGCACAAGAGAATGCTGATGCAGACGAACGCGGAGCGCGTCTTCCGCCTGAAATAGGGAATTGCGGGCCGACACCGCGCACAATGCCCCGTCATGAACTACAAGCACATCTATCATGCGGGCAATTTTGCGGACGTGGCCAAACACGTCGGGCTGTTGTACTGCCTCGGCGCGCTGCGGCGCAAGGACGCGGCATTCTTCGTGCTCGACAGCCACTCGGGCCGCGGGTACTACGACCTGCAGGCTCCGGAGGCACAGAAGTCCGGCGAGGCCGAGCGCGGCATCCAACGCCTGATCGAGACCAGTATCGGCGAGACCTTGCTGGCCGATTACTTCTCGTCGATCCGCGCGCGGCGCGGCAAACGGCTGGCGCGCTACCCTGGATCGCCGGCGCTGATTGCGAGCGCATTGCGCAGGCAGGATCGCGCCCTATTCGTCGAGCTGATGCCGGCGGAGGCGCGTGCCGCCGTTCGGGATATCGACTCCCTCGGGCGAACGCGAACGGAAATCGGCGACGGCTACGCCGCGCTCAAGGCCTTTCTGCCGCCGGAAGAGCGCCGCGGACTGGTGTTGATCGACCCGCCCTACGAAAGCCTCGATGAGTTGAAACTGATGTTGCAAGCGTTCGCGGACGCTTATCGGCGCTGGCCGAGCGGTATTTTCTTGATGTGGTACCCCATCCGCAGCGCGGCACAGCGCAGCATGGTGCATGCCCGCTTCGAGGCCGCGGGCGTACCGAAAATGCTGTTCGCCGACCTCGCCATTCATCCGGACGATGCCGGAGTGGGTCTTGCCGGGAGCGGCCTGATGATCGTCAATCCCCCCTATGGCGCCGACGAATACCTGAGCGAGGCCTACGCCACGATTCACCGGGGGATAGCGGCGCCCGGGGCCGGTTATGTGGAAGTAGCCCGACTGACGCCCGAGCGAATGGCACAATAGGGCATGTGCCAAAGGGTGCGCCTGCTTCAGGACTTAGACCATGGATAAGAATTCTCTACGCGATCTTCTCGCCAAGCTGCATGCGGAACTGACCGAGGCTCTGCGCGAGGACCCTAAGGCCCGGGATTCGCTGCACGAGATGATGCAGGACATCAATCGCTTGATCGAAAAGCCCGCCGACTCGGCAGCCGCTTCGCACGGATCGCTCCCCGACCGGCTGGAGAGAATTGCGGTCCAATTCGAGGCCGATCACCCGACCTTGGCCGCGAGCGCGCGACGGTTGGTCGATTTGCTGGGCGAGGTCGGGATCTGACTCATCCGGTCCAGACGATCGACGCCTGCACTCGCGCGGCGATGCGTTCGACGGTCTTGATATCCGTGTCCGCGCCGCGCGTGAGGACGGCCAGACTACCGTGGCCGGTCACGGGAACGATGACGCCGCGGTAGCCTTGCTCGTCGAATCGCACCGTCTTGGGCACATGATCGTGCACCAGGACCATCACGGTGACCGGCCCGGATTCGGTTTGCATGACCAGGTGCGGCACCTGATGGCCGCGGAAGCTGCAGCTACTGGCATAGCTGACGACGTCCGTGCCCACCGCCAAGCGAAGGTGCGAATCGCGCAACACCTCTTGAAGCGCCGCGCTCGGCACCGGCACGTCGGTGCGCCGCCACGCCTGCGGTTCCTCCCGCATGTGGGTTACGACGTCGGCGGCGAGGCTGGGGCCGGGAACGCTGAGCCAGAGGGCTCCCGCCACCACGCAGGCCAGCACCACACTCGCCGCCATCGCGAGCCAACTCTTGCGATATGCCGGCAAGCGCGTCACGGTACGCCGTGCCTTGGGGCGCAGCGGGACGACTCGAGCCGAATGGGGCGCCGCCGCGTCCGTGGACTGACCCGCGGCCCCGGGCGCAGCCGCGGCCGCCGGGGGCGGCAGAGTAACGCGCAGCGCGCGGTCGAGGCGCGACTCCAAGCGCAACAGCCGTTCCGCAAATTGATTGCACTCCTGGCAGCTTGCGCGGTGCTCGCTCCAGCGAGGATCCGGGTCGCGCGGATCGGCCAACAGCGCTCGTCTCAGGGCTTCGCAGTCGCTCATTCTTGCGGATCCAAACGTGTATCCTCGCCGCATAGCACACGCAGCTGCTTGCGCGCCCGAAACAAGCGAGTAAGAACCGCGGCGGTCGATAACTCAAGTTCGCGGGCAATTTCGGCGGTGGAGAAGCCCATCAGCACCTGCATCACCAGCGGCTCGCGGTACTCGTCGGGCAATTTGAGCAGGGCGGTGCGCAGCTCCATGAGATCTTGTTCCTCCCCGGCGGCCAGCATCGGCTCCTCGCGGGCGACCAGTTCGTCGACATCCACGGTCACGAAGCGCTTGCGCTCGAAGCTGCGGGCGTATTCCCGGCGGATTATGGTCAAAAACCAAGGTTTCGCCGCGGCCTCATCCAGAAGCGAGTCCTGTGCCTTCCAGGCTCGCAGCATGGTTTCCTGGACCACATCTTCGGCCAGGGCACGGTCGCGGGACAACCAAAAGGCGAATCGCAGCAGGTCCGGCCGCAGGGATTGGCACAGCGCCTGAAAGCGTGCGCGCTTCTGATTTCCGCCTACCTGATCCTTCATGGTTAAATCAGCACCCGGCTTGAGATATTTTCCCCGCGATATTACCGCGTTACGCCGATGCCGACGGCCGGCCGGCCCGAGCCGGGGCAGGCGCAGCCGATTCGCGGTGCTGAGATTATAGTCAGGAGTCACAACCAAGATGACCGGAACTAGCGCCAATTCATTTCCGCATCTCCGTATGCGGCGCAT
>Ga0209656_10002902_pt1 | contig 11125 bp, 12 predicted proteins | sample BogFormECP12_OM2_FD_188239 | JGI IMG/M metagenome (GOLD analysis project Ga0209656, IMG submission 188239) | Bog forest soil microbial communities from Calvert Island, British Columbia, Canada - ECP12_OM2 (SPAdes) (version 2) | ecosystem: Environmental > Aquatic > Freshwater > Wetlands > Bog ... | reverse complement strand
TGGGCATAGCTGTGATTGCGATCTTGAGCGACCTGCGAAATCCGAGTCAGCCGCTAATTTTTGCCAAATTTGATTCCGGCACATTCAACGTGGGCGGGGTGATCCAGAACGACATTACTTACAATGGAGTCTTTCCGTACGCGCCAACACCCCATAACGGGCGTGATAATTTACATCACACTGAGACTCAACCATAGGCTGATTATAGGAGTTCCGGGATAGTCGTTGCGCTCGCGATTTACGGCATATGTAGTCAACCAGAGACGATGGCACCCTTCGGGCCTGGCCCGCCGGACGCGCGGGACAGGCCGCCAATCATTTTGTTGCGGCCCTGGCCAGCTATGAATTCAATCGCACCATTCGCCGGAATCTATTTCCGATTTTATATTAGTTTGTTTTTTTTAATCTCTTTGACGCTAGATGCCCAGGCGCACGATCCGGGCTTGAGCAGTGCGCAGGTCACGGTTGGAAATCAGCAGATCGACGTGCTCCTCGGCTTCGCACAAAGGGACGTCGAATCCGTCCTTGCTGCCGGTAAAGATTCTGCCGACACCAATACAACAAAGGGTTTTGCAGCGATTCAACTCGAGTCCGTCGCCACAAAGGAGTTCCGTCTTTTTTGGGGGAAGCAGCGGGCGATCCCTAGTCAATCGACGGCACGACGAAAAGACACCCAGAATGTTGAAATTTCGCTTCGTTTCCAAAGGCCAAACTCTGGACAGCTTCGCTTGGACTCTGGACAGCTTCGCTTGGTGTCGAGCCTTTTCGAACGATTGCCTTTGGGGCACCGCGAGTTTCTATCGGTCCAAACCACGAGTGGAGCCATACTCGGGGAAGCAATGCTCTCAGCCGAAGAAAACTCGCTTCAAATCGACTTGCCCGAGGTCCCCGAGTCCACCGCGGATTCGAACAAGAGCCACTCTTTCTTTGCATTTCTGAAGCTCGGAATCGAGCACATATGGCTCGGAGTCGATCACCTGCTGTTCGTGTTCGGTCTACTGCTCCTCGTCAAATCGCGTTGGATGCTCTTGAAGACCGTTACGGCGTTCACGGTGGCCCACAGCATCACCCTTGCGCTGGCGACGCTCGGTTATGCGCATCTTCCAGGGCCGCCGCTCAATACCGCCATCGCGTTCTCGATCCTGATTCTCGGTATCGAGATCGTCCGTTCCCGGAGTGGCAAGACGAGCATCACCACCCTGCATCCATGGATCGTGGCATTCGCCTTTGGACTGTTGCACGGCTTCGGCTTTGCTAGCGGGCTTAGCGCGCTCGGCCTGCCGGCCGCCGACATTCCCTTGGCACTCGTGATGTTCAACGTCGGCGTCGAGATCGGCCAGCTATCGTTCGTGCTGTTGATCTTGCTCCTCGAACGCTCATTTCGCCAATTGGAAATCCACTGGCCTCGGTGGGTCCAGGCCCTGCCGGGATACACCGTGGGATCGCTCGGGGCGTTCTGGACGATCCAGCGGGCGGCGATGCTTTTGGGCATCATACCGTGAAGGCGATTACCGGCACCATGAAATGTTTCCAAACACCCACACCATGAAAAACTTCGTTCAACACGCAGGAGCGGCCCGCCGCTCGTTCATAACTCTCTTTCTTTTGCTCTACCCGCTCACGGTTTTCGCCCACAAGCGCGGCGGCGAGGCGATTGGCTTTGCCAGCGGCTTCTTTCATCCCATCTCCGGACTCGACCACATCCTCGCTATGGTCGCGGTGGGGATGTGGGGCGCACAGCTCGGCGCTCCGGCGATGTGGGTGCTGCCGGTAGTTTTTCCGATGGTCATGGCTCTGGGCGGCATGATGGGACTGATGGGCATCAAGCTCCCGGGCATTGAATTGTGCATCGCGCTGTCGGCTCTGGCGCTGGGGTTCGCTGTGTGCCGCGAGGCGCGTCCGAAGCTGTGGATCGCGGCAATCATTGTTGGCGTCTTTGCCATTGCCCACGGACATGCCCACGGCACGGAACTGCCTCTGGGTGCCAGTGGGGTGCTTTATAGTATCGGGTTCGTGATAGCAACCGGCCTCCTTCACGCGCTCGGTATCGCAATCGGCCTCGTCCATCGATGGGCGGTCGGACGCATAGCCTTGCGGGTTGCGGGAGCCGTTGTCGCGATCGGAGGCGTCTTTTTTCTTTGGAAGGCGATCTCGGGAGAAGCGGTGTGAGGATGCGCCGGCCAAGGTTGATTTTGTTCTGGTTGACACTCGCAATCGCACTGATTGCTGCGCCATCGGCGCACGCCCATCTCATGAACACTGGGTTCGGGCCGTTCAGCGATGGATTGACTCATCTTTTTGTGACGCCTGAGGATTTGCTGCCGGTGATCGCTCTGGCCCTGATGGCCGGGCTCCGCGGTCCACGCTTCGGCCGGGCTGTCCTCTTTGCGCTGCCGGTCGGTTGGCTAGTCGGCAGCGCTGCCGGATTATTGCTCGCCCAGCCCATCACGCTGCCTGTGGCGGAGACAATCGTCACCATCGCGCTCGGCGCCCTGTTGGCGACTGACCGTCCGCTTCCGCTTGCCTTTGTCGCCTGTCTCGCGATCCTGCTCGGATTGTTCCACGGTATACTTAACGGCTCTGAACTCCCAAAGGCGTCATCGTCCGGCCAGATTTCCTCTGCGGGCGTTGCGGCCGCGCTCTTTGTCACGGTGTCGCTCTTGGGCGGACAGGCCGCCTCAATGCGTGTCCCGTGGGCGCGCGTAGCCGTGCGCGTCGCTGGGAGTTGGATCGTGGCAATCGGCCTCTTGATGCTGGGCTGGGCGATGCGCGTCCCCGGTTAGCCGGTATTCGGTACTCGGTACTCGGTTATGGCGTAAGCCAAAACCACTGATTACCGAATACCACATGAAGATTTTTCCCCCTGCGTGCATCCGATTTGGAAATATCTTCGTTCCTTCGGTTGAAATGAGCGGCGAATATTACGAGATCGGGAAGCAGGCTGCCTTTGACTACATTTCCGCACCCAATAGGGTATCGCGGACAGGGACACGCTCGCGTAAGACGAATCCGTTCGACGGTCCCGAACGGCAATACGCCGTGGAAATGATCGAACGAATGGCGGTCGGCGACGAAACCGCGTTGGCTGCTTTTTATCAACGATTCGCCCCGACGCTCTACGGTCTTGCCTTGAAAATGATGAAGGATGAAAAGGAGGCTGAAGACGTGCTGCAGGAGGGCTTCGTTTATATTTGGCGCAAGGCTGCCACCTACAATCCGCAACTGAACAGTCCATTCTCGTGGGCGGTAATGATCGTGCGTAACAAGGCTATCGATCGAATCCGCTCACGGCAACGCGTTGCGCGGATTGTAGAACGCGCTAAGGTCGAACTTTCCCTTTTCGCAGAAGTCGACGAACGATCCGCCGACGAGCCGGTGTTCAGCGAACAGCGGGCGATCGTGCGCGCCGCGCTGGCGCAAATCCCGCAGGAACAGCGGCAGGCGATCGAACTCGCTTTCTTCAACGGCTTCACACACGAGGAAATTGCCGCGCAACTCGCGACGCCGCTCGGGACGATCAAGGCCCGCATTCGCCGAGGAATGATCCGAATGCGCGACTTAGTAATGGAGGACAGATGACAGACCGAGCTGGGCGATTCAGCCAGAACTTTTGCGGTTTGCGTAGCAGCCTGCGCGCGCGCAGAAGTTATTTGACCTGCCGCAAGGCTTGCAGTAGGAAGGGCGGTTCAAATATCGAATGCCTGACAACCGGGAGAAACTTCGGGATGGCCATGAATCAACGCCTGGAGAGTGCTGCGCAGCCTGACGGGCCAGTGGATATTGAGTTGATGAAGCGCATCTCCGAAGGGGATACGCTCGCTTTTGCCAAGTTCTACGACCGTTATTCGGCCCTGCTCTATTCTATCGCAACCAAAGTGGTCGGCGACGTGCAGGAAGCTGAAGAGGTATTGCAGGATTCCGCCCGGCTCGTGTGGGAACGCGCACCGTTCTACGATCCAACGCTCGGAAAGCCGTTGAGTTGGGCCGTAGTCATTACGCGCAACAGGGCCATTGACCGCCTCCGCACCCTCCGGCGGAAAAGCGAGGCCATCGCCAAGATCACGGAACAGGCTGCGGCAGATTTCTTAACGCACGGACGCAAGCCGCCAAGCGAGGCAATCAGCAGCGAAAATTGCACTTTATTGCGTGGCGCGCTCACGTCGTTGCCCGCAGAACAACGAGTCGCGATCGAACTCGCCTTTTTTACCGGCCTCTCTCAAACGGAGATCGCCGCCCAACTCGGCCAACCGCTGGGCACGATCAAGGCTCGCATCCGTAGAGGTATGCTAGCCATGCGAGAAGCTCTCGAAGAACAACTATGACCCGCAAGACACTGGAAGAACTCGCCGTAGCGTACGGGCTCGGGATGCTGGACCAAGCAGAAGCAAGCCAACTCGAATCGCTTATTGCACACGACGCCGAAGCGCTTCAAGAAGTGGCCGCATTCATCGATACCGCGGCAGCCTTTGCCGCCGCTTCGAGTCCGCGCGTCGAGCCGTCCATCGAGCAACGGGCTCGGATACTAGCCGGTATTGCGGCTACGCCACAGTTGCATCGCAAGACAGCGGAAACGGCGGCGCCTAATGGCTATAGCTTTTTGTTGAATAGTTCCGAGGGATGGGAGGATACAGATATGCCGGGTTTTCGCACCAAGCTTCTGTCACGAGGGCCCCATCCGGGTTGCGAGGTGATGTTGATCGCACTGGCTCCAGGCGCGAAGGTGCCGGATCACGATCACACCGGCACAGAAGAAATCTATATGCTCTCAGGCCATTTGCATACGGAGGGCCAAGTGATGGGGCCGGGAGATTTCCTTCGCGCGGAAGCCGCAACGCATCATCACGAAGCGGTTTCACCCGATGGGTGTATGGCGCTCTTGATCCTGGGTCCGGCCTTGGCCGCTTAGGCTGAAATTTTTGCAGCGCGGCGTAGCCGCAACCAAACGAGTAGTGCATTTCCCTTTTTGACCTTCTATCGTCGTGTCGTCTTCTAATCGTACTCGTCCTCGTAATCGGTCTTTGAGAATGCAACTTACCAGCACTTGATATTCCTCAACCGACTTGCAATGTGAACCGGCACGGAGGGAAGATTCAGAATACTACGTACACCCGATCGCCTACCCGCACGCTCGCTATTGCTCTTTGTGCTTCGGACCTAGTGTCCTGTCCCCGAAACAGCAGGTATAGTGTCTTGTCCCCGAAATACCAGGTATACACAGTTGAAATCATAGGACCGACCCACTCCGCAAGCGCCGGTAGGGATGCGCTCCCGCGCGTCCGGCGCTGCACGTCTCGAGGCTTCTTCTTGCTGCTTCTCCGAACGCGCTCTTGCGGCTATCAGAGCTGAGGCTCTTTCCCATCAGCTTCTGCTGTTTTTTGCATTTGCACCTTCTCTGGACGTGCGACGCCGACGGGGTCATTCTCAAGAGCAAAACAGTTGAACCACTCGAATGTTTGCACTCACCATACAAGCTTTTCGAAAACGCTACTCCATTTGGAGACGCCAAACGCGGCGGGACTGGTGTGGATGCGTTTGCGAGAAACCGCACAGACTGGAAGGGCATCGCGACAACGCGCGCTCCAGATTTTTCAAACACCCTCAAGTTGGCCGGATAGAAGCCGATCTTATGATCACTAACAATGACAACCGAGTTTTCTCCTAAGCTGTGACCGACAGTCCTATTCACCATCTCCTTACCGTAAAAGAGACGGCCGAGTACCTGCGGATTCCTCTCCCGACCGTCTACTACCTCGTACAACGCGGAAAGATTCCGGGTATTCAGATCGGCGGCCGCTGGCGGATCAAGAAATCCTCTCTGGACCGCGACATTCTGCGCCATGACAAGCAAGGCCAACCAACGGTATTAGTAGTCGACGACGATCTTGGCCTGCAGGATCTCTTTCGAACATTTTTGAAGCAAATCGGCTTCAGTCGAGTGGTGGTCGGTACGGCCAAAGAGGCCATTAAAAGCCTCCGGAAGCAGAAATTCGATCTCATGTTTTTGGACTTGCAATTGCCTGACGCTCCTGGTGATGAGGTGTATAAAACAGCCAAGCAGATTGATCCGGACCTCAACGTTATCGTGATCACAGGTTACCCGGATAGTGAGATCCTCGATCGGATTCTCCAAGTCAGTCCGGTCACGGTTCTGAAGAAGCCACTGAAGATTGAGCAGCTGAATCAAACCGTGAAGATTCTCGGGCACAAAGCGCTTTGAGCTCGAGAGCTGAGCAACCAGCTTTCATTGTGCTCTGCCAGAAACGGAACCAAATCTACTTCGTTACCGTACGGGGAAGCAATCGAGATCGTTTGCAAAAGCAACAGGGCCCGAAAAGTTCTTACTGATTTCCGATTGGCTCTGTTCTTCCTTGCCCAACGTGCGGAGCATCCGGTGAGACAACACGAGCCGCTTGACGTGCGCCTCCTGAGCGATCTGTCCGATCACAGAAGGAGGCATATGCAGCCGGCGCTCAACCCCGGTTGCTCCTTCCGGAACAGCGTTGTGAGCTATAAATAAATCCGCATCTTTTGCCAGGCGCACCAGGTCGGCACCCTCTCCATTCGTGTCTCCGCTAAACACGATGGACTTGCCGCCGATCTCGACACGCCATGCTAAGGCCGGTACAGACCCATGGATGACCCGAGCGGCATACGCCGAAAGATGTTCGCCGCGAAATGCCACCGAGGATGGGTCCCCGACCACGTTATGAGGCTGCAACTCGTAGCCGCCCTCCTCTTGAGGGACCAATAGCACACTCAAATAGCGATAAATACCGTTCCGACTATTGAAGAAGGCGTGCACGAAATCTACCGTTGACGGAAACTCGCTGTTGCCCGCTGGGCCGTACACGGGCAGTGGGCGATCGCGCTCTTCAAACCAGGACGAGAAGATCAGTGCGGGAAAATCGGCGCTATGGTCAACGTGGAAGTGCGTGAACAAGATCACGTCGAGCTGGGACATATTCGCGCCACTTTCTCCGAATCGAAGAGCGCTGCCACCGCCAGCATCTACTAAGACCCGCGCCTGTCCGTCTTGCCACACCAGATAGCTGCTGGAAGCGCGCTTGTCCTGTAACTCTGGCCCTCCGGATCCAAGCACTTGAACTGCAACGCCCTCTCCGCCGCAAGTTTGAGCGTCAGCCGAAAGAACGAATGGGCACTTCAGGCAAAGAGTCACTAACCAGAACAGAGGGATAGAGAGAATTCGATACATTTGTCGTTGGCTCATTTTGATTTTTCTGAGTTTTTAACCACCAGTTCGTGGACTTGAGGTGACAACAGCTATGGTGAACTTGGCGAGCCGTGTTGAAAAGCAGTCTTACTTCCCCGGACGCCGATACGCCAATACGCCGGCCCGCCGACACGCTTCCCCAGCCGCGGGCGCCGACGCTCGGGGGTGAGACGTGCTAGAATTGTGACTTAATGAAGCGGTTTATTATAGTATCCGATCCGATAGCCAAAGCGGTCTGTCTGCTAACCGCCTGGCGAAGATACGGTAATCCTGCAAGTTTCTGGCTGGCACGTCAATTGAAGCCCAATGGGCGGCTCCAACTCGTCGATCGGCGAAGTGGCGTCCGGTGCACGTGCACCAGATCTTCCACCCCAGTTTTCGCCGAGGTTTGGCACAGACGTGATTACGATGTGCCCAGAATCCAGATCAGACCAAATGACATCGTCGTCGATATCGGAGCAAACCAGGGGGTCTTCACATGCTACGCTGCTTACCATGGGGCCCGAGTCTATGCCTTTGAACCCTTCCCTCAAAGTTTCGAGACCCTCCAGGAAAATGTGCGGACCAATGGATTCGAAAAGAATGTTACGGCCAGGCCCTGGGCGATCGCCGGACAGAACGGAACGGCAAACCTCATCTACACCGATACGCTCGGCGGCGTAATGAACTCGATTAATTTGGCCTATTGCCAAAAGAAAAACCTCGATATGCAGCAGCAGATCACGGTGCCTTGCTACACACTAGCGCAGATCATTGAAGACATGAAAATCGACAGGATCCGCCTCTGTAAAATCGATTGCGAGGGGGCCGAACTCGACATCTTGAAGCAGGTAACCGAAAAGGAACTTCGGAAAATCGACTCCTTTGTAATCGAATGCCATCCGGAATCGTATGGCCTGCAGGAGTTGATCGGGCTGACGTTGAACTGGGGAACTCACCAGATCAGCTTTGCTGACGAAATCGGGGCGATACTGAAAATGGCTGGCCAGAACGCCTGGGGTTTCCACTTCGAACGATATATTCTCCGGGCTGTTTCGAACCGGGCGCTTAGCGCAGAGGTAACTTGGTAAACCATCTTCAGCACATACGAAATTGCGAAATGACGACGGTTTTTCGCCCCGGCTTCCAGTAGGGATCTCCGGTTGCCTCCAGCAAATGCCCACGATCGGTCAGGCGATCCGCAACAGCCCTTGCGACAGATCCACTCTCGAATACCTCACCCCACTTCTCCAGCGGGATCGTCGTTGTGATCACGAAGCTCGTCCGTTCATACCCTGCTCTAAGGACTTCGAAAAGCAACCGCGCTTCGAGTTCTGACAAACGCGCATATCCCATCTCGTCGACAATCAGTAAGTCCATCTGATCAAGCCGGCGGTAGAAACGGCGAAGGCGCCGGCTCTCGTAGCTATCGATCAATTCGGATACTAGTCCAGAGGCCGTGGTGAACAATACCCGCTTTCCCTGAAAGCAGGCGGCATAGCCGAGCGCCGCCGCGAGGTGAGTCTTGCCGGTTCCAGATTTTCCAACGATGACAATGTTCTCCCGACGCTCAATGTATTTGCCCTGGAGCAACGTCCGGACAAGGCGCTCGTCGATGGAAGGCTGGGCGGCAAAGTTGAAGTCCTCGATTGTCTTGACGACCGGAAAGCACGCCTTGCGGACTTGGCGCTCACCGGCGCAGCTCCTGAAATTCTGTCGGATGACGATGCTTAAATCGACGACAAAGAGAAATACAACAATGTCGTCCATAAAGGAAATCACCGCCTGATCGTTTAGGAATTGTTCCAATCCCCACAACACAAACGCCAAGCCCATGAAAATCCCGACGAGACGCTGGCCAAGCGTTCGCCGCAGAGTGATGATGAGGAGGGAGTAAGAGATCCCAATCGCCATCAGAGGAATGGCGGATTTCAAAGAAATCGGCGGTTGCGATCCCATGACCAACGGCAAGGCATGGCGCAAGATGAGGAATCCCGCGGTTAAGATTGCTACCCAAAGCGCGCCGAAACTCAATCCACGCAGCCCGGTTTGCACCCAAAGTGCTAGAATTCCGCGCCGAACTGCGGGTCCGCTAGGATGTTCAAATTCATCAAAGGGTGAAGAAAATTCGCCCACGAGGACCGAGTGTTGCGCAAAAATCCGAGTCCTGTCAACAGTACGAGTCACCTCCTGCCAGCCAAAGGGCGCTCAGAATCCGCTCTGAGATTAAGACGCGCGGCGTGTCGCAGACATCGAACTATCTCCTCTCGAACTGAATCTTTTGTGTTGAGAGGTCTCGCTGCGTGACGGGACCGGCCCCACTCGATCGCACGATGAAGCTGTGCGATGAATGGGGCATTCCTTTAGGTGTCCAGTGGGTGGGGATCAAAGGCCGCCGCTGGCGAATTGCAGTTCGCCGGTGAGCCAGCCCGAGTCGTCCGAGGCTAGGAAGACAGCGATGGAGGCGATGTCGCCGGGTTGGCCGGTGCGACCGAGCGGGGTCTGCGCGACGAGTTCCTTCTCGAAATCAGTGCCAATGAAGCCGCCGCTATGCGTGCCTTCGGTTTCAACGATGCCGGGATTAATGGAGTTGACGCGGATCTTCTTAGCGGCGAACTCCTTCGCGAACACGCCAGTAATCGCATCAATTGCACCCTTGGTGGCGGTATAAACCGCGGTGCCCGCAGGTTTGAGGCGGCTAATGGTGGAGCCGATGTTGATAATGCTGCCGCCTTCGCTCAGGTGCTTGATGGCGGCCTTCGTCGTGAGAAGGAGACCGAGCACGTTGATGTTAAACAGCCTGTGGAATTGGTCTTCGGTGATGTCTTCGATTGGGGCGAACTCATAGACGCCGGAGTTGTTAACGAGGATATCGAGGCGGCCGTAGTTTTTGATGGCCGCGTCGATGATGCCCTGCGCCTCGGCGGCCTTGGAGACGTCACCACCTGCTGCGACAGCCTTGCCACCGGCTTTGGTGATCGCGGAGACCACGGTATCGGCACCGGACTTGCTGGACGCGTAGTTTACGACCACGGATGCGCCTGCCGCGGCGAGCGACTTGGCGATGGCGGCTCCGATACCTTTGGAGGCGCCTGTAACGACTGCTACTTTACCTGTAAGCTTGCTCATGTATGATTCCTTTGGTGATATTATTCATTAGTTCGGAACATATCAACTATTGAACAAAGTGTCAAGTTCGTGTAAGATCAAAAATCATGAGGCCTCTCTTTCATCCCTCGATTGAAGACGTTACGGTCGAAGGCATCCTCCATGCACTCTCCGATCCAGTGCGTGTAGCGATCTATGCCGACATAGTCGGCTCGGACTGTTCGCAAAATTGCTCGAATTTTCTGAAGGTCAGTGAGAAAACCATACCCAAATCAACCCTCTCTCTGCATTTCAAGGCGCTTAGAGAAGCAGGTTTGATTCGTGCCGAACGTCGTGGCGTCGAAATGCACAACACCTCTCGCTGCTCAGAAATTGAGAACCGCTTTCCGGGACTGATTATGGCCATCGTCAACGCTCACAAGCTCCAGATGGAAAGGGAAAGGCGGGCCAGCAATCCAAGCAAGCGGAAGCCTGCCAGCCGGCCGGCATGAATCAATTAGCCTCTTAGCCGTCATTGGCCCCGGTCCCCGCTAAACGGAGGCTCCATAATCCTCCCGGTGAATTCGCTTAGGCAGTCGCGGTCTTGAAGCGAGTCTTTGCTGGCAGACGCGAACCAATGGCGGCATGAACCATAGCTAACCGAGCGCATTTTTTATTGCCTTGAATGGTGTGTCACACTAGTGTGCACACGATGAGCAATAAGGCAAAAGAAGAAACCGTGACTGTGCGGCAGCTGCGAAGCGATTGGACGCAAATCAAGCGGCGCGTGGCACGCGGCGAACATTTGGTTTTGACCGATAACGGCAA
>Ga0209656_10002901_pt1 | contig 11126 bp, 7 predicted proteins | sample BogFormECP12_OM2_FD_188239 | JGI IMG/M metagenome (GOLD analysis project Ga0209656, IMG submission 188239) | Bog forest soil microbial communities from Calvert Island, British Columbia, Canada - ECP12_OM2 (SPAdes) (version 2) | ecosystem: Environmental > Aquatic > Freshwater > Wetlands > Bog ... | reverse complement strand
TGGAGTGAACGTCTGGCAGCCGGGCGAGGAGGTCGTCGCCCACTGCCTGGCCGTCGAGCTGGAAAGCTCCGACGGCCACAATGACACCATGCTCGACCCGGAGCAGCGCATCTGGGGCTACGAGACCAACTTCGGCGGTCTCGCCGAGCTGGCTCTGGTCAAGACCAACCAGCTGATGCCCAAGCCCCGGCACCTCACCTGGGAGGAGGCCGCGACGCCGGGCCTGGTGAACTCGACCGCCTTCCGGCAGTTGGTCTCGGACAACGGGGCGGCGATGAAGCAGGGCCACAACGTCCTGATCTGGGGGGCCAGCGGTGGCCTCGGCGCCTACGCAACCCAGTACGCGCTGGCCGGCGGGGCCATTCCGATCTGCGTCGTGTCCAGCGAGCGCAAGGCAGAACTCTGCCGGTCGATGGGCGCCGAGCTGATCATCAACCGCAGCGCCGAGGGCTACCGGTTCTGGAAGGACGAGAGAACCCAGGATCCCAAGGAGTGGAAGCGGTTTGGCGCCCAGATCCGCCAGCTCACCGGCGGCGAGGACGTCGACATCGTCTTCGAGCATCCCGGCCGGGAGACGTTCGGCGCCTCGGTGTATGTGGCCCGGAGGGGCGGCACCATCGTGACCTGTGCCTCGACCTCGGGGTACATGCACGAATACGACAACCGCTACCTGTGGATGAGCCTCAAGCGCATCATCGGCTCGCACTTCGCCAACTACCGTGAGGCGTGGCAGGCCAACCGCCTGGTGTCCAAGGGCATGATTCACCCGACCATGTCGGTGGTCTATCCGCTGAAGGATGCCGGCCAGGCCGCCCTGGATGTCCACCAGAACCTGCATCATGGCAAGGTCGGGATCCTGTGCCTGGCCCCGCAGGAGGGTCTCGGCGTGCGTGATCACCAGCTGCGCGAGAAGCACCTGACGGAGATCAACAGGTTCCGGGACTTGTAAAGGATTGGGCAGAGCATGACCAAGCCAAACGGGCCGGGGCGACCGCCTCGGCCCGCCCGGGAACGTCCGTGGCTGATGCGGACCTATGCCGGGCACTCAACCGCCAGGGAGTCCAACGCGCTCTACCGCCGGAACATGGCCAAGGGCCAGACCGGCCTGTCGGTGGCGTTCGACCTGCCGACCCAGACCGGGTACGACGCCGACCATGTCCTCGCCCGCGGCGAGGTCGGCCGGGTCGGCGTCCCGGTCGGGCACCTGGGCGACATGCGGGCCCTGTTCGAGGGCATCCCGCTGGAGCAGACCAACACCTCGATGACAATCAACGCCACGGCCATGTGGCTGCTGGCGCTGTACCAAGTGGTTGCCGAGGAGCAGGGCGCCGACGTCGCCAAGCTGGCCGGCACCACTCAGAACGACATCATCAAGGAGTACCTCTCCCGCGGCACGTACGTATTCCCGCCTGCCCCCTCGGTGCGCCTGTCCACCGACATGATCGCCTACACGGTGGCCCGCATGCCCAGGTGGAACCCGATCAACGTGTGCAGCTACCACCTCCAGGAGGCCGGGGCCACCCCGGTGCAGGAGATTGCGTACGCACTGTGCACCGCAATGACCGTGGTGGACGCCGTCCGCGACTCGGGGCAGGTCTCCCGCGAACGGATGGACGAAGTCGTCGGGCGGATTTCTTTCTTCGTCAACGCGGGCGTCCGCTTCGTCGAGGAGATGTGCAAGATGCGGGCCTTCGCCCGGCTCTGGGACAAGGTCACCCGGGAGCGGTACGGGATCACCGACCCCGCGCGCCGCCGCTTCCGCTATGGCGTGCAGGTCAACTCCCTGGGCCTGACCGAGGCGCAGCCGGAGAACAACGTTCAGCGGATCGTCCTGGAGATGCTGGCCGTCACCTTGTCGAAGGATGCCCGGGCCCGTGCCATCCAGCTCCCGGCGTGGAACGAGGCGCTGGGCCTGCCGCGGCCTTGGGACCAGCAGTGGAGCCTGCGCATCCAGCAGGTGCTCGCGTACGAGTCGGACCTGCTGGACTACGGCGACCTGTTCGACGGCTCCCCCGTGGTGGAGGCCAAGACCGCGGAACTGATGGCCGGCGCCGAGGCGGAGATCGCCACGGTAGCGGAGATGGGCGGGATGGTACCGGCGGTGGAGTCCGGTTACGTCAAAACCCAGCTTGTCGCCTCGCACGCGGCCCGGCGCGCGCGCATCGAGTCGGGCGAGGAGATGGTCGTGGGCGTCAACTGCTTCCAGTCCACCGAGCCCAGTCCCCTTACCGCCGACGCCGACACAGCAGTCCACCACGTGGACCCGGCCTACGAGCGCGCGGTGCTGGCCGATCTGGCGGAATGGCGCCAGCGGCGCGACAAGGCGCAGGTGCTGGCCGCCCTCGGTCGGCTCAGGGCGGACGCGGCGCGCCAGGACGTCAACCTGATGGACGCGACCCTGGCCTGCGCCCGGGCGGGCGTGACCACCGGCGAGTGGTCCTTCACGCTGCGGGAGGTGTTCGGCGAGTACCGGGCACCGACCGGAGTCGGCAGCGCTCCGGGGACCGCGGTCGGATCAGGCGATGAGCTGGCCGCCGTCCGCGAGGCGGCGCACGCCACGGCCGCGGAGATCGGGGCGGGCAGGCTGCGCCTGCTGCTGGGCAAGCCGGGCCTGGACGGGCACTCCAACGGTGTCGAGCAGATCGCCGTCCGGGCCCGCGACGCCGGGTTTGAGGTGATCTACCAGGGCATCCGGCTCACCCCCGAGCAGATCGTGGCCGCCGCGGTCGCCGAGGACGTGCACTGCGTGGGGCTGTCGATTCTGTCCGGCGGGCACGGCGAGCTGGTGCCTGACGTGCTGCGCCGGCTGCGCCAGAGCGGCGCCGGGGACATCCCGGTGGTGGTCGGCGGGATCATCCCGCCGGCCGACGCGCAGAGCCTGCGCGCCCAGGGGGTGGCCGCCGTCTTCACGCCCAGGGACTTCGGCATTACCGCCATCGTCGGCCGCATCGTCGACGAGATACGGTTCGCCCACAAGCTCCAGCCGTGGCCGGCCAGCCAGGCCGCGGCGACCGAGCCGGCCAGCGCCACGACAATCGAAGGGTGACAGGACCTGACATGACTACCGCAACGACTTCACCCATCACCGCGGCAGACCGCCTGCGCCCGCGCCGTTCCTGCCTGGCCGTCCCCGGCAGCAGCTCCCGCTTCCTGGAGAAGGCCCAGGGCCTGCCCGCGGACCAGGTGTTCCTGGATCTCGAGGACGCCTGCGCGCCGCTGGTCAAGGAGAGCGCCCGGCACGCCGTCATCGACGCGCTCAACAACGGCGACTGGAGCGGCAAGATCCGCGTCGTCCGGGTCAACGACTGGACCACCCACTGGACCTACCGGGACGTGATCACGGTGGTCGAGGGTGCGGGCCCTAACCTGGACTGCCTCATGCTGCCGAAGGTGCAAGACGCCGAGCAGGTCAAGGCGCTGGACCTGCTGCTCACCCAGATCGAGAAGACGATGGGCTTCGAGGTCGGCCGGATCGGCATAGAAGCCCAGATCGAAAACGCCATGGGCTTGATGAACGTCGACGCGATCGCCGCCTCCTCGCCGCGGCTGGAGACCATCATCTTCGGCCCCGCGGACTTCATGGCCTCGATCAACATGAAGTCGCTGGTGGTTGGCGAGCAGCCCCCCGGCTACCCAGCGGACGCCTACCACTACATCCTGATGCGCATCCTGATCGCCGCCCGCGCCCACGACCTGCAGGCCATCGATGGCCCCTACCTGCAGATCCGCAACGCGGATGGCTACCGCGCGGTCGCCCGGCGGGCCGCTGCCCTGGGCTTCGACGGCAAGTGGGTGCTGCACCCGGACCAGATCGCCGCCGCCAACGAGATCTTCTCTCCGTCGCAGGAGGACTACGACCATGCGGAGCTGATCCTGGACGCTTACGACTGGTGCACCTCGGAGGCCGGCGGGGCCAAGGGGTCCGCCATGCTCGGCGACGAGATGATCGACGAGGCCTCCCGCAAGATGGCCCTGGTGATCGCGGGCAAGGGCCGGGCCGCGGGCATGCAGCGCACCTCTAAGTTCGACCCCCCGCAGGAGTGAGCACGATGCAATTCGGACGGAACTACGAGGAGTTCGAGGTCGGGGCGGTCTACAAGCACTGGCCCGGGAAGACGGTCACCGAGTACGACGACCACCTGTTCTGCCTCCTCACCATGAACCACCACCCGCTCCACCTGGACGCGAACTACGCCGGGCAGGCGACCGACTTCGGCCGGAACGTGGTGGTGGGCAACTACATCTATTCGCTGCTGCTCGGCATGTCGGTACCAGACGTCTCGGGCAAGGCCATCGCGAACCTGGAAGTCGAGTCGCTCAAGCACGTGGCACCGACCTTCCACGGCGACACCATCTACGGCGAGACCACCGTGCTCGGCAAGCGGCCGTCCACATCAAAGAGCGACCGGGGCATCGTCCAGGTCGAGACCCGCGGCTACAAGCAGGACGGCACCCTGGTATGCGTGTTCCGCCGCAAAGTGATGGTGCCGACCGAGGCCTACATCAAGGAGCGCGGCGGGGAGCAGCCCGGCCGCCCCGAGCCCGCCAGCTGACCCCCAAGGAGCCCGCCATGGGACGCCTCGCGCAGACCGAAGGCCTGACCGAGTTCGAGCAGGACATTCTCGCCACGGTGCGAGACTTCACCGTCAGGGAGATCATCCCGGTCGCGACCGAGCTCGAGCACCGCGACGAGTATCCCGGCAAGATCGTGGAGGGGCTGAAGAAGCTCGGCCTGTTCGGGCTGACGATCCCGGAGGACTACGGCGGGCTGGGGGCGTCGCTGCTCATCTACGCCCTGGCGGTGGAGGAGATCGCCCGCGGCTGGATGTCCGTGTCGGGCATCATCAACACCCACTTCATCGTCGCTCACATGATCGCCCGGCACGGCACCGACGAGCAGAAGCACTACTTCCTGCCCAAGATGGCAGCCGGCGAGGTCCGCGGCGCCTTCTCCATGTCCGAGCCGGGCGTGGGCTCGGACGTGTCGGCGATCCGCACCCACGCGGTGCGCGACGGCGCTGAGTTCGTGATCAACGGCCAGAAGATGTGGCTGACCAACGGCGGGACGTCCAACCTGGTGGCGGTGCTCTGCCGGACCGACGAGGGGCATGAGGCGCCGCACCGGAACATGACCACGTTCCTGATCGAGAAGGAGCCGGGCTTCGGGCCCAACCCGGCGGTGCCGGGCCTGACGGTACCAGGGAAGATCGAGAAGATGGGGTACAAGGGCGTCGACACCACCGAGCTGGTCCTCGCCGATGTCCGCGTTCCCGCCGGCCGGGTGCTCGGCGGAAGCACCGGCCAGGGCTTCTACCAGATGATGGACGGCGTCGAGGTCGGCCGGGTCAACGTCGCCGCCCGCGGCTGCGGGGTGGCGCTTCGGGCCTTCGAGCTGGCCATCGACTACGCGCAGCGGCGGCACGCCTTCGGCAAGCCGATCGCCCAGCATCAGGCGATCCAGTTCAAGCTGGCCGAGATGGCGACCAAGGTCGAGGCGGCCCACCAGATGATGGTGATGGCCGCCCGCAGGAAAGACGCCGGCCACCGCAACGACCTGGAAGCCGGCATGGCCAAGTACCTCGCCTCCGAATACGGCAAGGAGGTCGTCGAAGACTCCTTCCGTATCCATGGCGGCTACGGCTTCACCAAGGAGTACGAGATCGAGCGTCTGTACCGGGAAGCGCCGATGCTGCTGATCGGCGAGGGTACCGCAGAGATACAGAAGATGATCGTGGGGCGCCGACTGCTGGAGGAATACCAGATCACCAGCTAAGTGAGGCACAGATTGGGGGGATGGCATCGTGGAGGCATCGGTAGTCCTGGCCAGCGCGGCGGACCAGGTGGTCGACGAAGCGGTCGCCGCCCTGGCGCAGCGTGACCAGGCGCACTACTCATATACCGCGCAGGAGCGCCGCGACATGCGGCAGCTATTCGATCTCGTCCTGCACTGCGTGCGAAAAGGCCGCGCCGAACCGATCATCAGGCCGTCCGAGCGGATCGCGGCGCACTGTTTCGCCGCAGGCGTCGACCTAACGCAGCTGCAGGGATCGTTCAACGTCCTGGCTGAGGTGCTCTGGCCTCATCTGGCAGATGCCCTCGCCGGCGAAGAGCGGCTTGCGGCGCTTCGGCTTGTCAACGCCATCGTCGAGGCGGGAAAGGACGCGCAGGCCCGGACCTACGTGGCCCTCGCCGCCCGGGAAGGAAGCCGGCCGGGCGGGCAGCCAGCCGTGCCTGCGGAAGATGGCGGGTCGGCCAGCCCGGCCGCCAGGCCGGACAGCGGCGCGGCCGCCGCCGTCCAGGTTGAGGTGGTCGGTCGAGTCGGCGTCATCACCCTTGACGACCGGCATAAGCGCAACGCCATCGGTGCCCGGATGGCGGGGGGTATCGTCGCCGCGCTCGAGAGCCTGCGCGCCCGGGATGTGCGCGCCATCGTGCTTCGCGCAGCAGCGGGAATGGACGTCTGGTCCGTCGGCCATGACATCAATGAGCTTCCCCGCGGCCGGCGGGACCCGCTGGGCTACGACGACCCGCTGGAGGGACTACTGCGCACCGTGCGCGCCTTTCCCGCGCCCGTCATCGCCATGATCCACGGCACGGTATGGGGCGGGGCACTGGACCTGGTGCTCAGCTGCGACCTGGTCGTCGCCGACGAGACGGCGTCGTTCGCCATCACTCCCGCGAACCTCGGATTGCCCTACAACGTCACCGGGCTGCTGCATTTCCTTGGCCGGCTGCCGGTCAATCTCATCAAGGAGATGTTCTTCACCGCGGCGCCGCTGGACGCCCGCAAGGCCAAGGAGTGGTTGCTTGTCAACCACCTGATCGCGCCGGACCAGCTCGAGTCGTTCACCCTGGAACTGGCCGCGACGATGGCGACGAAGTCGCCGATGGCGATCGCGGTCATCAAGGAACAGCTTCGTGTCCTTTCGGACTACCAGCCCATCGCGGCGCAGGTGTACGAACGCGTCCAGGGGATGCGCCGGCAGGCCTATGACAGCGCCGACTACCTCGAGGGCTTGAACGCTTTCACCGAGAAGCGCCAGCCGATCTTCCGAGGCGCCTGACGCGGCGGCGTGCCCGGGACCTAGGTCCTGGCGGGCTGTGACGCTCATCCCTTTCAGCACGCTACCGGCCTGGCGCATGGTCGGAGTGCGGGCGAGCGCCCGCACTCCGGCAGGCGCCCGGGACGTTGGAAGGCAGCACGACCATGAAACTCATCACCGCTATCCTCAGACCCGAAAAGCTCGACGACGTGATCGACGACGTGATCGACAAGGGCCACGGCATGACCGTGACCGAGGTGCGAGGGTTCGGCCGGCAGTTCGGTCACTTCTCGGCCGTTCCCGTCGATGTGGGCCTGCCGGTAAGCCGCAAGCCCGCGCTGCTGCCCAAGATCCGCATAGACGTCCTCGTTCTCGACGAAGACGCGGATGCCTTGGTCGCGGCCATCGCGAAGCGTGTTTGCACCGAGACGATCGGCGACGGCAAGATCTGGCTGACTCCCGTGGACGGCGCGATGCGCGTCCGCACCGGCGAGCGAGACCGCGACGCGGTCTGATCAGCATGACCTATCAGCCTCAAGGCGGCTGCCAGGCCGTCGGCGCTGGAGCAGGTACTTGGCGAAGTCCCCGTCCCGCGCCTCGATCCCTTCGGTGGCCAATTGACCGCCTCCTGCTGGGAGAGGACCTCGGGCCCTGGAAGCCTGGGGCGGAGCACACCACTGTGAATGAAAGCACCATCCGGGGTTAGCAGCCACGAGGCCCGCGCCGGGATCAGCCACCGTCGAGGAACTTCAGGGTTCAGCCCAGTGGTCAGAGTTCACTTGATGGCTTCCCTACCCGATCATGCGGGGACAGGCGCGTCACCTAAGCTGACGGCAGGACCGGGGAGGGTCACATGAGCACACGGGCCGGGGCCACCGTCTATGCTTTGCTGGCCGACGGCACCACGGTCGAGATCCGGGCCGCGCGGCGCGGCGATTTCGACGCGGTGCGGGACATGCACAGCAAGATGTCCCCGGACAACTTCTACCTGCGTTTCTTCAGCATGAGCCCGATGGCAGCCGAGCAGGAGGCGCGCCGAGTCTGCCGCGAGCCCTCCCCGGACCACGCGGCGCTGCTCGCCGTCCTGGATGGCGAGGTGGTGGGGTGCGGCAGCTATGAGGGGGTCGGCACGGGCTCCACGTCCGCGGAGATCGCCCTCGCAGTCGCCAATGACATGCAGCACCGGGGCGTCGGCACGCTGCTGCTTGAGCACCTGATCTCCTTGGCGCGCGGCCGGGGGTTCCGCGCCTTTATTGCCAAGACGATGGCCGCGAACGCGCTTATGCTCCAGGTGATCGCCGATGCCGGGCTGCCGGCGCACTGCGCCCTCGCGGACGGCGTCTACGACTTCACCTTCCCGCTGCCCGCCGACGAGGGCGATGCCGCCCTGGGCACCTACCGCGACGCGGTCGCCGAACGGGAACGGTCGGCCGACGTGGCCAGCCTGCGGCACCTGCTGACCCCGGCCTCGGTAGTGGTCATCGGCGCGAGCCGACGCCCCCGGTCGGTCGGCCGGGCCATCCTGCATAACATCGTCGACGGCGGCTTCCCCGGCCCGGTGTATGCGGTCAACCCCAGCGTGGCCGAGCTGGATGGCGTGCCCTGCGTGCCGTCGGCGGCCGCGCTGCCCGAGCCGGTCGACCTGGCCATCATTGCCACCCCGGCGGCCACCGTCCCCGGCATCGCCGAAGACTGCGGGAGGCGGGGCATCAAGGCCCTGGTCGTAACCACGGCAGGGCTGAAAGCGCGCGCCCGGGCCGAGCTGCTGGGCATCTGCCGGCGCCACGCCATGCGGCTGGTCGGTCCGACCGGCTTCGGCATAGCCAACACGGCAATTTCCCTAGACGCGACGTTCGCGGCCCGCCATCCCCGGCAGGGAACAGCCGGCCTTGCGCTGCAGTCCGGCGGCGTCGGCATCGTGCTGCTCGAACACCTGTCCCGGCTGGGTGTCGGGATCTCCTCCTTCGTTTCCCTCGGCGACAAGGACGACGTGTCGGGCAACGACATGCTGACGTGGTGGGAGTCCGACGCGGCGACGAAGCTGGCCGTGTTGTACCTGGCGTCATTCGGGAACCCGCGGAAGTTCGCCCGGACGGCCCGTGCCGTCGGCCGTACCATGCCGGTCCTGACCGTGAACGCGGGCCGGACCGCTGCGGGCCAGCGCCTGGCCACCGCTCGCCAGCTGGCAGCCGGGCACCTGGCCACTGCTCACGGCCTGGTGGTGGCGAGCCCGCAGCTCACCAGGCAGGCCCTGTTCGAACAGGCCGGCGTGATCGCGACCGCTAACATCGGTGAACTAATCGACACCGCCGCCTTGCTCGCCTCGCAGCCAGTGCCACGGGGAAGCAGGGTCGCCGTGGTGTCAAACACGCGCGGTGCGGGAGTGCTCGCCGCCGACGCGTGCGGCGACGCGGGCCTGCAGGTCGCCGACCTGACCGAGGATACCCAGCAGGCGCTCCGGGACATGCTGCCCGCCGGCGCGGCCGTGGCCGGACCAGTCAATACCACCGTGGTGGTCGCGCCGGGTGTGTTCCGCCGATGTCTGGAACTCGTGGGTGCGGACCCGGGCGTCGACGCGGTCCTCGCACTGACGGCCACCACCGCGACCATCGACCTGGTCCCGGAAGTGCAGGCAGCGCGGCTACCGGTCCCGGTCGCCGCGGCGGTCATGGACCAGGTGGAAGTGGTCCGGCTGCTGTCCAGCCCCGGGGAAGACGCCCCGGACGTTCCCGCCTACGCCTATCCCGAATCCGCCGCCCGTGCCCTCGGCCATGCCGCACGCTACGGCATGTGGCTGGCCACCCCGCAGGGACAGGTACCCGACTTGGACGGCCTGCGCCAGGCCCAGGCGAAAGAACTAGCCGCCGGCTTTCTCGTCGACACGCCGAAGGGCGGCTGGCTGTCCCAGGAACAGGTCATGGCGCTGCTCGGCTGCTACAGCGTGCCGATGGCTGACCACATCACGGTCACTACCGAAGATGCCGCGGCCGAAGCGGCGGCGCGGTTCGGTGGCCCCGTGGCGCTCAAGGCGGACCTGCATGGCGTGGTGCGCCCGATCTATGCCGGCGCTGTCGTGCTTGACCTCCATAACACGGATGAGGTCCGGCGTGGGTTCCGCTCGCTGCGGGAGACCTTCGGCGGCAGGCTCGCCGCCGTCATCGTCCAGCCGGTGATCACCGGCGGCGTAGAGGTGAAGATCAGCGTGCTTCAGGAGCAGGTCTTCGGTCCGCTGGTGCTGTTGAGCATCGGCGGCGCGACCGGCGACGTGCTGGCCGACCGTGCCGCCCGGCTCGCGCCGCTCACCGACTCCGACGCCGACGACCTCATCCGCTCGACACACGCCGCCCCGCTGCTGCTCAAGCGCCCCGGCGCACCCGCCGCCAATCTTGCCGCGCTGAAAGACATGCTGCTGCGGGTGTCCCTGATGGCCGACGACCTGCCACAGATCGCCGAACTCGATCTGCGCGCCGTCGCCCGCCCGGACGGCGTCCGGGCCGTCGACACCCAGGCCCGGGTCCAGGCCGCCGAGCCCACCGACGCCTACCTGCGTCGGCTGCAATGACAGATCGCCGCCGTGTCTTCTCGCTGCCGGTCACGCTGGCTGCCATCGAACCCCCGGAGGGATACATCTTGGTGCGGGCTCGGGACTGTCGGCTCCGGGCGCCCGGGGATTAGATTCAGCTTATGTCGATCAACCACGGGTCGCAGGGCCGGTGGGCCGCCAACGCGTTGGCCGATTTCGAACGGGACCTTGCTCGCAACCTGTGTTATGAGCGGGGTACGACGCCCGAGTCGGCGAGCGCCCAGGACGCCTACTGGACCCTGGCCGTCACTGTCCGCGACCGCCTTGCTGCCCGCCGCGCCAGCACGGCGGAGGCGAACTACAGGGCTAACCCGAAGTTCGTCTACTACCTGTCGGCGGAGTACATGCTGGGGCGCCAGCTCCGCCAGAACACCCTGTACACCGGCACCGCCGACCTCGCCCACCGGGCCGTTGCAGCCGCCGGCTTCTCCGCCGAGGACTTGGAGGCCCTCGACGTCGAGCCGGGACTAGGGAACGGGGGCCTGGGCCGGCTGGCCGCT
>Ga0209656_10002898_pt1 | contig 11128 bp, 8 predicted proteins | sample BogFormECP12_OM2_FD_188239 | JGI IMG/M metagenome (GOLD analysis project Ga0209656, IMG submission 188239) | Bog forest soil microbial communities from Calvert Island, British Columbia, Canada - ECP12_OM2 (SPAdes) (version 2) | ecosystem: Environmental > Aquatic > Freshwater > Wetlands > Bog ... | reverse complement strand
CCCAGGGTTACGGCGTTCGAGCATCGGCGGAAAAGGTTCTGGCCGAACCGCCTCTTGGCGGCCATCCAAGTCGCAAACTTCGAGAGCAGGGGAGGGTACGAACTGTTAAGGCATAAAATCAGCTGGATCTGGTACTTTTGTTTTTGGCTTTAGAAACCTCTGCTGATCCCTGGTTCCTGTGTCCGATCGTGTTTTGGCTCTGAAGGGGTAGGGGGATGATATGGCTGGCGGGTGATGTATTCCTCTACTGTTTTCTCGTACTGCCGGATGGCCTCTTGAATTTGCTTTTCGAGGGGTGCTTCCTGAGCCGAGGAAAGGGAGGGGTCTTTTTGTGCTAGCTCTTTCCCGTCGTGACCCGTTGAGGAACCGTTTCTTGGCATCGGCACGCCGTCGATTAGTTCGACCGCGGACCGGCCTTGGCCCGGCCTGATGGCCACCTCTTTTAAGACCTCGCTGGAATCGGTGTAAAGCCGCACCTCCTGACTGGCTCGGGAAAGGCTGACGAGCATTTGGACCGCATTAATCTGGCTGGTCGCGCTGACAGGCAGAAAGCCGAACATCTTGGCCCTCTCGTGGCCTTGAGAAGTTTGGGAAGTGATGGTGTAACCCTGTCGGATATGAAGCGGCTTGGAGCGCTCCAGGCGGCGCCCGTTTTCCAGTAAGATACCGGTTTGGTCGACCGCCTTGACCTCCAAGAGATCGCCGTTGGTCAGGCTTGCTTTGCGATTGTTCTTGGTGATCAGCACGCGCTCGCCGACCGCAACAGGCATCGACTGGGCCCGGTAAACGTTAAAATCTTGCGCCAAGTGCAAAGGCAGTTGCCGCTCCTTACCGTCCTTAGCGACAAAAACGGCTTGGTCCTCCCGCCGGGTGACCTCCCAATGGTCGCCGCACCGGAAGCCGCCCTTTTCGCGCTGCCGATGGAATTCAATGATCTGTCCGGGCTCGTAGTAAATGGGGTCCCTTTGCTGGGCCGCTGAGAGGTCTACGCTTTCCAGCCAGGCGACCTGGTGGTCCTCTTGGCCAAGCATTCCCTCGGCTTTCATGCTCGCGCGGAGCGACTGGGCGAAGGCTTTGCCGTCCCGGTGAATAGGGGAGATGACCAGAGGATTTTGGCCTCTCTTAAACTCTTCAATCACATCAGCGACCATCTGTTGGAGCGAGTCGGTGCGGGTGTTGCTCTCGCGAATCAGCCCCAGGCCCTCGATCTTTTGGAGTGCTGCGTCGTAGCGCTGGGCATAGTAATCTTCGATGATTTCGAGCAACTGCGGGGCGTTTTGCTGCCGGTAGATTTTCTGGAGCTTCGCGCACGGAAGCGCTTGGGTATCGATGGCCATCTTGAAAGGGTGGCCGCGCTGAACGGCGCCGTGCTGTCGCGGGTCGCCGCTAACCACCAGGCGGCTCCCGTTATCGCGCGCAAACTTCAATAGCCAAGTCATGTCCGCGTTATCGAGCAGGCTAGCCTCATCGCACCAGATCACTCGTCCGGCCGCCCCGGCCTGCAGCTCGGATTTGACCTTGAAGTTGGCGACGGTAGTAGCCTCGAGCATCCCGGATTCTTTGAGCCGGGCCACGGCGCTGGCCGTTGCGGCCAGCATCATCGGTTCCTGGCCGGACAAGGAGCGGATGGCATCGGCGGTTTCGCGGATCACAGTGGTCTTACCGACGCCCGGTTTACCGGCAATGCCGGTTAAAAGATCAGTGGATCCAAGGACGTGGCGAACCGCGTCAGCCTGGCCGGGATCGCCGGCGATCTTTTGGCTTTGGATCTTCCAGGCGTTGCCCGAGTCGATCGGAGCAAGGGTTCCTTGGCCTGCTTGGATCATCGAAAGGATCTTCCTCTCTTCCCGGTAGACCGCCTGGGTGGTGATGGATCCCGGATCGGCGAGGTTGCGCAGGAAGGCGGCAGACTCCCGGACAAATCGTTCGGCCATCCGCACCGGGATCACGCCAATGCCCCACTTGAGCAACTCGGTCATCATCGCCCTTTCCCGAATCGTCGAGTGCTGTTCGAAGGCATGATGGACGGCTTGAACTTGAGCCGTCTCGGAATCCAGGAAACCGATCGAGTGCCCCAACTTGGATGCCTGAGGGGTGATGGCGTCCCACCGGCCTGGGGCTAATTGACTGCCCCAGTCTGCTTCGAGCGCCGCGCCTTGCAGTTTGGCCTGATTCTTTGCTTCCCGGTATTCGGAACCGAGCTTAGCCTTTTCTGCCGCATAGGTTTCCTCATAATCGAGCAGTTCTCCGCGTTTAGCCGCCGCCCTAACCCTGGCCTCCGCCTTCTTTTCCAGCTCATCCCGGAGCCGCTTCTCCAAATCCTCAATCTGCTGGGTCCTCTTGCAGAACACCCGGACTTCTTCTTCAGTGAAAACGTCCATCTCAAAATCCTTCCCGGTGCGCCGGAGCCGGTGGCCGGCGGCCATTAACTTCTCTGCCAGCCGAGAATGAAACGCGGCCTGGTAAAACCCCTTGCTGGAGATCACCTCACCGAGCTGGGCTGCTTTCCAGCGGTCTTCGACCGCATCGTAGGTGGCGTTCATCAAAAGGGCGTGACAATGCCAGTGGGGATCAACCTTGCCGCTGACCGGCCGGGTGGTGCGATGGACGAAACAAGCCCAGAGCGCGTTGCCGGTGGAACGATCCTGGTCGGCGCCGTCGACCCGCACCCGGGTCTGAATGGCCGACTCCATATCGTCCATCGTTTCCCGGAGGGCCTGGTGAATGAGCGCTTCGACCTCGGCATCCTTGGTCCGGGCCAGGTACATGCTGAGAGACTTGGGAACCGAAAACGTGAAATCCAGGCAGACCCGCCGGTTAGAAATCTCTTCCTCCACCGGGACATTGGTTTGCGTCACCTCGTCCACCTTCCACACGACTCGAGTCCGTGTGGTGTTGTTCCTGGCGGTGAGCCGTTCCACAGAGCCCGGCGCTCGGTTGTTGACGATGGCGACGAAGTCTTCCTTGTTAACCTCGGGGGCCAAGCCCAGGATCCGCGCGCCTTTGCCGTACCAGACGCCCTTCTGGGCCAAGTAATAATCGCTGGTTCCCAGTTCCCGACCGAAGTAGGTTACGGCGGCCTCGGCGTTCCTGATTTGCGTGGCGGTAATCATCCTAAAAGACGCGTAGCAAATCAGGGAGTCAGAGTCGCCAAAATTCAGCTTGGATCTCCAGGCTTGTCCCCTTGCACTATCGTGCAAGGAACCAGTGAGTTGCGAAATAGATGTGACTTGTCATAGGCCATGTCACAAGATAAAACGGAAAAAGGCTTAATTAGTGCTTGTTTATTGTGACAAACCTTATACAAAGCTGTGTCAAGCTGCGATTAACTTAGGATTTCTGACATTGAAAGCGCGCAAGATCGTGAAACAGCCAGGCCCGTATCAATCGGTCTTGAATTCGCATCTTGTGGAGATTGCGCAACTCAGAGAAACGCGGCCGCAACCCACCCCGTACCGAACCATCGCGAAGATTCTCAAAGAGAAGTACCGGCTGGAGGTCAGCCCCAACAGCATCTGGTCCTTTGTACGCGCTCGCACGCTGGGCCGCGGTCGGAAATTAAAGTACAAGATCGCCCCCGACTTAGTTCAGCCGCCGGCGGCGCCTGCTCCGTCCGCCGGACCCGGTGTGTCGGCGGCTAGCGGGGCAAAACAAGAAACGGATCAGCAACTTTCAGCCATTGAGGCCGCACGGGCTCGCGCGAAGGCGCGGACCCAAAAACAGGACACCAAGAAATGGGACTTGGGCTATGACCCGAACAAACCCCTCAAAGACCAAACCTAGGATGGATAAAACGACCGATAGAAAAGAGGCCGATCGCAAACAGATCATTTTTACCGAAGGAGCTAAGGGCGGGGGCGGCAAAACCACCCTCTTAAGTTCGCTGGCTGACTTTTTCCTCGCGGAGAGTATTCCGGTCAAACTGCTCGATGCAGACATTGACAATAAAAGCCGGGGCAGCCTGAGTCACCTTTTCAAAGGCACCCCAAAGATCGACATCAGAACCGACCACGGGCTGGATCAATTTATCGGGATGGTCCTGGACGATCACGCGCAAACGGTGCTGGCGGATTTGGGGGCCGGGAGCTCCAAAGAAACCTGGGCCTGGTTTGAGCAGATGCATGACTCGGTGAGAGAGGAAGGCATTCGGTTTCTGGCCATTGGACTTGTGACCAATGATTCTTCGACCACCTCGGCAATCCTGGATTGGGCCAATGCGTTACAGAACCGGGTGGACTACCTGGTGGTGAAAAATAAGGTGGCGGGCGAAGATTTTAGTTACCTCTTTGAGAGCGAACCCGGCCAACGCTTTCTGCAACTGGCCAAGCCGGCGATTATTGAGATGGAAAGACGGCTACCCGATATTCAGCAAGAGCTCAACGATCGGGGCTTGAGTCTACGACAGGCCCTTAACGCTTCTGCCGAAATCGCCGGTCCGGTACTCTCCAAGAGCTACAATCGGATGCGCATCAAGGGGTACGTTAACCGGCTTGAGAAGCAATTTTCTGAGGTCATCGACGTCCTGCTGCCTCCCTATGAAGTCCTTGCCGGTAAGTAACGGGTCAGCTCTCCCGAACGGCGAAAGCGACCTGGAAGCGATCATCGAGAGAATCGCGCCCGAACGCCGGGTCGACTTTCTGAGGTGGCGGGAACGGGTCAAACGCCATGGTGAGAACGACGAGCTGCTGGCCGTGGTTGGTTATCTGGATACGTCCGTCGTGTTGATGGATCTTTTGTCCAGAGAGGCCCAGCCTGAGGCGATCAAACGAGCGCTTGCCGCAGTGGAAAAGGCGTCTAAAGACCAAGCGGCGGCTACCGCTCGAATCCCGCGCCTCACGTTGGTTCTGAACACGGCGACGCTGATCATTACGGCAGTGCTCGGAATGGCCGTCGGGGTCCTGATCATGGTGCTACACCAAACGCACATCGACCAGGAGCACGCGAAAGCGCCCGAGGCCCGGCTAGCCCGAGACCTGGCGACGATCGGAGCTTCGCTCGGCTATGAGGTATCCCCCGATGGCCGCTCCATCACGCTGCGAGTTTTTCCGGGTCAAACCTGGAAGGTGCGCAGCGCTCAAACGGATGCGCACGGTACGGGCGACATCACACTTTACGAACCCAACTAAGGTAGCCCACGAGATCGAAATCGAAGGGGCTAAAACAATATTTTCAAAATCCGCCGCCGATTGCGAAGTGAAAGGAGAAAAGGACATTCCAACATCATGAGCGAAGCCGAGCAAGACGCGATGGAAGTGGCCGAAGAGCTTATGGAAAGCATTGGCTGTTAAAAACCGGGAAGTAGCAGAAAAAGACGCGGAGATCGCTCGGCTCCAAAACGCTGCGCGCTTCTGGACAGTCTTCTTGGTGAATGCATCCGGCATCACTACTACGACGATACCGAGGTTTCGCAGACTTGGCTGGTCGAAGCTCGCAAAGCCGTAACGCCATGAACCGCCGGCGCGACCTCAAGTCAGATTGCATCTGACTATCTGTTCTGAGGGCCCAAAAGTGTTATTGGCTCCCTGCCTAAAACGCTACAAAAGACCTCCTCGGCACCCGTCAAAGGCCTCCTCGAGGCAGTGGGCAGAAGAAAAGCCGTTTTCTCGAGGGAGCGCCATGTTTTTGGCCAGGGGGTGCCAATAACAGAGCTGACAACACGAATTCTTGTTATTCGGCCATGTTATTCAGGGTCGGAAAAAAGACCTCCTCGGCCTTGATCGGCAAATTTGCACATCACAGGGGGTTCTGATTGACTGTCAGATGTCGGGAGATTCTTCTTCGTTACCCTCTTCAAGGGTCTGTTTACCGTGACCGATCTCGCACGTTAGGCCGCGATGTCGAATTTTAGCGTCGCGAAATAGAGTAGGCACGAAAGGCAGCCGTGCCGGATGCTCCTGCCGACATGCTGATGCTAATTGGATTCCGTGAAGGCGGTAAAGCTCTCTATCGCAACATCGTTAGCGAAGTCTTCGACTGTCATCGGTCTTTCGCAATTGTCCCTGGAATCCATGCGGAGAAAATCGGTGAGCCTTATATCAAACGCTGAATCATCCGTGACCTTCAAAATGGCGACTTGGTCATCCGTTTCCTGGGTTCTCCAAGCCTCTTCGCGCCGTTGAATGGCCTGCCTCATTCTTTCGGCTACTTCGGGATGAATGCGGCCAAAACGAAGACACCCATCGAAGACAATCACGCTGCGGCCGCTTTCATCGATAACGGCAAAAAGCTGAAGGTCCAGGATGTCGCCCAACGCTTTGGATTGTCTGCTGGATCTGTGAAAGCTGGTCGGTTCGGACCAACAACTCACGCGGATAGTCTGGTCCAACTTTCTTTTAGGCGCGAAACGCTGCAAAACGGTTTCTAAATTCGAAGAGGGCAGGTCGTCCGGTTTCAGGTACAGGGTCTGGGCGTCTTTAGGCTTGCCGAGCACCCGCCAGGCGCGTTGGGCAGCGCGTGAGTCATTGAATGGACCTTTGCCTGGTGGTTTGTTATTCCATGAGGCGATCCACTTCTGAAGCGTTCGTCCGAACGCTAATCCCGGATCCCGTCCAACCTGCAACCGGGCTAAACATTGGGTCGAAAAGAGCGTGTTCAGATCAAATTTGCTTTCGTAAGATCCGACACCGTAGTCTCGCAGAAAATCGACTAAACGTTCGTTGACGCCGCAGGCTGGAATGGCCGACAGCGAGCCAAACTCCGGACGATACTCAAATTCATCAAACCTGACACGTCCCAGAATGCGATCAGCTTTTTGGCCTTCTGCGGCGGGAACTCCGATCGATACGCTGATGTACTCCCGACCGCGGTGCAGATCATACAGGCGCAGTCCGCTCTCAAGCAGAACGGGTGAAGTCTCTTGATCAGGCAAACAACGACGGCTCCTTGGAGCGATCGAGCGAAGTGGGGGCGAAAACAGTGCTGCCATAATGCCTCCGGCGGCAGCTCCTATTTCACGCAAATCCGGAGCATCAGGTGACCGACGAATATCGCTTTCCCGGTAGCCAAAGCGCAGTTTGTCTTTGCTGAATTCCAGGAATTTGTCGTTAGCCTGCGGTTCGCCATCCGGAAGGAGCGTTTCTGCCCTTAATGCCAGGCAAAGCTCTCTGGAAAGCGCCCAGCGCCGGCGCCACCAGAGGATGTAGTTCCAGTCCAGAAATTCATCACCGATGTACCCCTCAGGATTGCGGTCTCGTACAACCAGAACATAGGCAGCCGTGATTGGATTTTCAGGCGTCGAGGCGGGATGCACCACATCCGAAGCACTTCTGATTTCATGGATTTTAGGGTATGCAAACATTGCTTCTTCGGTATGTAACCGCGGCGCCCATTTGAAGATACCATAGCCCGCAACAAGGCTTGAATTAAGGCAGCAGGCATTGACGGCGGCGAGGAGTAGGGAAGCCTCGTTGAAAACGTGGTTTCCTTTTTGGCGCCCTACCTACTCAATACCGCCCTAGACCGCTACGAAAACGGAATACTTTCGTTGCGGACCCCTCTATCCCAACGGGAAGGTTGTTGAGCCGAAAGTTTTCAGAGAGAGTCTGTAGTTGCAGGCCCAGATCCGATATACGTGCAACCATGAATCTCACCGCGGAACAGCTCCGAATTGCCTCGATGATCGATGCCAAGATGCAAAATCTCGTCGGTGCCGGCAACGATGACATTACCATCTTAACTGAGATGTTTGATTACATGCCTGGCTTCAAACGGCTGATGGATACCTCGGAATCGGACGCCATGGACGAGTTGTGCCAGCGGTTCGCCGGATTTTTTCGCTACGCAAAAACCCTTGAAATGTTGGCAACCGGCATTCAATCAGGTGCGATTAAAGTCCCCAAGTAAGAGGGCAGGGGAGCGGAGTGCTTGGGGAGACCACACGAAACAGAAATTTTGTGCGTTAAGGCCTTTCCGCAAGCCTTCTTCTTACTCAATGATTCCGATTCTCAGCACGCTCGCCTTTTGCGAGCAGGGAAGTCTTCCCTTCGTCGCGGTGCATAGCGATAATGTAAGCCCTCCGGATCGGCTACCGTATGAAAGTCTTTCTTTCCTATAGCACGAAAGACAAAAGACAAGCAATTCGTCCAGATGCTCGCCGCAGAGCTTGAAGCTGAGAATATCAAATCGTGGATTTGAGAGGTCGATGTTGAATTCGGCGGCAATTTCGTTGCGGAAATCAACAAAGGCCTGCGCGATGCGGACCTGACCGTCCTATTTTGGTTGCCTGAGGCCGCGCGTTCGGGTTGGACTCAGCTTGAATGGACTTCGGTGACCGCCCGAGAAATCTCCGAATCGCGGACGCGCCTAGGCGTCGTGAGGAGGACTCTGGGCCTATGGTAGCAAGCCAATCCCATCCACGGTCCGCGATTCGACCTACGTGCTCGACGGTGTCCTCGACAATGAAACAGAGCTGCCGATTGCCGAACACACCACCGATACGTTGGTTACACCGATTTGGTTTTCGGCTTCTTCGATTTGTTGGGCCTACAGTTCTCTCCACGCCTGCGCGATTTGGCGGATCAAACCCTCTATCGTATCGACAAGAGTATTCGATATCAGCATATCGGTTCGCTCGGCAACAAGCACCGGTCGCGGATCTCGTTCCTGCCTCCCTTCGTCGCCTCAATCAACCGCTCAACCTCCCGTGAGGTGAGATGCTTCCGCTCACTAACCTCCACCCGCCCCGAGCTCCCAATTTTCCCCTTTTTGGCGTGTTTATCTTTTGTCGAGAGTTTGGCCTGTTGCATGCCCCGGAAACCCGCATGAATAGGAGAGGGGACCTTTGCACTATGAACAAAAGGGATCATTTTGTCGAGAGTTGATCGAAAATGGGGTTTTTACCGAGGAAACGCGCGACTCAGGTGTTATTTAATTCTCGACTTAAACAAAGGTCTTGTCTAAGAGGAGAGCCGTTATGATTAGATTATTTCGTGGGGCAATTGTGATAGCGGCATGGTTGGCTTTGGCGCCGTTTATCCATGCTCAAGGCCTGGAAGGATCGCAGGTGACCTTGACGGCAGATTATCCGGTGTTAGGGAGTCCGATAAGTGAGCCGAACACGGAGACGGTGGGTCCAGGTCTGGAGTATCCCGCTGGGTCGTTGACGGCCTTACCTGGATTCTTTATTTTTCCGATCAATATTGATGTAGGGGCGAACTCGATCGATGGGCAGTACACAAATGTGAGTAATGAGACACCAACGCCGGCTACTTTTAACGGGTATGTGTTTGATTTTGCGGCCGGTTCGCCGACAATCACCGGTGCGACGGTTGATCCGTCGACGACGTTTGCGCCTGGGAGTTTGCAGTTAGGGTTCAGCGCACATGAGGTGACGATCAACGTGGAAGGGCTGACGATACCGCCGAATTCGAGCTTTTTGGTCGACCTGACGACAGCGCCGGTGCCTGAGCCGCCAACTCATGCACTACTCTTGGCAGGTGCTGCCATCACTGGTGTACTAATGTGCCGCAAACGGAAATTCCTCGCCGAATTGTAAAAAGCTGCGGCAACCCTTACGCAAACAACTGTGACGCCCAAACGCTTCGATCCAATTTGGTGTTGCGATATTAAGTTGCCGTTTACAAGAAAAAAGCAACAAAGTTTCGCAATATTTTCATCCTAGGAAGAGAAGGCGTCGTCGTGTTGCTGCGAAACCGGTCGTTTTCGCAACGCATCGCTGGGCCGTGATATAGTCAGGGTCGCGTCGTCAGCATCTTAAGATCGATCGAGTCCGCCATGGCCTTATATCCGTCATCCTGCGGATGGAGATGATCGCCGGAGTCGAATGCTGCCAGGATGTGCGCAGGACGGATTGGGTCCCGTGTGGCTGCGTCGAAGTCGATCACGCCATCGAACGCGCCACTGCTGCGAATCCATTGGTTGACGGCCTGGCGTTTCTGCTCTTTGTCCGTGTTGTAGTACCCCTCGATTGGCGTGCCCTTGAAGGTGTCCTCGAACGGCGTCAATGTGGCGCCGATGATGCGCATCCCGTGCAAATGGGCGCGCGCGATGAGTTGCTTGTAACCGTCAATGATGTCGTCTGCCGACGGTGCTGGCTCGTTTGGCGCCAGGATACAGCCAGGCCAGCCGATGTCGTTGATGCCCATCATCAGAACTACAGTGTCCGCGTGCGGGAGGCTCAACACGTCGCGGTCGAAGCGGGCCAGCGCATTAACACCCATGCGGTCGCTAAGCACGCGGTCTCCGGAGATCCCCTCGTTTAGCACCGCAATAGGGGCACCGCCAGCCTGGACTAGTCGCCGGGCCAGCACGTCCGGCCAACGGTGGTTGGCGTCGGGAGTGGAGTTCGCCCCGTCCGTGATGGAGTCGCCGAACATCACTAACGCGCGGGCGTTCGGTGGCGCGTCCACCATAATGCCGCTTAGGAACAGCCGAGCCTTTATCGTGGAGTCCGCCTTCATGTCCGCGTCGCCGGCGAAGTTCCCCTCGGGGGAGATGTAGGCGGTCTGAACTCCCTCCCAGTGAAAGGTGGTCAGCGGAGTCTGCTCCGGCAGGAATAGGCTTACCGCGACGTTGCTAAGCGGCGCGACGGTGAGGTCTACCGGGTCGCTAATCACCGGTGCACCCGGTGGGATCGTGACCGACGGGTGGCCGTCGAAGCTAAGTGCCCGGTCCGAGCCGGCAACGATGGCGGCGCCAGAACCGGCGACGGCGACATGCGCTGCGCCGATCACTAGTGGCTTCGACCCGTATTCGTTGGAAAGCACCACGCGCACGCGGTTGCCGCCAATGCTGATGGCCGCGATCTGCCGCACCGTCTGATTCCTCAAGGCCCGCGGAACATTTATGGGCGCAAAGAATTCGGCATCCCAGATAGGCTGCGGGCTTGCAGTCCAGGTGTCGATCCAGTCGCCGGTGTCGGCGCGTTGCGCATGGGCGGATGGAGTCATGGAAACGGCTGCGAGCGCGACGGCCGCAGCAACCGGGAGGAAATACGGACGGCGGCATCCGGTCATCAGCGTGCACCCGAGAGACGCGACCCGGCTCAGATGTTTCCGTAAAATACTGATCCTCCCAAATTTTGGCTCTGGGGAGTAGCGAAGAATTGCCCATTCGCTATAGGAGACCCTATCTATGATTGATCGGAGATTCATAACCAGTGCTTCAGAGT
>Ga0209656_10002897_pt1 | contig 11131 bp, 9 predicted proteins | sample BogFormECP12_OM2_FD_188239 | JGI IMG/M metagenome (GOLD analysis project Ga0209656, IMG submission 188239) | Bog forest soil microbial communities from Calvert Island, British Columbia, Canada - ECP12_OM2 (SPAdes) (version 2) | ecosystem: Environmental > Aquatic > Freshwater > Wetlands > Bog ... | reverse complement strand
CTGTCCGGTTCGATGAGGGGGGTGTGGAAACGGAGCCACGGTCGAGCCACTAAGGCACCGCCAGACGAAAGGGGCGGCAACAGACATGCTCAACCTAAAGCCACCGCGCCACACTCCTACTCTACGTTTGCCGGCCTTTGGACGCCCTGGCGCGGCGTACGGGGCCCGAAGAGCGCGCCGGTCGAAGGCGATCACGAGCTCTATGGATTTCTCACAACGGAAGCCAACGCCGTCGTCGCACCAATCCACCCCAAGGCCATGCCCGTCATCCTGACAACGCCGGAGGAAGCCGACCATTGGCTCGAGTCGGACACGCCCGCCGCGCTCGCGCTGCAAAGACCGCTGCCGAACGACGCGCTCCATATTGTCGCGAAGGGCGAGAAGGAGGACGGCGTCATTCCATCGCTATAGGCAGGGCCGCTCGCGACGCAGAACCGGCAGGGTCCAGACGACGACCCTCAGCTGGGCGTTTGGAGCGGAGGCGAGCTCTTCGCAAGCCTCGAATATGGCCATGTCGATAAAATATAACAGCGTTCTTTCGCAGCACGTTTCTGCGAGAGTACGAACGCCTCTCAAAGTCTTGGCGACCTCGACGAGCACGTCGATCTCTGATATGGGGCTTTGTTGGTCTTTCACGTTATAACCCAGTTAGCCGGCGTTGATTGCTCAGCAACGGCGGATTTTTCTCATCCGCAATGCGATCAGTTTGCGCGACGAAACCCAGCGCCACTTGAGCGGCGACTTGACGCTTCCCGACAAGACGCCGAATCGAAGGATACGGCGCCTCCGACTCCACTTCAAGTTGCAAAAAGAATATTGCGCAACTCAAGAAGCCGCCCGCATCGGGGCGGGGGAGCGTGCTTGTCGGTGTATTTCGACGTGTCGCCGCGCGGCATGGCGAGCCTCCTTGTGCAGAGCCTCTCGTCGCTCTCGCGAACACAACTGACAAAGAAACGAAAAGCTCCCCGGATGCTCGAGCCCCCAAACCGGAGGAGGGGGCGGAACGACGCGCCTGGGCCGCCGTCGATAGGGACGACGGTGGTGGCAAGGCGGGCGCTGCCTGGGCGCCGCCGGCGCCGCATTGCGTCGCGCGACGGCGCTCACTATAAAGGGCGCCGTCGGAGTGTAGCGCAGCCCGGTTAGCGCACTAGTCTGGGGGACTAGGGGTCGTGGGTTCGAATCCCGCCACTCCGACCATTCGCTCATAGCTGACACGAAGGCGACGACGACGGCGAGCCGGCCGCCCGTCCGGTGCGCAGTTTTGCGCGTCACTCAGTCTTCTCAGCCGCTTGAGCGTCTTTTTTGCAACTTACGCAGATCGATCAACCGACCCGCAGTCGCGGCGCTCGGAGGCTCGATTCGCATAATGTATATTATGGAACCTGATTCCGTTGCGGGCCATCGCCTTTGCGGCGGCTCTTAGCCGCCTGGCGGCATCGTCGCGGAAAAGGCCCGTTCAGCTCCTGCAACTCGTCGACTGTCGCCGAAAGGGTCGCTCCGAGCGGCGTGATCGTATATTCAACACTGACTGGGGTCATCGCAGAATCTTCCCAAAACCCTACGCTAAGGATTTGAGACTGGCTCAGTCCCCGGCGCGGGCCTGAGAGACGATCCGCGACACCGTCGCCCGCGCCCCGAAATAGTGATCGAAATCAACCCATAGAATGAAGCCCGACGCGGTTTCCCTCGGTGTCATGAAATTGCGCGATGTGGCCAATTTCTTTCGAAATAAGCGTTTTGGGCATGATTACCTTGCCTCCCGAGGGCTGGACGCGCGACAGCGCCCCGGCGAGATCATCGCCGCCCTTGAAGTAGATCGCTATGCCAGACCCCGAGGGGATTTGCCCTGGAGCCAATAGCGTCGCCTTCTTGAGGCATGAACCCGACCTTCATGCCATTCATCTCTTGGGTGTGGATCTTTACTCCCAAAACCGTCTCGTAGAAGCGGACAGCGCGTTGAAAATCCGTGGCGGGAATTTCGTACCAGTTCACGATGTTCGCCATTTGCATGCTCCTTGAGCGCGAAGGGAGAAACGCTAGCCGCTTTCTCATGGATCGGATACGATCTGCTGAAGACCTGCTGACAACGGTGAGTCAGCAGATTTGCAGGATATCGTAGCTCATGCGGCGCTCAGACCGTCTCTTCCAGATTGTACTCAAGAGTCGGCGGTGCGCAGCTGATCACCGGCAAGCAACTCGCAAAATCGCTTGGCGTCACCCCCCGCACGGTCTATCGCGACATCCGCGATCTGGTCAGGTCGGGCGTGCCCATCCAGGGCGAGGCCGGGGTCGGCTATCGCCTCAATCGCGGGTACCAAATTCCGCCATTAATGTTCACCGATGAGGAACTGCAATCCTTGCACTTAGGCGTCAGCATCGTGCGCACATGGGCCGACGCCGGACTTGCCGAGGCCGCCGAACAAGTCCTTGCCAAGGTCGAAGCCGTCTTGCCGGCCGCGATCCGTCCGAAACTGACATTCAAGGCGATGATTGTGCCCGGGGCACATGTGCCAGCCGTTATTTCTGATCATCTATCTGCGCTACGCGGGGCCATCAATGCGCGGCGTAAGGTGACTTTCAACTATCCCCGGCCTTTCGCGGAGCGAAGCAACCGAATTGTTCGGCCACTCGTCTTGGCCTACTGGGGAGGCAGCTGGACTTTTGGGCGCGTGGTGCGAGTTCGAAGAGGACTACCGGACATTTCGCGTCGACGGAATTTCCATCCTAGAAGCGTCAAACGAGCGGTACGACGAACATGAGAGGACGTTGGCGGACTATTTTGCGGCGGCGCCTGAGCACGATGCGGTATTGGGCGGAGTCGTCGATGCGCTGAAATCAGGCGCCAAGTTGTGGCCTACGGCGGACGCGCTCGAGCGGTGTTAGCGAGCAGCCGTGCGGCGGTCATCGCAGCTGCAGACGATCGGGCGCGCGATCATCTCAGACGGGCCGCCGACGGCGACAGATCCTTCTCGCGAACCACCGCAAGGGCGGCCTCGAAGATGTTGAAGCAGGTTGTAAAAGCGCTCGCGCCCGCAATTCGCTCCGCGAGCTGTCGCCAGCCGGGCTCCTCCGGAATGATCGCAACGAGTGCGGACGTCTCGACCGTGAGCGTCTCAGTCACGCATCATCTCCCCATTCCCGGTCGAAGAACGCCTCGTCGGCCTTTTTGTCGGTTCGTGGCGCGCGACGCACGCGCTTGTGAATGTCCGCCATCCGCTCGACAACCGGTCGCGCGCGTTCGTCGCGCTCCAGGGCTTCCTGGCAAGCTGCGCGAACAGCTTCCGTCAATGTCAATTCGGAAGATCGGATGCGGCTTACGCCCCCATCAGCTCCGCCAGCGTGAGCGCGATGACCTCGGTCGCCTTGTACAAATCCGACAGCGGCAGGCGCTCGTCGGCGCGATGGGCGTTGGCTTCCTCGATCGTATGCGGGCCGGCGCCGTAGAGCACGATCGGAACGCCGGCCTTCGCGTAATGGCGCGCGTCCGTATAGAGCGGCACGCCGGACGCGACGATCGGCTCGCCCATGACGCGGCTTGCGTGCCGGCAGAGCGTCTCGGTCAGCTTCGCCCCGGCGGGGGTCGACGTGAGCGGCTCGGCGAGCAGGATGCGAGTCACCGCGACCTTGGCGTCCGGATGGAGCGTCGCCGCCCGGGCGATCACCGCCCTGAGCTCCGCCTCGACTTCGGCCGGGTTTTCTTCCGGGACCATGCGCCGGTCCAGCCGGAACGTGACGCGATCGGGCACGACATTGGTGTTGATGCCGCCCGAGATGAGGCCGACCGTCATCTGCGGCGAGCCGATGCCGGGAACCGCCGAGGTCCGCGCCATGAGCCCGCCGCGCCAGCCGTAGAGAGCGTTGAGGATCGCGGTCGCCGCTTCGAGCGCGTCGGCGCCGGTCGAGGGCCGGGCCGCATGGGCCGAGCGGCCGACGACCTCGACCTCCAGATGCAGACAGCCGTTGTGGGCGTTGACGACCGCGTAGGAGAAGCCCGCGCCAATAGCCAGATCCGGCCTCGAAAGGCCGTTCTCGAGAATATAGCGCGGGCCGATCTCGCCCCCGGCCTCCTCGTCATAGGTGACGTGCAATTCGACGGCGCCGTTGAGCTTGGCGCCGCTCTTCTCCAGCGCCAGCATGGCGAATGCGTAGGTCGCAATGTCCGACTTCGACACGGCGGCCCCACGCCCGACCATCCAGCCGTCCACGATCTCCGCGCCATAGGGGTCGTGCGACCAGCCGGAGCCCGGAGGCACTACGTCGCCGTGCGCGTTGAGCGCGATCGTCGGGCCGCCCTGCCCGAACCTGCGCCTCGCAATCAGATTGGTCGCCGAAATCATGCCGTTGGCCTTGACCAGGCTCTCGGGAACCTTGTGCCGCTCGACCGCAAACCCCAATTCCTCCAGAAGCTTGGCGACCGCCGCTGCGGAACGGTCGCAATCCCCGGGCGGATTGTCGGAGGGAACCTCGACGATCTTGGCGAGGAAGCGCGTTTCCGCTTCGGCGTGCTCTCGCACGAAGGCATGGATCGCGCTCTCGACCGGCGTCATCGCGTTTCCCCCCTATCGAACCGTCAGGCGTCGAACCCCTCGACGCGCATCCCGTCATATGCCGGCGTCACATGCGCCGGCAGACGGCCGCGCAGGGTCTCGTAATCGAGGTCGGTGTGCAAGTTGGTCAGGATCGCGCGGCGCGGGCGCATCGCCTCGATCCACGACAAGGCGTCGTCGAGGCTGAAATGCGAGGGATGGGGACGATACCGCAAGGCGTCAATAATCCACAGGTCCAACCCCTCAAGGAACGGGCGGCTCGCCTCGGGAATGCGCTTGACGTCAGGCGTGTAAGCGAGCGCGCCGAAGCGAAAACCGAGCGCGCCGATGTCGCCGTGGTCGAGATCGAAGGGCATAGCTTCGATCGCTCCGCCCGCGCCCTCGATCCGGCAGAGCGTGCCTGCGGTGAGGCGGAGCTCGGTCGCCATGGGAGGATAAGAGCTCCCGTTAGGCGTCTCAAAGACATAGGAAAACGCCTTGCGCACAATGAGCGCGGTCGGCTCATCCATATGCACGTCGATCCGGCGGCCCATTTGCAGGTAGAGGGGCCTGAGATCGTCAATGCCGTGCGTGTGGTCGGCGTGCGGATGGGTCATCAGGATGCCGTCGAGCCGCTTGACGCCGGCCTCGATCAGTTGCTCGCGCAAATCAGGCGACGTGTCGACGAGGACCGCGGTCGCGCCGCCGGGCGCGAAGCGCTCGAGGAGCACCGAGCAGCGACGGCGGCGATTCTTGGGGTTTGCCGGATCACATGCGCCCCACCCTTGCCCGACCCGCGGCACCCCGGCGGACGAGCCGCAGCCGAGGATGGTCAGACGAAGCGTCAATGCGCCCGTCCGGCTGACGACTCGAGCTTGGGAAAAACGCTGAGCGTATTGGCGCGCGTCGCGGCGGCAAGCGCCTCAGGCTTGAGTCCGCGCGCCTCGGCGACCACGCTCGCCGTGGCGACAACGTAGGCCGGCTCGTTGCGGCGGCCGCAATGCGGCGCGGGCGCGAGATAGGGCGCGTCGGTTTCGACAAGAATCCGATCGAGCGGGATGTCGCGAGCGATGGCGCGCAGGCCCGCCGACTTCTTGAACGTGACGACCCCGGAAAACGAGATCGAGAGCCCGAGATCGAGCGCGGTCTCGGCAAGCGCTCGCGAGGAGGTGAAACAATGCATGAGGGCGCTGAACCGCCCCTGCCCCATTTCGTCGGTCAGAATTGCGGCGATGTCATCGTCGGCGTCGCGCGCGTGGATGACCAGCGGGAGGCCGAGCTCGCGGGCAAGAGCAATCTGACCGCGAAAGACTCGCTTGGCGACATCGCGCGGGGCGCGGTCGTAATGATAGTCGAGGCCGGCTTCGCCGACGCCGACGCATTTGGGGTGCTGGGCGAATTCGCGAATTGCGGCGAAGTCCTCCGCCCCCTCGCCTGCCGCCTCATGCGGATGCGTGCCGACGGTGAAAAAGACGCAGTCGTACCGCTCGGCGGTTGCCGCGACCTGCGCGGCCTTCGCGATTTTCGTGCCGATGGTGATCATGCGCTCGACGCCGGCGGCGCGCGCTCGCGCGACGACTGCGTCGAGATCGTCGGCGAAGTCGGGGAAATCGAGGTGGCAATGGCTGTCGATGAGGGTCATGCCCGCACCCCTTCTCCCCTTGCGGGAGAAGGTGGCCCGAAGGGTCGGATGAGGGGTCCGGCGCCGTCAGGCGCCTTCGAGAAGAGCGCCTCGGGGCGCTGACCCCTCACCCCTAACCCCTCTCCCGCAAGGGGAGAGGGGAACTTGCGCCGGCGCCTCACTTCGCCGCCTCCTGCTCGACATAGCGGGGAAAGACCGGCGCAGGAGCCGGCAGCGCCCTGCCCGGCTCGAGGCGATGCGGCGCGTCGAGACGGCCTCCCGTCGCGCCAGTCTCAAGCGATGCGAACGTGCGCGCTTGCGGCGCGACGGAAAGCAGGTCCAAGAGCGCGCCCATGCTCGCCGGCATCGCCGGCTGCAGCAGGATCGCAGCGATGCGCAAGGTCTCAATCGTCACGTAAAGCACGAGCCGCATGCGCGCCGGATCGGTCCCGGCGAGCCTCCATGGCTCGGCGTTGGCGAAGTAGCGATTGGCCTCCGACACAACATCGAACACGGCGCCGATATAGAGATGCAGCGCGAAAGTCTGCATGTGGCGGCGCGATTCGCCAAGGAGCGCATCGGCGCGCGCGAGCATCGCGAGATCCTCCGCCGCCGGCGACGCCTCGCGCCAGTCGGGCGCGCTTCCCCCGCAGTTCCTGGCGATCATCGTGAGCGAGCGCTGCGCAAGATTGCCGAGGTCGTTGGCGAGATCGGCGTTCATGCGGGCGACGATCGCCTCGTGCGAATAACTGCCGTCCTGGCCGAACGGCACTTCGCGCAGGAAGAAATAGCGCACCGGATCGAGCCCGTATGCCGCCACGAGACTCGCCGGGCTCACAACGTTGCCGACCGACTTCGACATCTTCTCGCCGCGGTTGAAGAGAAAGCCGTGCACGACCACTTGGCGCGGAACTGGCAGGCCCGCGGACATCAGGATTGCGGGCCAGTAGATCGCATGGAAGCGCGTGATGTCTTTGCCGATCACATGAACGTCCGCCGGCCAGAATTTGGCGCGGGGCCCGTCGTCGGGGAAACCTGTCGCGGTGATGTAGTTGGTCAGCGCGTCGACCCAGACGTACATCACGTGCTTCGGATCGCCGGGCACCGGCACGCCCCAGTCGAACGTGGCGCGGCTGATTGAGAGATCGGAGAGCCCTCGTCTCACGAACGCGACGATCTCGTTGCGATACGTCTCCGGCGTGACGAATTCCGGGTGCGCTTCGTAATGGGCCAACAGCTTCTCGGCATAATCCGACAGCTTGAAGAAATAGCTTTCCTCCTCAACCCACTGGGCTGGCGCGCCGCTTGGCGCGAGCCTGGTTCCTTCCGGGCCCTCGGTCAGCTCGCTGTCGTCGAAATAGGCTTCGTCGCGCACCGAATACCAGCCGGAATATTTCGACAGATAGATGTCGCCGTTGGCGTTCATGCGCTCCCAGATCGCCTGCGACGCGCGATTGTTGCGCGGCTCGGTCGTGCGCACGATGTCGTCGGCGCGCGCGTTGAGGAGTTCGCCCATCGCCTCGAACTGCTTTGCGACGTCGTCGACGAACGCCTGCGGAGTCACGCCCTCGCGGGCCGCCGCCTGCTGAACCTTGAGGCCATGCTCGTCCAGGCCGGTGACGAACAGCGTCTCGCGCCCGTCGAGGCGCATGAATCGCTGGATCGCGTCGGTCGCGATGCGCTCGTATGCGTGGCCGATATGCGGCGCGCCGTTCGCATAGGGGATTGCCGTGGTGATGTAGAAGCGGCTCATAGCGCGCCGTCCTAGAGCATTTTGCCGGCGATGAAAATCTAAGGTTTCAGCGCCGAGGAGCGCTCGCGGCGATCTCGGCGAAAAGCGCCAGGATGTGCAGCCTTCGGTCGAGATTGAGCGCTTCCGTCTCGCGCTCCGCGGTGCGGATGCGGTCCCAAAGCTCCCCGATCCTCTCCACCTGGAATGTCGGGGGCGCGAAATCGCGCGCGTAAGTCGCAAGCCAGTCGTAGAGGTCGCGATGGAACGCCCGGTAGCCCTCATTGGCTGAGCGCCCGCCAATCGCGTCGGCGAGCTTGGCGACCGCCCTCGGATCGGGGCGCGGCAGGTCGGCGACAACCGAATCGATCAGCGCGCCGACCCCTTCCGACTCCGGCGCGAGGCGCGCGAGGGCTTCGCGAACACTTCCGTTCGAGCGCTTGGCGGCGGCGGCCGTGTCTCGGTCGATCTCGTTCCACGGCGGCCCGAGGCCGATGATCGCTTCGACCACCTCATCGTCCGACAGCGGGTCGAGCCGCAAGCGTCGGCAGCGGGATCGGATCGTGGCCATGACCTGACCTGGCCGATGCGACACGATGAGGATCAGCGACCGTTGCGGCGGCTCCTCAACCGTTTTCAATAGCGCGTTGGCGCTATTGCGGTTCAGGTCCTCGGCCGAATCGACGATCGCGACCCGCCAGCCGCCGAAGGCGGCGGAGAGCTGGAAGACCTGCAATCCCTGTCGCACAGCCTCGATCGAAATTTCGCTCGCGAGCCTTTTGGCGTTTGCCTGCTGCTCGCGCCGGATGAGCGCAAAATCGGGATGGGCGAGCTGCGCGAGAAGCCGCGACGCCGAATGGCTGCGGTCGACGCGAAGGTCGCGCGCCTCGCGCACTGCTTTGGCGGTCGGATCGGGGTTGGCGAGCACAAAGCGAGCAAACCGCCAAGCGAGCGTCGCCTTGCCGACGCCCTCCCTGCCGCCGATCAGCCAGGCGTGCGCAAGGCGGTCCCCGCGGTAGGCCGAGAGCAACTCCTCTTCCGCGGCTTGGTGGCCGACAAGCGAATAGACATGGCGCGGGTGGGGCGCGCCGGGCAAAGCATCGGCTTCGGGAAGATCTTCGGTCTCGGTCTTCTTCATGAGCGGTTCGGCTCGGGCGCGCCAGCCGGATCGAGCCGCGACTCGACCGCAGACCATACATCGGCGGCGACCTCATGTTCGGTCCTGCTAGCGTCGATGACCACGCAACGCCAAGGCTCCGCGGCGGCGATGTCGAGAAACGCGCGCCTCAGCGTTTGGTGAAAGGGGAGGCCCTCCGATTCGAACCGATCGGGACGTCCCCTGCCCTGTCTTCGCTTGGCCGCTCGCTTGAGGCCGACTTCCGGCGCAAGGTCGAGGATCAGCGTCAGGTCGGGCGTGTTGGCGCCGACGGTCAGGCGTTCGAGACAGGCTATGAAATCCGGCGACAGGTTCCCCGCCGCGCCTTGATAGGCTCGGGTCGAATCGGCGAACCGGTCGCAAACGACCCAGGCGCCGCTCGCCAGCGCCGGCAGGACCGTCTTGTCGAGATGGTCGACCCGGGCCGCGGCGAACAACAGCGCCTGCCCGGCGGGACCGAACTGAGCCGCGAAGCCCGAAAGGATCGCCTTCCGCAACGCCTCGGCGCCCGGCGAGCCGCCGGGCTCGCGTGTGCGGACGACCGCAAGCCCAAGCGCTTGAACGCGCTCTTCCAGCCTCTTCGCTTGGACCGACTTCCCGGCCCCCTCGCCCCCTTCGAGCGTAATGAAGCGGCCCTTTGCCCGCTCCGTCATCGGCGCGCCTGCGTTTGTGGCGCCGTGCCTACCGCAACCGCCGTCAAACCGCGTCGAACGAAGCCCACCGCACGTCCTTTGCAAGCGCCGCCGCAGCCCCCGCCGCCGGTAGGTGTCTGTGCATGGTTCAGGGTCTGTTGGCAACCGTCCGCGCGACGCGTTCGAAATCGCCGATCGGCGCCGAACGCTACATCGCGTCGGAGCGGATTCGGAGCCAGGGAGCCTTCAATCCTCGGTCAGCGCGGGCTTTATCTTCAGGCGATCGAAGGCGTCGGGCGGCGTTGGCTTGAGCGGCCGGGCCGCGGGGTCGGAGAAGTAAAGCGCTTTTTCCGCGCTCGCGTGGAGGTCGGGCCGACGCGGCGGCATGACGACATGTTGGGGTTGCAACGCGTCGGCGGCCACCGCGACGACAGTCCTGCGATTGACGCCGAGATCGAATGGGCGCGACGGCGGCAGCGGAACTGCGACGCCTGGTTGGCGGATCGCAGAGGCGCGTTGAGGAGCGCGAGGCGTCTCGGCGGCGGGGGCTTGCGCGACAGTCGCCACGCGCACGGGTTCAGGCTGCGGCTCGGGCGCCGGTGCTGGACCGCTCGCCACCTCGACCGGCGCCGGCTGCCGCCCTTGCGCCCCGCCACGGCCGGAAAAGAACGACCAGATGGTCTCGGCCTGAGCGGCCATCATCACCGGCGCCGAATAGCCGATCATATTGGCCTCCGATCCGTCGGTGCGCAGGCTGGCGAGCAATTGCGAGTCGTCCGACCCTTGCATCGGCGCGGGCGCGACGTACTCGACCTTGATCCTGGCCATGCCCGCGCCCTTGAAATCGAGGACGTCGGCGACCCGCGAGGAGACGTCCATCACGCGCCCGCCGTGATAGGGGCCGCGATCGTTGACGCGCACGATGATCGAATAGCCGTTGCTGAGGTTGGTCACGCGCGCATAGCTCGGCAGCGGCATGGTGGGATGGGCGGCGGTGAACGACGCCATGTCATAGACCTCGCCGTTGGCGGTGCGGCGGCCGTGGAACGCGGCGCCGTACCAGGAGGCCATCCCGACAGCTGAATACGATGCGTTCTCGGAAGGGTAATAGGTGTGGCCGGCGATCGTGTAGGGGCGGCCGACCAGATATTGCCCGCCGCCGCGGGGCACCGGCTGGCCGTCGGCCACAACTTTCGGGCTCGCATGGCCGTACTTGGCCTGAGAGAAATGTTCGTGGCCGTGATCGTAGTGCTGCTGAGCGGTTTGGGCCGCGCAGCCGGCTAGCGCGACAGCGGTCAGGCCCAGGATCGCGGCTCCGCGCCATTTCCGTCTGCCCGCAAGCAGGCGCGGTTCAAAGCCCGGAACGCTCATGACGCATACTCGGTTGCGGACAAGAGCAGGTTTCGAGTTTCGAACGCCGATCCCCGCCGCGGCGGCAAGACGTTTCCGAACCATCAAGCCTGGCGC
>Ga0209656_10002896_pt1 | contig 11133 bp, 11 predicted proteins | sample BogFormECP12_OM2_FD_188239 | JGI IMG/M metagenome (GOLD analysis project Ga0209656, IMG submission 188239) | Bog forest soil microbial communities from Calvert Island, British Columbia, Canada - ECP12_OM2 (SPAdes) (version 2) | ecosystem: Environmental > Aquatic > Freshwater > Wetlands > Bog ... | reverse complement strand
CATCGCGCGTTGTGCGATCATCGGCGCGCGGCGAAGAAGCGGGGTCGCGTGATCAAGTATCCTATGATGGGTGGGTGCGTGACGCCAGGCAGCCTCGAATCGGCGCAAGGGGTCCGCCCGGCCCAGCATTGGCACAATATGGGTTTAATTGATTGACAAATCTGCGTCAACGTGAAAGGGTCGAGCTTGGCTTCAGACGCCTTGTAAGGGAGGAAGATATGTCGTTGGTAGGTTTCGTGCCGTCGCCGGAATTCGACGACTACAAGGAGCGTTTCAAGGCGCATTTCCGGCTGACGCGCCGTGAGGACGGCGTGGTCCTCGCCGAGGCGCACACCAATGGCGGACCGTTTCAGCTTAGCGTCGAATCGCACAAGTCTTTCGGTCAACTTTTCCAAACGATCGGCGCCGACACGAAGAACGAATTGATGATCCTCACCGGAACCGGGCCCGATTTCATGATGGCGGTCGATCCGACCGGCTTCAAACTCGAAGAAGAGGATCTCGCTTACTGGGCGTACGAGTACGCCTACAAGGACGGACGCATCAATGTCAGTTCTTTGATCAATGATCTCGAAATCCCGACGATCGGAGTGATGAACGGACCAGGATTCCATTCCGAACTGTGTTTGATGTGCGACGTCACGATCTGCAGCGAGGACGCAATCATCTTCGACGCGCATTATAATATTAGCTCCGTGCCGGGTGACGGCATCCACAGCTGTTTTCTCGAGCTCCTGGGCGTCAAGCGGGGCGCCTATGCGTTGCTGACCGGGCAGGCCATCGACGCCAAGACGGCTCTGGACTACGGCTTGGTGAACGAGGTCGTTCCGAGGGACAAGCTCATCGAACGCGCGTTCAAGCTCGCCGACCACATCATGACCCAGCCGCGAACCACGCGCCGGCTGACGACCCAGATCGTCCGCCGTCCGTGGAAGCAAAGAATCGTTAACGACCTCGATGGCGGCTTCGGCATCCAGATGTTTGGCCACTTGGCGAAGAAAAAAGCCATACACACCCAAGAAAATGCCGGTGCCGTCCTTCGCTACGTGCGAGAAGGAAAACGGAACAGTTTCGACTGAGCTGAGAATCTGTAACTCTTTCCATTTCCCCATCTGTCCATTGACGGAATTCAACGGGTTACCAGACGGAGGGCAGCGGGAACGTCAAAATGGGAAAAGTCACATTCTCTGAGTCCCGCCCTCGTCATGCGGATGGAGGCGCGTAGCGGCCGTCGCCTCCTCCCCACGGCCGGCCAAACCAGGCCTCTCAAAGATCCAACAAACGTCTCTTGGTGTTACGAATGTGACTGCTCCAGGCGTCCCGCGCCGCACGTCCATCTCGGACCGCCAGGGCCTCAAGAATCGCGTTGTGTTCCTCTATGAAGAGCTTGCGTTGTTCGGGAGTCTGGTCGCTCGCATAGATGCGAGTCCAATTTGAACGCTCGCGACGACGAATGCCGTTGATGACGCGGTACATGTCGATTGCTACGCTGTTATGGGTGGCTTTCGCCAGCGCCTCGTGAAAATCGGCGTCACAAAGTTCAAATTTGGCTCCCGTGTCAGCCTTCTCGCACTGCTGCAAAAGCTCACGTAAGGCTTCGAGGTCGGCTGCCGTCGCATTCACGACGATTATCCACGCTAGCTCCGGTTCGAAACGCAGCCGAGCCTCAATATACTCGGCTGGACCGTACTCGCGGGATGATCGGACTGAAGCCTGCGGCTTCCCGGTCCGCGATCCGACGAAAGTGCCTCGACCCACATGGCGGTAGACCAACCCCTCGGTCTCGAGTTCACTCAAGGCGCGTCGCGCAATGGCGCGCCCCACAGTGAATTGCTCAGCCAAGCGCCGCTCGGTCGGCAGGCGGCCGGTCGGCAGCTGTTCGCCTTTGATCGTGTCGAGGAGGTAATGGCGAACTCGGAGGTAATCCTCCTCAGCCTTAGCTCTGTCCACGGCGTGGCGACTCTCCGTTCGTGATCTGGCTGCACATAACAAATCTACCAATCGGAACCAAGCCCGACCTTCTCGCTCCGGACTCAGCCAGAGCCACGCATCATGCGCCAATCTTGGGCTTGGTGTTATTTGGTTGCAAAAGGGTTGGCCACGTGATACGAGTATCGGGACCTCGCGGCGGCTCTAATGGTTCGCGCCGGCCGCAATAGTTCACAGGGTGGAATCGGCCAATGGCGTTTAACGATAAGCAGCGCGTTGAACTCTTCCGCACCCTGGTCAGGGCGATGGCTCTCGATCGGATGATGATGCGTCTCATCCGCGCCGGACGTCTGGTGGGCTTCTACCACGAGGGGGGGATCGCGCTCGCTCCCGGCGTCGCGGCGGGGTTCTTTCTCGCGAAAGACGACATCATGTGCCCGCACTATCGGGCGCACGGCGTCGCTCATATGTTGAGCAAGGGCGTCGATGTGAAGCCCTATATCGCGGAGCATCTCGGTCGGACAGGGGGCTGCTGCAAAGGGCGCTCCAGCTTCCACGCCTCGTTCCCGGCGCATCACATCTTCGGCTCTTCCGGAAATATCGGCGCCAATTTCCCGGTCAGCGTCGGTTACGGATTTGCGGCCAAACAAAAATCGCTGGGACAGATCGTGATGAATTGTTCCGGCGACGGCTCTTACGGGTCCGGCCGGGCGCACGAAGCGCTCCTGATGTGCGCGAACTGGAAGCTGCCGGTGATCTTCTGGTGCGAAGCCAACGGCATGGCGCAACACAGCAGCATGGACAAGCTATTCCCGACGCCAAACATCTCGAGCTTGGCGGCCGGCTACGGCATCCCGTCGCAGATTGTTGACGGGCAGGACCTTTACGCCTGCGCCGACGCGGCGCAGCTCGCGATCGCCCATGTGCGCGAGGGCAACGGGCCAATCTTTGTTGAATGCAAGACCCTGCGGGCGCAAGAGCACAGCGTCGGCGGCGTGAATTACGCCGGCAAGACGCCCCGCGATCCCGACCTCATGCGCAGATGGAAAGACGAGCGCAACCCCGAGACGCTTGCCGCCGCCGCGCTCGTTCGGCAGGGACTGCTCGCTCAGAAAGACGTCGACGACATGCGTGGCGCGGCCGAAAGCGAGACCGACGAAATCGAACGTTATTGCGAGCGCCAGCCCAAAGCGCTGCCGCCGATCGAGGAATTGCTAGCGGCGGTCTACGCTCAAGAGCCAGGGGCTATGGCATCATGAAACCAGATCGAGAACTCACGCTGAGCGAGGCGATTCGCGAGGCCTACGTCGAGGAGATGCGCCGCGACGAGCGCGTTTTCCTCATCGGCACCAGTATCCAGGCGCCGACGTTTCCACACACGAAGGGCCTTGCCGACGAGTTCGGCGAGGGCCGCGTGCTGGATACGCCGATCTCCGAGCCGGGGATGACCGGGTGTGCGATGGGCGCCGCGCTGGAAGGCTTGAGGCCAGTGGTCGACTACATGTATGCGGGATTCGCTTACTGCGCCGGGTCGGAGGTTTTCCTCCAGGCCGGGCAATATCACTTTCTTCACGGCAGCCAGCACCCGCTGCCGATGGTGATGGTCGGCACGTGCGGGGTCGGTCGGCGGGTCGCAAACGAGCACGCCACCTTGCCGTACGGCGCCCTTATTCATCACCCGGGCCTCAAGGTCTGCATGCCGTCGACGCCTTACGACGCCAAGGGTCTGATGAAGGCGGCGATACGCGACGACAATCCGGTCTTCTTTCTCTGGCACACGAGCATGATGATGCAGAAGGGCCCGGTTCCGAACGAGGATTACATTGTTCCGCTCGGGGTCGCCGACATCAAGCGCTCAGGCTCCGATTTGACGATCCTCGCCAGCGGCTTGCAGGTCGGCAACGCGCTCAAGGTCGCCGACAAGCTTGCTCGGGAAGTCAGTATCGAGGTCATCGACCCGCGCAGCTTCGAGCCCTTCGACCGCGACACCTTAATGAGGTCGCTCGAAAAGACCCACCGGCTGGTCATCGTCGACGAAGACTTCGAGCGGGGCGGATTCGCGGCGGAGGTCATGGCGCAAGTCATGGAGCACGGCTACGACCTGCTCGACGCCCCGGTCAAGCGCGTTTGCCATCCTCATTTTCCGGTTCCGGGCGGCTACATCGACTCCTACACGATGCCGACACCCGAGCGGATCGAGGCCGCGGCGCGGGAGGCGCTGGGAGCATGACCGGCCAGACGCAAGATATGGTGTTGCCCCAGCTCGGGATGGGAATGTCGGAAGGATCGATCGAGGCGTGGCTGGTCGCCGAGGGCGCCGCGGTCGACCGCGATCAGCCGATCATAGCGATCGAAACCGAGAAGGTTGTCACGGAACTGCCGGCTCCTATCGCCGGCTTCGTTCATCAACTGGCACGTGTCGGCGAGAAGCTTCCGATCGACTCGGTCATCGCGAAAATCGCAACCTCCAAGGAGGCGTACGAAGCGTTGCTCGCGGGCGGCGCGGAAGCGACGGGCGCGTCCGAACGCGAGGCGCCTCCCGCGTCGGCAGGGGGAGACGGTTTCGGGCCGAGCGGCGACGCTCGGTCGCCCCTCCCCCCCGGCGCCGTCCTCGCGCCCTCTCGCAACGAGTCCGAGCCGAATCGGCAAGGCGCTTCGACGCCGTCGGGACCGCAACGAATCCTGGCTTCGGGGCTGGCGAAGGCCCTCGCGCGACAGCATGGAATCGACCTTGGTCAGGTCTCTGGAACCGGACCCGGAGGCAGGATCGTCGAGTCTGATGTATTGCGGGAGCGCGATCGGACGCGGGAAGCCGCCGCCGCGACCGGGATGCGGAGACTGAAGGCCAAAATCTCGGTCGCCGGCGCTCGCCGCGCCATCGCCGAGCGCATGTTGAAGGCGTCGACCCAAGCGGCGCAGACCTTCGGTTTCTTCGAGGTCGACGTCACTAATTTGCTGCGCGTGCGCGAGCTGATTGCGGATCGGTCGGGCGAGCGCGCTCCCGGGCTCTTGGCGTTCTACGCAAAGGCTGTCGCGCTTGCTTGCAAGAAGGCGCCGATCGTCAATTCGACGCTCGAAGGCGACGCGATTTTCGTTTGGGACGAGGTCAACGTCGGGATCGCGGTGGCGCTGCCGGGATCGACGGAGTTCGACTCGAGCCTCATGGTCCCGGTGGTCCACGGCGTCGACATGCTCAGCGTCGGCGAAATCAACGAATGTATCCGACAGCAGGTAAAGAAAGCGCGCGAAGGCGCACTCAAGCCCTCGGACACCGTAGGCGGGACGATCACCATTTCCACCACCGACGGATTCTCGCCGGGCGTCTGGTCGGTTTCGACGCCGCTGCTGAACCTGCCGCAAGCCGTCAACTTTCAGCCGGGAACGCCGGTCAAGCGCCCCCTCGTGATCGACGACGAAGTCGCGATCCGCACCGTGCTGCCCTGCGGACTGACGTTCGATCACCGCTGTCTCGACGGCGAGCCCGTGGGTCGCTTTGTCCGCGAGCTCTGCGCGTACCTGCAGGATCCCGAAACCATGTTGTGAGGAGGGGCAGGCGCACGATTTGGCCTGGCGGTCGGCGGCGCCGATCCCACCCGCGGCGTCATAGCGGTCGGCCGCTTGAGGCGGCGCTCGACTCCGTGAGATCGGCGCGTTGGCGTTCGCCGGGGAAGCGGATCAGGTTTGCAACCAAGAACACGGGAGGAAGCGATGTTGAGGAGGTTAGGGCTGGTCGCGTGCGCTCTTACGCTTTGGTTGGGACTCGCATACGCCGACGAGCCGAAGCTCAAGATTGGGCTTCTCACCATTCAAAGTGGCCCGTATTCGGCTATCGGCGAGCAGCTGGAACACGGCTTCCGCTATTACCTGGAGCAGAACGGTCAAAAGCTCGGGGGATTCAACGTCGACGTCGTCGCCTTGGACACCGGCGCGTCGCCCGCTATGGCCAAGTCCAAGGCGGAAGAGCTGGTGCAGCGCGAGCGCGTCCAAATCGTCGTTGGACCCATTGCGAGCACCGAGGCTCTCGCCATTCATGATTACATGCGCGACGCGCAGACGCCACTGGTTTCGCCGTCGGCGCTCGCTGAGGATCTGACCCAGAGAAAGGCGTCGCCGTGGTTCGTGCGGGCGACCTCGGCGACCGGGCAGCTCAGCCACCCGCTCGCGGACTACGCGGCGAACACGCTCAAGTACAGAAAGATCGCCGCCATCGCGTCGGATTTCGCTTACGGCTACGAGATCGTCGGCGGCTTTCAGCGGGTGTTCGAGGACAACGGAGGCGTGATCACGAAAAAGATCTGGGTCCCGCTGAATGCGACCGACTACAGCTCGTACATTTCCCAAATCGGCGACGTGGACGCCGTCTACGCGAGCTTTTCCGGTCCCGCCGCGCAGAACTTCCTGCGCCAATACGTCGAGTTCGGATACAAGGACCGCGTTCCGCTTCTCGCCTCGCACTCGACTGTCGACGAGAGCCTTTTGCCGGAAATGGGCGACGACCCGATAGGCGTCATCTCCTCCGGGCACTATTCGCCGACGATCGACAATCCGGAAAACAAGGAGTTTGTGCGCGGCTACCGTGAACGGTACAAGGTGGCGCCGGGGTTCTACTCGGCGGGCGGCTACATGGCCGCCATGCTCATCGACACGGCGCTGACCGGCTTCAAGGGCGACCTTGCCGACAAGGCCCAGCTGATGCAGGCGTTGAGAGCGGCGAACATTGCGCGCTCGCCGCGGGGCGCGATCACGCTCGACGAGTTCGGCAACCCGGTCTGCGACGTAGAGGTGAGAAAGGTCGAACGGAAGGACGGCGTCCTGCAGAACACGATCATCAAGACCTATCCGCAGGTCAGTCAGTTCTGGACCTATCCGCCGAAGAAGTTCCTCGCCGATCCGGTTTATTCGCGCGACTTCCCGCCCTTGCGGTCCGGCGACAAGTAGGGGCCCGTCAGTCTGCGGCGAGCGCGGGTCCGGTGATGAACCAGCAATTGGCCATAACCTATCTCCTCGGATCTGTGACCTACGGCGGTCTGCTCTTTCTGCTGACGTCAGGCTTTTGTCTGATCTTCGGGATCATGCGCGTACCCAATCTCGCGCATGGCTCGCTGTTCATGCTGGGCGCCTATGTGGGCGTAGCCGCCCTTCGTTCCGGCGCGCCGTTCGCGGTGGCCCTACTGGCGGCCGGCGGCGCAGCCGCGGCGCTCGGCGCAATCTTCGAAGCGGCCGTGTTGCGCCGGGTCGCCGGCGACGAAATGAGGCAGGTTTTGGCAACCATAGGTCTCGCTTTTGTCGTCGGCGACGGAATCCTGGCCGTTTGGGGCGGGAACCCTTATCGCGCTCAGGCGCCGCTCGCGCTGCGGAAGTCGTTGCAACTGTTCGGCGCCGTGTTCCCGGCCTATCGGGTCGCGGTGCTCGCGATCGCGGTCGTCAGCGCCGCATTGCTTTGGCTGTTGATCGAGCGCACTCGCATGGGCGCAAGGCTGCGCGCGGGCGTCGACGACCTCGAGATGACGCGGGCGCTCGGCGTTTCTGCGCCGGCCCTCTTCACGAGCGCCTTCGCGCTCGGCTCTTTTCTCGCCGGCGTAGCGGGCGCGCTCGCCGCACCGATCGTCTCGGCCTATCCAGGATTGGATTTCGACATTCTGCCGCTTGCGCTGGTCGTGGTCATCCTCGGCGGCATGGGCAGTCTGGCGGGCGCCTTCGTCGCGAGCTTCGTGGTCGGCGGCCTGTACATCGTCGGCCCCGTCCTGCTCCCTGAACTCAGCTACGTCATCTTGTTTCTGCCGATGGCGATCACGATGGCCCTCCGACCTCAAGGGATCCTCGGGAGGTCAGCGCGGTGATCCGCTTTGCCATTGTTTACATGATCGTAGTGGCCGCGGTCGCATTGGGCAGCCCGAATGACTTCTATTTGAGCTTTGCAACGCGCGTGGCCTATTACGGCATTTATGCGATGAGCCTAAATCTTCTGGTCGGCGAGGCCGGATTGATGTCGCTCGGGCACAGCACCTTCTTCGGAATTGCAGCCTATTGCGTGGCGTGGCTGACGACGCACGGCGTAGGCGGTTGGACGGCGATCGCCGCAGCGCTCGCACTCGGGACGGCCATCGGCCTCGCAACCGGCGCCGTCGCCGTTCGGGTCGCCGGCGCCAGCTTCATGATGATCACTTTGGCCTTCGCGCAGGTCGCCTGGGGCCTCGCCTATCGCTGGGTTGGCGTGACCGGCGGCGACAACGGCATCACCGGCATCGCCCGGCCGACGCTGATAGCATTCGATCTCGAGAAGCAGTCGCACTATTTCGTGTTCTGCGCGTTGGCGTCGCTTGGCGCGATACTCGTCATGGATCGCCTGCGCGCTTCAGCGTTGGGCGCGTCGATCCGCGCGGCGCGGGACCAGCCGAGGCGGATGTCGGCCCTAGGATATCATGTTTGGGCGATCCGGCTGAGCGCGTTCGTCGTCGCAAGTTTCTTCGCGTCGGTCGCGGGAGCGCTCGACTGCTTGCAGCAAAAGTTCGTCAGCCCGGCCACCATGTCGCTGCTCGACGCGACCATGGTCCTCCTTATGGTCGTGATCGGAGGGATCTCCAGCCGATTTGGCCCGCTCGTCGGCGTGATCGTTGTGCTCACCTTCACGGAGTTCTCCGGACAGTTCGTCTCGAGGCCCCGCGCGGCACTAGGGGCGTTGCTTCTCTTCGTGGTGTTGTTCATGCCTGCCGGCGTTGCGCCTTGGCTCGAGACCCTTCTCGTCGGGATCAAGCGTTCCCTCTGGCGAGCCCGGCCTAACGCGGGAGCGGCGCGATGACGGCGATCCTCGAGGCGAAGGGCCTGGAGAAACGATTCGGAGGCTCGGTCATCGTCGCAGGAATTTCGTTGCACGTCGCCGAAGGGGAGCGGCGCCTAATTATCGGCCCAAACGGCGCGGGCAAGACGACGTTGCTCAATTTGTTGAGCGGCGATCTCTCACCAGACGCAGGCGGCATATGGTTCGCCGGCCGGCGGGTCGAGCGGTTGAGCGCCGCCCGGCGCGCCCGGCTGGGCGTGGGCCGCACGTTTCAGGTCCTGACCCTTTTCGAGGGGAACACGGTCATCGAGAACGTCGTGATCGCCGCGCTGGGCGCCCAAGCGAGACGCTGGGACCCTTTCACCCCCTTTCGCAAAATCGGTCAAGCCGAGCGCGCGGCCATGGAGGCTTTGCGTATGGTCGATCTCTTGCCCCTCGCCGCCAAGCGCGTCGCCGATTGCGCCTATGGCCAGAAGCGGCGTCTCGAGATGGCGCTGGCGCTCGCGCAGGCGCCGAAGCTTCTTCTGCTCGACGAACCCTTCGCCGGCCTCTCGGCGACCGAGCGTTCCCAGGTGCTCGATGTCATCCTGAACCTGCCCGGCGAGGTCGCGATCGTCATGATCGAGCACGACATGGACGTCGCGCTCAAGTTCGCGCGGAATATCTCGGTCATGCAGGCAGGGCGAATCGTTGTCGAAGGCTCGAAAAGTGAGGTGATCGCCGCCCCCAGGACGCGCGAGGTCTACCTTGGGCGCTAGCGCGATCGCAGTCGACGACATATGCGCGGGCTACGGCAGTGGCGCCGTGCTGTCGAAAGCGTCGTTCGCGGTCGACGAAGGACGCACGCTCGCCTTGCTTGGCCGTAACGGCGTCGGCAAGTCCACCTGCATCAACGTCATTATGGGCTTCTTGCCGCCGTCGGCGGGCGAGGTCCGTTTGTTTGGCATCCCCATAACCCGGCTTACGCCGGAGCGCATCGCGCGGCGCGGCGTCGGCCTCGTGCCTCAGGGCCGGCGGACATTCAAGTCGCTCACCGTCGAGGAAACCCTGACCTTTGCGGCTCGCGCTGGACCGTGGAGCGCCGAGCGGGTCTACGACGAATTCCCGCGGCTGAGGGAGCGTCGCAACATCGGCGCGGCCGACTTGTCCGGCGGCGAGCAGCAGATGCTGGCCATCGGCCGCGCGCTGACGACGAACCCCAGGGTCCTGCTGCTCGACGAGCCGACGGAAGGTCTGTCGCCGCTGATGGTAGAAGAGCTGGAACGTTTTCTTCTACGATTGCGCGGCAGTGGGATGACCACAATACTCGTCGAGCAGAACGTCAAGCTCGCGCTTGGCGTTGCGGACGACGCCGTCGTGCTCGGAACGGGGCGGATTGGCTTCAGAGGGTCAGCCCAAGAGCTTTCCGCGCGACAGGATCTTCTCGATAGGGAGCTCGGCGTGGGCTGAGGTCATGCAATGGGAGGGAATATATGGGCAAGCGCGTCGCTTTCATTGGTTTGGGCCGCATGGGCGCAGCTATCGCCGCCTGCGTCCTGCGAAGCGGCATGGAGCTGACGGTTTGGAATCGCACGCCCGGCAAGTGCGAGCCATTGAGGGCGATGGGGGCGTCCGTCGCAAACACGCCCCGGCAGGCCGCAGCCGACGCGGAAGTCGTTCTCACATCGCTGATGGATGATCAGTCCATCCTCGATGTCCTGCAAGGCGAACAGGGCGTGCTTGCAGGGCTTCGCCGCGCATATGTCCACGCGTGCCTTACCACTATCTCTCCGACCTTCGCCAACGGCCTGGCGAGAATGCATGCGGCGGCGGGGTCGCGCTACGTTTCCGCCCCGGTGCTAGGCCGGCCCGACTCGGCCGCCAAAGCACAGCTTGTTTCCCTTCTGTCCGGGGACTCAGAGGCCATGGAGAGCGTGATCGAGGTCGCCTCGACCTACAGCAGAGCCGTGAGGGTAGTCGAGGGGCCCGCCGGCAGTGCGAACAGCGCGAAGCTATGCTTGAACTACTCGGTCGTTTGTTTGATAGAAACGATCGGGGAGGCCTACTCGCTTGCTGAGGCGAGCGGCGTGAACCCTTCGCTCATCAACGACTTTTATCAGGAAATGTTCGCGCATCCGGCGCTCAAGCTATACGGGAACAAGATCTTGAGCCGCGACTTTCATTCGGGGGACGGCTTCAGCCTGACGGGGGGCCTCAAAGACGTTACCCTGATGCTCGACGCCGCGCGCGAGAACGGCGTCGCACTCGATATTGGGAAGGTTGTCCTCGACAAGATGCGGATTGCCATTGAGCGAGGTCTGGGGGATAGCGATTGGAGCGTCCTCACCGAGGCGACCCGGATCCTCCGCACTCACAACTTGTCCCAACCGGCCGCGAACACGACAACGTCTCAGGTTAGCCAATAGCTTGAGACTAGGCAGCGGCCT
>Ga0209656_10002895_pt1 | contig 11134 bp, 13 predicted proteins | sample BogFormECP12_OM2_FD_188239 | JGI IMG/M metagenome (GOLD analysis project Ga0209656, IMG submission 188239) | Bog forest soil microbial communities from Calvert Island, British Columbia, Canada - ECP12_OM2 (SPAdes) (version 2) | ecosystem: Environmental > Aquatic > Freshwater > Wetlands > Bog ... | reverse complement strand
CACTCGGCTACCTGTCGCAGTCGCGGCTTCTGCAGCCGTCGGGCATCGTCATCGCAGAGCATGAGAAGAAATTCGATCCCGGCGACCGCTTCGGGGCGCTGGTGCGCTATCGCCGCCTGGACCAGGGGGACGCCTCGCTCAGTTTTTATCGGCTCGGATGAGCGGCGGATGTGCCTCAAATTCGCGCGTTGACCGTTGCAAACGCGAACGGGTAGGATGAAACGGGTTAGTCTCGACCGCCACGAGAGCTCTCGCTTCTGTCTTTTGCTTTCCGGAGAGCCTTGGGCATGGTTTACACGGTTTCATCTCAGCAATTACACTTACGGGTTTGCCCGCCGCGACAAAGGTCCGGCGCGACAGGAGAAATCGATGGCTTCGACTGAAGAACGGGTTAAGCAGATCATAGTGGAGCAGTTGGGGGTGGATGATGCGGAAGTGACGCCTGGCGCGTCCTTCGTAGACGATCTTGGGGCGGATTCGCTCGATACGGTCGAGCTGGTCATGGCTTTCGAAGAAGCCTTCGAGATCGAGATCCCTGACGAAGACGCGGAGAAGATCCGCACCGTGCAGGATGCCGTAACCTACATCGAGCAGCACGCCAAGGCCAAGAAGTAGAGCGCCGGTCCGGCCCGGCATAGCGAGGGCAGGACGGAGCGAAAGGAGATTGCTGACCTTATGGCATCCGTAGAGGAACGGGTAAAGCAGATCATCGTAGAACAACTGGGCGTGGACGAGGGCGAAGTAACGCCCAATGCTTCGTTCGTAGATGACCTCGGCGCCGATTCGCTCGACACAGTCGAATTGGTCATGGCCTTTGAAGAGGCCTTTGAAATCGAGATTCCCGACGAGGATGCGGAGAAGATCCGCACCGTAAAGGACGCGGTGGATTACATCAACACGCACGCGAAAGGAACAAAGTAGTTTGCAGCGTCGCGTGGTTGTAACCGGGATTGGGACCATCTGCGCTGTCGGCAATACTGTGCCCGACGTATGGCAGGCGCTACTCGCCGGAAAGAGCGGCGTGGAACGCATTACCGGCTTCGACGCATCGCAGTTTGCCTGCCGGATTGGGGCCGAGGTGAAAAGCTTCGACCCCCTGCAATTCATCGAGAAGAAAGAGGCGCGCAAGATGGCGCGCTTTATTCATCTGGCCATCGCCGCCGCCGATGAAGCGCTGCAGATGGCCAACTACAAGGTCGAAAACGAAGACCAGGCCGAGCGCACCGGAGTGAACATCGGCTCCGGCATTGGCGGGTTCGACATTATCGAGCGCGAGCACTCCAACCTGCTGAACGGTGGTCCGCGCAAGATCTCGCCCTTTTTTATTCCGGCTGCCATCGTCAATCTCGCCGCCGGACAAGTCAGCATCCGGCACCATGCCAAGGGCCCGAACGAGGCCACCTGTACCGCCTGCACTACGAGCGCGCACTCCATTGGCGACGCGGCACGAGTCATCAAGTATGGCGACGCTGACGTGATGATTGCCGGCGGATCCGAAGCTGCTATCACGCCGATGGGCGTTGGCGGATTTGCCGCCATGCGCGCGCTGTCCACGCGCAACGACGATCCTCACCACGCCAGCCGCCCTTGGGACAAGGACCGCGATGGCTTCATCATCGGTGAAGGTGCGGGCATTCTTATCCTCGAGGAACTTGAGTTCGCGCGCAAGCGTGGCGCGAGGATCATTGCCGAAGTGGTGGGCTATGGCATGAGCGCGGACGCGAACCACATTACTCAGCCCGCGCCCGAAGGTGAAGGCGGCTTCCGCGTGATGCGCAATGCCATGCGCGATGCCGGACTGAAACCGGACCAGGTTGGATACGTCAATGCCCACGGTACGTCAACGCCTTTGGGCGACGAACTGGAAGCCACCGCCATCAAGCGCGCTTTCGGCGACTATGCGTACAAACTTCCGGTCAGCTCCACCAAGTCGATGACTGGACATCTCCTCGGCGGCGCAGGGGGACTGGAAGCTGCGATCACGGTGCTGGCGCTCCGCAATCAGATCGTGCCACCCACGATGAATCTCGACCACCCCGGCGAGGGCTGCGATCTCGATTTCGTGCCCAACGCCCCCCGCAAAGTCACGATGGATTACGCCATGACGAATTCGTTCGGCTTCGGCGGCACCAACGGCTGCCTGGTCTTCAAGCGATGGACGGAGTGAAGAACGGACTGGGGTTTAGGGCTAAAGGTTAGCCCGAGGCGAGGCGCTAACCTCTGGCCCCTAGCCCCTGTCTTTCGGCGGCTCCCACAGCTCAATCCGGTTTCCCTCCGGATCCGTGACCCAGCCGAATTTGCCGTAGTCGTAGTCTTCAACCTTGGGATCCACCTCCACGCCTTCCTCGCGCAACGCCTGCAACAACTCGTTCAGGTTGTCGACACGGAAGTTCAACATGAAGCTGGATTGGCTGGGTGCGAAGTATGTCGTTTCCGCTGGAAATATGGCGAATACATTGCAGCCGGGAATCTCAGGGTGATCGGCGTCTCGCCACATCGCACCGGAGCCGTCGGGTGCGCTCTCGATTCCGAGATGCTTGCGATACCACTCGTACATTGCTTTCGGGTCTTTCGCTTTGAAGAAGATCCCACCCAGTCCGGTCACTCGCTTCATATAGTCTCCTCTGCTATGCGCCTGTTCCCACGCGAAACAAGGCTTCTCCATCCGTCACGCAATACAACGCTCGACTCAGTCCGCCTTCGCGCGACCGCCTATCTGCTTCTTGCTTCCTTTGGCCGCGGACTTCTTCGCTGGCGTCGCGCCCTTCTTGGCCTGCGCTCCCACCATCGGCAGTTCCTTCATTTCGGCGGCGCGCCACATGTACCAACTGGCAACACTGCGATAGGGACGCCAGCGTTCGCCATACGCCAACAGCTCCTTCGGTTTAGGCAGTTCGGCGAGCTTATGCATCTTGGCGAAGCCCTTGCGGATGCCGTAATCGTCCACTGCCAGCACGTCAGGCCGCCCCAGCCGAAAGATGAGCAGCATCTCGACGGTCCAGCGGCCCACCCCGCGCACGCTGTCCAGGCGCTCAATCAGCTCCTCATCGCTCATTCGGTGGGCCTGTTTTACGGTTGGTACGGTGCCGTCTAGAGTTTTGGCCGCAAGATCGCGAATCGCCAGCATCTTGGCGCGCGACAACCCCGCCGAGCGAAGCAGTTCCTCGGGGGCTGCGAGAATCTGCTCCGGTGAAGGAAACCCGTCCACCAGTCCGCGACGCGTGCGGATGCGCTTGGTGTTCTCGGGGAATAGCGCTTTAACACGGTTGGTGATGGTAGCCGCCACCTTTCCGTTGAGCTGCTGATAAATGATGGACTCCAGCAGCGCCTCAAAGATACTTTGCGTTGTTTCCTGTTGCAAATGACAAGGCCCTGAGCGGGCGATGATACGGGCCAACTTGCGGTCAACCCGTGACAGGTGCTCGCATGCCGCGGTGTGGTCAAGTTTTCTAGGCATAATCAGTTGTCAGTAGTCAGTTGCCAGTGGTCAGTGACGCCAATCCGGGCTGCCTCGCATACTGGATGCTGTCTAACAGTCCTGCGCTTCAGGGACTGGCTACCGGCTACTGTCCACTGACTTCACTCTCCAGCGCCGTGAGCGTCTCGTCGTCCACGTCCCACTTCTTCAGAATGGGAAAAATCACTCGGCTGCCGAACCCCGCGCGCACCAGCATGCGAAAGACGCGCGCCGCCTGCTTTTGTCCCACCGGCTTCACGATGCGCTTGCGTTGCAGGAACTGGCGCGCCAGTTGTTCCTCGTTTACGTCGTTGTAGGCCGCACCCACCACGCTGTCAATGATGTCGCCGTGTACACCCTTGATTTTCAGGTCCTGCACCACGCGCATGCGTCCGAACTTTTCATTCTCTTTGCGGAAACGCGCGTAACTCTCCGCGTAATTCGTGTCGTTCAGATAGTGATGCATCTTCAAGCGCGCGACGACCACCTCGACCAACAGCTCGCCGTGAGGTTGATCGCCAACCCGCCTGCGCATCAGGCGCTTGATTTCAGCCACGGTGCGCATCTGCCGCCCCAGTGCCGCAATCGCATATTCATAGAGCGACTCCTCGTCATAAATCTTTTGCGCGCGCTTAAACGGCATGGGGTGATTCTAGCAACTAGCAACATGCGACTAGCAACTGGCGATTAGCAGCTAGTAACGAGCATGTCCGCGAAGTCCCGCACGTGACGCGACGTGCCCTTGGATGACCGCCACTGGCTGGCCCTGGTTGCTAGTCGCTAGTTGCCCTTCGTTTCATTTTGGGCTATCACATTCACTTGTGACGGTTGTGCTTCCGCCGGGTGACGGCTGTGCTTGCGCCGATTTCCATGAGGGCTACACTGAGGCCAAGTAAGGTCACCGGACCGCATAGAGGAGGCCATTATGCATGCCACGAAAGTTAAGGCGTTTCTTGATGCGAACGCAGTGAAGTACGTCGTCATCTCCCATTCCAAAGCCTACACAGCACAGGGGATAGCCGCCATCTCGCACATCCGCGGCAAAGAGCTGGCCAAGAGCGTGATCGTTAAACTCGATGGCGCGCTGGCCATGGCCGTGTTGCCCGCGTCGTATCAGGTTGACCTGACGGCGCTGAAGCGGGCCACTGGAGTGCAGGTTGCGGAGCTGGCCAGTGAGCGCGAGTTCAAGCAGCATTTTCCCGACTGCGAGACCGGAGCCATGCCTCCGTTCGGCAACCTATATGGGATTCCCGTGTATGTGGATGAAACCCTGACCGAAGACCGCGAAATCGCCTTCAATGCGGGCTCGCACTATGAGTTGATCAAGATGGCGTACGCGGATTTCGAGCGGCTGGTGGGTCCGGAAGTGATGAGCTTTTCCGCGGGACGAGCAGTCGCGTCTGTGATGGTGTAAGTCGGCTGTGGTCGAACGTCTGGCGGAAACCCAGTGGCTAGAAACTAAGGACCCTATCCCTCGGCGGCCGCCAAGCCGGCTTGCGCTTTGGGCGCAGGACGAACTCAGCCATCAACGGGTGGCGCTCTTTTGTCTGGCTTGGAGCATCAAACTTGATGTAGATTCGATGCAAGAATCTAAAGCAAGACATCCGCCCGCTCAGCAACTTTAAGCGCAACACCAGTTGGGCTGGCAGACAAGAACATCGAGGAATCGTACGACTGGCTGGATGCGGAAGCGCCCGAGGAAACCGTCCGCTCGATTGATGGCCTGCGTGGGGCGATCGAGAGCCCGCGAACTTCCCTCGACGCTGCCCGCTCGCTCCGGAGCGCGCCGATCATGCTGAAGAAACCCGCCAGTTCTTGTAGCGAACCCCTCAGTTGAGGGCATTTCCATGACGAATCGTTTTCGCGCTTTACTGACCTGGCTGACACTTGTGATTCCGTTTGTTCCCGTTGTTCCCGGTTGGGCACAGCAAAATGGGCAAATCCCCACGTATCGCTCGAGGACCGATGTCGTGCTTGTTCCGCTCGTGGTGCGAAGCAAGAGCGGCCCGGTGGAAGGGTTGAAGGCAGAGCAGATCTCCGTAACCGAGGATGGCAAACCGCAAAAGATCGCGTCGGTGGAATTGATCAAGACGGGAGCCAGAGTGACTTGGCGAGCTGTGCCGGGCGAGTTCTCGAATGAACTGGTCGCGCCGGGGCCGGCACGGCTGACGATCATCGGCATTGACATGATTAATACGCCGTTCCTGGACCAGGCATTTGGCCGCCAGCAACTGCTTAAGTATCTCGCCGGCTCGATACAGGCAGGTGAGCAAATTGCGCTCTTCGGCATGTACCGCGATGGCTCGGTCCGCCTGCTTCACGACATCTCCACCGATCCCGCGGTGCTTGCCACGGCGATTAAAGGCTTGACAGGTGCGCTACCGAACTCCGCGGCAGAGACGAAACCGGCGCCGGCCTACAGCCAGCAGGAAATAGCGACGCGCTTGACTACGGACACCAGCGCAGACAAACCAGTCGCCACCCTGGACAATCCGGCTTTCAAGCGCGCGGTGGACGAAGAGCAGGCGCTGCTGGAGTTTAAGGAGTCGACGAGTGGAACTCGCGCGTTAGAGTTGGTCCGCAATATGGAAGCGACCTTGTCGAGCATGCGGCAAATCGGAGAAGCATACTCGGGCGCGCCCGGGCGGAAGGCCTTCATCTGGATCACCGGAAGCTTCCCATTTGATCTCAACGGGACGGGCGAATTGCTTTCTCCACAAACCGTTTTCACGGGCAACACCCAGCAAACGGGCACCTACCAGGCGGGCCACAGCGGTGCGCTTCCACCGATGCCGGAGGCTTCGAGCCTGGTTAAAGACATCGATCTCTCTCCTTTGCGTCAGCAGTTCCGCACAATGCTGCAGCAGTTCGCCGCAGGAAACATAGTTCTGTACCCGCTGGATGCGCGTGGTGTGATGACGCAGGACTTCGAAGTGGCCGACGGTCACACCAACGAAATTCTGTTGCAACTGCAGAAAGAGCGCGTGCAGGCATCGCAGTCGACGATGGAGACCATGGCGAAAATGACCGGCGGCAAGGCCTGCTACAACAAGAATGACATCGTGTCCTGCCTTCGCGACGCTGATCGCGATTCGGACGAATACTACCTGCTTACGTATTATCGCGACAAGAACAACAACAAGCCGGGCTGGCGCAAACTCTCAGTGAAGGTAGACCAGCCGGAAGCCGAGGTCCGCGCACGTTCGGGATATTTCTTTGGAAGTGATGGCGGAGACAAAAATGCGCGCAACCGTGCATTCAGCGCGGCAATGAACTCCAGCGTGCCTTTCACCTCGGTCCCGTTCTCTGCAAAATTCCTGACCACCACGCCAGGAGGCAATAAGAAGCTGGTGAAGTTCGAAATCTATATCCCGCCGGCAACAGTTGATTCGGTGGATCAGGGCGATCACAAGTTTCAAATGGAGGTAGTCGCAGTCGCCGGTACTCCGAAAGATCCACGGGTTGACCAAGTCGGGGAAGTACTGGGCGGGAACCTACCGCCGGAAGCGGTTACCGCGATCCATCAACAGGGCCTCGCCTACAACAACGTCTTGAAGCTCCCGCCAGGTGAGTACAGCGTACACTTCATGGTTCGCAATGTGACGACGAATACTGTTGGAAGTGTGATTGCGCCGCTGAAGGTTGAGTGACCTTTGTAGGGCTAATCCGGTTTCACAGTTAGCGTAGACCGGATCGGGTAGTGCGGGCCTTCAGGCCCGCATCAAGCCCATTCATCAGACTCGGCTTCAGCCGCTGAGGTACTTCGTGTCCAGCCTGCGAAATGCAGGCGTCCTGGCGACACCGGCATGTCCCTCAGGGCCTAAAGGCCGCTTTCTTATCGGCTTGTTGACGCGGCGCTCAATCACCCCAAGCCGCGCAACCGCGGCGCGGCTTGGGGACCCCGAATCGCGCCGCACTACCCGAGCGGCGGACTCGCAGCAGCTTCTTTGGCCACTTGGGCTAGTTCACACTAACTGTGAAAAGGATCCAGAAGTTGGCTGCTGCACCCAAGCTTCTGTCACTTGTGCGGGGAGACAAATCCCTGGCATTCCCGTTTCGGGAATCTTTACAAATCTTAACCAAAAATCCTGTGACGCTTTTTGGCCGAATTGCGTTTATTCGTGTGGCCCCGTTATAGCGAGCTGTTCGGGTTGCCAAGGCACTCTACGAGCACGGAGAATTGCCCCCACAACTACTCGCGGCCGAAGTACTTGGCGTTGCGCTCGGTGTACTCTTTCCACTTCTCCGGCAGGTCCTCGAGGGCGAAAATAGCCGATACAGGGCAGACGGGGACACAGGCGCCGCAATCGATGCACTCGACGGGGTCGATGTATAGCATCTCCTCCGTCGGGTATTTGTCGCTGTCCTTCTTGGGGTGGATGCAGTCCACCGGACAGGCATCGACGCAAGCCGTGTCCTTAGTGCCAATGCAAGGTTCCGCGATCACATAAGCCATAAACGTGCTGCTCCCTCTTACCCCGTTCAATGGAAGGTCAAATCCAGGCTGGTAACTCCATACTAACAAAAACTCTACCTGTTTGCGCGTCAGTTCGTTGACGTGTTGACGCCTCACTCTCGTGTTAAGCGACGCTGACCTGTTCGCGCTGGCCAGCCGGTTCGTACTCCACGATGTAACCTGCGACCGCGCTGGCTGCCACCGTCAGCGGGCTTGCCAGATACATCTGTCCGGGACCGCTGCGGCCGGGAAAGTTGCGGTTCTGCGCGCTGATCACTACCTGGTCAGGACGTGTGGAAACCCCTGGCCCCGCATTGATACATGCCCCACAACTAGGCTCGATGATGATGGCTCCAGCGTTGCGGAAGATGTCAAGATAGCCTTTGCGGATGCAGTACTCACGTGTCTCCTGCGAGCCAAACTGCAGGTAAAATTTGCAGCTGTCAGCAACTCTACGACCCCGTTTTAGGGCGTCGTTGAGCACTAGAGCGTACATGTCCATGTCTTCGTTCTTGCCTGCGGTGCAGGTGCCGCCGTAGGCGATCTCAACGGGAACGGGAGTGTTCAACTCGCGCACGAACTTGCCATTGCCAGGATCGCCCGGCGTCGCCACCATGGGGTAGATGTCAGCTGCGTCAAGTTCAATCACGTGCGAGTAATGCGCAGCAGGATCGCTGTAGAGGCCTTCAATCAGCGTCTCCGCCTCATTGCTGCTCATGCCTCGCCGCTCGATAAGGAACTCAACTACCTTCTGGTCAGGGGCAACGATACCAGTGAAGCCGCCGATCTCGGCGGCCATGTTGGTCATGGTGGCGCGTTCGTCAACACCTAAAGCCTCGATGGCATCACCCGAGTACTCGATGACCTTCGCCAAAGCATGGCCGTGCCGAATGTACTCCAGCGAGAGCAGCTTCAGGATGAAGTCCTTCGCGGTCACATTGTCGCGCTTCTTGCCGCGAATGATGACCTTAACTGATTCTGGAACTTTAACCCGTACATCCTTGGTAAACCAGGAGTTAAATACATCCGTCGTGCCGATACCAAAGGCCACGCAGCCCATCGCGCCCACATGCGGCGTGTGCGAATCGGAACCGACGTTGAGCTGTCCGGGCAGGGCATAGCTTTCAGTGACGATGGAATGACAGATTCCTTCCGAGCCCTTGCGGTCCTTCAACTCACCGTGCAGCTTGATGCCGCGTGACTTGGCGAAGTCTTCCTGCTTCAGCTTCAATTGCGTGGCCAAGTCCAGCAGGCCCATCTTGCGCTTTTCCTCCGAGAGCACCTCATCGAGGAAGGTGAGGTGGTCACGGAAGAACATGATGGTGCTGGCGTCGGTAACGGGAGCGTCCTTGCCGAGGAAGTGCTCGAAGAAGATTGCCGCCATCGGCGTGACGTACTCATGGCTGAAGCGCAGGTCAGTGCGTGCGAATCCGGTGTCGCCGGGCTTCACGGCTTCGACGCCAACGTGATTCGTATCGTGCAGCATGTGGCGCGCGAAGATCTTTTCCGAGATCGTCATTGGCCGTGGCTTGGTGTGGATGGGCGGCAGGAAAACTTTGCCCTGCATGCGGGCGACGTTGAAAGGGAAGAGGCCGCCGTATTCGATTACCTGGCGGGTGATTTCGTCCTCGCCCTGGGTGAACTCGGTGAGGGGAATTTCCTCGCCGCGGCGGATCTCGTCAATGATCCCGAAATCGGTCGCCGTCAGGACGCCGAGATTCTGGCAGTTCTGCTTGTAAATGCGCTCAATGTTCTCCGCGATTACGAGCTTGATGCCGGCCGACATCTCGGCGTACGGCGACTGCTCGCGGCTGGAGCCTTTGCCACGCCGCTTGCCGCTGACGGCGCAAACGAAGCCGCCACGCTTCACGTCGCCACGCTTGATCGGCGTCTGGTCGCCGCACTTCAGGCCGGTGTAGGGAAATTCGCCCAGCGTCTCATCGAAGAAGAAGCAGATGTGCGCCGGCGTGATTTCGTCGGTCGAGATATCATCGCGTAGCTTGGGATTGCGCTCAGGATGTTCGGTGTCCCAGGGAAGGTCCTCACCGGCAAGCTGACGCTTGATCAGTTCAGGGTCTTCGGTCAGGAAAAGAATGCGCCCCACAAGACGAACCATGTCGGGGCGCTTTTCAACGGCACGGTCCAACAGCGAATTGTTCACTAGGTGATTTTACCGCAATAGACGGAGATGACGGACAGTCACAGGAGCCTAATATGCGGTGGCTAGTGGGCTGCTCCGTTCCGCTCCTCATCCTTGAGGAAGGCCTCCGCCTGGCGGCGGACGGTTGGCAGCTTGAGTTCCAGGACGTTCCACACAATTCGATGATCGATGTCGGCGTAGCCGTGGATAAGGATGTTTCGAAAGGCGATGATCCGCTGATATTCGCTGATCTGCGAGGCGGTCGCTGGATCGGTCCTGGCTAACTGGGCAAGCGCCTCTCCAACGATTTCCAACTGGCGCTCCACCGCCGAGCGCAGCATGGCGTCTGAAGTATAGTCGGCGAAGTTCCTGCCTCCGATAAACTCCGTGACCAATGCGGCCGCCGAAGCTATATCGTAAAGATACTTCTTCGATTCAAGCCGCATAGATCAAGGTCCGGGTGGACTCAACCGCCTGGCGGAAATATGGGTTCTGAATGGCCGACGCTACCACCAGATCCACCGGACGCTGAAACAGCGCTTGCAGGTCTTCGAGCAGCCCGAAGTAGGCGTCAGCGTACTGGTCGAAGCCAAGCTCTTGAAAGGTAACCAGGAAATCCAAATCGCTGAGGGCCGGATCGAAGTCCGGCCCGGCTGCGGAGCCGAACAGCTCGATACGCCGCACCTGGTGGCGGCGGCACAAGCGCTCCAGATCGCTGCGCTTCTCCTCAATCAAGCGGTTCATGCGGTCCTCTGCTGGGACAATCTTAGCCCAAGGTCATCGGATGTTTTCTCCGGCGTCAACTATTCGTCTTGCTGCACCGGCCTGACATTTTGGGCAACGGGACGGTTCAACAGCGAATTATTCACTAGGTGATTTTATCGCAGAAACAGGGGGGACCCATCCTCCTCCGGCAGCAAGGGATGCTGGACGTTTACTTCGCGCTTTTCGCCGGAGGTTGAAGCAACTTGTCCTTGCAAACGTCGAGAAGGGCGTCGCGTGCCATCAGCATGCCCATAACAGGAACTTCGATTCGCTTTTCCATCTCAATGATGCTCGTGTCTGTATCGGCTAGGGTGTT
>Ga0209656_10002892_pt1 | contig 11140 bp, 10 predicted proteins | sample BogFormECP12_OM2_FD_188239 | JGI IMG/M metagenome (GOLD analysis project Ga0209656, IMG submission 188239) | Bog forest soil microbial communities from Calvert Island, British Columbia, Canada - ECP12_OM2 (SPAdes) (version 2) | ecosystem: Environmental > Aquatic > Freshwater > Wetlands > Bog ... | reverse complement strand
CTCCGGCACGCCGCTGCCGCAGGTCATCGTCTGCGCGAACGACATGAGCGCGCTCGGCGTCATGTACGTGCTGCGCCGCAGCGGCGTGGACGTGCCGGGGCAGGTGGCCGTCACGGGCTTCGACGACATCCCGATGGCCAGGCACCTGCACCCGCAGCTGACCACCGTCAGGCAGTCCATCGGCGAGCTCGGCGAGTCCGCGTTCGAGGTGCTGTACTCGATGATCAGCCGCGAGCAGCCGGCCGAGCGCGACATCGTCCTGCCCACCCGGCTGATGTGCCGGGAGAGCTGCGGCTGCCAGCCCGGCGCGAAACTCGCCGGCGTCACGGAATTGTCGTCTGTCCGTCACCTTCGGTCCTAGCGCGCGCGGTCCCCGGCCGTCACACTGACGGCAAAGCGGTCACGCGTGAGAGTGGCCGGCGACGGGCGGGGAGGGCGCATGGGCGGGGACGAACGCGCGGCGGGAACTGGCGGGCACCCTTCGCGGCGAGGGGTGCTGAAGGGGCTGGCCGCGGTCGCGGCGGCGCCGCTGGCCGCGTCGGGCCCGGCCGCGGCCGCGGCGGCGCTGGCGGGCGGCGGCCCGCGGGCGGCGCTACGCGCACCCGGATCGCTCCCCTTCCCGCGGCGCGCGGCCGGGACCAACATGATCCCCCAGATCGACCACATCGTCGTGCTGATGATGGAGAACCACTCCTACGACAACAAGCTCGGCATGCTCGGCCGCGCGGGGGCGGACGGGTTCACGCTCGGCGCGAACGGCAAGCCGGTGGCGGCGAACCCTTATCCGGGCGGTACGAAGATCCAGCACGCGTTCCGCATGCCGACCACGTGCCAGGCCACCGGCCCGAGCCAGACCTGGGACGCGAGCCACACCGCCTACGACCGCGGGCGGAACGACGGGTTCGTCGCCGCCTCCGGGCCTGCGTCGATGGGCTACTGGGAGCGGGCGGACCAGCCTTTCTACTACTCGCTGGCGTCGGTCTTCCCGATCGCCGACCGCTACTTCTGCTCGGTGCTCGGGCAGACCTTCCCCAACCGCCGCTACCTGATGGCGGGCACCTCGCTTGGCATGGTCAACGACGACCAGGTGATCGACCTGACCAAGTACCCGAAGAACGGCACGATCTTCGACCAGCTCAACAAGCACAACATCAGCTGGAAGGACTACTGGTCCTCGACCCCGACCACGCTGCTGTTCCCCGGACTGTTCACCAGGGATCCGGCGAACGCGCTGCGGCTGGCGAGGATCGAGCACTTCTACGCCGACGCCGCGGCCGGGAAGCTGCCCGGCTTCTGCATCGTGGAGCCCGACTTCGGCGGCACGTCTGAGGAGGACCCGCAGAACATCGCCGCGGGCGAGGTGTTCGCCGCGAAGGTCATCAACGCCGTGATGTCCGGCCCGAAGTGGGGCAGCACGCTGCTCATCTGGACCTATGACGAGCACGGCGGCTACTACGACCACGTGCCACCGCCCGCCGCGGTACCGCCGGACGACATCCCCCCCGACGGGTTCCTCGGCGGCCCGCGCTACGACGGGTTCGGCCGGTACGGCTTCCGCGTGCCCTGCGCGGTCGTGTCACCGTGGGCGCGGCCCGGCTACGTCTCGCACACCGTCTTCGACCACACCAGCATCCTCAAGCTCGTCGAGACCAAGTGGAACCTCCCGGCGCTCACCCGGCGGGACGCGAACGCCAGCAACATGCTCGACATGCTCGATTTCTCGCACCCCGCGTTCCGCACGCCGCCGGCGCTGGCGAAGCCGCTGGTATCCGTCGACACCAAGGCGCTGGCGTGCGACACGAGCGGGCCAGGCACGATCCCGCCACCCGGCTCGGTCAGCGGCTGACTTCGCAATCATTCATCCGGAACGGAGGGTGGCGGCTCCCCCGCCCCCACCCTGCTCGGCTCGGCCGCTGGCCCGGCGCCGGAGGTCTCCAGCTGCAGGTTGGGCACCACTTCCGCAACCGGTTCGGCGCGAGCGGCGCCGAAGCGGACCTCGACGTGGTGAGCGTGGCCGCCGCGCTGTCCGGCGGGCCCGCGGTCGTCGGTCATGTCAGGGCGGGCCTGTTCCCGCGTGCCATGACGGTGGCGCCGGACGGGACGCTGCTGGTTTCTGACTTCAGCTCCGGCCAGCTCGAGGCGGTCGCCTTGGGCTCTTAGAGGCCGGCCAGCTTCGCGGACAGCTCGCGCAGCTGGCGGCGGGCCTCGGGGTCGTAGGCCTGGTCGTTAGCGCGCGCCTCCCGGAGGCTGTTGAAGAAGCGGCCGCTGCCCGTCTCGGCCGCCGGGGCGGTGATCAGCCGCATCGTGGCCTCGACGCCCTGGGCGATGGTGCTGGCCGTCGGGCCGGCGACGATCTTGGTCGGCATGAACGTGGCCGGGTGCAGGGCGTTGACCGTGACGCCCGTGAGGTCTAGTTCGGCGGCCAGGTCGATGGTGAACAGTATCTGCGCGAGCTTGCTCTGCCGGTAGGCGCGCATGCCGTCGTAGTCCTCGGTCAGCATCACGTCGCGGAAGTCGATGGCCTGCTGCCCCAGCGAGCTCACGTTGATGATCCGGGACGGCGCGGACTTGCGCAGCAGCGGCAGCAGCCGCCTGGTGAGCGCGTAGCCGGCCAGGTAGTTGACGGCGAACCGCAGCTCGTACCCGTCCGCGCTCTCCTGCCTGACGTCCCCGCCGGGGACGGTGGTGCCGATGCCGGCGTTGTTCACCAGGACGTCCAGCCGCGGCTCGGCCGCGATCACCGCCTCGGCGAGCGCCCGCGCCCCCGCGAGGCTCGCCAGGTCGGCCTGGTACGAGCGCACCCGCTCGCCGCTCCCCGCGGCCGCGCGGAGCTCCTGGACCGTGTCCGCGATCCTGCCGGGGTCGCGCCCGTGCACGAGCACGGTCGCGCCGGAACGCGCGAGATCCGCGGCGAGCGCGCGGCCCAGCCCGTCCGTCGCACCGGTAACAAGAACGACCTTCCCGTCAAGCAGCGCCATGCGTCCCACCCTTTCACGCCCTGCCAGCCCTCGCCACACCACCGCACGCCGCCGGAAGCTGATAGCGCGGGCCCGGCCGGCAGGCCGGCGCGGCGCGGCGCGCGGCTCGCACTTCCCGGCATTTGATACCCCGACAGGGTATACAGCCCATCAAATTTCGTGCTATTTCATGATCACGAAGATTTCGTGCACTATAACGATAAAATCTCTTCGCCAGGAAAAATGTCTTCGGGATAATCGTGGTACGATTGGGGTTATTTATGTACTAAAGCAGGAAATATTGTGATTTGATACCCCCGGCTCGGGCCGGGCGGGACAGCGCGCCGAGTGGTCATGAGCCCGGGACTCGCCTCGAAGGACACAGCCAGGGCGAAACACTCACCCGATCCGGGGGTTGCGGGCGGAGTGGTTGATGTGGGTACGTTAGCCACAGGGATGATGCAGGTTTGGGGGCCAGCCATGGTCGAAGCGGTACGTACGACTGCGTCGCCTGCCGCGATCTGGACGATCGCCGTGGTCGCAGTGGGATGCCTGGTGTTCTGGCTGGTCGCGATCTGGGTCGCCGACAAGAACCCGTTCTGGCGGCACTGGCAGGCACCAGAGATGCCGGGACCCGTGCTCGGCGGGATCCACGCCGCCGAAGGCGGGCGCAGCGTTGCCCCGAACCGGGAAGCGCCGGCCGTCCTCACCGAGCCACTGCAGGGAGTGCCGACGCAGCGGGCCCGTGAGCCGGAGCCGGCGGCGCCCGCTGCCGGACAGGCTCCCGAGGCGGGGCCGGCTTTGCCTCCCCAGCGCAGCGCGGACGCGGACCAGCCGGAGCGCACTGCCTCCGATTAACACGCGCCGTGGCGCCGGTTAACACGCGCCGTGGCGCCGGGCCATCATGCCGATGGCGCCATCGGCTCGTCTAGAGCATGCCGTTGGCGCCATCGGCAGATTCGGGCTGGGCGGCTAGGCGTCTGGGGCGGGGATGTTGACCAGGCCGGCGAGGGACTCCCGGTGGGCGCCGGGGGTGCCGAACGCGACAGACGCGGCCTTCGCGCGCTTCAGGTACAGGTGCGCGGGGTGCTCCCAGGTGAAGCCGATGCCGCCGTGCAGCTGCACGCACTCCTGCGCGGCGGTCACCGCGGCCTCGCAGCAGGCGGACTTGGCGAGCGCCACCGCGACGGCGGCGTCCGGATCACCGTCGGCCAGGCAGGCCGCCGCGTACCTCGACGCCGCCCTGGCCAGCGTGATCGTCGTCCACAGGTCAGCGAGCCGGTGCTTGAGCGCCTGGAACGAGCCGATCGTCCTGGCGAACTGCCGCCGCTCCTTCAGGTAGGCCACGGTCATGTCGAGGCAGTGCTGCGCGAGGCCGAGCTGCTCGGCGGCGAGCATGGCGGCACCCGCCGTCAGCCCGGCGTCCACCGCGTCGTCGGCGGCGGTCCCGACCACGATCTGCCGTGCCTCCGCGTCATCCAGCGTGATGTCGCACAGCTGCCTGGTCATGTCGAGCGACACCACCGGCGTGCGGTGCACGCCCTGCGCGGCGGCCTCGACCAGGTACAGGCCGTTCGGCACGCCTTCGGCCGGCACCAGCAGCACGTCGGCGGGCAGCGCGTCCGCCACCGCGGGGATCGTCCCGCGCAGCCGTGTCGTCCCCGTGGCGCCCGCCCCGGAGATCCGGGCGGCCGCCGGGAACAGCGTGCCCGGGCGCGCGGTGAACTCCACGGCGAGCACGGCGGTCAGCCCGCCGTCGGCCATCCGCCGGAGCAGGCCGGCGGCCGGCGAGAGTTGCGTGCCGTCGGCGGCGCTGCGCGCCGCCGACAGGAGGACCGCGGTCGCGACCGCGGCGCTGCCGAGGTAGGGAATGGGCGCCACGGCGGCGCCGAAGCGTTCGGCCGCGGCGGCTAGCTCGCGGTAGGAGGCGCCGGCGCCGCCGAGCGGTTCGGGAATCAGCAGGCCGGCCAGGCCGACGCCGGCCGCGACGGTGTGCCACAGGTCCGTGTCGTACGTTTCGGGTTTCTCGGTCCGGGCGAGCACGTCGGCAGGCGAAGCACGGTCGGCGAGCAGGTCAGCTATGGCAGCCGCCAGCTCCCGTTCCGTATCTGAATAGAGAAGGTCTACGGCGGCAGTCATTAGCGTGGCAAGTCCTTCCAGGGGACGCCGGTGTCCACCCGCGGCTCGGCCGGCAGGCCGAGGACACGCTCGGCGATGATGTTGCGCAAGATCTCGGACGTACCGCCCTCGATCGAATTGCCCTTGGACCGCAGGTAGCGGTACCCGGGGCCACGGCCGTAATCGCTTGAGCCCGCGCGGCGCATCGTCCAGTCGTCGTAGCGGAGACCGTCCGCGCCGTCGAATTCGATCTCCCATCCCGAGATCTCCTGGTTGAGCCGTGCGAACGTGAGCTTGGCGGCGGAGCCCTCGGGGCCGGGCTCGCCCGCCGCGAGCTGCTGCCGCAGCCGCTCCCCCGCCAGGCGCGCCACCTCGGCCTCGGCCCACAGGCGCAGCAGTTGCTGGTGCAGGTCGTGGGTGCGGCGCTCCGGGTGCTGCCGCCATGCCGCGACCGCGAAGCCGATCATGCTTTGTTCCCTGGGCACCGAGCGGGAGCTGCCGATCGAGACCCGCTCGTTCATCAGCGTCGTCTGGGCCACGCGCCAGCCCTCGCCGACCGCGCCGAGCCGGCTCGCGTCGGGGATCCGCACGTCGGTGAGGAACACCTCGTTGAACTCCGCCTCGCCGGTGAGCTGGCGGAGCGGGCGCACCTCGACGCCGGGGTCGTGCATGTCGACGACGAAGTAGGACAGTCCCGCGTGCTTGGGCACGTCCGGGTCGGTGCGGGCCAGCAGCAGCCCCCAGCGCGCCTGATGGGCGATCGAAGTCCACACCTTCTGGCCGTTGACGATCCAGTCGTCGCCGTCCCTGACCGCGCGGGTCGCCAGGCCGGCCAGGTCGCTGCCCGCGCCGGGCTCGCTGAACAGCTGGCACCAGATCTCGTCGGCGGTCCACAGGGGCTTGAGCCATCTGGTCTTCTGCTCGTCGGTGCCGAAGGCGATGATCGTGGGCGCCGCCATGCCCAGGCCGATCACGTTGCGCGCCGGGTCGAGCGGCGGGGCGCCCGCCTTGGCGAACTCCTCGTCGGCGACCGTCTGCAGCGAGCGGGGCAGGCCGAGGCCGCCGTGCCCCTGCGGGTAGTGCACGGCGGCCAGGCCGGCGTCGAACCTGGCGGCCTGGAACTCATCGCGCGGCGTGGTGTCGGGGTCGTGACCGGCGAGGAACGCGCGGACCTGGTCGCGCAGCTCCTGATCTGCTGACATCTTCGTCCTCTTATCGAGACCAGTTAGGAGACCGGGCCGCCGGCGATGTACAGGACCTGGCCGGACACGAAGCCAGCCCCCTCGCTGGCGAAGAAGGAGATCGCCGCGGCCACGTCCTCGGGCTTGCCGACGCGCTGCACGGGGATGCCCTGCGCCGCACCGGCCTGGAAGTCCTCGAAGGACAGGCCGAGGCGCGCCGCGGTGGCCGCGGTCATGTCGGTCACGATGAAGCCGGGCGCGACGGCGTTCGCGGTGATGCCGAACTTCCCGAGCTCGATCGCCAGCGCCTTCGTCAGGCCCTGCATGCCGGCCTTGGCGGCCGAGTAGTTGACCTGCCCGCGGTTGCCGACCGCCGACACCGACGACAGGTTGACGATGCGGCCCCACTTGGCGCCGACCATGTACTGCTGCACGGCGCGGGTCATCAGGAACGCGCCCCGCAGGTGCACGTTCATGACCGTGTCCCAGTCGTTCTCGCTCATCTTGAACAGCAGGTTGTCCCGGGTCACGCCCGCGTTGTTGACCAGCACCGTCGGCTCGCCGAGCTCGGCGACGACCCGGTCGACCGCCGCCTTGACCTGGTCGGCGTCGCTGACGTCGGCACCCACCGCGATCGCACGTCCGCCAGCCTTCTCGATCTCGGCGACGGTCTGCGCGCAGTCGCTCTCATTGAGGTCGAGCACCGCGACGGCCATCCCGTCGGCGGCCAGGCGCTTGGCGGTCCCGGCGCCGATCCCGCGGGCGGCCCCGGTGACAATCGCGATTCGCTGTGGCATAGCCTTCCTCGTTCCTTTCCTTAGCCCGACGCCGCTGTCGGCGAACGCCGGTGTTCCAGCGTCATTATCCACGTCCGCCGGCGGCCCGCCACGTGCGGGCCGCTGACGTGGAAACGGTACGTTGTCAGGTGTTGATGTCCGTATTGAGTTAGGTAACACAGTGTCATCTGTCGCTAAGGGTTTGCTGGCGGTCTTCTCGGTAATTGTCGTGGCCGGGTGCTCGACGAAGGGAGTGCCGTACGGGACGCCCTCCTCGTCGGCCTCGTCTGGCTCGTCGGCCTCGTCTGCCGCGCCCGCCGCCTCCGCCTCGCCGGAACCTGCACTGTCGGAGTCGCCGGTGCCCGCGGCCTCCGGGCAGCTGACCGGCTCCCAACTGGAGACGGTGCTGCTGCCCCAGTCGTACTTCCCGGCCAGTTTCGCCTTGTCGCCCTCGAGCGTGGTCTCGTCCGGGGATAGCCTGAGCTCCTCCCCCGCCCAGTACGACCTGGCGACGATCAGCTGCGCCACGTTCGTCAACCACCTCGGCAACACCGGGTTCGGCGAGACGGCCATGGCGTCCGCCAGCTTCGTCGGTACCCAGCAGGCGTTCGACCAGGTGGTCTACCAGTTCGGCAGCGCGGCCGCGGCGTCGGATTTCGTCGCCGGCGTGCGGTCACTGGCGGGTCGGTGCCACGCGTTCACGGCCACCGACAACGGCGCGACCGGGCAGTTCTCGCTGTCGGCGGCCGACGGTCCCGCCGTGGGCGGGCATCCGTCGCTGCGGCTGGTGGAGACGGGGACGATCAACGGCTCATCGCTGGTCCTCGACACGCTGCTGTCCGCCAGCGGCGTGGACGTGTTCACCGGCGCCGCGGTGGGGCTGGGCACGAGCGCTCCCGCCAGCCCGGCGAAGGAGACCATCGTCTACAACCTGATGAAGCGCCAGGCCGCCGCGGCCGTGCTCGGGTAGCGCGGGGCGGCGCTAGGCGCGGCGGAAGACGTAGACGTGGTCGCGGGCGAAGATCTGGACGTAGCCGGCCGTCGGGTAGAGCTGCCTGATGAACGCCGGGACGTTCGCCGGGACGGGTGAGTAGCCGCTGTTGTCGCCGTCGAAGACGACGTACTGGGTCAGCGGGTTGCCCGAGTTGCCTATCCAGAACGTGTCCGTGCGGGCTGCCAGCGGCGCAAGCAGGCCCAGCGTGGTCTGCACGGTGGCGCCGTCCGGGACCTGGGCCATCGCCGCGTTGTCGGCGGCGACGTGCGGGCTGATCTCGTAGGTCGTGCCGTGCCACAGGTTGTTCAGCGGGAACTGGAACGCGAGCGCCACCGCCACGGCCAGCATCATCGCGGCGCCGTGCCGGGATGCCGCGGCGCGCAGCGGCGGCCACCAGTCGCGGAAGACAGACGCCGGGGGCCCGCGTTCCGGCCGGGGCCCGGCGTCCGGCTCGGTCACCGGCAGGGCGCGCCAGCGCGCCAGCGCGGCGATGGCGGCGATGAACAGCACGGGCATCACCGTGGCGTTGTAGTGCCACAGCGTGCCCCAGTACGAGCTGTTGGTCGAGACGAACCGCAGGGCCAGGCTCGGCACCGCCACCAGCGCGACCGGGGAGCCGAGCGCGATGAACGCGGTGGGCAGCAGGAGCATCACCACGGTCTCCAGCTTGACCGGCCAGGCGTAGAACGCCTGCCCGGCCAGGCCGGTGGCGGAGAACGGCGCGCTCGACCCGACCACGCCGCCGTCGGTCCAGTAGAAGTACCGGTGGTGCGCGTTGAAGTGCGGGATGATCACGGTGATCGCCAGCAGCGACCAGGCCAGGCCCCACACGATCAGGAACAAGCCGCCGGGCACGCTGCCGCGGATCCGGCGGGCTGCCCCCGCCGGGGCATCGCGCCCGGCCAGCAGGATGAGCAGGCCGATCGCGGCGACGGTGAACCCCTGGTCCTCCTTCACGAAGACCAGCGGCACCGCCCACGCGATCGCGGCCCGCGTCCGGCCGCGGATCAGCGCCGACAGCGAGAAGGCCAGCAGCGGCACGGCGAACGCGATCTCGTGGAAGTCGAAGTCGATCATCTGCTGCAGGCCCCAGGACGCCCCGTAGGCCAGGCCCACCACGCGCCCCGTGCCCCGGCCGAGCAGCTCCGTCGCCGCCGCGGTGACCGGGAAGACCGAGACCGCGGTCAGCAGCGCCTGCGCGACGAGCAGCGTCGCCGGGGAGGGAAACACCCGGAAGAACGGCGCGATCAGCCCCACGATCACCTGGAAGTGGTCGCCGAGCAGGTTGAATCCCGGACCGCGGACGTCCACGATCGGCGCGCGCAGGTTCGCGAGCTGCTTCACGTACTCGGTGAAGATGCCCAGGTCCCAGGAGGTCGGCGTGAGCTGCAGCAGCCGGAACAGCGATATCGCCAGGTACGCGCCGAACACGGCGACCACGACCGCCCACGTCACCGGGTCCCGGTAGGCGCTCGACGGCCGTGCCGCGGGCGCTGCCTCGTCCGTTGCGGCAGCGGCGGCTTGGGTTCGGCGCTCCTCCAGCATCCGCTGCAGCCTATCGCTGTTAAGGTGCGGCGGCATGCTGTGTCACGGCTTTGTCACGGGAGACGGGTCAGACGAGCAGCAGCTTGGCGATCCGCCGGCTCGCCAGCGTCAGCCCGGCGAACCCCATCGCGAACAGGTACCCCGCCCGCCACAGCAGGTCCCACGACGGGAACCCGAGCACCAGGTCACGGAGCAGCACCACGCCCTGGTAGAGCGGCGTCCACTCGACGATCACGGCGACCGGCCGCGGGTAGACGCTCAGCGGGTAGAACGTGCCGGAGAACAGGAACATCGGCACGGCGACCAGCAGCACGTAGTCGAAGTCCTGCCAGCTCTTCATGTACGTGGTGCACGCGACGCCCACCGCGGCGATGGCGAAGCTGATCAGCACGGCGCCGGGCACCGCGAAGATGGCCCACCACGAGTGGATGAGCCCGAGGACAGCCATGACCGACGTGAACGCCACCGCGTAGACCACGCCGCGGATGAGGGCCCAGCCGACCTCGCCGAGCGCCACCTCGCCCGGCCCGACCGGCGTGGCCAGCACCGAGTCGTACAGCTTGGCGTACTTCAGCCGGAAGAAGACGTTGAACGTCGAGTCGTACATGGCGCCGTTCAGCGCCGACACCGCCAGCAGGCCGGGCGCCACCCACTCCTTGTACGGTACCGGCTGCCCGCCCGGCCCCGTCACCGTCCCGACGAGCGCGCCCAGCCCGATGCCGATCGACAGCAGGTAGAACAGCGGCTCGGCGACCCCGGACGCGAACACCAGCCACATGTGCCGGTACACCCGCGCGTGCCGCTCGATCAGCCGGACGCTGCCGTGCCTGGCTAGCGGTGAATAAGAGCGCGCTACAGAACGGCCGCGGCTGACTGTGTTAGACATAGAGGCGTCTCCGGTAGGTGCGGGCGCCGGCCCACAGGCCGGCTGCGGTGAGCACCGTCAGGTAGGCCACGTGGACCGCCACGCGGCCGGCGTCCACGTCGCCTAGGCTGAAGGCGCGGCACAGCGCCACCCCGTGGTACAGCGGCGTCGCGTAGGCGACCAGCCGCAGCCAGCCCGGCAACTGCGTGACCGGGAAGAACGTGCCCGAGAACAGCATCAGCGGGACAGCGCCGAACCGGAACATGTAGTTGAACGGGGTCTCCCGCTTGAGCGTGACGGCCCAGGCCGCGACCGGCGCCGCGAACGCCGCGCCGGTCAGCACGGCGGCGGGCAGCAGGAGCACCGCCCAGGCCGAGTAGATGGTGCCGAACAGCGCCATGATCACGATGAAGATCGCGGAGTTCATCGCGATCCGCAGGGTTATGAAGAGCAGGTGGCCGCGGCCGATGTCGGCGGGCCGCAGCGGCGTCGCCTGCGCGGCGATGTAGATCTTGTTCCACTTCACCGACCCGAACACGGGGAAGCTAGCCTCGCCTATCCCCGAGTTCATCGCCTGCGTGGCCAGGATCGCCGGCGCGACGAACGCCACGTAGGGCACGCCGCCGAGCCGGGCGGTGCCGTGCTTGTCGACCAGCGAGCCCAGCCCGTAGCCCAGTGCGGCCAGGTAGAACACCGGGCCGAGC
>Ga0209656_10002891_pt1 | contig 11141 bp, 7 predicted proteins | sample BogFormECP12_OM2_FD_188239 | JGI IMG/M metagenome (GOLD analysis project Ga0209656, IMG submission 188239) | Bog forest soil microbial communities from Calvert Island, British Columbia, Canada - ECP12_OM2 (SPAdes) (version 2) | ecosystem: Environmental > Aquatic > Freshwater > Wetlands > Bog ... | reverse complement strand
CCTCCCCGGCCCCCCTGGCCCTGGCCCTGGACGGCCGGTGCGGCCACCTCGGTGCGTCTAGTTCGGCCTGTTGCCGACAAGGATGACTGCACGTGTGGCACGCCCCGGCCGCGGCTCTCCGCTGCCTGATCGTAGCCGCGACTACGACGATCGCGCCAGCCGTGGCCGCGGCCACGCCCAGGGCGATAATGATCGCGGTGGCGACCCCGACGGCCGCTAACGAGTGTCCGGTCACGTCCCGGAGGGCCAGGTAACCAACTACTGCGATAGCCGCGATCGCGGACGTGGAGGGGGCGTAGCAGCGCAAGGCGGATCTCTCTCTTCCGGACACTCGGGCCGTGGCGTCATTTGCCGTCCACATATATCCATCGCTCACCGGCCCGGCCGTGTCAAGAGCGAGTTGGCGCCTCACGCAGGGTGACGAACGCGAGGAGCCCCGCGAGCAGCACGAGCCCGGCCGACAGGTACAGCGCCGCGTGCACCCCGTCGCCGAACGCCGAGTAGGCCGCCCCGATCACCTTGGCGACCTCCGAGTTGCTCGTGGAGTAGTTGTTGGCGTTTATGCCGACTACCTGTCCGGTCTCGATGAACTGGATGATGAACGACTTGTAGACGAGTGGCACGCCGAGCTGCTGAAGGTAAGTGGTGAGGCTGGCGTTGAGCTGGGAGAAGACGAGCGAACCGAGGACGGCGATGCCGGTGACGGCGCCCATCTCCCGGCTGGTGTTGGCGGTCGAGGCGGCCATCCCGGACCGGTCCGGCGGTACAGCGCTCAGCACGGTCGAAGTGACCGGGACGACGGTGATGCCGATGCCGATGCCGGCCAGCGCGAGGGTGGCCGACAGCAGGAGGTAGTTCGGGTGCTCGCTGATGAGCGGGCTCGTGAGCAGCAGTCCCGCGCCGAACAGCAGGCATCCGATGGTGATCGGCCAGCGCGGCCCGGCGCGGCCGGTCCAGTAGCCGGTGAACAGCGACGCGATGATCATCAGCACTGTCATCGGCGCGAAGACGAGCGCGATCCGGTAGCCGGAATCGCTGAACACCTCGACCAGGTACAGCGCGGTGAAGAAGAAGACCGCGAACGTGGCGAAGTAGGTGCAGAAGGCGACGACGTTCGGCACCGTGAACCGGGCTAGCCTGAAGAACTTCGGGTCAATCAGCGGGTTGGCTGCCCGGTGTTCCCACCAGACGAACGCCACGGCGAGCACCGCCGCGACACAAAACAGCGTCACGGGGACGAGGGCGCCGAAGCCGGAGGTCTCCGCGTCGATGATCCCGAACACCAGGGTGGCCAGCGCCCCCGCGCCGAGCACCGTGCCGGCGGTGTCTACGCGCGCCGCGCGCGGGTCCGAGCTTTCCGGCACGACGACCGCGGCGACGAGCAAGGCGACCAGCCCGAAGAACAGGTTGAACCAGAAGATCCCGCGCCAGTTCCAGACGCCGATGATCGCCCCGCCGATCACCGGGCCGAGGGCGAGCGCCATCCCGGAGACCGCCGCCCAGACGCCGACCGCCCAGGCGCGTTCCCGCTCGTCGTCATAGATGTGCCGGAGCACCGAGAGCGTGCCCGGCTCGCTCGCCGCGGCGCCGAGACCCATGATGGCGCGGCCGGCGATCATCGTCTGGGCGTTCGGCGCGAGGGCGCAGAGCACCGACCCGGCACAGAACACCCCGACGCCCGTCAGCATGACCTTCTTGCGGCCGAGTTCGTCGCCGATCATCCCGCACGCCAGCATGATGCTCGCGAACGTGAGCGCGTAGGCGCCGATCACCCACTGCAGTTCCGCGACGCTCGCCTTCAGGTCGGTCTGCAGGCTGCCGAGCGCGACGCTGACTACGGTGTTGTCGAGAAAAGTCAGGAAGAGAATCGTGCACAGGGCGGCGAGCGCGACCGATTTCGCCCGGTCGCTGGCGCCGCTCGCGCGGCCGGCGCTTGGCCGGCTCAGCCTGCTGAGTTGCATGCCGCCGGCACTTTAATGTTCAAGATTGAGGCGCCCTCCTTGAGCAGGCCGCAGAAGACGCCGTCGCCAACCTTCCACACGCCGTTCTGGAGAACCGCGGTGCCGGTTTGGCCGGAGGCTACCGATTGGCCCGCGGCGGTGAGGTCGTATTTCACGTTCGCCTGGCTGCTAGATGTCATCGTGACGGAATCGACCTTGGACGACACCGCCGCCGCCAGCGGGCTTGACGCGAACGCCTTGATCGCGGCCGCGAACTGCGAGCCGTTCTGCAGCAACTGCACCCGCTTGCTGTCCGGGGTCGAGGAGTTGAAGAACGCCTGCCAATCGGTCTTGATCGCCGCGACCGCGGCGGCCGAGCCACCAGCTGGCGAACTCGAGGCCGGCGTCCCTGTCGCCGCGGACGTGGTGGTGGCCGGGGCGGAAGTGGCGGCCGAACTGGAACTAGAACTGGAACTGCTGCTGCTGGAGCAGGCGGTTATCGCAGCGGCGAGTGCCAGGCCAAGCGCCGGAGCTAGGAAGATCCGGCGACCCGTACTGCGGAGCGGCATTGGTGCGCCTCCCTTGGCCGGCGTCGGATTAGGCCGGTAACTGGTTAAGCAATCTCTGAATGATTCCTCAACGCAATTGTCGCTCGGGGCGCCTGCCGGCCGCTCCAGATCGCCGACACGCGCGTCAGTTCGCGCATTCCGGCCCGGGATCGTGCGACGCGGTGCTTCACGTGAAACGTGGAGCACGGCATCGCATCCGCGCGCTAGGTCAGCCCGGTTTAGCTGCACCCCGCCGGCGCCTTCCCGCCGGACTCGAGGGCGGCCAGCCCGCAGAAGCTGGTCGTGGAGACCTTCCAGGTTCCGTCCTGGTACACCGCCGTGCCCTTCTGGCCCTTCAGTACCGGGGCGCCGCTGAGGAGGACGGTGTAGTGTACGGTCGCCCCGGTTGGAGACGTGAGCGTCACTGACTGCACCGTCGCGGAAGCGTTCGCTCCCGTCGACGCGGTGGCCTGGAGCACCGACGTGAACTTCGAGCCGTCCTCGACGTATTTCTCCTTCGGCCGCGCGCGACATCGGCAGCGACCGGAACCGGTCGATCAGGCCGGCGGACATGTCTGACACGACGGCGACCGCGGTGCCCGGCGCGGTCTGCGCGAGGCCCATGCCGAGCATGCCGCCGATCAGGTACTCGTGATAGCTGCCGCCGCCGGGTATGTTGATCGCCCCGCCGAAGACGTACGCGAACATCAGCACGAACATGACCGGCTGGATCGTCACCTCGGACAGCGTCTCCGGTTCGCGCCTGATTCGCGCGATGCTGCGCTTGGTCAGTACCCACACGTCGCTAAGGAACTGGCTGACCGATTTCTGCCCGGTGGTCAGATCTGCCGGGGCCAGTGTGATGGTGGTCATACCGCCACCTCCTGCATTTGTCCGACGCGGTTCGAGTTCGGCCTCGACTGCGTGCTCGACGGGATCGCCACGCGAATCCCTCCGCGAGCGGAAAGAAAGCAGAGCTTAGGCAGCGGTCTTGGCGTTGCTCCTGATCGCTTCCATCACTCGCCGGTGCACCGGCGTGAGCGCGTGCTCGTGCTGGCCGATCAGGGCGGCCGAGCGGGCCAGAGCCGGCTGTGCCGCGGCGCCGAGGGTGGCGTCGAGCAGCGACCAGCTGAGGTCATCGAGCGCCTGCCGGACGGCCGCGGGGTCCTGCGTCCGCTCGCACACCGCTTCGAGCGCGGCGAGAAGCTTCGGCGGCACCGGGTCCGGCGCTATGTCCAGCCGGAAGGCGTCGACAAGCGGGCACGGCGAGGAGACGGACGCGGCCGTCTCGAACGCGTTGAGCAGCGGGCTCACGTCGCCCGCGGTCGCCGGGTCGTACAGGCCGGGGAACGGCACTTCCTCGTAGCCGGGGTCGTAACCGCTGAAGTAGATCGGCGAGTCCGAGCGCTTGTGCGATAGCACGCCGATGGCGACGTCCAGCAGGCTGACCGGCCAGCCGAGGTCCGTGATCGCGTGCACCCGGAACTCGCCGGGGCGGGCGCCCAGGAAGGCGAGCAGCAGCAGCTGCGCCGATTCCAGTGCCGACTGCACGTAGAACGCGATGCTCGAGCTGTGCAGCCGGACGACCCCCTCCTCGGCCCAGTCCAGCAGCCGCCCGTAGACGATCGAGTTGTCCAGTACGTGCGTGAACCGGGAGGCCGAACACAGCATCTCGCCGCTCGCCGCCATCGTAGAAGCGACCCACTCGGCGGTGCGCTTGGACGCGGTGTACATCTCGGGCGAGTAAGGCCGCAGGGCCTTGCCGGTGGACGCGCACACCACTTGCGGCACGCCTGCCGCCGCGGCGGCGGCCAGCACGTTGCGCGCGCCGAGCACGTTGGTGGTGACCGTGCGGTGCACCTCGACTTCCGCTAGCGCCGGCGAGCGCTGGGCGGCGACGTGGAAGATCACGTCGGGCCGGACGGAGGCGATGACCTCCTCTATGAGGCGGCGGTCTCTGACGTCGCCGTGCAGGTACTCCGCGCCCGCCGGCTGCGGCCACCCGTCCCTGACCCCGCGGCTGAAGCTGACCAGGCGACTGGGGCGGCGAGCGGCGATCTGCGCCATGAGCGTCGAGCCGATGCACCCGGTCCCGCCGGTGACCAGGACGGTCGCGCCGCCCAGGCGGTCGGCGAGCTCCGCTTCGGGCAGGCAGAGCCCCCTCTGTTTGATACCGATAAACCGGGCGTACTCCCCGGCAGCCTCCGGCTTCGCCGCGATGAGCGACCTGGTCAGGTCGCGCAGCGCGGCGATCTGCGTGTCATCAAGGCGCGCGTGGCCCGCGGGAACCGCGTGCACCATCGTCTCAATGATTTCCGAGGCTTGACTCACCCTCGTGGCCCTCCCGCCCACTCCGCGCTCCGAATACGTCACCCGTATCCGGCTAACCACCCAGCAACCGCAAGCAGCCCGTCCGCGGGGTGAATCGGACGCTCAGCGTTAGCAGGAAACCATAGATCACCAGACTTAGCTCATGCCACGTTGGAAATAGTTGTAAACGTGTCATAGAGGTGCGACTGTCCCGCTTTGCGGCTTCGTGACCGTTTCACGACTCCGCGGATGCTCACGGTGCGCAGGCGCTACTAAAGGACACCACTCCAGGCTGCGTCCGAAGTGATTCCTCAGGCCCGGAATCTATGGGTTCTGACCGGGGAGTTTAGGCCCAGTACGCGGCCTGTGCAAACCAGGGCGGCCGCAATAAAGTCGGCTTACTTCTGTTGGAACATAGTGTTAGCCGGAGATTACCCGCTGCCGCTTCCGGGTTACTTCCAGCGAAAATGGACGAAAAGCCGACCGAAGTTCTTGGAATCCTTCTCCACGCGGTGGTAGAGCGGCTTGACGTCCTTGCGTTCCAGGAATCGCAACACGTGCTTCTTGAGCTGGCCTGTGCCCTTGCCGGGGATGATCTCGATCATCGGCGCCTTCTTCGCGGCGGCCTCGTCGAAGATGTCCTTCAGCGCGCGGTCGATCTCGCCGCCCCGGTTGTAGATGTCATGCAGGTCCAGCGTGAGCTTCACAGACCCAGGCTACGCCTCAGCGGCGCCGGGACTGCCGTGCGGCCACAGCAGCGCGACGATCTTGGCCGCGGTCTGCGTGGCGTCCCCCTCTTCCCGCACGATGCGCACCCCCTCATCCGGCGCCGGCGGCTCGAGCGCCTCCAACTGGCTCGCCAGCAGCTTCCCCGGGAAGAAGTGCCCGGGCCTCGAGGCTACCCGCCGGGCCAGAACATCGTCGCTGACCTGCAGGAATACCATCATGACCGTCGGCCGCCCAGAGAGCAGTTCGGCACGGTAAGCGCGTTTCAGCGCGGAACAGGCGAGCACCGCCGACTGCCCGGCCGCGATCTCCGCGTCCATCCAGCCGGCGACCGCGCGCAGCCATGGCGTCCGGTCCTCGTCGGTGAGCGGCATGCCCGATCGCATCTTCGCCAGGTTGGCTTCCGAATGGAAACTGTCCCCGTCAGCGAACGGCCAGCGCAGCATGCTAGCGACCAGTGCCCCGACAGTGCTCTTACCGCTGCCGGACACCCCCGCCACGATCAGGATCACGGCCCGGAGTCTAGCCTGCCCGCGAGGCGAGCAGGCAACCTCTCGTAACAGGACAGGTCTTCCTGGAGTTACCTCTGGTGAAGGACCCCACCTGAGTGGGGAAACAGAGGAGCCCGCGGGCATAACGTTGGGAGCGTCATCTGGTCCGCCCGCGGGCCTTCTCCATACTGCTATACGCAGCACGTGTGTCGCCGGTTCAACCGGTTACCGAAATTTTCTACCGCACCAGAGCGCCCACCGCCACCGCGGTGAACAGCAGTGTCAGGTACACCAGCGACAGGTGGAACAGCCGCATGGTGACGAGCTTGTCCCCGCTGTCGGCCTGCCGCCGCGACGCGCGGTGCAGGCGGTGCACCTCGTACAGGAACGCGGCGCCGAGAACCACCGCGACTCCCCCGTACACCGGCCCGGCCCAGTGCCACAGCGCGAGGGAGGCGGCCACCATGAGCCAGCTGTAGATCACTGACTCGGTGAGCACCCGCCGGACCGAGGCGACCACGGGGAGCATCGGGATGCCTGCCCGCCGGTAGTCCTCGCGGTACTTGATCGCCAGTGCCCAGAAGTGCGGCGGCTGCCAGAAGAACACGACAAGGAACAGCAGCAGCGCCGCCCAGGACAGCGACGCGGTGGCCGCGGCCCACGCGATCAGCACTGGCGCCGCGCCGCATACCCCGCCCCACAGCGTCGACTGTGATGTGTGCCGCTTGAGCAGGATGGTGTAGATCACAACGTAGTAAGCGATGGCCGCGAGGGTCAGCCCCGCTGCGAGGAGGTTCGTGGTAGCGGCGAACAGCGCCACCGAGATCGCTCCGAGTGCCAGCCCGAACACTAGCGCCGACCGCGGCGCCACCGTGTGCTTCACCAGCGGCCTGCTGCTCGTCCGGCGCATGATCTCGTCGATGTCCCGGTCGATATAGCAGTTCAGCGCGTTCGCGCTGCCGGCCGCCAGCGCCCCGCCGACTACCACTACCAAGGTGACGAGCAGCGACGGGAGCCCGTGGTAGGCGAGGAAGAGCGTGGGTACCGCGGTGATCAGCAGCAGTTCGACGATCCGCGGCTTGCAGAGTGCCACATAGGCGCGCACGGTGGCGCCCAGCCGTCGCTGCTGCCGTGGGGCAGCGTCGACCCGAGGACGGACGTTGACCGCGCTCACCTGGGATAAGACCACCTTCCGGCCCGCTGGAAGCCTGGGCACCTCAACGAGACTACACGGCGTCGTAGTGTGCCGGCGCGGCAGGTCAGCCGCAGCACGTTCGGAAGCCCCGCAGCGGGGAAGGGCACTGGGGGATGCCAACTGCGGGGAGGACTGTGGCGGCGGGTACGGGGCCGGTGTCTACTTACCGGCTGCAGCTCACACCTGATTTCGGTTTCGCTAACGCTGGTGAGGTCGCGGAGTACCTCGCCGATCTGGGCGTCACGCACCTCTACCTGTCACCGGTACTCGAGGCCGCTCCCGGGTCGCGGCACGGGTACGACGTCACCGACCACTCGCGGATCCGCGCCGAACTCGGCGGGGAGGACGAGTTCCGCGCGATGGTCAAGCGGCTCCGGTCCTGCGGGCTCGGCATCATCCTCGACATCGTGCCGAACCACATGGCCATCCCGGTCCCCGAGACGCTGAACCGCCAGCTTTGGGCGGTGCTCCGGGACGGCCCCGGGTCGGGGTACGCGAACTGGTTCGACATCGACTGGGCGGCGCAGGACAACCGGATGCTGCTCCCGATCCTGGGCGGCCCGGTCGAGGACTGCCTCGGCGACCTCAGGGTGGACCAGCGCGGCGGCCCGGACGGCGAGCCCGTGCTGCGCTACTTCGACCACGTGCTGCCGCTGCGGCCGGGGACCGCGCGACTGCAAGCGCGCGAACTGCTGGAATCCCAGCACTACCGGCTGGCCTGGTGGCGGGCCGCCGCGACCGAGCTGAACTGGCGGCGGTTCTTCGACGTCACCTCGCTGATCGGGGTGCGGGTCGAAGATCCGGCCGTGTTCGACGCCACGCACGCGCTGATCATCCGGCTGGTATCCGAAGGGCTGGTGGACGGCCTGCGAGCGGATCACCCGGACGGGCTCGCGGACCCGCGCGGGTACCTGCGCCGCCTCGCGGCGGCGAGCGGTGGAGTCTGGGTCGTCGCGGAGAAGATCCTCGAGGCAGGCGAGCTGCTGCCGGGCGACTGGCCCTGCGCCGGCACCACAGGCTATGACGCGCTCCGGCTGGTCGACGGACTGTTCGTTGACCCCGCGGGCGGCGCCGCGCTGACTGCCGAGTACGCCGGGTTCAGCCGCGCCGGCGCCGGCGGCGCGGTCGCGGCGCGGTTCGCCGAGGTCGCCGGCGAGGCCAAGCGAGAGATGGTCACCGGGCCGCTGCGCGCCGAAGTGCGGAGGCTGGCCGGCGCGCTCCGCGGCGTCTATCCCGCGGCCGGTCGCGGCGACGCGGGGTTCGTGCTGACCGAACTCCTCGCGGACTTTCCCGTTTACCGCGCGTACGCGCATCCGGGCGAGCCGCCGCCGCCCGCGTCGGTATCGGCCATGGACGCCGCCCTGGACGCCGCGCGCCGGCATCTGCCAGGGGAATTGCACGGGCTCGCGGCGGACGCCGCCGCCACGGCGCTTGGCACCCGGGGGACGGCAACCCGGGCCGCTGAGCTGATGGTGCGATTCCAGCAGACGACGGGGCCCGTGCTGGCCAAGGGCGTCGAGGACACCGCGTTCTACCGCTGGCCGAGGCTGCTGTCGACGAACGAAGTGGGCGGAGACCCGGATCTGTTCGGGGTGCTTCCGGGTGAGTTCCATGCCGCGGCCGTCCGGCTGGCTGTCGACTGGCCGGCGACGATGACCACACTGTCCACGCACGACACTAAGCGCCAGGAGGATGTCAGGGCCCGGCTCGCGGTGCTCGCCGAGATGCCCGGCGAGTGGGGCCGCCGGGTCGCGGAATGGCATCAGCGCGCGGTGACAGGACCTGACGCGAACGCCGTCGACGCGGACACCGAGTACCTGCTGTGGCAGACCCTGGTAGGGGCGTGGCCAGTGAGCGGCGAACGACTGACCGGGTACCTGACGAAGGCGATCCGGGAGGCGAAGCGGCGGACGTCGTGGGCGGATCCCGACCCGGATTACGAGGCCGCGGTGCTGGGCCTCGCGGACCGCGTGCGCGGGGACGCCGGGCTGGCCGCCTCGATCGGGGAGTTCGTCGCCGCGATCGCTGACCATGCCCTGGCGAACTCGCTGGGCGCCAAGCTCGTGCAGCTCACCATGCCAGGCGTGCCCGACGTGTACCAGGGCTGCGAGCTGGCGGGGCTGTCCCTCGTGGACCCCGACAACCGGCGCGACGTGGACTTCGCCGGGCGGCGGTCGCTGCTCGCCGCTCTCGACGCCCACGGCGCCGATCCGCCCGCCAGCTTCGACGCCGCCAAGCTGCTCGTTACCGCGCGGACCCTGCGGCTGCGCCGCGAGTACCCTGACTGGTTCGCCGGAACCTACACCCCGCTCGCGGCGGCCGGGCCGGGCGCGGCGCACCTCGTGGCGTTCGCCCGGAGCGGCAGCGCGGTCACGGCGGCGACCCGGCTGCCCGTCGGCCTGCGCCGTCGCGGCGGCTGGGCCGACACTGTGCTTTCCCTCCCCGCTCCGGGCTGGGTGGATGTACTTACTGGTCACAGGTACGGCGGGGATCAAGTGCCGCTAGGCGAGCTGACGCGGCGGCTGCCGGTGGCGCTGCTAGTCCTGGAGGACCGGTGACCGTCTTCAGCGTGTGGGCGCCCGCGGCTGGCCGGGTCGAGGTGGAGGTCGCCGGGCAGCGCCATCCGATGGGGCCCGGTGACCGCCCCGGCTGGTGGCGGGCGGCGGCGGAAGCGCCGCCAGGCACCGACTACGCCTTCCGGCTCGACGGGGGTGAGCCACTGGCCGATCCCAGGTCGCCGCGGCAGCCGTACGGCCCCGCGGGGGCGAGCCGGACATACAGCCAGGCCGCGTTCGAGTGGACCGACACCCGGTGGCGCGGGGCGCCGCTGCCGGGCGCTGTCGTCTACGAACTGCACGTCGGCACGTTCACCCCCGAAGGGACCCTGGACGCGGCGATCAGCCGGCTGGACTATCTCGCCGGGCTGGGCGTGACCACCGTGGAGCTAATGCCGCTGGCCGCGTTCCCCGGCCAGCACGGCTGGGGGTACGACGGCATCGGCCTGTGGGCGGTACACGAGCCCTACGGCGGGCCGGACGCGCTGAAGCGGTTCGTCGACGCCTGCCACCGCCGTGGCCTGGCCGTCTTCCTCGACGTCGTGTACAACCACTTCGGCCCGGGGAACCGGCTCGCCGACTTCGGCCCGTACTTCACCGCCGCGCACATGACGCCGTGGGGTCCGGCGGTCAACCTGGACCAGGCCGGCTCCGACGAAGTCCGCGCGTTCATCGTCGCCAACGCGCTGACGTGGCTGCGCGACTATCACATCGACGGGCTGCGGCTGGACGCGGTGCACGCCCTTGAGGACCGCCGCGCCCTGCACATCCTCGAGGAACTCGCGATCCACGTGGACGCGCTCGCGGCCGCGGTCGGGCGGCCGCTGGTCCTGGTGGCCGAATCCGACCTCAACAACCCGTGGCTGATCACATCCCGCGAGGATGGCGGCTACGGGCTGAGCGCCCAGTGGAATGACGACTTCCACCACGCCGTGCACTCCCTGGTGACCGGCGAGCGCCAGGGATACTACGGCGATTTCGGCGCCGTCGGCGCCGTCGCGAAGACCCTGACCAGAGCGTATTTCCACGACGGCACCTGGTCCTCGTTCCGCGGCCGGAGCCATGGCCGCCGCGTGGACGTCCTGCGCCTTCCGGCGTACCGGTTCGTCTGCTTCGACCAGGACCACGACCAGATCGGCAACCGCGCGACGGGAGACCGCATCGCCGCCACGCTGGCCGGTAACCCGCACCGAGAGGGGCTGCTCCGGGTGGCGGCAGGCCTCGTCCTCACCGCCCCGTTCACCCCGATGCTGTTCATGGGCGAGGAGTGGGGTGCCGACACGCCGTGGCAGTTCTTCAGCGACCACACCGACCCCGGACTGGCTCGCGCTGTCAGCGAGGGGCGCAAAGCCGAGTTCGCTGAGCACGGCTGGGGC
>Ga0209656_10002890_pt1 | contig 11141 bp, 10 predicted proteins | sample BogFormECP12_OM2_FD_188239 | JGI IMG/M metagenome (GOLD analysis project Ga0209656, IMG submission 188239) | Bog forest soil microbial communities from Calvert Island, British Columbia, Canada - ECP12_OM2 (SPAdes) (version 2) | ecosystem: Environmental > Aquatic > Freshwater > Wetlands > Bog ... | reverse complement strand
CGTGTTTGACGTATTGGGCCGCTTTTCGCACATGCAGGTGGACGCCTACGCGTTCGTATCCGCGCTCAACGGCATCATGGCACAGCGCCTGGTGCGCATCGTGTGCGAGCAATGTGCCGAGTCCGCACACCCCACGAGCGAACTGATCGAGCGATCGGGACTGCTGCTGCCGACGGTCGCGGATTGGTCGTTTCGCGCCGGCCGCGGCTGCGCCCACTGCCGCGGCACGGGCTATAAGGGAAGGGTCGCGATCGGCGAGCTATTGATTCTGAACGATGAGCTGCGCGAAGCCATCGTCGTGCATGCGCCCGCGCGGCGGCTGAAGGAGCTGGCGCTGGCGGGCGGATCGAAACTTCTGCGCACCGCCGCGCTCGAGTTGGTGGAGCGCGGCGCGACCACATTATTGGAGGCCAATCGTGTCACCGCTTTGGCGTGATGAAGTCGCCATCTACCTGGCGCCGCGCAAGGTCGCACTGGCGCGCCGCCCGCGCGGCCTCAAGGCCCGCGTCAGCGCGGCCACGGAGGTCGTGGTTGCCGGCGGCGGCACCGGCGACAGCGGTCCGGCGCTTGCGAGGCTTGCCGAGTTGTTGCTCGAGCCGACTTGGGCTGACGCGGCGGCGCACGTGGTCATCGCCGATCCGTGGGCCCGCTACTGCATCGTGCCGGCGACGGCGGCGGCGCTCGACGCCGAGGGCCGCCGGGCGCAAGCCCGCTACGTGCTCGAAGATGCCTACGGCGAGGGTGTGAGCGGTTGGAATGTCGTGCTGGAGGACGCTCCGCCGGGCCGGATCTCGGTCGCCTGCGCGATGGCCGAAGGACTCGAGTCCGCGCTCATCGCCGCGCTCAAGCCGGCGCGGTTGAAACTCGTGTCGCTGCAGCCGCAGCTCGTGGTCGCGTTCAACGCCTGGCGGCGCCGCCTGCCGCGCGACGATGCGTGGTTCATCGCGCTCGAGGACGGCTGGCTGTCCGCGGTACACCTCACGGACGGTGCCTGGGACCGGATTCACGCGGCGCGGCTCTCGGGCGAGCCGCGCGTCGAACTCGAGCGCCTGCAGGCGTTTGGCAGTTTGACGCGCGCCGCCGGCAGCGTGGCTCAGATGTTCGTCGAGGCGCCGCCGTGGATGCGCGAGCGCGCCAAGCGCACCGGCATCGGCCTCGAGTGGCTGGAGGCGGACGAGCCGGGCGGCGCGCAGGCGCATGAACTCGCTTTGCAGATGCGAGCCAACGCATGAAAGTCGCGCGATCAATTCACCTCGACTTTGCCGTTCCGGTGCGCCGCTCGACGGCGGCCGGTTTGCTGCTGTGTTTGGCCGGAATCGCCGCCGCGACGGTCGTCGGCGTCGAATTTCGGGGCGCACTCGCCGAACGCGCGCGTCTCGACGGCGCGGTCGAGGCGCTTGCGGATCAGCGCCGAGCGCCGGTCGAAACGGCGGGACGTGCCGCCGCCGCGACCGAGTTTGCGAAGATGAGCCTGGAGCTCGCGATTCCCTGGACGAAGCTGCTCACGGAACTCGAGGCGGCAAGCAACGACATGGCCTCGCAGGTGTCGCTGCTGCATGTCGAGCCCGACGCGGACAAGCACGTGGTGCGGATCACCGCGGAAGTGCGCTCGCTTCCCGACGCGCTCGCCTATCTGGAGCGCTTGCAGCGCAGTCCGGTGTTGCGCTACCCGATGCTCGAGAGCCATGAACGCAGAAAGGACGATCCGGAGCATGCGGTGCGGATCAAGATCGCGGCGGAGTGGCGCTCATGAGCATGCCGGGACCGCAGAGCGTCGCTCACGCACAGCCCGCCGGAGCCGCCCTGGGCCTGAGCGCGCGCGCCGCTGCGCCGCCGCGCGGCGGCCTGTCGTCGCTCGCGCGGGATTACCGCGTGCGATTGTCGAACGTCTGGTTGCCGCGAGTCGCGTGGTCGGTTGGCCGCACCGGCCGGGCCGGTCTTGTGGGTATCGCGCTGCTTGGGGCGAGCGTCGTGTTCTTTTTTTCCGCCCACCAGCAGGTGATCGAGGAGGTGCGCCAACTGCGCGCCGACCTTCAGACCGCGCAAGCACGCGCCGCCGCGGCGCCGCGGCCCGGGCCCACGGATTCGCCGCAGTCGATGCGCAACCTGCCGGAGCGCACCGAGATGCCGCAGGTGCTCAGGGTTCTATTGAAGCAGGCTGACGCCGCCCAACTCGAGATCGACACGGCGAAGTACGAGATCAGCGCCACCAAGGCCGGCGGACTGGTCCGCTACCGGCTGTCGTTCCCGGTCGACGGCCCCTATCCGAAAGTCCGTCAGTTCATCGATGCCACTTTGAACTCGATGCCCGCACTCGCGATCGAGGATCTGTCGATCACGCGCAAGGCGATCGCCGACCCGACGATCGAGGCGCAGATACGCATGACGATCTTCACCCGGAGCGCGCCATGAGCGGCCATCCAACGGCCGCGGCGCCGCTCAGACTGCGCGTGGGGCGCGCGCCGCGTCTCACGCGCCGCGCGCTGCTGCTCGGCGGCGCGGCAGTGTCACTGCTGTGTGCCGCGGCCATCTTGCTTGCGAGCGGCGCGCTGAAGCTCGGCGCCGAGACGCACAAGGCGCAGGCGGCGGCACCTGCCGTCGCCGCGGCGCGCGTGCAGGCTGTCGCCATGGCGCAGATGCCAGCGGTCGCCCGCGCCGATGCGGCGCGCAAGAAAGAGTCACGGGACGTCCCGGGTGCCGCCGCGAGCGGCCGCTCGCGGCGCGTCGCGGACGCGACGCTCGCCGCCGCGCTGTTCTCGCCGCACTCCTGGCACGTCGAGCCGCCGCCGCCGCCGCCGCCACCCCCACCGCCGCCGGCGGTGCCGACCGCACCGCCGTTTCCTTACACGGTTTTGGGGGCGCTTACCCCGAGCGGCGACAAAACCGTGTATTTCCTGAGCCGTGACGATCGCGTGATCGATGTGCACGTCGGCGACCGTCTCGACGGCATCTACGATTTCGAGAGTGCCGATGCGGGTCAGCTCATCTTCAACTACTTGCCGCTCAATATCCGGCAACCGATATCTTCCGGTGCCAACCCATGAACCGAATCTGCAAACGAGTCGCCGCCTTGTCGCTGTCAGCCGCCGTGGCCGGCTGTGCCGCCCAGAAGGTCCACGAGGCCGGCATCGCCGCATTCAACAGCGGAGATTACGAGGAAGGCATCGCCGAGCTTTCGCAGGCCGCGAAGCTCGACCCGGGAAATTTGGGATACCGCGTCGATGTGATCACGCGCAAGGAGGCGGCCGTGCGCAAGCTCCTGGTGGCGGCGGACGATGCGCGCGCAAACGGCCGGCCGCAGATGGCCGAGACCGACTACAAGCGGGTGCTCGAAATCGACCGCGACAATGCCCGCGCGCGGATCGGCCTCGAGCGCCTGCAGGCCGATCGGCGCTACGCGACACAGATCACGCGGGCCGAGGCGGCGCTGGCCGCGAAGCAGGTCGATGCCGCCGCTGCCGAGGTGCGGGCGATCCTGGCGGAGGATCCTCTGTACTCGCCCGCCCTCGCGCTCGCCGCGCGGATCGAGCAGGCGCGGGGACCCATAGCCTCGGTGCCGCATCTGCACACGCAGGACAACCGGCCGGTCACGCTGCAGTTCCGCGACGCGCCGACGAAAATGGTGTTCGAGGTGCTCGCCCGGCAAACGGGACTTAATTTCGTCTTCGACAAGGACGTGAAGAGCGACGGCAAGACGACGATCTTCGTGAGCCAGGTGCCGGTGGAGCAGGCGATCGATCTGATACTCGCCCAGAATCAGCTCGCGCGGCAGATCCTGTCCGACAACATGGTGCTCATCTATCCGAGCACGCCGGCAAAGCAGAAGGACTACCAGGACGAGATTGTCCACACCTTTTTTCTCTCGCATGCCGCGCCCAAGGATGCCGAGTCGATGCTGAAAACGGTAATCGACGCGAAGATCCAACACATCGACGAGCGTTCGGGAACCCTCACGCTGCGGGATACGCCCGAGCACGTGCGCATGGCCGAGAAGCTGATCGCCTCGCTCGACCAGCCTGACTCCGAAGTGATCATGGAAGTGGAGATTCTCGAAATTTCCCACAACCTCGCCGACCAGATCGGCATCAACTACCCGACCAGCGCGACGTTCACTCCGACCCCGTTGGCCGGAGTGAGTTCGGCGAGCTCGGGTTCGGCGTCGACCTTGACGCTAGCGGACATCGGCAAGCAGAACAGCAACACGATCACGGTGTCGCCGCTCACCGTCAGCGTGGATCTGTTGAAGACCGTCGGCGATACCAACGTGCTGTCGAGTCCGCGGATTCGGGCGAAGAACAAGGAAAAGGCCAAGATCCTGGTCGGCGATCGGGTGCCGGTGATCACTTCGGGCACCAGCGCCACCACCGGCGGCAGCTACTCGACCAGCGCCGTGCAATACCTCGAAGTCGGCCTCACGCTCGAAGTGACGCCGACCATTCACAGCGACGGCGATGTCGCGATCAAGCTGGCGCTCGAGGTGAGCTCGATTGCCAACACGCTCAACATTCCCACCGGCAACGGCGGCACGACGGTGGCGTATCAGATCAGCACTCGCAATGCCAACACTCTGCTCGAGCTCAAGGACGGTGAAACCCAGGTGCTCGCCGGCCTCATCTCCGACACTGAATCGCAGACGTCGAACCATATCCCGGGGTTGGGCGATCTGCCGATTCTCGGACGCCTGTTCGGCTCGAACGGTACCAACAACAAGAAGGACGAGATCGTGCTGCTGATCACGCCGCACATCATCCGCGCTCAACCCCGTCCGCCGAGCGAGACGACGGAGTTTTGGTACGGCACCGAATCGCAGACGCGGTCCGCGCCCTTCGTGCATACGGTGAATTCCACGGGCTCGAACGCGCCGCCGCCGCCCGCTGCGACGGGCGCTTCGACCCCGACGGCGCCGGGCGGGGTGTCGTTCGGAGCCGGCGGGGGCTCCGGCTCCGCGAGCGCGACTTCGGCCGCCGCGAGCGGACCGCGCGCAATCCCGGCGCTCATCGAGTCGACGGCGGCGGCGCCATTGCCGCCCGTGCCGCTTCCTGCCGATACGCCGGCCGCTGGCGCGGCCCCCGATGCCAAGGCCACCGCTGATACCAAGGCCGACGCTGATACCAAGGTCAACGCTGATACCAAGGTCAGCGCGACTGCGGCGAATGACGCCCCCGAGAGCAGTGCCGCCCGCGCGCCGGCAGCCAGCGCGGCGCCCAACGCCAAACCGACGGTAACCCTCGAAGGTCCGGATACCGCCAAGGTGGGCGACGAAATCAGCGTGGCCGTCAAACTTAGTTCCGGCGAGCAGCCCTTGGGCCGCGTGCGTGCGCAGGTGCGCTTTGATGCCTCGGCGCTGCAACTCGTGAGCGCGGAGGCCGGCGATCTCGCACCGGCCGGAGACGCACCCAAGGTCAACCTGCGGCCGGGCGGCGTGCAGCTCGAACTCGGGGGAAGCACTCCGGTGTCCGGCAGCGGCAGCGTCGTCGACATGCGCTTTCGTGTGGTTGCGCCGCGGCCGTCGGTCTCGATCGATACGCAGCTGGTCCTGGTCGGCGAGGATGGGGTTGCGGTGGCCGCGACCGCGGCGACGCCGCTCAAGATCGCGGTCAGCCCGTAGCCGGCCATGGTCACGTCAACGCGCGCTCGCGGCTTCACGATCATCGAGCTGGTCGTCACGGTCGCGATTGTGGCGCTGCTCGCGAGCGCCGTGATCCCCTCCGCGCAACTCGTCTACCAGCGCGAGCGCGAGGCGGAGCTGCGCGACGCGCTGCGCACCATCCGCGACGCGATCGATGCCTACAAGCGCGCCTACGACCAGGGCCACATCACGCGGGAGGTCGACAAGACGGGCTACCCTCCGGATCTGCAGACGCTCGTCGACGGCATCGACGATATCCGCAGCCCGAAGGATGGCGCCAAGATCTACTTTTTGCGGCGCGTGCCGCGCGATCCGTTCTGGCCCGATCCGCAGGCGGCCGCGGCCGACACCTGGGGCCTGCGCTCCTACGCGAGCCCGGTCGCGGATCCACAGCCCGGCGACGACGTCTACGACGTCTACTCGCGCTCCACGCGCACCGGTCTCAATGGGATACCGTACCGTGAATGGTAGGGCCGGGCGCGGCTTCACGCTCATCGAAATGATGGTCGTCATGGTGATCATCTCCTTGCTCCTGACCATTGCCGTACCGCGATATCTGCATGCGCTCGCGCGCTCGAAGGAGACGGTGCTCAAACAGGACCTCGCGGCCTTGCGCGAGTCGATCGACAAGTTCTACGGCGACACCGGCAAGTTCCCGGAAACGCTCGCGACCCTGGTCGAGAAGCGCTACTTGCGCAGCATCCCGGTCGATCCGATCGCGAAGAGCGCGGAGAAATGGGTCGTGATACTCGACGATGAACCGGAGGACAACGGCGTCAAAGACGTGCACAGCGGGGCCGAAGGGAGCGGCCAGAACGGGGTGCCGTATGTCCGGTGGTGAACGCGGCCGGCGCCGGCGCGAGGCCGGCTTCACTTACATCGGTCTGCTCGTCCTGATCGCGCTGATCGGCTACATGCTCGCGGTCGCGGGGCAAGTGGCGGCGACGGCGGCGCAGCGCGAACGCGAACGCGAGCTGCTGTTCATCGGGCATGCGTATCGCCATGCGATTACGCTCTACTTTCGGCAGAATCATCGCTACCCGATGGCGCTCGCCGATCTGCTCGAGTCCACGACCGCAGGCCCATTGCCGGTCCACTACCTGCGCCGACTGTATCCGGACCCGATGACCCGCGCGCTCGACTGGGTGCTGCTGCCGGGGCCCGGGGACAGCATCATGGGCATTGCGAGTTCCTCCACGGCCGAACCGTTCAAGCACTCGGGTTTCGACGACGTCGACGCCGGCTTTGCGGATGCGCAGACGCTGCGCGATTGGGAGTTCATCGCCAACTTGAGACCGCTCCCGGCACCGCTGCCGCAAGGCGTTCACGGGCCCGGCACCGGGCAGTGATCAGTCGAAAAGTAAAGGGTTCCCCTACCGTTTCACGTACCCGATAGCACCCCGTCGAAGGGTGGTTCGACAGAATCGCAACGCCGCTCGGAGCGGTTCAAGGTAGTGACCTTCGGGAGCCATGGAAGTTCCGTGGTCTTAATGCATGACCTCAAGAGACCCTGGGGAGCACGTATGAAGTTGCGCGCCACGTTAGGACAAGTCGGATTGATCGCATTACTCATTGGAGCGGCTTCGCCCGTACTGGCGCAGTCGTTTCGCGTGCAGTGCCCGACCAGTACCATCACCCACCCGTCCTCGTTGAACAACAACAATGCCGAGCCCACCTACAACGGCCCGACGGCGCTGACGACAACTCCCGTTTCGGGCACTAGCGGTGGGTATTCCATTCCCAACGCGAGCGTCAACGGGGCGATCAAGTGCCAACAGGTGTCGGGCGGCGACGGCTACTCGACCATGGCGAACGGCACGCAAACCTACATGTTCTCGTTCGGTCCGCTGTCAGGACTTGCCGACATCGCGAAAGGCCAGCCGGGTACGGAGTTCGGATCCGCCTTCAACGTGCCGTACAACCAGGCCGTCACAAACGGAGTTCTGGTGCCCGGTGACCCCGCCACGACCGACGGCATCGTAGTGAACACCTGGCCGACGTGGCCGACGCCGCTTGCAACCTCCCCGTTCAACTGGAACGGCGCGGTGGGACTGGCGCCGGACCAGGTGATCCTGGAGACGATTTACGATATCTCGCAGGGTACAACCGGTAATACGGTTTATGTGCAATTGAATTCGCCCTCGAATCTCGTTCCCGGAAGCACCGTCGTGATCGCTGGAACCGGAGCGCCTTCCGCAGGGGGCTACGACGGCACCTGGACCGTCGACACTTATGGCAATGGCACCACCATCCCCTACACCAGCGCCTACACGTTCCCCACCGCGGGAATTCCCGGCGTAACCAACTACGCGTTTCCGCCCACCTTTAATTTCACCTTCAAAATTCAGGGGGTCACGGGACTAGCGGACGTGCTCGAATCTCAGACGGCCACGGCCTCGACGCAACCCGTGCTCGACGGTCACGTGGATCCGCGCCAAATCATGGACATCGGCGTCATGAACGGCAACATCCCGGCGCCGCTGATTGCGGTCGACGAGGACGACGAGTTGTTCCTCACGCTCACCAACGTCGGCATGATCATGCGCCCCGACCTGTTCGAACAGCACACCATCCACTGGCACGGTTACCCGAACGCCTCCGCGGTCTATGACGGCGTACCGGATGCGTCGGTGGCGATCAACATCGGCGGCAGCTTCACCTATTACTACCTGTCGCCCGACGCCGGCACCTACTTCTGGCATTGCCACATCACGCCCCCAGAGCATTTGCAGATGGGCATGGTGGGGCAGCTGTATGTGCGGCCGCGTCAGAATCGAGTTCCCGCGGGCGGGAGCCTCTACACGTACCTCGGCTACCAGAACGGCATGGGCCTTCCCGCTGGAGTGGTGCCGGACGGCCGCACGGTCTGCAACCCCGGCGCCGACATCCTGTGCAGCGCGACGATGCCGGCCGTCAACACGGGCGCCGTGCAGGGGAGCGACAAGCTCGGCAACTCGCAGAAGTATGTCTACAACGACGGCGACGGCTCGACGGCGTACGACGTGGAGTACCCGCTGCAGATCCACGGCTTCGACCCAAACTTCCACTTCGTCGGCATGACCTTCAATCCGGAAATGTTCGTCGACATGAAATCCAAGTTCTTCCTGTTGAACGGGCGCAGCTACCCGGACACGGTCACGCCCGGGCCGATGGCGACGCAATCATCGGACGGCCGCGTGCACTACTCGCAGCCGCTGCCCGCGATCATCAACATTCCGGCCGGCGGCAAAGCGCTGCTGCGCATTGCAGACCTCGCCGTCGATGAGTACGCGACGCTCGCTTCGCTGGGGATCCCCATGATGGAGGTGGGCTTCAACGCCAAGCTGCTGCGCGATCAATCGGGCAACAACATGGCGTTCTATACGAACTCCATCACGCTCGGCGGCGGCGAGTCGCTCGATGTGATCCTGGATGCGAGCGATGCGGGTTGCGGATCCGCGGGCTGCGCGGCGCAGTTGTATCCGGCCGGCAGCGTTTTCTATCTCTACACACCGAACCTCGATCATCTCTCGAACGACCAAGAGAATTTCGGTGGGCTCATGACCGAGGTTCACATCTGCAACAGCGTGACCGGCGGCAACACCTTTGGCAACACCTGCAACTAGCGGGTCAGCGGCAATGAGAGCAACGAACATGAAACACTCGACCTCGATCGTAGGATTGCTTGCAGCGCCGGCGCTGGCGTTATTCCTCGGGGCGGCGGCACAGGCCGCGGCACCCGGCATCACCGGGCCGACGTTCAATCTGACGGCACAGACCGCTTTCCTCAACCAGCCGGACGGAAATGCCGTGTATTCCTGGGGATACGGGTGTAACGGAACGCCGGCCGGTACGGCGCCCGCGGCCATGACCGTGCCTTGTCCCAGCATGCAGGTGCCGGGCCCCACGCTGATCGTCACCGAAGGACAAACGGTCACGGTGATCCTCTCGAATGGTCTGCCCACGGCCGCCGGGAACACGTCGATTCTGTTCCCTGGATTCGTGGTGGCCGCGACCGGCGGCGTAGCGGGATTGCTGACCCAAGAGGCAGCGCCCGCCGGAACGGTAACCTACAAGTTTGTGGCCAACTCGCCCGGCACACATGCGTATTACAGCGGCACGCAGGGCGATCTACAAGTTGAGATGGGTCTGTACGGGGCCATCATCGTGCTTCCGGCCACCATCCCCGCCGCTTGCTCTGCAGGGCTGCCGGCGACGGCTCCAGGCAACAATGCAGTGGCAAAGGCCTTTTGGAAAGAAACTGATTTTCGGCTCGCCGCGGCGGCCTTCGATTCTGCGAAGTCCTGCTACGACCGGGAATATCTGTTCCAGTGGGCGGAGATGGATGCGAACATCCACAATACTGCGCTCGCGCAGGTCACGGCGTTGAACGGCTGCGCCGCGGGATCCCCGGGTTGCAGCCTGAATGTTCCGACCGAGCCGTACCACCCGTCCTACTTCCTGATCAACGGGCGCTCGATGCCCGACGACATGGACGCGAACTTCGCGGCCGAGTATCCGCACCAGCCGTACAACGGCAATCCGCACATGCATCCGGGCGAAATGACCCTGATCCGCTCGATCGGCCAGGGCCGCTGGCAGCACCCGTTCCACGAGCACGCCAATCATGTGCGCATTCTCGCGCGCGACGGCAACATGCAGCTTGCCCCGAACGGGACCGATCTCGCGGGGCTCCTCATGTTCAACACCGACACGACGCCGGGTGAGGCGTTCGATGGGATCTTCTACTTCACCGGTCGGGGTTTGAACTGGGATCCGTACGGCCATCATCCCGGCGACACCAGCGATCCGTTGGCCTCGTTGACTTGCGCGGCGGATTTGAACGGCTACAACACCGGAGCTCCCACCGCCGTCAACTATTTCGAGTGGTGCCAGGATCACAACAAGCCGCTCGAAGCCAATCCGATTGGCGATGTGCCTGCCGGCGGTCCGGTGACCCTGCCGAACCCGAACATTCTGACGAATGGCGCGTGGTACGGCGGCACGCCGTACTTGGGTCCGGACGCGAGCCTGCGCGGCGGCGGGACGCAGGCGTGCGTCAGCCCGACGGGCAACACGGCGGCAAACCAGGCGGCGATTTGCACCCCGTTGCAGCCGGCGAATACGCAGGCGAACCCCGCCAACGAGCGCGGCTGGGCTTACATGTGGCACTCGCACAACGAGCGCGAGATCACCACCAACAACGTATTCCCCGGTGGAATGCTGATGATGATGCTGGTCGATTCACGCGAGTTCGTGATCGACGAGTCGAACTAGGGCGAGGAGAATCCTAATGCGATCCAATAGCTTCAAGTCCGTCCTGATCAAGTCGGGACTCGCGGCCTGCGTTCTCGCCCTGGGAAGCGGCGTGGCATCCGGTCAGACCGTGGCGGCCAGTGCGTCCGGTACGGTCGATGTCGGCGCCAGCGTGATCACGGCGGCGCTGACCTTGAACGGGCCGATCGACCCGGGCTTCTCCTTGAGCGGCGCCGCGGCGCCCTTCACGGTTTCTGACCCGAAAGGTTGCGCTACC
>Ga0209656_10002889_pt1 | contig 11143 bp, 10 predicted proteins | sample BogFormECP12_OM2_FD_188239 | JGI IMG/M metagenome (GOLD analysis project Ga0209656, IMG submission 188239) | Bog forest soil microbial communities from Calvert Island, British Columbia, Canada - ECP12_OM2 (SPAdes) (version 2) | ecosystem: Environmental > Aquatic > Freshwater > Wetlands > Bog ... | reverse complement strand
CACTCCTTCCAGCGTGTAACGTGGCGAGAGGTTCGGCAGTCCGCTGTCGGACCGATTCTGCTGAAAACGGCCTGGTGCATTCTTCCACGGCGGACCGGTTGCGATATCGTCACGAGGAGAAGGCGCATTTTCAACGGCTAATCCGATCCGATATCGGAATAGACGTAGTTCGCTGGGGTCGGGCACGACTTTTTCAACACAATCGACCCCAAACCGGACATGGCAGACGCCCGACAAGCGCTCAGTCGCGACCGCTCCGCGTCCGCAAGGACGTCACCGTGGAGGCAACCCCAGGATCGCGCGCGCCTGGGCGGCGGTGGCGACGTGCCTGCCGTGGTTCCGTGCCAGACCGGCCACCTGCGCAACGAGCGCCGCGTTGGACGGAGCCAGCGTGTGCCGATCCATCCGCACATTGTCCTCCAGTCCAGTGCGGCAATGCCCCCCCAGCTCCAGCGCCCACCGGGCCACTTCCACCTGATGCCGCCCGATCCCTGCCGCTGTCCATGTCGCACCCGGCAACAGCTCGTGCAGCTTGGCGATTTCGAACTCGAGGATGTCGCGCCGCGCCGGCAGCGCGTGGCGCACGCCAAATACGAACTGCACATGCGGCGGGGCAAGGATCAAGCCCTCGCTGACCAAGTCGGCCGCGTTGTAGAGCATCGCGAGGTCAAAGATCTCGATCTCGGGCTTAATGCCAAGGTCGCGCATCCGGATGGCTAGGCTGCGGACGAAGTCCGGCGGATTTTCGTAGACGATGGTCGGGAAGTTGACGCTGCCGGTGGCGAGCGAGGCCATGTCGGGCTTGAGGTGCAGCATGCTGCTGCGCTGCTCCATCGCGCGGCCGCGTCCGCCGGTCGAGAACTGCACGATGATGTCGGGACAGTGCCGGCGGATACCGTCCTGGAACGCGGCGAACTTGTCCGGATCACTGGACGGGGTCTCGTCGTCGTTGCGCACGTGCACATGCACCAGTGCGGCGCCGGCCTCGTAGGCGGCGTGGGTGCTCTCGGTCTGCTGGGACACCGTTACCGGCAGCGCTGGGTTGTCCCGCGTACGCGGGACGGAGCCTGTGATTGCGACCGCGATAACGCAAGGTTGGGACATGATGTTGTTCCTCAGGTCGCCAAGGCTCCTGCGTCCCAAGAGTCGCCGACCCACCGTCCGGTGAATGCGGCTTCCAACAGCAGTTGGATTGACTCTCGGTCGACAGGTCGCGGATTCCAATAAGGATTCGCCACGGCGGCGTCTGCCGCCTGGGCGACGCCATTCTCCGGCATACCGATGTCGCGGAGCGCCAGTGGCGCGCCGAGGCGTCGCGCGAGCGCAATCAAACCGTCTGCAGCGTTCGCGGAGCCCAGCGCGCGAGCGATGCGAGCCATAGCATTTGGTGCAGCTGCGGCGTTGAATGCCGCGACGTGGGGGAGGAGGATCGCGTGCGTTTCGGCATGCGGCAGATCGAACCTACCGCCCAGCACGTGGCATAGCTTGTGGTGCAGCGCCATTCCGACCGAACCAAGCACGGTACCGCACGCCCACGCGCCGTACAGGGCGTCGGCGCGCGCAGTAAGGTCGGCAGGCGTATCAAGAAGCGAGGGCAGTGCGCTTGCCAGGAACGCGATGCCCTGCTCGGCCAGCGCGCTGGTTACCGGGTTAGCATCACGCGCGTATAACCCCTCAACGGCGTGCGCAATCGCATTAAGACCCGATGTCACCGTCAGCCCGAGCGGCAACGTCAATGTTAGCTCCACGTCGTAGACGATCGTGCGCGGCAACACGCGCATATCACGTAACGTCGTCTTTCGCCCACCCTCCGTTTGACCGAGGATAGGCGTCGCTTCTGATCCGGCATACGTGGTCGGCACAGCGATCAGCGGGTCGCCGGTGCGCAACGTGATCGCTTTGCCTAGACCGATGGTTGACCCCCCGCCGAACGCGACCAGGCAGTCGGCGTTGGCATCCCGTACCGCAGCTACTGCGCGGTCGGTCACCTCCACCGGCGTATGCATTACCGCTTCGGCAAACACAGCGACGTTGCCAAGGCTTGCCGCAAGCGCACGTGCCGCATCTTGCTGCGGTGGTGTTGACAGCACGACAGGCCGTCGTGCCCCCAGACGTTCAACCTCCTCGGCCACCTGCCGAAGCGTGCCAGCACCGAACACGACACGGGCTGGAAGCGCGGTGTAGGTGAACGCCAGGGGAGTGCGGGCGGCGCTCATCGGCGCCCCGCCGGCGCAGACGTCAATGCGATCGGTATTTGTCATAAGCGGTACCAGTCCTCCTGTCTCGGCTAGAAGCCGTGCGGCATCGACGGCGGCAGCGGCGGTCAATAGATCCCCCCACTCTCCCTGAGCCCGTGGAGAACCAGTTGCTTGGTGACTTCCTTGTGCTCATTGATCAATCGTCTAGCGGCGGCGATGTCAGCCGCCTCGAATGCCTCTACGATGCGGATATGTTCGTGCGTTACTTCGTCGCTGGTCTCCTGCCTCGGGCCGCGGGTCGCCGCGATCAGGCCATCGATGCCCAACCGCCGATAGGCAGCAAGGAGCGCGTCGTTGTGAGCGAGCGAAATCAAGTAGTCGTGGAACGCCTGATTGGACTCAAGGTAGCGATCGAAATCGACAAACCGGCTGTTCTCAATCCACGGCAACGTCGCCTCTGCCCGGCGCCGTAACTCCTGTACTTCTACCGCCGCAACCGTGCCAATGGTCAACTCCGCGACACCCAGTTCGATGGCGCAGCGGGCGTCGAAGGCATTTATCACCGCCGCAGCATCGATCGGCCGGACCCGATAGCCCCGCTGCGGTTCACGGACCAGCAAGCCCTCGGCGTTCAACTTGGCGAGCGCGTCCAGGATGGTCGCCGGAGGCACGCCAAGTTGGCCGGCCAGATCGTCGATTTGCAGAAGGTCGCCGACAGGTAGGTCGCGGGCTAAGACGCGCGTCCGCAGTATGGAGTAGGTCGCATCATCGTCGACGCGCTGGAAGCGCCCGAAGGTTCCCCGAAAATAGGATAGCGGCCGGCCTTCGCGGGCGGACGCGGTGTGCACCTCGGCGATGAAGACCGAGTGCGTGCCGCCCTCGACCTCGTTGACGACCCGGCACTCCACATGGGCGAGCGCATCGGCCAGAAGCGGGATATCTAAGGCCCCGCACAGGGTCGGCACTCCCCGGAATTTATCAGCACCGGGTGTGGCGAACAGCCGGGCCAGATCGCCATGCTCTTCGCCAAGGATGTTCACGGCGAAGATTCTCGACCGCTGAATGCCGACCTGGGTACCGTTCCTGCGGTTCAGGCAAATCAGCAGCATCGGCGGATCGAGCGATACTGACGTCATTGCGCTTACCGTGGCGCCATAGTCGATCCCATCATGACGCGTGGTGATCACAGTGACGCCGCTGGCGAAGTGCCCGACGACATTACGGAACAGATTTGGCTCGACCGCCGGAATGGATGCCGTCTTGTTTTCGGATTGATTGGCCGTGGCCGAGTGCCCCGAAGGATTGCCCGGTGCTGGCGCTACGGTGGCTGTTAACGGTTCCTCGCTGAGTTGTGTCATCGTTTCCTCTCCTCAATTTGGTGATTACATTTCTTTGTTCCGTGCCTTCCGGACGGACATTTGGCGCTGACCTGCGCGAGCTGCGCGCCTCGCAACCAGATCCCGTTTCAGTGGTCGGTGGTAGCTGCCGGATCGACCGTCAGCGGCTTCAGTCCGAACCTATAGGTCAGGCGGCGCCAGGAGGTCGGGATTGCACGTCCATCCGGGCCGACTCCGGGTGCTTCGCGTTTGAAGTCGCTGATCAGCGCGTCCTTCACGCCGAACACGGCATCGCTGTCGAGGTATCTGTCTCCCGCCACGAAGACGTGCGTGATCAGCGTTTCGTACCCCTCGGCCGAAATCCTAAAGTGGACGTGTGCTGGTCGGTAGGGATGGCGCCTGGTCGCGGCCAGCATCTGGCCGACCGGGCCGTCGCTGGGGATCGGGTAAGACGCCGGTTGAATGGACCAGAATCTAAAGCGGCCGTCGGCATTGGCGCGGAACCGCGCCCGCAGAGTCGGTTCATCAAGATCGGGACGCTGAACGTCGTAATAGCCGTCCTTGTCAGAATGCCAGACGTCAATGATGGCGTTCGCCAGGCGTGTTCCATCCGCCGCTTCAACGGAGCCTTCAACGTACAACGGCTCACCCTCAAGACCTTGCGATAGGTCCGAGCCGTTCGGCAGTTCCGGCGCCCCCTGCACGTAGAACGGGCCGAGCACAGTCGTTTCCGTCGCACCGGCCGGCATGCGGTGATTGATCGCGTCGATCAGCATGGATACGCCAAGCGTGTCGGATAGCAAAATGAATTCCTGGCGCTTGTTGGTACTGATCTGTCCAGTGCGGGTTAGGAAGTTGATGGCGAGTTCCCACTCTTCGAACGTCAGCTCGATGTCACGGACGAAGTCGTGCAGATGCTGAACCAAGCTCGTCATAATCTGCTTCAGACGAGCATCCGGGGTGTCCCTAAAGCGGTCGAGCGCCGCGTCAGTAATGTTGTGTTCGTCGAAGTTTCGCATGTCATCACCTCAGCATGACTTTTGGGCTTGATCTGGCTCGTCAGCAGCAGGCAACCCCGTCAGGCGGGACCGGGCCGCCTTGGTGATCGACAGACCGCACCGACATTGCCGAGATGCTTGGGTGCATCAACTGCGAGCCGGTCGATGTGGGTGCGATCTCGCGCCACGGGGGTGTGCACTCCATGGCGGCGATCGACATCGGTCCGATGTCATCGGCAACGACGAAATCGAGCCCGCCATGCCGTGCCAAACACACGCTTTCGTCGAGACTCGCCAAGTCTCCACTCTCGCCAAGGACGTCGCACCAGGCAGCACCTTCGTAAGCGGAGCAGGATGCGACCATAGCGTGCGCGGCTTCGGGCAGGCCCGAGCGCGCCGAGAGCGTTTCCGCGACCAGATACGGCATGACGTGACCGGGCGTCACGAGGTCGTCCTGACTGGCCTGAGGGGCGCCTGCCGCCCTCAGGGTTGCCGCGCGGTCACTGGCGGAGATACCGGTGCCCCGGCAGGCGGATGCTTCGATCGAAATCAGAAACCGCGACTTTGCTGCTGCGCATTGGCCTGCGCGCGACATCCGGCGCAGGCCCAGACGAAACGCGGTCTCGGTATTAACGGTGATTGAGACAAGACCTCGACCGTGAACCGCCATGAAGGTAACAGTCGCATCGCTCATCAGCGCGGCGATGCCGCAAAGTATCGAGCGTCCCCGTCCGTTCTGATGCTCTCTCGAGCCAAGCAGAATCAGCGCACCCGCGTTAAGCGCGTGAATCACCTGTGACGACAGTGCGCCTGCAGTCCAAGAGACGCGACTCGCCGGAATCGTTCCGTTCATTCTCATGATGTGTAATCCTCCCGGTAAACCTGGATGCGTTGGCGCAGGCCCGAACTTCCGTCCCTCGTGGGATGTCGGCGATGGCTCGCCCACCACTGCCGCCGTTCCTGCCGGCACGGAACCAACCTTGCCCCTGCAATGGCTTCGCGGAAATCGGTGTCGTTCATGGCCTCACCGCATCGAAATCCTCGCAAGGCAGTGTCGGCTCCACTGCAAACGTCAGGATGGTGACGCCGGTGGTGGCGTAGTTCGGGACATCAGCCGCCGCCGCCGCACCAGCGGGCGAGGCGAGTGCCGCCCGCATGGCGGCCTCGTCGTCGAATTCACATTCAACGACTGCGTAAGGCGACGGACCCTCGGCGGCGGCAATGTCGAACCCATGGCGCATCGCTCGCAGACCTGGGAACTTCGCCACTAGCGGCAGATGGACCTCCTCCAGGTGCCGGCGGAACGCGACCTTGTCGGGCGGAGGGTTGTAGAGTGCGATAAGCTTGTGCATGCGATGGAATGCCCAAAAAAGAGCTCCGGTCCACCAACGGCGGGTGCCGTTGGTGGCGTCCGATGAAGCAATGGCGCATCAGTAGGGCTGGATAGGTTCCTCGATGCCGAACAGGGCGCGGCCGTAGATCAGGCTGGCCATCTCCGGCAGCACGAAGGCATGTCGGCTCGCCACCTCGCTGTCGCGCCAGATGCGCTGAAGCTGGTTGGCAAGGGCGAAACTGGCGGCGCCATTCACGCTGAGCAAACGGTTGATCGCCTCCCGGCACAGCCTGGCTGCATGGCCCGTGTCCATGCGAATGCGGGCACGGGTCAGCGGATCGAGTTTCTCACGGCGGCGCGCCGCCCGATCGATGTCGGCACAGGCGCGCGCGACCAGCATGTAGGCTTGGTCGGTATCCGAGGCCGCCTCGGCCAGCTTCACCTGATGGACCGGCGAGTGACGCGCTTCCTTGAAGACTGTGTAGGCGACAGGCTTCGTCGCTGACTTCGCCAGCACTAGATCGATGGCAGCGCGGGCAAGGCCGATTTGGTTAGCGACGAGGACGATTTCGGCTACAGGAATGAAGGAGGCGTAGTCGTTCACCTCGTCGGACGGCTTGCGGGCATAGATCTCGGTTGCCATGTCGTCGAAAGACTGGATGCGATGGTCAGGCACGAAGACATCATCGGCTACCAACGTATTGCTGCCCGACGCTCGCATTCCAGCAACGTGCCACGTGTCGCGCAATGTCAGATCGGTGAAGGGCACCAGAGCGAATCCCAGGCGTGGGCTACCATCAGGATTGTCGCCCAGCTTCACACCCAGGGTGGCCCATTGCGCATGCAACGAGCCCGAGGCGTACCACCATTCGCCTGTCACCCGCAGTCCGCCCTCGACCCTCTCGCTTCGGGCGGGCGCAGTGAAAATACCGCAGATGCGTACACCCGGGATCTGGCCAAAGCAGTCAGCCTGCGCCTCCTCGGAGAAAAGCGATCCGAACCAGGTGCAGACGTTTAGCAGCGCCGCCACCCAGCCCGTTCCGCCGTCCGCGCGTCCGATCTCCGACACCGCGTCGATGAACGTGCGGAAGTTTGCACCGCTGCCCCCCAGGCGCTTCGGCACCGAAATATGGAACAGACCCTCGGCATGGATTGCCTCTATCACCTCCTCAGATACTCGCCGCGCATCGTCATTGGCCTGGGCGTGGGCACGGATCAGCGGCTGGAGGCGCGTGGCACGGGCGACGATATCAAGATCAGGCCCAGGGGCCTCGAAGAAGGCATCGAGCGACCGCGAGGCATCGGCGACCCGCGGCGAACGAACTGCTTCGGTCTGGATCAACACTTTGGACTTCCTCCTCCTATGGGATTTCAGGGCCGGGCTCAGTCCGGTTCCCACGGGGCCCTGCGCAATCACTGTGCCAACGCGCTTACCGACCGGCCCTCCCGACTAAGTCATTGATAACGGGAGAAATCTGATTTCGCGCTCTATAATCGCGGCCTTGCACGTCACCTAAGGGTGGCTGTACACAGCCAGACAGGGAGTAGCCGATTGGTCGCATGTAGCCAGCCAATCAGCCGCGGAAACTGCCATGTCACGTCTTCCTGGACTGTTCCTCAGCGTCGGCCCGGCCGGCCACGATATCGATCCAGATGCCTTGGGGCGGTCGATCCTGCCAGACATCTCCGACCTCAGCGCACGGCTGCGTTTCCAGCCGGATGAGGGACAGGTGTGGCTCGACGACCAGCGAATGGTGCTGCTCAACCTAGAGGGTCAAGCGACGCTGCGGCGCGAGCTGATCCAAAATCTGGGGCCACGAAAGACCAAGGAAATACTGTTTCGAACTGGCCATGCTGCGGGAGCGCGAGAGGCCATGCTGGCAATCAAGGTCCGGGGTGGCCGGCCTCAACTCGACGCCTTTCTTGTCGGGCCCCAGCTGCACGCACTGCGCGGCGAGGTGCATGTCGTACCGATCGTAATCGAGGCCGACATCGAGTCCGGAAAGTACTATTCGGAACTAATCTGGCGGAATTCGGCCGAGGCCGAGACCCACGTCGCCTCCTTCGGAGGAAGCGCCGAGCCTGTCTGCTGGATGCAGATCGGCTACGCATCAGGCTATACGAGTTCGATCATGGAACGGCCGATCCTGTTCCAGGAGGTCGAATGCGTAGCCTGCGGGGCGCCGCATTGCCGTATTATCGGGCGACCGGCGGAGGAATGGCCGGACATCCCCGAGCGCACGTACATGCCCCGTGCTTCGCTGCCGCGCGCTCAGAAGCCTGCAGCTATGGATGGCGCCGTGGAGGCGAACGATATCGTTGGGGCCTCGTCGCGGTTTCTGGCGGCCTGGCACCTGATGGGCCGCGTTGCCCCACTGACGACGACGGTATTGCTTTCCGGCGAGACGGGCGTGGGCAAGGAGATCTTCGCCCGTGCTCTGCATAATGCCAGCCCGCGAGCGAGGAAGCTGATGTTCAGCATCAACTGCGCGGCGATCCCGGAGAGCCTAATCGATGCAGAACTGTTCGGGGTGGAGAAGGGCGCTTTCACTGGCGCAGGCCAGGAGCGCGCCGGCTGGTTCGAAGCCGCAAATGGCAGCACCCTGTTTCTGGATGAGATCGGCGCACTCAGCATTACGGCGCAAGCCAAGCTGCTGCGCGTATTGCAGGAAGGACAGTTCTCCCGTCTCGGCGGAACCCGCATCCGCCAAGTCGACGTCCGAATTGTCTGTGCCACCAATGTCGACCTGGAAATGGAAGTGAAGCAGGGTCGGTTCCGCGCCGATGTGCTGTATCGTCTCAACGCCTTCCCCATCAGCATCCCGCCGCTCAGGGAGCGGTGCGGCGACATCCCGCCTCTCATCGACCACTTCCTGAACCGGTTCAATCAGCGGACCGGACGCCGCATCAACGGTTTCACCCTTCAGGCTGTGGACGCGCTGATGATCTACGAATTCCCCGGCAATGTGCGTGAGTTGGAGAACATGATCGAACGGGCTGCCATCCTCACTCATGAAGACGAACCGATCGACATCTTCCACCTCTTCAACAATCAGAGCGTCCTACGCAAGACGTTTCTGAGACCGGAGATGAACGGCAAGTTGAGGGAGCGACGGCTTGCAGAAGGCTCGACGTCAATGGCCGGCGCCGTGGCGGTGGGCGCCCTGACGGGCCGTCGCTCCCTTGCCGAAATCGAGGCGTTGGCAATTGACGAGGCGATGAAGGCGTCGGCAGGAAACGTGTCCAAGGCTGCGCGGACGCTGGGCCTCACCCGCGCGCAGCTTCGCCATAGGCTGAAAGAGCATTCGAATACGTCATAGGGGTGGAAGGCCCAAGCGTGCGAAAATGTACGGTAGCGGCTTGCACGCAATGTCATGGCCTGACCTGGCGTTGGCGCGGACCCGGGCAATTCGGCCGCTGCGAGCCGCGTGAGATCGGCTCGGCCTGTTGTATTGGACGCAATGTGATCCCCCGCGTTGGACCCCCGGTTTGTTGCGTGCAATACGCCGGGCCGGGCGGCGACATTCCGGCCATTCCGGCTTGCACGCAATGATTGCACGCAATAAACCGTCACCTTGTGCCGGAGACAGAACGTACGTGCCCTATTTCAGGCCCGAACCGCCCGAATCTGGGCCGTGTTCACGTTTCTTACCGTACGTTTTCGCACGCTTGGGCCTTCCAGCCCTCTATGGATATGCGCGTGTCTCCACGCTCGAACAGGACCTTCGGGTCCAGCGATCAGCCCTGAAGGCAGCGGGATGCGAGGTTATCCGCGCCGAGAAAGCGAGCGGCACGCGTCGCGACGGACGGACCGAGCTGCAAGTGTTGCTCGCCTTCCTGCGGCCGGGTGACGCCCTCGTCGTCACGCGTATCGACCGGCTCGCCCGCTCGCTGAGGGAGAAGCGAGTGGCGTTGCGCGCGACCGAGCAACCGATCGACACGGGCACCGCTGTCGGCAAGGCCTTCCTCGATATGCTGGGAGTATTCGCCGAGTTCGAGACCAACTTACGGAAGGAGCGCCAAGCCGAGGGGATTGCCGCGGCGAAAGCGCGTGGCGTCTACAAGGGCAGGAAGCCGAATATCGATCCAGCAGTCGTCCACAAGCTCCGGCACAAGGAGAAGCTCGGGCCGGCTGCTATTGCACGACGACTCGGCATCGGCCGGGCCAGCGTCTACCGCGTCCTTGGGAAGAAGGCTGCATAACCATGCCGATCCGGCCCGAGCTTCGATCGCTTTATCCTCCGCATTGGCGAGAGTTGAGCCGTCGCGTCCGTTTCGAGCGCGCCGGAGGAACGTGCCAGCGGTGTGGTCGACCACATCTCACCCACCTTCGCTGTCTACCAGATGGGCGTTGGTTCGATGAGCGAGCGGGGACGTGGCGCGATCGTCGGGGACGCCCAGCCCGCTGGCCCGATCTTGTGGAAGCAACTCAACTTCGAAAGACCCGCGTCGTGCTCGCAGCGGCGCACCTGGATGGGGATCCGACGAACAATCGACTGAAGAATCTGCGTGCGCTTTGTCAGCGCTGCCACATGCTGCACGACCAGCCGTACCATCTAGCGCAGCGCTGGATCACGTACAAGCGACGCCTGGCAATCGGTGACCTTTTCCTCGGTCCGTATCCAGCGCTGTTTGCCGCAATGACTTCGCAACAAGTGGTCGCCCAGTCCGATCACGCTTAGATGCGATGCTGACGACGTCGCTGGAGGAGCAACTCAGAGGTGACGGCGTGGTTAGATGCCCGGCCCCTCCTATATATGATAATGTGCTTTATCACACAGTTGTCTTGCTCTAACGGCCCGTCCCGCGCTAAGAACAAACCATGTCCATGGAACTGACCCAAAGCCAACTCACGGCGCTGCGGGCTTACTCGCAAGGCGAGATGGGAGCCCTCGAGCTCCGGCGCCGGCTCGACGACGCGACGTATGGCGACGTCCTGCGCCTGTTGAGCGAGCAACATCTGTCCTTGCCGCGGGCGCCGCAGCAAGGGCGTGAGGAGCAACTGGCGCGCGCCCGCAAGTGGCTGTTCCCGGCGCATGAGCAGTAGGGTCAAGCTTTTCGTCATCGACACCGGCCCGCTGATCACTCTCGCAGTTGCCGACTCCCTCGATTATCTCCTCTACGTCCAGGCCGACATCGTGATTCCCGATGCGGTGCTCTACGAGGCCACGCACGATGCCGCAAAGCTCGGCGCGCAGGACATCCTCGAATGGGTGAAGGCTCACCACGGGCGGATCGAGCTGGCGCCGACGAAGGCCTACACGATCTTCGACGCGG
>Ga0209656_10002888_pt1 | contig 11144 bp, 11 predicted proteins | sample BogFormECP12_OM2_FD_188239 | JGI IMG/M metagenome (GOLD analysis project Ga0209656, IMG submission 188239) | Bog forest soil microbial communities from Calvert Island, British Columbia, Canada - ECP12_OM2 (SPAdes) (version 2) | ecosystem: Environmental > Aquatic > Freshwater > Wetlands > Bog ... | reverse complement strand
GAGACATGCCTCGGGCGCGATATGCTGGTGATTTCGATCCGGGACAAATACCGGGGTTGGGCCCGGGAAACCGCAACCGGCTTGATATCGTTGATTACCGTTCGGCCCGAGGTCCGAAAGCGGCAGTCTATTTACCTGATGGTGGCCGCGTGTTCACGATTACCGAGGCCGTGACTCAGCGCGCGGCCGAGGAGCGGGCGCTCAAAGCGTGCAATGACGAAGCAACTCTAAACAAGTCGTACGGAACTTGTCTGCTCTATGCCGTCGCTGATCGTGTCGTATTGCCGCTTCGCCTGAAAGAGCCACTGACCGCGCCAATGCTGCGCGAAATCCTTTCCGCCCGCCGCGCCTCGGCTGTGCCCACCCTAGACGAGAAATCGAGAGCAGTCGTGGCGCGCGAGTATGAAGATGAGACTCTCCACAAGGCTCAGGCGGCCTCATCAAACCCTTCTGGGACCTGGCATGCATCAAATCGGCCTACGATCACAAATGCCCAAGATTCTGCGCTCGAAAACTGTCAGGTCTACTACGGTGGGCCATGTATATTATTGGCAACGGACAACGAGGTTGAGCCGACCCCGGGAGATGGCAAGTGGCTCGCGCATGACATGCCGCGCGCTACCTACGCCGGTAGCTATGATCCCGAGCAAATTCCCGGTGTGGTACCGGCAACGCGCGCACGCGGCGACATCCTCTCCTATAGCTCGGCACCGGGCCCGAAGGCTGCTGCACTTCATCTCGTTGGCGCTCAGGGCGGCAGCCGACTATTCATAGTCACGAAGGCGGCCAGCCAGCATGCAGCCGAGGAGCAGGCGCTGAAGGCGTGCAATGATGATCCTATTAAGATCGTGCAGCGTCCCTGTTTTTTGTATGCCGTCGGCAACGAGGTGGTGCTGCCCCGTCGGCTCAGGGAACCACTGACAGCAGGGGCCAATCAATGAGTACGCTTCAGAAAACTTCTCAATCACAAGTCCGCCTGACCTTACCAGGAAGCGGCTAAAGATAGACAGTAACTTTTTCCGCTGAGGTCGTCATATTCTCAGTCTCGTGGTTATCAGCCTCAATTCAAAGATTAACGATAATGGATGATCACCCACACTGGCCACCAACCCCAACCATCATCCAGCCTAGCCCCGCGAGCCAGCATCGCGCGTGCAGCGTTTTTAAAAAGCGCTCGATGTCTGTGCCGTCTTTTACGAGGAGGTAAACATGAACCCCACCCGATCCTGGAAACTCCTCGCCGGTGTTGGCGTGGAATAGGCCGGCGCTGGTCGAGGCGCGTTCTACCCGCGCAACGGCCACCAGCTCGGGGAGTATTGACACGAGCGTGGACCAGAAGCCGCTGCGCTCGGCGAGCCTTGCCGCAACGACGGGCGGCATAGCTTTGATGTCGAAGTCGAGCAGCGCGGGCGCCGGCTCTCCGGGTCGATAAACGATGTAATCCTGAGTGCGGGCAATAATTCCTGGGGGGGTGGCGCCGCTCAGTCGATTTTGGGTTACGACCCCGACCTGGTCAGGCAAATCCCCTCGCAGCGAGCCGGTAGCGAGGGCCTCGTTTGATTTGAGCACGCTGATCTCCCACATGCTCGTGAACTCGAGCCGTCGCGCAGTGCCGGCCGTCATGACGCAAGCACTGCCATCGCTTTTTAGCGATCCATCCTTGTCGAGATAGATTTGCTTGGTCAGGGGCCCATCGCTCTTCGCGAAGATGGTGATTTGCAGTGCGCTCATGCCGGCGCACCTCCCAGACCGCTAACGGCGTCGGGGTGCGCCGAGCGCACGAGCGCGGCGACGGCCGCGCTGAACCGATCGGTCAGTTCGCGAGATCGCCATTCGAGGACAGGCACGTAGAGGGCCGTGCCGCTGGCGTCGCGTTTCTGTTGGCCTTCATGGCCAAGTTGTGGTGTGGCAGGCAGCGTTGCCCAAGGAGCGTTCTTGCCGAGCAGAACCGAGATGTCATGGATCACGAGCCTGATCGGTAACTCGATGGCAGCGAAGCCGCGCAACCCGCCTTTCAGGAGTGGCCGGTAGCGGCGCAGCAGCATGCGTCGCGGCAGTGCCGGCTTGTCGCGCCAGCCAGCAGCGTGCGCCGCTCCTTCGGTATTCGGGCTAAATCTGCGGGTGGTGATGTTGCCTTTGGCCTCGGCCGCGACCGCCGAGCGCCCCGGGATCGCTTCGTTCGGGCATGGCTCAACGCGCCGGGGCTTTCGCCAGGCCTGATTGCGGGCGCCGCGGTCTTCGCGATGGTGCCCTCGGCTCTATGCGGGCTTGATGTCTCCGGTGCGGCGTCGGGGCGGGCACTGAAAACTCGCCCATCTTCGTTGCGCCCCGGGTCAGCTCCTCATAATGCTGCCGCAGCGCCTGCTTGGAGGCGATCCAGGTGGCCCCTAGTGGTAGTGGTAGGCTTCTGACGCTTGGCACCCTAGCGATCCAAGCCGCTGAGCCGCGAGCGGCGGCTAAGCAGAGTCGCTTCCGTTAGGAGGTGTCCACTAGCTTGCCGGCGGGGATGTAGCCGCATTCGAGCAGGTAATATGTGCGCCGCTCAGTCTCGTCGATGAATTCGGCAATCGGTTTGACCCCACGGAGAAAATCACGGGAAAGCGAGCTCTCGTTGCCGTTCGGCGAGACAGAATTGGTGTTCATCGCAAAAGCTCGTGTCTGTTGTCGGCTACTCGAGCTTTTGCGGAATGAATGGTACCGAATCAAACCGGATATTTCCCGGATTGTAATCCGGGTTCGGATCCTGGTTTGCTACTTGTACGGGTTTTTTGCTTGCAATCGCGCAAGCTTGGCCCAATGCTCTTGCGAATGCTATCGTCTTGACGCTTGGGCCCGTGCTCCGCGAGCTTAATATTCACCATGTGTGCGAGCGCTGTCACCCGACCATAGCCGCGCTTCGGTCCGCGTCCGCTGTTAAGGATTTCTTCGGCCAGCTGCCAGGCAATTTGACCAACGCTCTTTTCGCCACCCTTGGGGCCGGGCGTAATTGCATAGGGTGGCGGCTTGACAATGCCTTGCGCGGTGTCGGCTTCAGGCAGCACCGGCTGATGCTTAGGCGGTGATGATCCTCCCGGTGCAGCGGTCCTGAGCTCAACCAGTTCGTCCGGCAAAGGCCAGCCCAGGGATGCTGCCCAGCCAACAAACCTTCGGAGGTCAACTATCGGGTCCTCGTCGTAATATCGAATCGCTAAAATGTTCAGAGGTCCGAGGATTTGGAGGTTGCGCTCCGCCAAAAAGAGGCGGTCGAGAAATTCCTCGCCCTCATCAAACCGTTTTCCATTCATCCAGGCGTGCGGGTTCAACCTCAATTTCTCAGGAGCGATGTTCAGCGAGAGGGCTACGGCCTCAACTAGCCTCACACCTCGCACATGCTTCCATTTTTGCCAGCGAGGCGTCCTGCTCTCATTCGATACACCACCTTTGGGAAGAGCGTGCATTTAGAATAAGCGCCCAAGCGGGGACGACAGGAGTGCGATCCGTCGCATCGCGATTTCCCCTAGGGGGTGAGGGCGGGATTGCAGGTAGCGCTGCCGCTACTGCTTGACATTTTGTGGATATCCCAGGCTCGGTCGATCGCGCGCTGGGACTGGTAGCGGGTCTTCCATCCTTCCCCTCCCGACTGCCCTTGTCGCGTTCTTGTCGCAGGGAATTTTCGCGAACGTCTCGAAATCGTTGGAAAACTCCCGAAATTCTAAGGGTGCGACCGCAACATGGGAGGGCGTTGCGATAAGAGTTAAAATAGCGTAAGATACTGATCCTATTGCGATTTCGGTGGTGCCCAGGGGCGGAATTGAACCACCGACACACGGATTTTCAGTCTGGTTGAGGGAACTACGACGAGCGACGACCGCGCCGCAAGTGGTACGAAAAAGGTAGTCAGCGAAAGGGCTTGGTACCGCAACGCGAGTGCACGGTCTACCATGCGCTACTCGATGGTACGCGTTTGACTGCTTACCCCTTGCTTACCCGATTGCTGACGGAGGAGAGGGGGATGGGGGGTCTGGATGCGCTTAGTGGCTGCTGACCGCAAAGCGCTTCGGCGCGGAATGGAGAGAGTAAGGGCAAACAGCCGTCCGAGCTGTCCGAACCGTCCGAAGTGTCCTAGCTTGAATGGGTTGCCGTCGGACGGCTGAAAAGCCGAGCTGTCCGAACCGTTCGACGAACCCGTCCGATGCTATCGCGCCTGGCTCATCGCAGCCTTGATCCGCTGCCCGCGGAGACGCCGCCGCCGATCATGCCGCGCAATCTTGACCAAGCCAGTGCCGCTCGCCATCCGCGCACTGTGAATCGCGTAAGACCAAGATCACGAACGTGAAGAGCCGCGGTGCAGCCATCGCGATCTCCCGGACGACTAGCGAGGATCATTGCGAGAGCCCATAGAGAGCCGTCTTTGAAAGCGGGGACGGAAACAACCGCCGCGTTCCACTGAAGTCGCCATGCCGCCGGGTAATCCAGGATTATGATGGGTTGGGCTTAGCCTGATGTCGTGGTGAAGGGAGGCCACGATGGGATACTGGCCGTATCTGGTCGGCCTTGCTTTGGTGGTAGCGGGCTTCCTGGTCGGACGTTTCAGGGGCGGCAATGCCGTGCGCGCGCGGGACATCTCCGGCATCGTCGTCGGCGGCGACGTGTCCGGATCGGTCTCCCAAACCACGCAACCCTCCCGTTCGGCACCCGCGAGCAGCAAGCCCGACCGGGTGGCCTGGGTGATCGGGATCGTCGGTGTCTTGATTGCCGCGGCCGCGCTCATCCACGACGTGTTGGCCACAAAGTAGTGCCGAGCTGGTTCGCCAAACTCTGGGCCGGCAACCGCTTCTCCGGGCGCGACGTCGCCGGCATCGCCGTTGTCGGCGACATCAGTGGCATCGTCATCCAGAACATCGGGACCAGCCCGCCCCCGGACCCGCCGAGCCTGCCATGGCGAGACCTGCCCACGGCGAGCAGGCCGCTGGGCGAGCTCGCCATCTTCAATCTCCTGACCTGGCGCACTCGTCTGGCCGAGACGCTGGTCGGCCGCGACGCAGATCGGGACAGTCTGACCGCCTGGGCGCGCATTGATCCCCGTCCGATCGCGATCCGGCTCTTGACCGGGCCTGGCGGCGCCGGCAAGACGCTTTTTCGAGCGAGATCAGCCCGGTGCTCCAGTTCTCGTCGCGCAGCAATGTGGCCACCTCGGCGGCGAGGCGGTACTCACGCCTGCCGCTCGCCAGCCAAGGCCTGTTCATTGTCATCGACTATCCCGAGGCGCATCGCGCGGCCGTCGGCGCCTTGCTGCGGGGCGCGGGGGTATTGGAAAGACCACAGGCGAAAATCCGCCTGCTGTTGATCAGCCGGCAGCCGCTGGCATGGTGGCTCGACGACATCGCCGCGGCTCGCGCGAGCGAGCTGTGCGACGCGCAGGAGAGCACGGTCGGCCCCCTCGACGCGGCGGCCACATGTGCTCTGGTGCGCCAGGCCGCGACCCGCCTCGCCGGGCTTCCTGGCATGACACTGCCCCTGCTGGATGACGGGGTCATCGCCGCCTGGCACGCGCGCAACCCCTCATTGCACGGCCTGCCCCTCTTCGCCACCGCTGCCGCCGTGCACGGCGTGCTCGATCGGGCCGCGACCTTCGAACTTGCCGGTGAGGACATCATCGGTGCCCTGGTGCGACGGGAACGCATGCGCCTGGAACAGGCGGGTCACAATGCCGGCTGGGGCGCTGAGGCAGCTTCTCGTCTGCATGCGCTCGCGGCAGTTCGCGATGGTCTGGATGCCGCAGCGGTGCGGCGATTGGCAGCCAGCGAACTCGAGACCGGCCTGCCGCAGCCGGAACACGTCATCGATGCGATCCGGTCTCTCGGCTGGTGGGAGGGTGATCGAGTACCGGCGCCATCGCCCGATATCGTCGCGGCCGAACTCCTGCATCAGATACTTGTCGATCGCCCGGACCGGGCTTCGGATTGGCTCGCGGCGGCGCTCGGTGACCCGGCCTCGCTCGAAGTCGAGCGCCTGGGGCGGCTGGCGCATGATATGGCGACGCTGCATGGTCCGACCACCAGCGAACTCGGCAACCGCCTGATCCAGGCGGTCGTGCAAGATCCGACAAGAGCCGATCTCTGGCGAGCGATCTTGGACGCGGACGGCCTCCCGTTTCGACTGGCCGCACTTGCCGTGAAGATTGGGCGGACCTTACTGGCGCGGCCTGGTCTCGACGAGGCACAGTATGCGCGGCTCCTCAACAACCTATCCAATCGGTTGAGCGATACGGGCGACGGCGCCGGAGCTCTCACGACGATCCGCGAGGCGGTGGATATTCGCCGCCGACTGGCGACGGCAAACCCAGTGCGCTTCGAACCCGACTTGGCGCAGAGCCTAACATCAAGCTCCTCGCGCCCGAACAGCACGCGAGTTTAGCCTGACCTGGCGCGGCCCTACAGCTCGGATCAGATGAGGGCGTGGCTCGACGGCAATTGTGGCGCCGATGGCTGGGCGCTGACGCCTCGGGGATGCGCGGGGTGCTCAGGATGCCCTATCGATCTATTTCCTCGACGCCACACTCGCGAGCGCGTTCGTGGCCCGCTGGTACGTCGGCTACAAAGTCGAGACCGCGGTTTATACAGTGAAGGATCTCGGCCACGACCACTAAAACCGGCCTCACCGTGCGCTGTGAACTCGCTAGAGCTGATCGCAAAGACGCGCCACCGGGCTTGTACTGGCCAATCAGTCATGTCGGTGTTGCCGCGCGCGGTGAGCGAAGCCGCCCTCGGGATGACGAAGTCGTTCTGCATGTCCGCGATAATCAGCGCCGTATTGCCGATCTCCCGCTCCCATCATCGCGATCTCCATTTGCGCCTCCCCTAGACCCATAATCTGCGCTCACGCGGAAGCGCATCCGCTCATGATTTAATCTGGATCATGACGGCCGCATTGCTCCAGTTTCACCGATGGGCACGGCCGAGCGGCGCTGGCGCAGCGTGGCACGCAATCTCGACCGCTTTGCGTGGAGGGAGCCGCTCGACAATGTCGTCGTGCACGTTTGAGGTGCGATCCGCGATGGCGATGCTGATCGAGAGGCTTATCCACGTCGCGCGTAACAACGCCGTCCTCCCTTACGACTTTCTCACGTATCCACTTTGGGGACGAGCCCCGGTCGATACGAAACAGCTTCCAAAGCCGGCCGATCACCGCCCCGCCGGGCGCTCGTGTCGGCTGCCAGCCTTGGAAAAGCTCGGTTAGGTAGCCACCCCGACCGGGCCTTTTTGCTTCGCCTTGAGCGCGATCTGCTGCCTGATCGGCACGCCTTTGCTCGACGACGCCAGCGTTGTTCGCGTGCGCGGCTTTCCGACCAGGGGCGACATCCGCGGGACAAAGATCACGATTACCGGCGAGGGGTTCGATCCTCGCCGCCGCCACGCTATGCGGGTCACGATCGGCGGCCAGAGCGCCGACATTATCTCGGCGTTGCAGACATCGCCTCATCCTTAGGATTCCGGCTAATCCTCCGTGCCGCTCGGAACCGATCCGAAGGCGTCGTCCCAGCGCGCCGACAAGGTCTACGTGGCTAACTATGGCAGCGACAACGTCTCCGTGCTCGACACCCAGAGCCCCAGGCTCTTGACGGGGCTGACCTACGTCGGCAACGAGCCGGTCGACCCTACGATGCCGAGCTAGCTTCTTCAATCGATCCCCGGCTGCTCTCGGTCGGGTCAAGCGACGGCAGTGACCGCAACCAACGGAGCGCATCTGATCGCCGCACGATAGTACGCCGCCCAACCTTGCGAGCAATCAGTCGGCCGGCCGTGATTTCTTCGTAGATCATGGAACGGCCTATATCGCTCTCTTTAGCGAGCCGTTCGATCGAATAAGCGAGGCGCGTTGTTTGGCGACGAACTGTCTTTGCCAAATGCCTCTCCCACCAGCGGTCCATAACGATCCCGGATCCCAATTCGATCTATGCAGGAGGAAAGTGTCTGTTTAGTTAAGAGAGTTTATCCGATTTAGTTTTCGAGGGAGTCGAGGCTGTTTCGCGCTCGCCGTAGTGGCGCGGGATCGAGCCCGCCGACATGGCGGTTGATCCGCACCTGGCGGGTCAGACTCCTCGGTTTCGGCAATGCGCCTCGCGTGTCGAAGAGAGACCAAAGCAGCCGCCGTTTGGTTGGGGACCGACCGCGGCGACCCATCCGTATAGCCGCCGTGTAACGGAGCTTCACCAGCTTCCTACAAGCCGTATCCTCACCTATTCGAGTATCCCGGTGTCCCAGGTTCTGCGCGACTACCATCAACGGAGCGCCGGCCATGATCGTCAGGCTGGCCCACGTATGCCGCAGCTCATGAAACGTAAATGACGGATCAAGGCCCGCCCGAACAACAGCCTTCTTGAACAGTCTTCGATGGTGATCTCGCGACCATCGGCCCCCATCATGGCGTATCAGCAGGGGATTAAGCCCCGCTCGCCCAGCCATGAGCTGCCGGCAATACCGGATCCCCTCCTCGTTCAGGATGATGTGTCGCGGCTTCCCGCTCTTGCTATCCCGAACAAAAAGCGTTCCCGCTTCGGGGTGAAAATCGTGGACGTTTAGGTTGCAAAGCTCACCATATCGAGCCCCGGTAAGTAGTGCGAGCTGCACGAGGTCACGGACGATGGGCGGCGACGCGTTTAGGAGCCGGCGCGCCTCCTCCCTTGTCAGGAACCGTGATCGCCTTCGCTCAGTGCCGGAAAAGGGTTGGATCCGTACCCAGGCGTCGTTGCGCGCAATCCGTCCGTCACGCCACGCCCGAGTGAGCGCGGCTTTTAACGTCACGAGATGACGATTCGCGCGGAGGCGGCGCTTGCGGAGTGCCTCGGCAGGATCAGGGTCTTCGGCCTTGAGTCGCTGCTGCTGCCCTTTTCCCGTCCGCAGGCGAGGCGCTTCTTCGGCGATATCATGGTGCCACTTTCGAAGCATCGCGGTCGTCAGTTTCGCGGCATCCACATTGCCCAGCTGCGGGAGAATGAAAGCCCGGATATAGGTTTCGAGATGCGCGGCGGACTTGCGATGCTGCTTTGCCCAGTCGAGATAGTCCCTCATGCAGTTAGCGACCGTATAGGGTCCACGTTGCCGGGACGAGAGATCCCCGGTTGCCATCTCTTCGAACCAAGCCCGAGCGCGCTCCTGCGCCTTGTCGAAGGTTAGCACGGCAACGCCATCCGTATCGGCCACATCGTCTGCCGCGGCTATTGATCGGAAATTCTGTCTGCCGGTCGTATCGCGGAACCGAGCGATCCACGAACCGCTACCTTTCGTGGCTTTGCGATACCCGAGATAACAGCCCTTCATCAGCCGAGCCCAATAGGGCTCGCTCCTGGCGATTAAGTGATTTCTGGCCGAACGCGAATCGATCCTCGTGTCGCGGATAGCTCTCGCCATCGGGTTGACTCATACGAAAATTATACTAAAAAACTGTCGCCGGACACCCATCGATATTGACAGACGCCCCTGGATTAAGCAATTGATTTGATTGCGTCCACGGTTGTATGCTGTTGTCCCCTGAGGTCTTATGCGCCCTTTTCCCAAGCTTACGACGAGGGTTCGATTCCCTTCACCCGCTCCAATCGAATCGCTGGCTTAAGCGGAGTTCCGTGACCGCTCGTCCTCCAGACGAAGCCGCCCAAGGACTTTCTTCGCGAGCCGAGGACCGCGCCGCGTTGCTCAACGCTTCCCATCACGAAAGGACACGGACATGCCGAGCTTTGAACACCATGGTGCGCGGATCTACTACGAGGAGTTTGGCCACGGTTTCCCGATCCTGACTTTCGCGCCGGCGGGCCTGCAGTCGACGATCGCCGTCTGGAGCCGGCCCTCGGCGCCGATCAACCCTACCACCGAGTGGGCAGCGGACTTCCGCGTGATCGCGATGGACCAGCGCAACGCCGGCGGCCAGTCGCGCGCGCCGATCACCGCGCAGGACGGCTGGGATAGCTACACCGCCGATCATATCGCTCTGATCGACCACCTCCGCATCGATCGCTGTCACCTGTACGGGCAGTGCATCGGCGGATCGTTCATCCTGAACCTGATCAAAGTTCAGCCCGAACGCGTCCTGAGTGCGGTGCTGGCACAGCCCATCGGACGCGTCGGCGCCATGGCGCCCGGCCGCCCCGCCCGGTTCAATGGGTGGGCGGAAACGCTCAAAGACCACCCGGAAGCCACCCAGCCGGTGCTCGACGCGTTTTGCCGGAACCTCTACGCGCCCGGCTTTGTCTACTGCGTCGACGGCGCCTTCGTCTCGACTGTCCGCACACCCTGTCTCGTGCTGGCGGGCAATGACGAGGCGCACCCCTATCCGATCTCGGAGGAGCTCTCGAAGCTGATTCCGAACTGCGAGTTCATCCCGGAGTGGAAGTCGGGGGCGGCCCTAACCTCAGCGAGAGCCCGGGTCAAAGAGTTCCTGACGAAGCACACGCCGCCCCGGACATAGCGCGGGGGGGGTGCGAAGCGTTCGCGGGATCGGCCATCGCGGTCCATGATGACCGGACCTCCTGTTGATAGCCATCATGGACAGGACAAGAACGCTGATCCCGCGGGTGCGCTCGGGCTGCCGCCCGGTGCCTTTGAGAAACTGGACGCCGAAGACGACGAAATATTCTATGAGCCGCCGCGCCTTGTCTGCCACATCGACGACGGCGCGATTGCCGCGCTGACCGCCTTTTACCGGACGGTCCTGCCCCCGCGCGGGGTATTGCTCGACCTGATGAGCAGCTGGGTCAGCCACCTGCCGCCCGAGATCGACTATGCGCAAATCGTCGGCCACGGCATGAACGCGGCCGAACTCGCCGCCAACCCGCGGCTCGCCCGCCGGTTCGTGCAAAACCTCAACCGCGACTCGAGCCTGCCGCTCGACGACGCGAGCGTCGAAGCGGCGATGATTTGCGTGTCGATCCAGTATCTGCAGCAGCCGGTGGCGGTGCTGCGCGAGATCGCGCGCGTGCTGCGGCCGGGAGCACCTCTTGTCATCAGCTTCTCGAACCGGTGCTTCTGGACAAAGGCTGTCGCGATCTGGCGGGCCCTCGACGACGCGGGGCACGCGCGCCTGGTCGAGCTCTACCTCCGCCATGCCGGCTTCCCGCGGATCGAAAGCCACCGCCTGGCCGAATGGGTGGAGGACACGAGCGACCCGATGAC
>Ga0209656_10002886_pt1 | contig 11149 bp, 14 predicted proteins | sample BogFormECP12_OM2_FD_188239 | JGI IMG/M metagenome (GOLD analysis project Ga0209656, IMG submission 188239) | Bog forest soil microbial communities from Calvert Island, British Columbia, Canada - ECP12_OM2 (SPAdes) (version 2) | ecosystem: Environmental > Aquatic > Freshwater > Wetlands > Bog ... | reverse complement strand
ATATCGAGCATTCTGTCGTGATCGGGGATGCGATCTGGGACATGCTTGCCGCACGTCGGGCGCGAGCCCTTGGCGTAGGATTGTTGTCCGGCGGGTACGGTCAGGAGGAACTCGAGCGCGCCGGCGCGGTACGGGTTTACGAAGATCCCGCCGACCTGCTCCGGCATCTAGATGAAATCGGTACCCGTCGCTGAGATCGCGATTTCACTCCACTGGAGCGGTTAGGACGCTCATCGCCAAACGAGCTGCGGCCATACGCGTCTCCACCCCGAGTTTCGCAAATAGCTTGTTGTTATGCTTCTTGATGGTGTGAAGCGTGGTGTCCAGGATCGCCGAAATCTCCGGGTTGGTTTTCCCTTCGGTTATCCAATAGAGTACCTCGGCTTCGCGGGGCGTCAGTCCGAGTGTGCAAAGCGCTTTCGGTCCCCAGGGGCTATTGCGTTGTTCCAAGCGTAATAATGCCAACATTCGAGAATCGGATGATGCGAGGTGATCGATCTGCAAATCGCCTTTCGCGGATGCATGAATCACCAACGGCTTTTGCCGGTCCGGCGAGGTCAGCCAACGAAAAACGACGTCTGGCAGAGTCGCGACCGACTCGCTGGGAAAAAATGCGTGCAACAAGATGTTTGCCTGGCGTGTCGAGAAAAGGATTCCGCCTTCGTGACTGGCGATCAGGAAGGCCTGATCAAGCTTCGCCTCGAGTTGCTTTTCGGCATCCAATCTCAGCTCAATCTCGTCGGACAGTGCCTGATTCCTTTTTTCGAGTTCCATCTGCAGTTCCCGGATCCTCAAATGCGTCCGAACCCGCGCTTCAACTTCTTCCGGCAGAATCGGTTTTGTGACAAAGTCGACTGCGCCTGCCCCGAATGCCGCGAGCTTCTGCGAAAGTTCGTCGGCGCCGGTGATGACTATTATGGGAACATCCCTCCATTTGGCGCGGTTCTTGATGGCTCGACATGTTTCGATTCCGTCCATACCGGGCATTTTGAGATCCAGCAGGATGATGTCGGGAACGTGCTGTTCGAGTTGCTTGAGTGCCCGGGCACCGCTTCCGGCGTACAAAACTCGAAACCCTGCCCCTGTCAGGTGCGTGAGGACGACGTCGACGTTTGTCGGCGTATCATCGACGACCAGCACTGTGTTCATTTTCTGCGCTTCCGATTGCCTCGCCGATTGCGCGTTGCAGAATTTCTTCAACGTCGTCGATGCGGTACGCAGCCACTAGCAGCGCAAGACGCTTCGAGAATGGCGCATGGGCTGGATCTGTTTCGGCAAGTTGCTGAAGGGCGCGCTGGAGACCTATGACGTCCCCTTCGCCGGCTAAAGCCAGAAGCTGTCGCATTTGCTCGACTGGTAAGCGTTCCTCGGGACCCGAACGCCGCCGTAGAATGTCCGCAGTCGGGTTGGCACCGGTTGCGGCAGAGCCGTCGCTACCCAATTCGCTCCCTAAGATCCACTTGAGCCCAAGGCGTTGCTCCAGGATCCGAATCAGTTCCCGTTCCCGTACAGGTTTCGCCAGAAAATCGTCAAATCCGGCAGACTCAGCGTCATGCCGATCGCCTTCGTAAACGCTCGCCGAGGAAGCGATCATCACAGTCTCCGCGAGCGTCTGATCGGATCGGACTTCGCGGCACAACGCGTTGCCATCCTTGCCGGTCATTCGAATATCACTGATCACCCCGTCGAAATGGCGAGACCGCATCAAAACGAGAGCTGCGTTCCCTGAATCCGCCTCCTCAACCGCAAAGCCAAGTTCGACCAGAAGTTGCGTTATCACATCCCGATTCGATTGGTCGTCGTCGACAACTAAAATGCTCCGGATCGTACCATCCCTGATTCATAAGGCAGGGGAATCGCGGAAAAACGCTGACCGTTCCAATGAAGCAACGTTCTCTCGCAGAGAAAATAGACGTCGTCGCCATGAATCGTGACGCTCAAGATTTGTCCGAAATGCCGGTCAGATTCGGTGAGGAGAGCTGTGGAGGACTCGTATCGGTACGTGCCTCCCTTAAAAATCAGCCTGCCAAGCTCGCCAGTGCCTCCAACCCAAATCGTCCGCCGGGAATCACACGCCAAGCCGGCGATCCAGCCGCCATTCAGAATTGGGACGGATGCCCACCGTTGCCCATCGTATTCCAGTACGCAGTTCACACTGCCGAAAATCATCAACCCGCGCCAGTCCTGAGCGGCCGAAAGGATCCGATTTACCACTCCATCTTCCCGGCGCGTAAACCTCCGGTAAAGTGCGCGCCCGAACTCACGGGCCTCTTCTGCGGGATTTAGAGCCGGCAAAGACCCGTTGGCACCAGTCTCCTAGTCAACCGCGAGACCGGCTGAAGCGCAGTGCACGATCAGCAGGAATGCTCCCGCCAGAATGCTGTTCCGGCTAATCATCGGGAAAAGAACGGGAACTCGCTCGTAGCGTCATAGTGCCATTGTTCACCTTTCGGTGCGCTTGTAATCCGGGTCACGCGTCAGATATTTCCAGCGCCCGACAGGAAAAGAAGTATCGAGACGAAGCCCGACAGGGCGAGCGCAACCACCAACCCGACTTCGAGCCATTCCCATATTGCCGAATTCACCGGATTGACTCGGACACGCGCGACATTTGGATGCGCCCGCGCAAAAGCGACACGAATGATATTTATTTCCTGCTCCGACAGCTCGTGAGTCGCCGGGTAAGCGGCAACTGACGCCGTTTGCTTACTCGAAACGTGCAAACCGGTCCCAAATGCAACTGTAGTGCTCATCTCCATGGAGGATGGCAGGCCTTTGAAGAATCCGCTATTCCACCTTGGTTTACCGGGTTTTCTTGCGCGCTTCTACTAGCTCCCACGGTTCGAAAGCAATTGGCCTCACTTCGACGGTTTGGCCGTAATCAAGACCCGGGCACTCTTTCGCGCTCTCGACGGCTGCCTCAAGGCTTTCGGCCTGAATAATAAAAAATCCTGCAATTGCTTCCTTCGACTCCGCAAAAGGCTGTCATCCGGTCGCACTTTAGCGCCTAAGCGCACCCCGGCGCTTAAGATGACGCGCCATTAACCTACCGTGCATCCAATTGATATCCCCTTGCCCGTTCAAACGTTTGCAAAATTGGCAAATTTGTTTTAAAAAAGTTCTGGCAGTTCGATGCAACATCAGCTACCTGAAAGTCCACCACAATGCTGCCCTGGCTCTTAGCTTTCAGTCTCTCGGCGAGTCCCTTGCAGGAGTCGGATGCGGGTTCCGGAGCAGCGCAGACGGCAGCGCCAAATAACAGCGCCGAGGTACAGGCGATAACGCAGGAGATCGCAAGTCAGTATCAGGCTTGGAACGCTCATGACCTGGATGGGTATATGGCGCCGTTCTGGAGGTCGCCCCAACTGATCTATGTCGTAGACAGTGACGTGTTGATCGGTTGGGAGAGCGCCTACGGTTTGATTCACAGAGAATTCCCCGCAGGGCAGGATTCGGGTAACCCGATTCTGGAACGCTTACAGGTCAACATGGTCAACCCCGATACTGCCGTTTCGGTGGAGTGGTGGACAGTCCACTTCCGAGGTGCTGACGTCCACGGCAATACAAGTTCAGCGTGGAAAAAATTCCCCGAGGGCTGGCGAGCAATTGAATGCCACACCAGCTCCGCGGAATTTTCCAAGTAACTCAACTTACGAAGTTCGCTGGAGGCGGCGGCATCACGAATGCCACGGCGTTCGCTGGAGGCGGCGGCATCACGAATGCCACGGCGTTCGCTGGAGGCGGCGGCATCACGAACGCCACGGCGTTCGCTGGAGGCGGCGGCATCACGAATGCCACGGCGTTCGCTGGAGGCGGCGGCATTACGAATGCCACGCGGTTTCCTGGAGGCGGCGGCATTACGAATGCCACACAGTCCCTTGGCGGCGGCGGCATTACGAACGCCACTTTCGTTGTTTTGTTTTCGCTCGCCGAGAAAGACCCGACGGAGACCATGGTGAAAGCAAAGGCAAGGAATGATTTTTTCATATGACTCGACTTACGAGGCATTCTCCCTCCGCGCACCAAAAAAATGTTTGTTCTTATTTTGGGCAACAGCCACAGCTGGAGAATGAGGCGCTCACCAACAGCCTGCGACACAGGCTGGAAGCCCATCGCAGAGAGGCTTCAAGCCAATCCCACTTTGGTGCGCCGCGCGTTGGCATTCGCGTCAACGCAGTCGCTCCGGGTTCAATTGAGACGGATATGCTTTGTCGTGTTGCCGGCGATAAGAAAGCCGGCATCCTTGCTGGTCTTCCCAATAAGCGGTTCGAAAAGCCGGCAGAGGTTGCTCAAACCATCTTATTCCTGCTCAGCGCCTGTTTCTTGAACATGGGCTTGGACCGACGACGATTGAGCAAATCACATCGGCCGCCAACGTCGCTAAAGGAACGTTTTACCTCTACGTTGTCAGGGACAGAAAACTAGCGGATCAGGTTTGAAACGGCCAAATCGATCACTTCGTCGCCGCGACCGCTGAGTACTGCCTTCAGAGCCCAGAGATTGAAGCCGACCGCCTGGTCGAGCTTAATCGTTGGAGGCATAGAAAGCTCGCTGCGGTTGACCACCGCGTCGACCAGCGCCGGGCCGTCGTGCTGAAATGCCGCGGTAACCGCTTTCGTCAACTCACCAGGATCCTCCACCCGCACACCGAAAATGCCCGCCGATTGCGCCAGCGCAACAAAGTCGGGATTCAACAGCTCCGTACCGCTTCCAAGGATCCCAGCCGCTTTCATTTCCAGTTCGACGAAAGCAAGCACGCTGTTGCTGAAAACGATGATCTTCACCGGCAGCTTGTGCTGAGGTAGCGAGAGCAGATCGCCCAACAGCATCGTCAGCCCGCCATCGCCGGAGAAGGTAACCACCTGGCGCCCGGGGAACGCGCACTGCGCGCCGATTGCCTGGGGCATGGCATTGGCCATCGAGCCGTGATTGAACGAGCCGAGCAGCCGCCGCTTGCCGTTCATGGTCAGATAGCGGGCGGCCCAGACGGTCGGCGTGCCTACATCGCACGAGAAGATCGCGTCATCGGCTGCGAGCTCGTCGACAATCTTCGCGACGTACTGCGGATGCATTGGTTTGTGGCCCGGTTGCCCGACGGCGAGTTCGTTGAGGCCCTTGCGCACCTCTTGATAGTGATGCACGAACTTCTTCAGGTGCGCGTCGTCTTTCTTGTCATCGAGCAGCGGCAACACAGCACCAAGAGTCGCCTTCACGTCGCCGATCAGCCCGAGGTCAAGTCTCGTGCGGCGGCCGAGATGCTCGCCGCGGTGATCGACCTGTATGACAGTCGCGTCCTCCGGGTAGAATTGTGGGTACGGAAAATCGGTGCCAAGCATCAGCAGCGTGTCGGCCTCCTTGATGGCGTGGTAGCCGGAGGAAAAGCCTATCAGGCCAGTGAGGCCAACGTCGTAAGGATTGCTGTACTGGATGTGCTCCCGGCCGCGCAGCGCCGAGACGATAGGCGACTTGAGTTTCCCCGCGGTGTCCATCAGTTCCGCATGCGCGCCGGCACAGCCCGCACCACCCAGGATCGTGACGGTCTTGGCTTGATTTAGTAACGTCGCGAGCTCCTTGATCTCGTCGTCCGCGGGCTGGACGACCGGGCGCGCCGCCTTCACAGTCGCGCTCGGCTTTCGGTAAGCCGCCTTCCGGAGTGCGACATCTCCGGGGATGGCGACAACGGCAACACCACGCTTCGCGAGGGCGGTCTGAATAGCGATCTCCAGCACGCGCGGCACCTGCGTTGTTTGAGAAATCAGTTCGCAGTAGTCGCTGCAATCGCGGAAAAGCTGTTCGGGCCGCGTCTCCTGAAAATAGCCGGTCCCAATTTCCTCGCTCGGGATCTGCGCGGCGATTGCGAGCACCGGCACGCGGCTGCGATGGCAATCGTAGAGCCCGTTGATTAGGTGCATGTTGCCTGGTCCGCAACTGCCGGCGCAGACTGCCAGTTCGCCGGTCACATGGGCTTGCGCGCCGGCGGCGAACGCGGCCGTCTCCTCGTGGCGGACGCCGATCCATTCGATGCTTTTACTCTTGCGGATTTCCTCCAGCAGGCCGTTGAGCGAGTCGCCGACGACGCCATAAATCCGCTTCACACCCGCCGAGATCAACGTCTCAACAAAAATTTCTGCGACGATTTTCTGAGTCATAATTTTGCTTCCGGGTTAGCTAATTTTTTGATCATTCTCCAAGTGGACCAAAGGCTTGATACGCTCCGTCATTCCTCAATGTTATGGACAGGAATCGCTCAGGTCGTTGAGCCCTTCGTGATCGACACTGAAAGCGAGTTTGTCATGGCCATTTTGATGCGTAATCCTCAAGACGAAGATCGTATCATAATCATCGCCCTGCCAAGAAGGAACCTGCGTGGGATCGCCTCCATAGGACTTGACCATCAACTGGGCAAATTTGTCGAGGAGCGCATGTTCCCACGCGACGAAGATGAGGGCGTGCCCGTAAGCGGGCTGTTTCAGTTCGTCGGCGAGTTGGTCAATTTGAGAATAGCCGTAGGCGGTTTCGTAGGGGTATTTCGGGTCCGACACAATCGAAGCTACGCATCGGACGAAACCGGAGCAAATCTGGAGCACCGTCTTCAAGCTGAGACACTACGGGACTCTAAAACGCAGCACAGTTCAAGTATTGGCGGGAACTGCGCAAACTTCCAAACTTCCAAGTTGCTTATTAGCCGGCCCGGTGGCATGGGATAAACACTAAAATGAAAAGCTCCCCCCTTGGATTCCAATCAGTCAAGGTGATTGCTCTGGCCGCAACTGATGTCGTTCGGGCCAGGCGTTTCTACTCGGAAATTCTTCAACTGGAAGAAGATCGCGAGGCAACCGACGACGTGGGTTACCGAATCGGTAACGCGGTGCTGGTTATCCGCCAACATCCTCCTACCGACGATCCAAATCCGCGCATCACCTTGCAAGTGCAAGACGCTCGAGAGACAGAAAAACTATTGACAGAACGAGCAGTCACCATATCTGACCCGGTGAAGCTGTATGAAGGCAAGTTTTGGGTCGGTGGGTTCCTGGACTCAGAGGGAAACAAACTCTGGTTTTGTTCCTACGCCTAATTCGCAAGCTCTTCGAAGACGAAGGTCGACCGGGCTATACGTTCGCCGATGATCAGCTCGTGCAAGATTTCTATTCTATCGAATCGATTAATACGCAAGATCGCGCTTTTCGTGCCGGCCAACTCCACATAGCACAGTCCGTTCCATTGGGCAAAACTCCATATTACTGTCGCGAAGAGCCAGAGATCCTCCAGATGGCGTCGTGAGTCGGGGCAACTGCTTAAAGACGTTGCCCAAAATCTTAACTTTGCGGCGGCGCGGCTCTTTCGATAAATCTTTTGATCTCGAGTAGCTTGATCGCTGTTGGCCTAGCCGTCCCCGCCATCCACATACTCAGGGTTACATCCGAAACTCCCAAAAGTTCCGCGATTTGAGGGATGCTTTGGTCAGATTTCTCAACGAACAGTATAAGATCGCCTAAGAGTGCGTGCTCGTCGGACTCTTCCGAACCAATCGCCTTTGTTTGCTTGGGAAAACGCAACCAGTTTTCTACGTTTCGCGGCCTTCCGCTTTCGATCGATGCGATGCTCATAGCGAGTCCTTTCCAGTTCCTAGAAGGTCATAAAAAAGTATGACCAAAAAAGTCAATCTCGCTTCTTTTGGCTACACTTTTCAGATAAGCCAGTGCCGAAGCCTCGGTGCCGCCCCCCGTCGTAGATTTGTCGACGAGTGCAATCAGTGCGGAACCTTGGCCTGAAACCAACTTGGACCAAGTTTCAATCCACTCTCTAATGTCGACAGGAAGCCCGGCTTTGCCGTGCAATGAAAGGATAACGAAGTCTGCCTGGGCTGCAGATTTTACCGCCGATTCCCTTAGTTCCGGAATCGCGAGAACCTGGAAGCTCCAAAGTTGCAGGCTAAAGGCGCACTCGTCCTCAAGCTCGCGGATGAGTTTGTCGTAGAAATGCTTTGCGCGCCTGCCCGTAGGACCATCCTCGTATATGACCACCGCCTTGAATTTCGACTTGTCATCATGATCTAGAGTCCGTTCGATCTGGGCTTCTGACCAAAGGTCCATAGGAAATCAGACTATGATTCCGTGACATGCGTTTGGCAATTGGTGGATACCTGAAAATTATTAGTCGACGCGACGACGTGACTAGGTAATTTCCCTATCTGTAATCGCTGCGCCCTTATTCCCTGTTTGCGCGATGCGCCATCCAGCGTGCGGCATAAGAAATGAGCTGGGAAGTCGTTTTGATAATAAGTTTCGCCTTAATGTTCGCCCGGTGAGCATCCACCGTTTTCGTGCTTAGGTGAAGCCTTCCGGCGATCTCGGAAGCGGAAACGCCTTCACCGAGCAATTCGAACACCTCGAACTCGCGATCGCTAAGCTGCGCAATCAATGAACGCGCCGGTGCAGTCTGTCCGCATGAGAAAATCTCCAGAATGTGCGCGGACATTTTTTCGCTAACATAGATCTGTCCACTCAATACATGGCGAATAGCCTGCATGAGTTTTTCCCCGCCTTCGTGTTTCGTGATGTAACCGCGGGCGCCGGCGCGCAGAACACGCTCGGCATAAAGCGATTCGTCGTGCATCGAAATAACAAGAGTGGGAAGTCCAGGATGTATCGCTCTAATGTCCTTGATAAGCTCCAGCCCGCTCTTGCCGGGAAGCGTGATGTCGGCGAGCACCAGATCCGGTTGGCTCGCGTCCAAGGCAGCGAGGGCCTCGGTGGCATTTTCGGCTTCGCCGCACACGACCATATCCGGCTGATGATCAATTACATGCACAAGCCCCGCACGGGTCATCGGATGGTCATCGACGATCAGCACACGAGTCCGTCTTTTGGATGAATTCGCCCTGCTCATCGATTCATCTTTAACGTGCACGCAACCGTCGTGCCTTTGCCGTTAGCCGAGACGATTTTGAGTGTCGCTCCGATCATCTCCGCTCGATATTGCATAATCCGCAAGCCCAGCCCGCCCTTCGCGCTCGCACCCGCAAGGAATTCGGCGCCATCATTCCAGATCTTCAACCTTAGCCGACCTGCAGAGTCGCTCAGGCTCACAACGACGCATCTTGCTTGGCCGTGTTTGACGGCATTGGTGATCGCTTCCTGCACGATTCGGTAAAGATGGGTCGCAACGGCATTGTCCCCGACCAGCACAGGCCGCGGGCATTCGAACCGGCAGGAAATATTAAAAAGCTTCGACGCATTCGAAGTCAGTTCCTCCAATGCGGACATCAGGCCGTTCGCATCGAGCTGCACCGGTGAGAGCCCCTTGGCCAGGAACCGGGCCTGACGGTTTGCATCGCGTATCAGCTCGCCGATCAAGATGGCCTCGGCTTTTGCCTCCTCGACTTTTGCAAGCTGCTGCACGAGTACCGAATTTCTGAACTCGATCCCGGCGAGCTGCTGGCATACACCATCATGCAAATCTTGTCCGATGCGCTGCTCCTCGCGCCCACTGATCGCCAGAAGCTCCTCTTCCAATTGCCGACGGTCGATTACCGCCGCGAGGACGTTCGCGATCGATTGGAGGAAGTGGACGTCGTCATTTGTGAATTTTCGCCGTTTGATCGTGTATGCCCCCAACACGCCGTAGGGCTTAGAACGACCGTGGATGATCACCGAGACAGCGCTAACCACTCCGTGATCCAAAAGGAGTCGCGGTCTTCGGCAGCGGGTCTCGGTACGGAGATCTTCGATAATCACAGACGAGCTCGAGGAGAGGGTAAAACCTGCCGGCGATTCTCGTCCTGCAACCAACTTGGCATGGCCCACAAATCCCTCTTTCCAACCTGCGCCCGCGCGTAGAAATAGCGCTTTGCCGTCCGGGCACAGTTCGAGTACGCTGCAGTATTCGACTTCGAGAATCTGCGGAATTTGTGCGACTGCGTCTTCCAGCAACGCCGCGAGACCGCATCCTTCCAATGCGTGCTGGCTGAGCTGGGCAATGGCGTTTTGCTGCCGCGCTCGAGTTTCCAGTGCGGCGACCGCGCTCGTCCGCTCAGCAAGCAGCTCCTGTCTGGATTCGAACTCGGCCGCGTTACTCATCGCCGCGCCGATTAGTCCGGCCATGAGCTGGAGCGCCCGCGCGTCGCGCTCGGAAAAAACGTTCGGTTTGGTGGAAAGCACTTTCAGCACACCGACAGGGCCGCCATTGTGATACAGCGGGACAACGACCATCGATCGTAAGCCGATTTTGCGGCATGCTTCGCGATTTACTCGCGGGTCCCTATCTGTGTCATCACAGCGCAGAACCTCGTTGAGTCGCATACATTCTCCCGAAAGGCTCGACGCGATTGCGAGCCGCAGTCCGACATGTCGCGACGCTGCGCCGGTCCCTATCCGATAAACCAATTCATCGCGTTCGATGAGCTCAATTGCTGCGCCCCCTGCGCGCGTCAATTTTTGGGTGCGCTCAGCAATAAGTGTCATTACATCTATGAAATTGTGCCCAGCCGTAGCTATGTCATGCTGCGTCGCAATGATCGCCGAGAGCCGCCCGGCGTCTTGCCGCAGCGCTTCGTTCGCTCGAGTAAGTTCGGCGGTGCGTTTTCGCACCCGGGCTTCGAGTTCCTCTCGCGGTTTACTGAACGCCATCCCCCCGCCCGCGTACGCTCTGTGAGAACGGGCGCGGCAGCCCTTCTCGTCTTTGGATTCTGGATGATGCTTTCGCGCCGTTGTTGATAAGCTCTTCACATTCGATAGGTGAACAGTGGTGGATTGAAGAAATAAATATTTCACCACAGTCGTCGTTGTCTGACGAGCAAACTTGTGAACACCGGTAGAAAAAACAATTGGCTATGCCCCCGCACTGGCACCGAAAACCGGGCGCGGCTGGCCTCATCCGACCATTGCGAATATGGGACCTTCAGAGCGGCTCCGCTGTTCAATCCAGTTCGTCCGGCTGAAGGCGGATCGAATACTTCCCCTGGCGGATCGAGGACGAGGACGATTACGAATGGACAAAAGCAGAGAACCCCGACCGGCTTTTGCCGGGCGGGGTTCATAAACTCTGGCAATGTCCTACTCTCGCGCAACCTAGAGATGCACTACCATTGGGGCTGCAGCGTTTCACTTCCGTGTTCGGAATGGGAACGGGTGGAGCCACTGCGCTATAG
>Ga0209656_10002885_pt1 | contig 11150 bp, 9 predicted proteins | sample BogFormECP12_OM2_FD_188239 | JGI IMG/M metagenome (GOLD analysis project Ga0209656, IMG submission 188239) | Bog forest soil microbial communities from Calvert Island, British Columbia, Canada - ECP12_OM2 (SPAdes) (version 2) | ecosystem: Environmental > Aquatic > Freshwater > Wetlands > Bog ... | reverse complement strand
TGCTCATGCTGATCAGCCTCAACGTCGGACTGATCCTGTGGGTGATGTACGGATTCATGATCCACTCGCTGCCCATCATCTTGCCCAATGCTGTTACTTTCTTCCTGAGCTCGCCTCTGCTGATCATGAAGCTGCGCTACAACGAGAGCGCAGAGGACGGCACATCCGGCCAGCGTTAGAGCAAAGAACCGCCACAAGTCCCATTCACTTTTCCTTTTGGCAACAGCATCACATTGTGTTAGATTCCGCCTCAATACTGCCGCTGCCGGAATATCCGCCCGGCAAGGACAAAGTGAGGCGTCACATGCAACGAATCTGGCTTGTGATTGGATATTCAATTCTGGCTGTGTGTCTATTGTGCGGGTCGAGCTTCGCGCAAGGCGCCAAAGTACTGGTTGGAGTGACCCCCCTGGGGAGCGCCAGCGCACTCAGCCCCACGGCCGGGCGCGATCGCCTGGTGAAATCGCTCAACAAACAGAAGAACTCCCAGGCCGAGGCAGTCGCCCTGGATGCATCCGCTGATGACGAGGTCTCAGCCGGGGCCAAACAGAAGAATTGCGAATTCGTGTTGGTCACGACGCAAACGGGAGTTGAAACTTCATCAGACTTCTCGGCTGGCCGGACCATGAGTGGCAATATTCCCAAGTACAAAGTCACGGTCGAGTACAAACTGTATCGCGTCTCGGATCCGACGCCCGTGGCCAGCGGTTCCGGCAAAGCAGAGGACATGGCAGAACCGAAGGACGTCGTGGGACAGGCGCTGGATAGCGTTGCCAAGAAAGTCACCGCCGACATCAAGAAGGCCGCAGTGGCGCCGCCGACGAAGTAGCCTGCAGGCCTGAATCAACCTCCGCCTGAGCCGCGGCGCCAGGATTTGTGTCCGATAACGATGTACCCCCCTATCCCCTTCCGCCTACTTGGAATCAACAACTTAGGCAAAAAATCGCCGCACATACCAGAGCCATAAGGACTTATACGTTCATAGAACATTCCAAAGGACTTAGCTACCATTGCCAACCCTCTCCGCTTGGTCCCGCAACCCTCTGACCCTAACTGCTGGCTTCGGGTCCGTGCCAAGACACACAACTGCCTTCTCCTCTCGACGGCCATTGTTTCCGAGGAGCGCGGTCTTGGGCAAGGACGGGCGTCACGGAGCATTGTGACAAGGCCGCTTGTTACGCGCTCGGAATCGCCAGATCCGGCAGGGCCTTTATGGTTTTCATCGTCTCCAAGCTGACGGTGATGACCCGGCCGATCAAACGCACGATATATTCGGGATCGTCGCCGCGGTTGGGATCGTTAGTGATGCCGCTGCGCTTGTCGGTCGAGACCTGATACTGGGCAATGACCCACTCCAGGGCCGAGCGGTTCCCCAAGCGATATTCGTAAGTCTCCGGCGGAATGCCGCGCAAGGTAAGGAAGTCGTTATAGACGAGCATGGTCTTGTCCTTGCTGAGGCGTATCTTCTTCACGCGCCAATTCAACTTGTCCTTTTTCGATGCGCTCCAGCGGATATTCGCGTTGCTGTTCATAGTTGACGTGGATATCGGCCAGACGCTGCCCTGCTTTCGCGAGGGCCCAGAAGACGGACTTGTCGTCGGGATCTGGTCTTCCTGCAGAGTAGCACGAGCAAGTTGGCAAAATTCGAGACGCTTGTTTTTCGCCACTCGTTCTCTGCTTCCCCAGGGCTGTCCTGGAAGACGCTGTTGCTGCGCGGGTAGCCACGTTCCAGCTTGGCGCGGATTTCCTTTTCCAGGTCGTCGTGCTCGTCCTTGGCTTCCCAATAGCCGCGGGCCAGCCGGAAGGGGTTGAGCAGCGCTCCGTCGACCCGAATGGCGTGCAGCTTCGGCGGTTGGAATGAGTACTCCGGCACCAGTGTCAGATCGAATTGCCGCCCGCAACCGGCAAGCAGGCCCTGGAAGACGCTGCGGACAGCCATCTCGTGGTCGATGTTGAGCTGCCCGAATTGACCCAGGACCTCGTAGTAGCTCTTCACCAGCTTGTGCGTGGGCTTGAGGTTGAGTTGCTGCATGGGAACGGCCCCAGTGTACAACGGAAGCGCCAATGCGATCAGGAAAGAAAACTTTGTGCCGTCCCGTGGGACTCGCTTTCCTCTTATCATCCGTTACCCAGCGATGAATCGCTGGGCTATTCTCTTTCGTCCCGCAGGGCTTGCGGATTGGCGAGGCGCCAACCGCAGATCCCTCCGGTCGGGATGACAGGGTTAACAGGGTTAGAGGAGGTAATGTTGCGGGTCTAGCCGACGAGAAGGTTCCGAAGCGGGCGGTTTTGACCAACAGCCAAATGCTAACTGCCACGTGCCAAGTGCCAGGTGCTAATCGGCTATCCCCGGATCTGCCGGGCGAAGAAATAGACCGTCAGAGTGAAGCCGATCACGATGACGATCGCGCGCACGTATTCCGGCTTGGTCTTGCGGGCGAAGTAGGCGCCGAAGTAGCCGCCCGCCATCGCGCCAATGATCATGAGGATCGCCTGCGGCCAATAGACAACGTGCGGCGACAAAGCGAACAGGACCATGGCCACTCCGTTGGAGACGGTTGTCAGCCAGGCTTTGAGCGCATTCATGGTGTGGATGTGGTCCATGCCCAGCAACGCCAGCATGGCAAGGACGAGAATGCCGGCGCCGGCGCCGAAGTATCCGAGGTAAAACGCGATGAACGTCTGGAGTAGGATTGCGCGGCCAGTGGCGAACTCGTGATGTCCCTTGTGCTCGGCCCGCTGTTTCACCCAGCGCGTGATGCGTCCGCTCATGGCGAAGATCAGGGTGGCGATCAAGAGCAGCCACGGCACCAGCATCATGAACGTTGCGGGGGGCGTGATCAGCAAAACATACGCGCCGAGAAAGCCTCCGATAATGCCCGTCGCCGTGAGCGGTACGATTACACGTCGTGGCAGGCTGCGAAACTCGTGGCGATAGGCCCAGACGCTGGCCGGTTGTCCCGGCCAAAGCGCGACCGTGTTGGTGGCGTTGGCTTTCACGGATGGAATGCCGACGAACAACAGCGCGGGAAAGGAGACGAAGCTTCCGCCGCCGGCAACCGAATTGATGCCTCCGGCGATGAGAGCAGCGATGAAGAGAATCGGCGCGTGCGCAATGTGCATAAGAGACGAAAACCGATACTAACAGTCACTGGCGCAGAGCGAGAAGCGGAATCGCGCCGCTGACCTCACGGCATAATAATGCGAGCGTGCGAAACTCCTCCAGGAGTTGAAGGACAGTTGGATCGGCAGCCGAGTGTGGTCCAGCTTAGACCGAGATGCAGCCGAAGGCGGAGCGATGGAGGGAGTGGGAAATTGATCCGAGTCCGGGCAGGAAGAACAGGACTCCCAGAGAGCCTCTTCGGGACCTACTTCTTTTCTTCCGGCGGGGTCGTTGGATTATTATCGCCCCCCATCGACGACTTGAAGTTGCGAATGCCCTCACCCAAGCCTTTGCCCAGTTCCCCCAGCTTTTTCGGGCCAAAGATAAGCAGGGCGATGACCATGATGACCGCCAGTTCGGACAAACCAAGTTTTCCACCAAACATAAGGACCTCCGGTAAACGGCCGGTTCGTCTGCGACTTCGCAAAGTGGAGAGCGGGCCTCTGCCGAGATTCTAGGCCTTGGAGGGGAACACGTCAAAAGAGGCGGATTTTAACCTCGGCGATTCAAATTGACTTTCCAGGCGGGGAGCCGTGGGGCGTCACCTTCCTCAGGCTCGAACCGAGACGCCCGGTTACCATCAGTCCCAGCATCCGGAAGTCGCTGATGAGGGACCAGAAGGGATGGCCGAAGGTGGCAGGCGTATTTTTCTCCAGCAGAAAATGGCCAGTCCAAGCGAAACCGTAGCCCAGCGGAATCCACAGCAGCGCATACCACGGATGATGCGTCGCGAACGCCAGGACCGCGACGACTAGACCCAGCGAAGTTCCGATAGCGTGCATCCAGCGATTTCCCGCGTCGCTGTGCTGTTCCAGATAGAAAGCGAAGAATTCGTCATAGGAGCGAAACGTTCGTGGCCCAGTCATAGCAACCTCCGCTTGGCATATCGCCATGCAGTTTGGCTCGATCGCGAAAGTGTACTACTTACAACCTGCATTTCGCGATACGCTAGTATCTTCTTTCTCAGATATGGAGATGGGATGCAACCACGTAAGCTTTTCCTGGCGTTGGTAATCGGCCTTCTTTATTCCGCTTCGCTGAACGCCCAAACTCCCTTTGCGCCCAAAGTGTCTGGCCCTCTGTCAGAACGGGTCGTGGCCTACCAGATCGACGCGAAATACAATCCTGCGCAGCACACCGTTGATGCCACCGAGACGCTCACGTATCACAACCTCACCGGCCAGCCTCTCGATCGCTTCCCTTTTCATCTCTACCTGAACGCGTTCCAGCCTAAGGCGACCTGGATGCGTGAGGCACACCGTGATGGCAACTTCCGCTCTAGCGAATTCGAGACGTGGGACCCGAAGGATTTCGGCGCGAACGAAGTCACTTCCTTCGAGGTCATTGGTATGGGCGACCTGACGAAGCAGATGAAGTTCATCTCGCCCGACGACGGCAATCCCGATGACAAGACGGTATTCGAAGTGCGCCTGCCTCATCCGGTAGCGCCTGGCCAGGACGTGCAATTCAGGATCAAGTTTCGCGCCACGTTTCCTGAAGTTGTCGCTCGCACCGGATACAAGCGCACATTCTTGCTTGCCGGACAATGGTTTCCCAAGGTTGGAGTGTGGTGGCATGGCGCATGGAACTGCCACCAATTCCACTCCGCGACCGAATTCTTTGCCGACTTCGGCACCTATGATGTGAATATCACTCTGCCGAAGAGCTACGTAATCGGCGCAACCGGCGTGCCGACCAGCGACACCGACAATGGCAACGGCAGCAAGACCGTCGCCTTTCATGCCGAGGATGTCCACGACTTTGTCTGGACGGCCGATCCAAACTTCAAAGTGATTGAAGGCCAATTTGACGGCAGCCTCGGACCAGTAAAGATTCGACTGCTCAGCTACACCAGCCACCAGAATGCCTGGCAGCGTTACCTGGACGTGATGAAGGGCAGCATGCAGCGTTTCGACCAATGGTACGGGCCGTATCCGTACGCGCAGATTACTGTGGTCGATCCGCCGCACGGGGCCGAAGAAGCTGGTGGAATGGAATATCCCACGTTCATTACAGCGGGTACGGGTTGGTTTGCCTTCAAAGGCGACCACGAAACCGAGTTGGTCGCCGTGCACGAGTTTGGCCACCAATACTGGTACGGCATGGTGGCCACCAACGAGTTCGAAAATGGCTGGCTCGACGAAGGTATTAACAGTTACAGCGAAATAAAGGTGCTTGACAACATGTACGGTCGTAATGCGAGCAACTTCAACCTCCTTGGTGCGCAGATGGGGGATGCCGCGTGGCTCAGGGGCTACTACTTGCCCGTCGCCGAGACCGACTCGATGGCACGCCCCAGCTACACCGACATGAGCTTTGAGTCTTACGGCGGCGTCACCTACGGCAAGGCCGCGTCAATGCTGATATCGCTGGAGACGATCGTAGGTGAGGAAACCCTGAAGAATGCGCTGCACACTTATTTCATGAAGTACCGCTTCACGCATCCCACACAGGAAGACTTCCTGCGAACGGTGAACGAAGTTGCCGGTCGGGACTTGAAATGGTATTGGGACCAGGCGGTCTATGGCACCCAAGTCTTCGATTACTCCGTACTGAGCGCCGACTCGAACCCGACGAACTGGTACGAGAAGGATGCGGAGGAGAAGCCGGGAGAAACCACGTACGAGACGCAGATCATCCTGCAACGTAAGGGGGATTTCATCTTTCCCGTCGAAGCCGAAATCAAGTTCGACAACGGCGAGAGCACGCGCGTGCGCTGGGACGGCAAAGACCGTTGGGTCCGTTATGTGTACCGCAAGAAGACCCAGGTCAGGTCGGTGGAACTCGATCCCGACCACAAGATCACGCTGGACCGCAACTATCTTAACAACAGCTACACCACCGGAGAGCAGCGCGGAGCAATTCATAAGATCGCAGCTTACTGGATGCTTCTGACGCAGTTCCTGGCCCATGCGCTGAGTTGGCTGGTATGACCGAAGAAACCATTACGGACGATTGCAAGGGATTAGTAGCCGCCGGCGCCAGCCTGGTGTGGCACCGGCGCGGCATTCTGTGGTGGGTGTTCGGGGTGAACATCGCTCTGGGCGCACTGGGCACTCTGCCTGCTGCCCGCCAGCTCAAATATTCCCTGGGTCACAGGCTTGCCGGAGAGCAGCTCTTCAAGGGCTTCGATCTTGGCATGTTCTACGAATTGATGCGAGTGCCCGACGTAAGTCTCTCGCGATTCGCCACCGCCTCTTATCTGTTCGCCGCTCTGTTCGCGCTGTTCATGTTGTTCGTCAGCGGCGGAATCCTGCAAGAATACCGCCAGGATCGCAAGCTCAGCACTGGCGACTTCTTCGGGGCCTCGGGTTCGTTCTTCTGGCGCTTCGTCCGGCTGACGCTGTTTTCGCTCGTGCCATTCGCCCTCCTGGGAAACACATACCTCGGTATCGAAAAGGCATCGGATTACTTGGGCGACAAAGCGGTCGCCGATCAGGTCGGCTTTGTCGTCTGGTTATTGGGCATCATCGTTCTGGTCCTGATCACGCTATTTGTGAGGTTGTGGTTCGATATCGCTAAGGTGGACGCCGTCGCTCGCGACGAACGCCGCATGTTGCGCAGCGCGTGGAAAGGCATCGATATCACGCGGCAGCAGGTAAGAAGTCTGCTGTGGATTTACCTCCGCATCAGTCTCGTCGCTTGGATCACGCTGCTCGCCGCATTCCTGATTTGGACGAAGCTGCCGCCGACTGCGGTCCCGGTCACATTTGTTCTGCTCGAGCTGGTGATGCTGGTGCAGTTGGCGGCGCGGTTGTGGCAGATGGCCAGCGTGACTGTCTGGTACAAGCGGTATGCAGAAGCGGCCACGGCCGGTTCTGCGGATTTCCCAACGCCGCTGCCAGAGGTGATCGAGCCAGAGCCGCAATTGCCGCTCTACCCAGATATAGGGTTGCCGGCAGCCGACGCTTAAAGGCAAACGGGGCGCATTGCGCGCCCCGTCGGATGAAACTACACCAAGTTTCCCCTGAAGTCGGCTTCTATTCCGATGAACCAAATGCCTTCAGGTCTTCCGGTCCATCCACCAGTGCCACTTTCTCTTGGCCCTGGACCATGACCCGGACCGATTCCACCACGTCAGGATTGGCCAAGGTCGTGATATCTCCGGTGTTCATGTTGTTGGAGAGGGCCGCGAGAACACGCCGCATGAGCTTGCCGGATCGTGTTTTAGGCATATCCGGAACAACGAGGATCCGTCGCGGGCGGGCAATCTTGCCAATCATGGTTTCAATGACCTGCCCGACCTTGTCCACAACCGCCTGCTGCGACTTCGTATCCGTCGGCACATCCGGCTGCAGAACGATATAAACCTCGGGCACGCGGCCCTTGATTTCGTCCACCACCGGCACGACTGCCGCTTCTGCAACTTCCGGAACCGTCAGGCACGCAGACTCGATTTCCTTTGTGCCCAGTCGGTGGCCGGCCACGTTGATAACGTCATCTACGCGTCCCAAAATCCGGAAATAACCGTCCACGGCCAGCACCGCTCCGTCGGCTGCAAAATAGGGCCAGTCTTGCCACTTCTTACTGTTGGTATCCTTGCAGTACTTACTGTAATACTGGGCGACAAAGCGCTCGCGGTCGCCCCAAATGGTTTGCATGATCCCTGGCCAGGGATTGCGGATGCAGATGTTCCCCGCCTTCCCCGAACCGGCGTGCACTTCCTCACCCATTTCATCGAGGATCATGGGGTAGATGCCCGGCATACCTGGGCCAGCGCTTCCTGGCTTCATCGGATCCAGTGCCGGCTTGGTGGTGCACAGGAATCCTCCGTTTTCGGTTTGCCACCAAGTATCCACAATGACCGCTTCGCCTTTGCCCACCGTCTCGTAATACCAGCGCCAAACCTCCGGCTCGATGGGTTCTCCTACCGTTGTCATATGCTTGAAATGGTAGTTGTACTTGGTGGGTTCGTCGTGACCCGACTTACGCAACATGCGGATGGCCGTGGGCGAGGTGTGGAAGATGTTGACATCCAGGCGCTCGGCAATTCTCCATACTCTGCCGGCGTCGGGGTAGGTCGGGACGCCCTCGTAGATGACGCTGGTGGCGGCCAATGCCAAAGGTCCATAAACAATAAATGAGTGTCCGGTGATCCAGCCGATGTCGGCCATGCACCAGTACACATCTTCGGGGTGGATGTCCTGGATGTACTTGGAGCAGCCGGTCACATAGGCGAGGTAGCCGCCAGTGCGGTGTTGACAGCCTTTGGGCTTTCCGGTACTGCCGCTGGTGTACATAAGAAACAGCGGCGCCTCTGCATCCATGGGAACGGGATCCACGAGTTGACCCGAGTAGTTCGGGAGGACCTCGTCAACCCAAAAATCGCGTCCTTCCACAAACGGTGAGGCGGACGCATTCTTGCCAGGGTGACGCCTCCAGACCAGGACCTTTTCCACGTCCTGATTTTCTTCCTTGGCTATTGCCAGCGATGTCTCGGAGGCCACTTTGTGGTCGAGCAGCCTGCCATTGCGATAGTAACCATCCATCGTGATCAGGATGTGGCTACCCGAATCGGCGACGCGCCGGCCGCAAGCCTCGCCGCTGAAGCCTCCGAACACCACGGAGTGAATCACTCCCAGGCGGGCACAGGCCAGCATGGTAATCGGCAATTCGGGGACCATCGGCATATGAATGGTGACGCGATCTCCAGCCTTCAGCCCACAGAAATCACGCAGCAGCGCCGCAAATTCGTTCACTCTCACATAGAGTTCGCGGTAAGTAACGGACACGGTCGCTTCCGATTCCGGTTCCGGAACAAAGATGAGCGCCGCTTTGTTCTTGTACTTGTCGAGGTGTCGGTCCACGCAGTTGTACGAGGCGTTGATCTTGCCGCCCGCAAACCACTTCCAGAACGGCGGATCGCTGGTGTCGAGCGTGGTGTGCCAGTACTGGTCCCAATCCAAAAGATCGGCGTACTCCCGGAAGCATTCCGGGAAATTTTTCTCGCTGAAGCGTTCGTTGATGTCGGGATCGGTCAGATTTGCCTGGCCGACAAATTTCGCGGAAGGATAATAGTATTCTTCCTCCCGCCAATGCACTGCGATCTGAGCCTCACTCGTCTCGATCACCGCATTCTGTTTCGGAAGAGGTCGAGCCATACCAGTCGCTCCTTAGATTTCTGAATTTGTGATGCCTTGTTGCCAATATTTGCGCTAATACTTTACTGCATTGCCTGGCCGATGTAATCCATTCAGACACCTCCCCGAAGCATTACAGGGCGAAGCCCCTCATGGTTCGGCCCGTCTGTTTGACGGGCCGTAAATTCCAACACTGTCCAGTTCACTTCCCCTTGGAAGACGCCGCGGGTAAGGGCTGGTTGTCCAGGGCTGCCCTCATCTGATGCCAGGCGTGCCTGGCTTCCTCTACCGAGCCCTCGTCTTCGATGGTAGTTATGTCACCGGGATTCTTCTCCTGGGTGACTGCCTTAAGCACACGCCGCATGATCTTACCACTGCGCGTCTTGGGCAACATGTCCACGAAGTTCAGCTCGCCGATGACCGCTACCGGTCCAAGCTCGTGGCGAACTTGATCGAGCAACTTCTGCCTCAGCTCTTCCGACGGAATGAATCCCTGCTTGAGCACTACAAATGCCGAGATCACTTCGCCGCGCAGTTCGTCGGGCCGTCCGATGACGCCTGATTCCGCCACCGCGGGATGGCCCAGCAGAGCGGTCTCGACTTCGATGGTGCCGATACGATGCCCGGCAATCTTGATGATTTCATCGGCGCGACCGGCAAACCAGACATAACCGTCCTGGTCGATTTGCGCTGAATCGCCGGTGTAATAAACCCCAGGAATAATCTGCCAGTAATCACGACCGTAGCGTTCCTTTTCCCCCCACAACTCCGGCGTCAATCCCGGGAAAGGCCGCTTAATCACCATGATGCCTTTTTCGTTGACCCCGCACGGCGTGCCGTCGAGCGCCACCACTTCGGCGTCAATGCCAGGCATGGGCACCGTCGAGGAACCCGGCTTGATGGGTAACATTCCCAATCCGTAGGGATTGCCAAACACCGGGCCGCTGGTTTCCGTCTGCCACATGTGGTCGATGACTGGAATCTGGTTCTTGAAAATTTTCTTCTGCAACCATTCCCATGCCGGCGCATTCAGCACTTCGCCCGCGCAAAACACGCGTTCCAGGTACTTGTAGTCAATGCTCCCGAATGGCCCATCGCCGTAGCGCATCAGCAATCGAACCGCTGTAGGAGAAGTGAAAATTCCTGTGACTCGATACTCCTCCATCAAAGTCTTCCATGTGCCCTCGGGTGTGGGGTAATCGAGTGCGCCTTCGAAGACGACCGTGGTCGCACCGGCAATCAACGGCGCGTACACAATGTAGCTGTGACCCACGATCCAGCCAATGTCAGAGGTGGACCACCACACATCGGTCGGCTTCAAACCGAACAGCCATTGTCCCATGCTGTGAATGTGGACTTGATAACCCCCGTGGGTGTGGACGGCCAGCTTTGGTGTCGCGGTCGTGCCGGACGTGGCGAGGATGAACGCCGGCTCGTTGGCTTCCATCTCGACGTAGTCGCCTGTTTCGCCGGCGCCGTGCTCCAGGAACTGCTGCCAAAGAATGTCGCGTCCTGTGCGCATGGGAGTTTCAGCCGCCGTCCGCTTCAGAACGATAACGTGCTCAACCTTGTCTCCGGCCTGGTCCAACGCCTCGTCGACAATTTCCTTGAGCCGCGTGTCCTTGCCCTTGCGGTATGTGACATCGGCGGTGAAAACCAAGCGTGAGCCGCTGGCTTGAATCCGGTCACCAAGCGCCTTCGCGCCGAAACCTGCAAAGACCACGGAGTGGATAGCGCCGATTCGGACCGTCGCCAGCATTAGAATGATGGCCTCTGGAGAAGTCGGCATATAGACGGTGAGACGATCACCCTTCTTGATGCCCATACCGCGCAACGCCTTCGCCACCTTCTCGACTTCGTGAAGCAAGTGAGCATAGGTATAGACGCGGCGCTCGCCACGCTCGTTG
>Ga0209656_10002883_pt1 | contig 11162 bp, 6 predicted proteins | sample BogFormECP12_OM2_FD_188239 | JGI IMG/M metagenome (GOLD analysis project Ga0209656, IMG submission 188239) | Bog forest soil microbial communities from Calvert Island, British Columbia, Canada - ECP12_OM2 (SPAdes) (version 2) | ecosystem: Environmental > Aquatic > Freshwater > Wetlands > Bog ... | reverse complement strand
TTTCAGGACAGTGAAAGACTGATCTCCGTCCTTCTTGGTCTGCACGACTTCGGCGCGCAGCGGCGCGGCGCCGTAGCGGTTGAGGTCGTGCGATATGCGCGCCACCGCCTCGTCGGTCACTTGCGGGGCGAAGGCGGGCGAATATTGCGAGCGGTCGGCCCGGCCGGCCATCATCTCGGTGAACCAGTGCATCGCCCATGCGGTGAGGGCTTCGCCGGTCGGCGACGCTGCCGGCCGCGACTCGTCAGCGTGAACGGTCGCGACTGGGCCGGCCAAGAGCAAGGCGATCAGGAGCGCGAGCGCGATACGGCTGAACCGCACGACGGCGCGTTGGCTTGGCTTCGCGGTTCGGGTCAGCATGCTTGAGACTTATCAAATCGATGGATGGGAGGGTGGCCGAAGCCGCCCTCTGTTCGCCGGCGATCAGCCGCCGCCGCCCTCGACTGGCCGCAACGTCCCGTCCTCGATCTGTTTCCTCAAGAGCGGGACCGGATCGCTCGGATTCTGGAGGTTCGGGATCAGGTCGGTCGAGGCGCCCCCGACGAAGCGCCGGATGTTCGGGAACTTCATGACCGTCTTGTCGAACTCGATCATGACCGGCGAGATCAGCGCCAAAACCCAGCCGTTGTCCTGTCCGGCATATTTGCCGGGAGACGCCTGCTGCACCGTCGACGGCGCCGCGCCGTTGAAGGTCATGTCGTATTTCTCATACGGGTCCATCGTCAGGTTGTAGGCCGCGCCGATGGCGCCGAGGTTCGATTCCACGCCGAGCCACGAATCCCTGGCGGTGTAGAGATACTTCCAGGCGATGTTCAACCACGGCTCTTCGGGATCGCCGCCGATGTCGGCGCGCGCACCCCAGAAAGTCTCACCGTCGATATAGACCCACGACTTACGCGCCGAATGCTGCGCCTTGCCGAGGATGTAGTCGCTGTTGTCGATCGAGTCGAAATAGATCGGCTGGTTGTCGTTGCCCACCCATTCATGCGGGGGAGGCGTCAGGCCGGCCATGGCGGCAAGCGTCGCCCAGGCGTCGATATGCGACATCATCTCGTCGTATTTGGCGCGCGCGGGGATATGTCCCGGCCACCACATGATGCCGGGGACGCGCCAGCCGCCCTCGAAGGGCGAGCCCTTCTCGCCGCGGAACGGCGTCGTGCCGGCGTCCGGATAGGCGTCGAGCCAGGCGCCGTTGTCGGCGGTGACGATGACGATGGTGTTGGGCGCGTCCTTGCGGATCTCGTCCATGACGGAGCCGATGTCGGCGTCGAGTTCCATCAGCGAGTCCGAATAGTCGCCGAGATGCGACTTGCCGGCGAAACGGGGCGAGGCGTTGGTCGGGTTGTGCATCTTGAGATAGTTCACGTCCATGAAGAACGGCTTGTCGCTGTTCGCATGGTCCTTGATGTATTTGACCGCGTTAGCGGACTGGTCCTCGTCGAAGGTCGCGAACCGCTCGTAGTTGATGACGCCGAGGTTTTTGGCCGGCTGGCCGGTCACGCCTTCCCATTCGGCCAGGTTCACGTTTTCCGTGTAATACTTATTGAATTGTGGATTGTAGGACGGAAACCAGGGATGGAACCACTTGTTTGTGTAGTTGTAGGTGTAGACGCCGGCGTAGTAGGCGGCGAAGTTCTTCATCTCGTCGTAGCCGTGCTCGATCGGATAGGACTCGGGTTTGTCGCCGAGATGCCACTTGCCGGAGAAATAGGTCGTATAGCCGTTCTTCTTGAAGAACTCGGCGATCGTCGGTGTCTCCTTGCGCAGGAAGTTCGGGTCGGCCGGCGCGACGACGATCGACAGCGCTGAGCGGATCGGGATGCGCCCAGTCTGGAACGACGCGCGGCCCGCCGTGCAGCTCGCCTGCCCGTACCAATTGGTGAAGGTCGCGCCTTCCTCGGCGATCTGATCGACATTCGGGGTCGGATGGCCGAGCGCCTTTCCGCCGTTGGAATAGGCGCCGAAATCGTTCCAGCCCGTATCGTCCGTCATCAGCATGACGATGTTCGGCCGTTTTTGGGCTTGCGCCATCGCGCTCGATGCGGTTAGGGCCGTCGTCGACGCCAGTGCGGCGAGCGCCGCACCGGCTGTTAGAGTTGTTCGCCACAAACTCATTGCAATCTCCAGTATGGTTTGCTGCACAGGGCTGAGGATGCCCTCAAACCTTTTCCCGACGCGCCGCCTCTGGCGTCAGCTCGCTCGAGGCGCGCCGCATGCATCCCCACCTACCCGCGCATATGCCCTGACGTAGAGGCGCGCGGCGGGACACTGTCCCCGGATACAGCGGCCGGCTATGCAGAATCTGGCAAAAACGGAAATTTAATTCCGACGGGCCCGACTGTCCGCCCAAGGTCGATTTGACGCGTTCGCCGCAACGTCGCGGAATGATCGATCGCGGCGATGGACGTCGCAGTTAGTGTTGCCCTTCTCACTGGCCGTCTATGTCGGGGACGTCGAGGGCCGCGTTTCCGCCCGCGAGGTGGATTTCAACCTCGTCGATCCTGCCGTTGTATTTGAACGGCATTCGATCCGCGTAGTCTTCGAGGATGGGCGTGCCGCGATCCTCGCCGACATCGAGCGTCTCATCGACCGAGTAGATGAAGGGAACCGTGTGGCTGATGGCAGTCCTGGCGACTTCGGCGCCGTCCACTTTGAGGAGGTAGGCGCCCCCCTTGCCGAATTCGTCCTTCTTGCCGTCGTAGGCGAAGTCGACGCTCACGACATGATCGCCGGGGGCGAGCTTGCTCGGGCCGCTGATCCGGATGCCGTCGTTCGGCTGCTGCGTATTCTTGTAGGCCCAGACGGGCTTGCCATCCAAAACCACCAGACCCCAGCCGGCGAACCGTCCGCCCTGCGTGATGACGACGCCCTCCGCGCCCTCATCGGGCACGTTGAGCTTCGCGGTGATTGTGTAGGACGTGTTCTTGACCGTCGGCGCAGTTCCCTCAGGAATGCGGACGGTGCCCTGGCGATAGGTAAAATGAGTGCGCCCCCGGGTCAGACTCGGCCTCTGGAAGACTGCCTGGACGGTCGCCATGGGACTGAAGTTCAGCGGCAAGGCGTTGTTCCGACCGGCTTCCGCCCACCAAAGCTCCTCCATCTGCTTAAGCTTTTCAGGCATGGCCTTGGCGAGATCATCGCCCTGAGAGAAATCCTTGCGGAGATCATAAAGCTCCCAATTGAAGCTCTCGGGCGTAATCCCTGTCGGTTCCGGCAGCCAGGCGAACACGAGAGGCGTGGTCGAGGCCATCCAGCCCTTGTGATAGATGCCGCGATTGCCGAACATCTCGAACAACTGGGTGGCGCGGCGCGTCGCCGCCTTGGCGTCGTCCCAAGTGTAGGTCATCGAGATTCCGTCGATCGGCAACTGTTTCGCGCCGTTGATCATGTCCGGCGCCTCAACGCCGGCGGCCTCGAAAATGGTCGGCATGATGTCGGTCACGTAATGAAACTGCTCGCGCAAGCCGCCGACATCTTTGATCCGCTTCGGCCAGCTCATGACCATGCCGTTGCGGGTGCCGCCGAAATGGCTCGCGTATCGTTTGGTCCACTGGAACGGTGTATCGAACGCCCACGACCACGGCACCGGCATATGGTTGTAGTGGAGCGGGCCGCCCAACTCGTCCTTGATGGAGTAGAGGTAGTCGAAACTCTCTTTCGCACCATTGCCGATGACGCCAACCTCGTTGGCAGTGCCTTGCAGCGTGCCTTCCGCGCTGCCGCCATTGTCGCCCTCGATGAAGATAATGAGCGTGTTGTCGGAGAGACCTTCCTGTTTGACGGCTTCGATCACGCGACCGATATTGTAGTCGTCATAGGCGAGAAAGGCGGCGTAGATCTCCGCCATACGGGCAAAGAGCTCCTTCTGCCTCGCATCGAGGGAGTCCCAGGCGGGCATGTTGGCCGGCCGCGGCGTCAAGATCGTATCTTGCGGGATCACCCCGAGCTTCTTCTGACGTGTAAATGTTTCCTCGCGCAGCTGGTCCCAGCCCTGGTCGAATTGGCCCTTGAACTTCGCGATCCAATCCTTCGGGACGTGATGCGGGGCGTGCGTTGCACCCGGGGCGTAATAGGCAAAGAACGGTTTGTTTGGCGCCAGCGCGTGCTGCTCTTGAATCCAGTGGATCGCCTGATCCGCGAGATCGGAATCCAGATGGTAGTTCGCTTTGGCCTCTCCGGCGAGTTTCTCCTTGGGTTCGATCGGAGTCGTGTTCTCAAAAAGGGTCGGATCCCACTGGTTCACGTCGCCGCCGAGGAACCCGTAGAAATAATCGAAGCCGAGCCCGGTCGGCCAGAGATCGAACGGTCCGGCGGCGCTGCTTTGCCAGGCCGGCACGTTGTGGTTCTTGCCGAACCATGCGGTGCTGTAGCCGTTGCCTCGCAAGATTTCGGCGACTGTGCCGGCGCTCTTCGGCATCAGCGAATCGTAGCCGGGGTAACCGAGGCTGCGTTCCATGATGATGCCCGTATGCACCGTGTGCTGATCGCGCCCCGTGATGAGGGCCGCGCGCGTCGGCGAGCACAAGGCGGTCGTATTGAACTCGTTGTATCTGAGACCATTCGCGGCAAGCGCTTCAAGGGTCGGCGTTGGAACCGGGCCCCCGAATACGCTGGAAGCGCCAAAGCCGACGTCGTCGGTCAGGATGAGCAGCACATTAGGCGCCCCCGCAGGCGCTGAAACCGGCTGCGGAAAGTCCGGCTTCGAGTCCTCGGTCGTTCGGCCGATGACTCCCTTGAACTCCGGATCCGGGTAGGGGAGCACTGAGACGCGCGGCGGACCGGCCTTGACGTCCGGGGCTCTCGCGACCTGCGCCTGGGCGGAGGCCCGTTTCAACCCCAGCCACGATCCGCCGATGGCGGTCGCGAGCGCGGTTTTAGCGGTCGAAAGAAACATTTGCCGGCGGTTCATCGCATTGCCTTCCCTTGGGATGATTACCTTGAGTCTTCGTGCCCGGAACGACCGCGCGCCCGCGGGGTGCCGGTAGAGCGCGTGGGGCCTATTTGTCCTGCACGACTTCGGGGAGCGCGTACTCGCCTTTCAGCACCTTGGCCTGCGGCTGATAGAGGCGCAGCACGAGATAGAACGGGCCTGCCGGCGTCGGCAGCCAGTTCTTCGCGGCGTCACCATCCGGGGCGGCATGGCGCAAAGGAATCGTGATTGAGCCGTCCGCGGCGGTCACCAGTCCTTGCGTGTCGCTGCCGACCTTGTAGCGGCCGATAGGATTGTCGACGAGCAGCTTGTCGCCGGCGTTGTAGATCGTCAGCGACCAAAAGGCGTCGATCGGCGGCGGCGAGGCGAATTTGATCGTATAGGCGTTTTCGCCGGTCAGGACCTTGCCGGCGGAATCTGTGTAACGCAGCGGGTACATCGCCTCCTTCTCGCCCTGGCCGCCAAGGTAGGGGCCGGAGACGAGCGCGCGCAGCGGATAGTCAAAGCCGAAATCGTCGAGCCCGGTCGCCCAGGACCAACCATTGCGCTGCACTGCCGCGCTGACGAAGGCCGAGGTCGCGACGGATGGCCCGTCCTGAAGCGCGCGCAGAAGGCCCTTGCGCCGCGCTGCGTCGAGTTTCGACGCGTCGAACCCGTCCCTGGTCAGACCGATCCTGGCGAACTGCGCAAACAGCGCTTCGTCCGCCGGCTTGATCGAGTTGGCTTTCACCGCCGCGCCGAGCTGGGTGAAAAAGCCGAGCTCATCGTTGGCGATGTCGGGCAGCCGCGGGAGGGTCGAAGTCTGCGGCTTTGCGTCCGCCTTGCCGAACGCGCTCAAAGGCGTGAGGCGGAATTCCTTTTGCAGCGCGAGAACCGGCGCCTTGTCTTCTCCCTGGGTGAGCCGTAGTCGACCCCAGAGCCAGATCTTTTCGGTGGCGACATCAAGCCGCGTGACGCCCGCCGGGAGGTCGCCCTTCCAGCCCGGAGGCACGAGCGCGAAATTGCCCGCCTTGGTCCCGGTCGTGCGGCGGCCAATATAGTGCTCGAGCTCCTGCCACATGTCGAAGACGTCTACGACGTAGTAGCGGTCGTTGGTGTCAGGAACCGAGAGGATGAACGGCTCGGTGAGGTCGACGATCGCGCTCATATAGAACGTGTCGTTGTTCGACGTCGGCATGTCCTTCGAGGCCGCGGTCGCGAGGTCGCGCGCCCAGCCGATCTGGTTCGGCGGAGCCCGATAGCTGGTCGGCGGATTGTTCGCCGGCACGTCCGTATATTGGCGCGCGACGCGCTCCATTCTGACCAGCGGATAGCCCCACACATAGGCCTGGATGCCCTGAGCATAGGCGTCGGCCTCCGCGCCCTGCGCGAGGATCGCCGGCGTGACTGGAGTTGTCAGCAGCGCGTCCGGGTAGTCCTCGGCGGCAGCGGTGCTTGCACAGAGCGCCGCAGCCATGATCGTCGCCGCCAAGCGGCCCGATCGTTTGTGGACACCGATCATTGTCGGCGACTTTCTATTGCCTAGCGAGAGCGATTTTCGGCGGCTGCCAGGTCTGGTTCACGATGTCGTCCGCCGGCAGGTAGGTCCGCATGATCATGAAAAACTGTCCATCGGGCGCGGGCAGCCAATTGCTTTCCTTATCCTGCCCCCGCGAGTCCTTCTGCACGTAGATTGTGAGGCCGCCGTCCGCATCGTGTTTCATGCCCGAACGATCGCCGAGCGAATAGCGGTCGATCGGATTGGCGACGAGATTGTACTTCAAATTGTACATCGTCACCGACCAGAACGCCTTGACCTTCGGCTCGCCGCCCTTGTCGAAGTGGATGACGTCGGTTCTTGCCGGTCAGAGGCTTGCCGTCGCCGTCGACGGAAACGTTCAGATAGGTTCCTTCGACCGGGTCGTTGGCGATGAAACCCGCGAGCATCTGCACCGCGCGAAAGATCCAGTCGCGGCTCGGGCTCGGCCTTCCCGTCGCGGGCGGCGGATAGTTCCAACCGTTGACGACCTTCTGCAAATATCCGTCGGTGAACGCATCGGCGATGATCTTCTTTCCATCGACGGCGGCGCGGGCGAGGCCCCGTTTGGTGCTCGCGTCCTGCGATTCAACATCGAGGCCGGGCCCGATGCCGATACGGGCGAACTGCTGCAGCATGTCGGCGTCGCGCGCGGGCGGCGGGACTTCGATCATCGCGCGGTTGATGGTCTTCCAATCCGCGAGCGGATCGGTCTTCGGATTGAACCCTTCCCAAATGATTGCGTCTTTCGGCGGGACGACTTCCGACTTGCCCCATTGCGAAAGCGGCGCGAGCTTGTACTGGTCCTGGATCTTGTGCGCGGCGTCCAGATCGGACGCATCCTTCACATAAGTGCGGCCCAGAATTGTCGCCCAGGGCGTCGATGACGGAGGCAGTGGTTGGACGCCCGCAGGCAGCGTTCCCGTCCAGTCGGGGCCGATGATGGCGTAGTTTCCCGCCTTCGTTCCGGTTGCGCGCGTGCCGACATAGGCGAAATTGTCGCCCATGAAGTCGGTGATCTCCATCGTGTAATAGCGATCGGCGATCTCCGGGACGGTGAGGATAACCGGCTCGTCCTTCAGATAAACCCAGGCGCGCGAATAGAGCGTGTCGTTGTTCGGAGCGCCGCCGCTCAGATGGTTCGCGTCCTCCAAATGCCGGATGTGATCAAAACGGTCCGCCTGTCGATCAAGCGCCTCGGTCCGCAACCACCTTGCTTCCGGCATATAGGCCCAGGGAAAGGCATAGAGATAGGCCTGCACGCCGAGTGTGTAGGCATTCTGCTCCCGCCAGTCTGGTTTGCTGTCCTGCGCACTGGCGCGGAGCGCCCCCAGAGCGACAATTCCGGCGACCGTCGCCGCGACGAATGTCAAGGCTCGAACGGCCACCCCAGCCACAAGGACCTCCACTGCCCTCGGGTTGAGGACGCCATCAACCCTTTCCCGACGCGCCGCCATTGGCGTCAGCTCGCTCGAGGCGCCCACCTCCGCGCGCATACGACCTGACGTAGAGGCACGCGGGCGGAGATTGTCGCCGGATAGAGCGGGCGGCTATCCAGAATCTGGCAAAGCAGAAAAATAATTCGAATGGGACTATTGCGGCGACGTCTTGCCTTGCATTTCGAAGATCATCTGCGGCGTGACGTTCGGCGGTGCGCTGTTGCCCCAGCTCGTGCGAACGTAGTTGATGATGTCCGCAAGTTGCGGCGCTGTCACGCCATTCAGTTGCGACGGCATTGCGTCCCGGCCGAAATGCGCGGGAAGGCCGGTCACGGTAGCCCTCACGACGTTGGTCGGATCCGGCGCGATCACCAGCGGGTTGCCGCGCAGCGGCGGTCCGCCGCCGGACGCAGCTGGCATCCCAGCGCCCTGCGCAGAGTGGCACTGCGCGCAGTTATTCACGTATAGAATCGCCGCTGCGGCCCGGTCGAAGGGCGCCCCCGCTGCGACGCTGACGGTTGAGGTCTGCCCCGCCTGCGACTTCAGATAGGTCGCCACAGCTGTAAGATCGGCGTCGGTCAGCCATTTCAGGCTGTTGTGAACGACCATGGCCATCGGTCCCTCGGCCACCATTCGCTTGTTCTGTCCATCTTTCAGAAACGCGACCGTCTCGTCGATGCTCCAGGCGCCCAGCCCGGTTCGCGGGTTCGGCGTGATATTCGTTGCGAACCAGTCGCCGATCTTGGCACCGGTCAGCCCGGCGCTTCTCTCGACGGCCCCCATGAAGTTGCGTGGTTCGTGACAAGCGCCGCAATGGCCAAGCCCCTCGACAATGTAAGCGCCGCGGTTCCAAGCCTCGCTTTGCCACGGATCGGAAACATAGCTGCCGGGTGTGAAATATAACTCGTTCCAGGCCAGCATTGTCCAGCGGATGCTGAACGGGAACGACAAGTGGTTCACGTCAACCGGATAAATCTGCTGCGGGACCCTCGATAGGTAGCCGTAGATGGCATCGATGTCTTCGCGGCTGACCTTGGTGAGGAACACGTATGGCATCACCGGATACAGGTAGTAGCCGCGCTTGCTCAGGCCGTTATGCAGCGCGTTCCAGAAATCCTCGCGGGTCCAATTGCCGATGCCGGTGGTCGGGTCGAACGTGATGTTCGGCGTGACCAAGTAGCCGAACGGCGTACTGATGCGCAAGCCGCCGCCAAACTTCCCGCCCTCCGGAGAGGTGTGGCAACTCACACAATCGCCTACGCGCGCGAGGTATTCGCCGCGCTTCACCTGTTCCGGCGAAGGGGGGGACGCGCTCTGTGCGTGGGCGCCAGCCGTGATGCTGACGCCGATGATGAGCATGATGAGAAAGCGCGCCAAGGCTGTGTGCATGGGGTCCATCGTCGAGGTCGATTAGAAGTTGAACGTGGTGCGGACCGAGAACACAGCGGCGATGCTGGTATTCGGCGCCAGCGCAGGGTGGAGATAAACCTGCACGTCTGGAGTGATCTGCATACCCTTAAACACAGTGAAGGTGTAATAAAGTTCCCCGACCCACTCCGAACTCAGCGCCGGGCCACCCACCGCGGCCTGGTTGGTCTTGTTCCAAGCCACCCCGAGCCCCGCCTGATCGAGCCGGTTGCGGCCGAACGGATTGTTCATGATCCCACCGAACGCCACCGACGTCTCGATATTGGTCGCGGCGCCTGAAGCGTTGTTGGCGCGCAGGAACAGCCCGTAGGTCGCGTTCAGATTCTGCACGGCGCTGAAAGAGACCCCCTGCGATGCGCTCGTCTGCTCTGGCACTGATGGCTGGTTGTAATAAAGGATACTATACGTGCCGCCGGCCAGAAAGGTCGGCGACCACTGGGCCGACAAGAAGTAAGCGATCTCGCCGTTGCGGAAACCCGCTGCGGTCACCGTTTCTCCGGTGACGTCGGTTGCGCCCTGCAGGCCGCCGGCAAACTGTAGCACTTTGTTTGGCGTGATCTGCACATAGGCGCCGACGCCGGCGTTGACGTAGGTCTGCGTGGCGTTCTGCGCGAGCGCGTAGTTGAGGAAATTGGTCTGTGCGTTGCCGGCGTATTGGTTGCTGTCGTACTGGCCGAATGAATACTGGCCGATGGAGACAGCGAGCCAATTGCCAGGGAACGTCTGGGTGTAGGTTATCTGCGCGATTTGATAGCCGTTCGATCCCCAGTCGTTCGGCGCCGCGAGCAGGCCCATGCTGCCCTGCTGCGAGTTGGTGTTCGCGGGGGTCCAGAACTGGTTCTGTTGGAAGCTGAAAGTGAAGGCGCCCGAACCGATCGCCGTGTTGGTGAACGGCGTCCAGGTCAGCGTCGGGGAATAGACCATCTCCGCGACGCCGGAACCGCCATTTGGGCTTCCCCACTGCCCGATAACCGAAACCGGCATCGAGAACTGGATGTTGAGATCGTTCTGGATCGTGTTCTTGAATGCGTTGTACTGATCGTAGTATGCATTCAGATCCGCGCTGACATCTTGCGTGAAGTCGGTCGAATCCGCCGGGGATGTTAGGTCGACCTGCGGCTTCGGGGCGACTGCGTGCCTGCCCCCTTCTCTCCCGGTCCCCGCGGATTGTGCACGCGCTGCGCCGCTGAGCGTCAGCGCCGCGAAGGCCGACACCACGAACAAACCCGAGCGAAAGGCACGCGGTCTTGTCTTCGCAGGCATGGTTGACCCCTCTAGTCTGTCGAGCCAACATACGCCCTGACGTAGAGGCGCGCGGACGGAGATTGTCCCCGGATCAAGGGGCCGGCTATGCAGAATCTGGCAAATACGGAGATTAATTCGGATCGACTTTGTGAGGCCGGCGCGGCGGCGGCGATAGGGCCGCTCCAAGGCGAGCCTTTCGCTCAGAAGCCGATGGTGGTTCATTCTTAGGCGGTATCGTTCATTTCACCTTGACCACGTCATCCGGCTTCCAGGTCTGATCGAAAAACGCCGTCTCGGAGCCGTACAGCCGCAGGGCGACCATGAAGGCTTTTCCGCGCAGGGTCTGGATCCAGTTTTTCTCGTTGACGTCCTGCGGTTTTGTGGGGCCGAAAAAGAGGTCGATCGAGCCGTCTGCGTTGTACTGGGGCTTGTCGAGACCGTTCGTCCCCGGAAACGGTTGGTCCGTCTGGGGCATGGTGCCGTCGGCCGGGTTGTAGATCGTCACCGCCCAAAAGGCCGCGGCCGGAATCCGCGCAGGCAAATGCAGTTTGTAGTTGTTGCTGCCAGCGAGCAAGTCTCCGTCGCCGTCGCGGTACGTGCCAGG
>Ga0209656_10002882_pt1 | contig 11163 bp, 10 predicted proteins | sample BogFormECP12_OM2_FD_188239 | JGI IMG/M metagenome (GOLD analysis project Ga0209656, IMG submission 188239) | Bog forest soil microbial communities from Calvert Island, British Columbia, Canada - ECP12_OM2 (SPAdes) (version 2) | ecosystem: Environmental > Aquatic > Freshwater > Wetlands > Bog ... | reverse complement strand
CCGGTTGGAAACAGCCGAGCACCTCTCAAAGCTCACCGGAACAACGACGATTATCAAAGAACAGGTGACGCGATCGGGCCGCGGGTTCTTAGGAACTCAAGTCTCTACGACGATGCAGGAAGTGCAAAGGCCTCTTCTGACGCCAGATGAATGCCAACGGATGCCAGGCCCACAGAAGGACGAGCACGATCGCATTACTGCGGCCGGGGACATGGTGATTTATTGCGCCGGCCACCCGGCGATCTATGGACGACAGCCTCTTTATTTCGAGGATAAAACCTTCGCGGCCCGCGCGGCGATCCCGCCGCCAAAGCACGGCGATTCACTTTCTAGTCTGTCCGTGCCGGAAGTGAAAATTCTGTGAAAGAAAGCCAGTGGTGACCACTGCGTTAGAAGACTACTCGCTACAGCTAACGTTACCCTCTTTCCGCAGCCTTTGAATCAACCACGAAGGCGTAATGACCCGCCTCAATCTTTTTCCGCGCCTTCTTGAAGAAACGCTCGGGAGGGGTGAGGCTCTCAGAACGCGCAGCATCCATCCTCGCCATCAGATCGTCGAACTCCTTTTTGAATTCGTCGAATGGCCCAAATGCCGTCACCCGCGACGCCTGCCGGAAGCGATCCTGGAGAATCTTGAATTGGTGGGCGTGTTGCGCGATTAGCTTAAGACTGACGTCGAAATCGAGAGCCTTGTAGACGGCCGGTGCGAATCCGGCCAGCAATGCGCATGCACCGGTGACCCATTTATAACTGTCCCGGTGGGCCAGCAGTGGCCATGTTGCCACACCCCCGAGAATGATCGGGATTACAACAAAGAAAGCCCTCCAGAAACGAACGCACTTCAGCCACTCAAAAAGTGTCGTCGATGTGTAGAGGCAGGATTCTTCCTCCCGCCGACACTCATCGATCAGATTTTGAGTGCGCTCGTCCATCAGACGATCCGGGGAATTTGAAGGCCAAAGATTTTTTGCCACTCCTCGCCAGCGGTGGCGACCATGTTGATCTTTTCGTCCTCGCAGGCCTTTCTAGCGCGGTAGTAGGCCGTCTCGGCGCGACTCTGCCACTCGTTGCCCAGGTCGATCGTCTCAGAGGTGCCGGGCACCATGACGAACGAGTTGGCTCGATGATAGAGGTACGCGAAGAAGTCGCGCGTGATCCAGTCGAACCAGAAGTAGTCATATAGCCGCCACGGCGATTGACCAAGGAAATCCGCCGCCAGCAGCTCAAGCTGAAACGATTTGATCGGCACTGAACAATAGCCCTGCCATGCCTTGAGCATGCGGATCAAGGGCCGCAAATTCCGATTGTTGGCCTGATCGACCGCGTCGATATAGCTAACCTCGGCCCAGGGATTCGTCTCTTTGTAAGAGCCGCCGTTACGGGTGTTGCATATCCAGTAACGACCGTTGGTGAGCTCAAAAGCGGGGACCACTTCCACGTTGTACGTTTCGAACCGGACGAGCACCACCTGTCCATCTCCGCTCATGTCGGTGTTCGGATACGTGTCGCTGAGAACGTTTTTCACCTCTTGCAGGAGTGCAGATTGGCGATTCCACAGATGACCCTGAAAGCGGCCGTAAACATGAGGAGGGAGAAGGAAGTACAAATCCACGTCGCGGGGCGGCCGGATCGCCGTATCCTTCCCCCATGACCCGATCAGGAAGCTGTGCTCTGTGTCGGACGTCAAACCGTAATAATGCCGGTTCAGGCAGCCCACGACCCCGCTGCGCTTGGTCATGCCGTTATGGCGCTGAAGCGGCGTTAGTGCGAGCTGGCCGTGAAATTGCTCGAATCGCTGGCGGACTGCGATCCACATTGGAGACGCCGCATAGGACAGAACATTCAAACCGCCCCCGAGCAGGGTTTGCTGGGTCAATCCTGCGTCCAAGCTAAGTAGAGAAGATGAAAGGGTAGCCAACGAAACCTCCTAAAAACAGATTGCTAGATTTTCATCCACAGTTTACAATACATACGATAATCTACAAATTGTAAACTGACAAAAAGAGGAAAATTTCATGATTGCGGATCGGCTGAAACTCGCTCGGCGGAAAGCCGGCTTTTCCCTGCGTGACCTGTCCGCCGCGATGGATGGCAAGGTCACTGCACAAGCTATCGGGAAATACGAACGCGGCGAGAGCACGCCCAGCTCAGGAGTGCTACTCGCCCTATCCAAGGCACTTGGGGTCTCTCTCAGCTATCTCCTGGACACCCAGGGCATCGAACTATCAGGGGTTGAATTTCGCACCAGGGCGAATACGACCGCCCGTGACCGTGCCAAAGTCGAGACTGAAGTACTCGAATGGATCGAGCGTTATTTGCAGATCGAGCTGGTGCTCGAACTCGACAGCGCGGAGTGGCAGTGCCCTATCCCAAAGCCCCGGAAGCTCTCTCAAATTTCCGACGCCGAGAAACTCGCCGATGACGTGCGCGAAAAATGGAATCTCGGCCTCGATCCCATTTTGAACATGACCGAGCTTCTTGAGGAAAAGGGTCTCAAGGTGCTCACCGTCCGGCTGCCGGGATTTGTTTCGGGCTTCACTTGCCTCGTCAAGCGTCTAGGCGACCAGGCAGAGTTGCCGGTCATTGTCGCGAATAACCAATTCTCGCTTGAGCGCCGCCGTCTGACTCTTGCGCATGAGCTAGCGCACCGTCTGATCGACCCCGACAGCCTTTCCGACAAGGATGAAGAGAGGGCGGCAACTGTGTTTGCTGGCGCGTTTCTGATGCCCCGCGAGCACCTTCTTCGGGAAGCCGGAAGGTGCCGCAACGCCCTCGGGTACAGGGAGTTGATCAGCCTCAAGCGCCTCTATCGCGTAAGCGGCGCTGCACTGCTCATGAGGCTCCGGCAGCTCGATGTTATCAACGACTCGACGCTGATTTATGCCTTCCAGTCGATTGCTCGTGGCTGGCGCACGCAGGAGCCCGAGGAGCTCGAGCTACCAAAAAACCGGGGAGAGGGGGAACGCGCCCGCCGGTTTGAGCGGCTGTGTTACCGCGCCCTTGCGGAGGGAATGATTTCTCTAAGTAAGGCTGCGGAGCTTCTGCGGCTACCTGTTCCGGAAGTTGAGGCAGGTTTGAAAGGGCCGCAGACGGTTCATGCGCATCATTGTGAGTGACAGCAGTTGCCTTATTGATTTGAGGAAGACGTCGCTGCTCGATGTTTTCCTGAGACTGCCTTACGAGATTCTCATCCCGAACACTTTGTTCGAGGATGAGCTTCTCAAGTTCACAGCCGAACAAAAGAAAGCGCTCCTTCGCGCGGGATTGCAGGTCATGGACTTACCTGGCGACAGGGTCCTTCGCGCGCAGGAGGTGATGCATACTCTACCGCGGCTCTCGATTCATGACGGTTTCGCTTTCGCGCTCGCCGAAGGTCATCCCGGCTGCATTCTTTTGACCGGCGACGACTGGCTACGGCAATTTGCGGTCCAGCACCACATCGAAGTTCACGGCGTTCTGTGGGTGATCGACGAAATCTACCGCAACGCGCTAAACACTCCAGCACAGCTTGTGCTCGCGCTGCGCTTCCTTGCCGCTGACTCTACGGTGCGGTTGCCGCGCCGCTTGCTCTCTACGTATATCAGGCAGTACGAAAACCTGGACTGAGGACCCCCGCGAAAACATAGACGGACGCCGGCCGTCTGTTGGGAGAGCAGCGGACGCGGTTACTGTATTACAAAAGTTCTGCTTCCTGGAAACTGAAGTAACCCTGGCCGACGATGACGTGATCCAGGAAATTGATTTGAAGAATCTGCGCAGCCGCCGCCACGCACTTGGTGATTTGTAGATCCGCTTCAGAAGGTTTTGCGGCGCCTGATGGGTGGTTATGTACCAGCACGAATGCGAAAGCTGAGTGAATAATTGCCTGGCGAAAAATCTCGCGGGGCCGCACAAGAGATTCATTCACGGTTCCTATCGCAATATCTACCCTAGTGATGCAACGGTGCTGGGCATCTAACAATACGACACGTACGACCTCTTGGTGAAACCCTTTCATATCAAGATTTGCGCGGTAGATCGCCTCAGCATTAGTCAGGGGAGCTGATAGAGCATGCTCGGCGTCGGCAACATTGGACATCGAGAGAGCTGCCATGACGGCCTCTGCTTTGCCTTTAGGAAGGAATTGCCGCAGTTCTTTAAACGAGGCGCGAGATAGCGCCTTAAGAGAACCAAAATGCCGCAGCAAGGCGTCGGCAAGCGAATCTTTGCCAACCACCAGCCGCAGATGTTCCACGCCGGATAACGCAGATGAACCGTAACGCGCTAGCTTTTCGGAGACTGAGAAGCTCCGCGACGAAGGAGCAGCTTCTTCCGGAATATTTTGAAGTTCGGTTTCGAGCTGAAAAATATGGTGTGCCATATTTTTTGGCCGAAAGCGAAGCGAAGCAAAGCGGCCCACGGAAAGAGGCCGCAGGAGCAAGAGCGCGCAGCGGTCGAGGATTTAAATGGAAGGTGCCTCGCGAGCGTGCGAGACGAGGAAGGAATCCGTTTAAGCCGCAGACGGCACTCTTGCACCGTAGGCCGTCCGTGGGTTCGGAATGGATCTGGCGCAAGCCAGACAAGATGGATAAAGGAGTGGTCTTAGGCGAACCTGGGTTCGCTTAGGAGAAAGAGGAAGGAGAGACCGCTTTGGGGCTCGACGGGGAGAAAGTCTTTTCTCCCTGATCTGGATTGAAATCTCACACAAGAGATTCTGGGAGCTTTCTGTCGTGAGCTTCAGAGCGGACTTTCAGATTGAAGCGAAAAAAACCGTCAGGGCACGCCGCGTTTAAATGGAGCGATCAGCTACGAATGTGTACCAACTACGGCCGAAAGAATCCGGCCAGATGTTGCCCCTAATCGAGATGTTTGCTCATATCGCGGTGGACAAGAGTAAAAAAAGCAAGGTTGAAGGCGGTGATGAATGGCCATTCCAGATTACGAGACGCTAATGCTGCCAGTTTTGAGGCTCGCTGGCGACGGGCAAGAGCACCGGATCAGTGAGGTTGTAGATCAGCTGGCACGCGACTTTCAGTTGACGGAAGAAGAGAGACAACAGCTTCTACCGAGCGGGAAGCAGACGACGTTTGCCAACCGCGTGCACTGGGCGAAAAGCTACCTTGGCCAAGCAGGCCTACTGGAGGCGACCAAAAGGGCTCATTTCAGGATCACTGACCGGGGACGGAAGGTGCTTGCCGAAGGCCCGTCACGCATCGACAACAAGTACCTCTCTCAATTCGCCGAGTTTATTAAGTTTCGCGAACGCCATCGGATACAGGAGACTTCAGTTTCATCAAATGCGGCCGAAATGCCCGTAGTGCCAGTGCAGACAAACTCCGGATGAGCTTCTTCGTAGCACTGTAATGCAGATCGAAACGGCGCTTAGGTGTAGCGAACGTCCTGCTCTCTGGTCGATCGCTGGCGGCTGTGTCGTGCTCGGGACCTCGCTCACTCGAAGTTTGTTTGCCTCCAGGCGACCTAGCGAAACCGAAATTTTGCCTGCACCGGAAGCCGTGCACGGAGAAGAGTGAAATGAATCGTGAGAGGTGAGAGCTTATATTTGGGGCGTGTTGCGCGCCCGTGAAGTCGCTAGCCGGTGCCCCAACGGTGGTCCTGCTGCACGGTTGGTGGCTGAGCTGGGAGACGCCGGCACAGCTTCTCAAATCGTGTCGGACAATTTCGCTGGTGCAACCAAGGCAACGGCGCGAGATTGCCGCAATTGATGGGTTTCCACCCATTGCCAGGACAGCAGGGCCGGTACGCCAAACAATATTTCCCGCATCCGTTTGATCAGCGCCAGCGACAGCGCGACGTCGCCGCTGACGCCGGCCAGACCGGCCAACAACATCACGCCGGCTTCCTGTACACCCAGCCCTCCGGGGACAATAAATGTCGCGTGGCGCACGGCTTGCGTCAATGCTTCTATCGCAATGGCGGCGCCGATATCGACCGGATGCCCGAGTAATTTCAGCGCAAACCAAGTTTCTGCCGAGCCAATCACGTAGCCGGCCAACTGCCAGGCCAGGGTCCGCGCCAGCCGGCTTGGCTGGCTGAACAGCCGATGCACTTCGCCGTCCAGTCGCGCGCCATCCAGACGCATCGCGAAACGATTTTTCACGCCCAATAACTGTTTCGCAAACGTTTCGATACGCTCGAACACCGCGCCGTGCCGTAGCAGGAAAAATACCACGACCGGGATGGGCAGAGACAGCAACAACCCGGCCGAGATGGTCCAGAGCTGACCGATGCCGGGCGCGGTGTGGATAATCAGTACGAGGCCCAGCCCGCAGAATAGATATTGCACGACAAGGGTGATTAGAACCTCGACGATGACGGTTGCAGCGACCGCTGTCGTATCGTCCAACCGCAAGCGACTCAGGCGTATCCCGACCATCTCACCACCGATACCGGCGACTGGCAGCAAGCGTCCAATGGCTTCGCGCACGGCTGCGACCCAGAGCAGGAACGGCAGGGTGGCGCGCCGATGACGGTCGATCGGCTTGAGCAGGATGCGCCAGCCCTGCGCGTCGAATGCCAACGGCACCAGGCGCGCCGGCACCAACAGAAGCAGGAGCCAGCCTGCGCGCGCGAAGGCCTGCAACACGTCGGGCAGGCCTTCGTGCACCACCAGGCCGATCAAGAGCAGGAAGCCGGCGCAGCCGGTCAGATAGGCGAACCGCTTCAAGTGGGCCTCAACAAATCAGAGAAACCGCCGACGCGCACCCCCAGCCGGTCGAGCGCCGCACGCACGCGTGGCGAAATCAGAGCGGCGAATTCATCGGCATGCCGGTAGGTCGGCATCGATGCGCCAATCTCGGCGCCAGAAATCAATGCCGGGTGCAGATAGATCTCACCGATACCGTGCCGGGGTAGACGGGCCAGCGTATCGAGTAGGGCGGTTTCATCGAATTTCCCCGAGTGCTCGATGCCGACCATATGGTCGTTGTGCTCGATGCCAGCCGTCGACAGTTTGCGCCGCAATAGCGCAAGCCAGGGTTTGAGCAGGAGCGGTGTGCGCGTTTCGTTGGGCCAGCGTATCGCCCGCAAGCCGAACGGTCGACCGATGTCGATAATCAGCCCCAGCAGCGTGGGATGCAGATGAAAATGCTTGTGGGTGTTGACGTGATCCAGCGTCAGCCCGCTTGCCGCAAAGGCTTCGAACTGGGCGCGGATCTCGGCGGCCAGCTGTCGCCTGACCCAGGGCAGAAAGAAAAACCGCACGCCGTCGCGGGCCATGCTGTCGCCAAAACGACCTTTTGCGTCGACCAGATGCGGGATGGAGGCGTGGGGCAGGATAGACTGACCGTCGGCCAGCACCAGATGCAGGCCAACGCGCAAACTCGGAAAAGCGCGAGCTCGCGCAATCGCGTCGGCCGCGGCCGGCGCCGCAACCATCAAGCTGGCGGCACTTAACACGCCTTCGCGATGAGCACGTTCGACCGCCTGATTCACGCTCTCATGCAAACCAAAATCGTCGGCCGTGATGATCAGGCCGGGCCCACGCTTCGTTACGCTATTCACTTATTGCAGGTTGGACTCGATCGTCAACATGGCAACGCAGCCCGCAGGCTGCGTCGACATCGATAAACAACGCGTATCAGGTCTCGTGCCCCCGCAGGAAGCGGAAAAACTCAACGCCTTCACGCAAGCGGCGCTTCAGCATGTCCCAGTTGCCCAGCATTTCGCGGACGATTTCCCAGATCTTGCTGGGACGGAAATAGAAGCTTTTGTAGAACACTTCGACGCCGTGGTAAATCTCTTCCTTCGACAAATGCGGGTAGCTGATGGTTGCCAACTGCTCCCCTTTGTCATTGACAAGGTTGATGGTCTTCTCCGGGGCGATCCAGTTGTTTTCCACCGCCTGCTCGTAGAGCCGAGTGCCGGGATAGGGTGCGGCCAGCGAGACCTGTAGCGTGTGCGGGTTGATTTCCTTCGCGAAAGCAATCGTCTTGGCGATCGTCTCCTGGGTTTCGCCGGGCAAGCCGAGGATGAAGGTGCCGTGCACTACGATGCCGAGCTTGCGGCAGTCTTCGGAGAAGCGTCGTGCGGTAGCGGTGCGCAAGCCTTTCTTGATGTTCAACAGGATCTGGTCGTCGCCGGATTCATAGCCGACCAGCAGCAGGTGCAAGCCGTTCTCTTTCATGATTTTCAGGGTCGAGTACGGCACATTGGCCTTCGCGTTGCACGACCACATAACGCCGAGCTTGCCCAAGCCCCGAGCGATTTCCTCGGCGCGTGGCCTCAAATCGGTAAAGGTATCGTCGTCAAACATGATCTCCTTCACTTCGGGCATGTTTTCCTTGATCCACTTCACCTCCTCGATCACGCTTTCCGCTGAGCGGGTGCGATAATTGTGGCCGCCGACGGTTTGTGGCCACAGGCAGAAGGTGCACCTCGAGCGGCAGCCGCGCCCGGTGTAAAATGATAGGTAGGGGTGGTTGAGGTAGCCGAGGAAGTAATTCTTAATAGTCAGGTCGCGCTTATAGACGGGCGCGACAAACGGCAATTCGTCCATATTCTCGATCATCGGACGCGCCGCGTTGTGCTTGACCGTACCATCCGCCAGTCGGAAGCTGATGCCCAGCACCTGGTCGAACGGCAAGCCTTCGGCGATTTCCTTGCAGGTGTAGTCGAACTCCTCGCGCGCGACAAAATCGATGGCCTGACTTGCCAGCAGCGAGCCTTCGGCATCCACGGCAACTTTCGCCCCCACCATGCCAATCACGATATTCGGCTTGCGCTGCTTAAGCAGTTCGGCGAATCCCGCATCGGTTGGAAACGATGGCGTGCTGGTGTGCATAATCACCAGTTCGAAGTCTTGCGCAATTGCCAGGGTCTGGTCGACACTCAGATCGTCGGCGGGCGCATCGACCAAGCGACTGTCCGGTACCATGGCGGCGGGCTGGGCCAGCCAGGTCGGATACCAGAACGACTTAATTTCGCGTTTCGCCTGGAAGCGGGAACCCGCGCCGCCGTCGAAACCATCAAAAGAGGGTGCTTGCAGGAAAAGAGTTTTCATCGCATTGCACAATAAAAGTTCAACTAATTCGAATTCACGAAACTAACGGGTATCGCGATTCCAGGCTTCGCTCAATGCGATTATTGAGAGATCGGACAGGTCGGGTCATCCTGGACCTGTAATGTTTGCTCGGTAAAAGTTCAACTAATTCGAAACCACGAAGCTAACGGGTATCGCGATTCCGCTTCGCTCAACGCGATTACTGAGAGATTGGACCGGCCGGATCATTCTGGATTTGTACGGTTTGCTCGCGCCATCGCGCCGTCGAGCCGACAAAGGCACTGAGCCAGGTCAACAACAACAAGCTGTCGCGCAATAGGGCGTAGCGCGCATTGCCCGGTGCGGGCAATCCGTCAGCAGGCGCATGCCAGTGCAGAGCGAGACGTGCCGCGCTACCGAGCAGCGCAAACATCACATTCCAGCGGGTCGGCGCGAGTAACAGACCCAAGCCGACGACCGGAAACGTAAAGGTCAGAAACGTAAAGGCGTAACCCAATGGATTGAGTCCGCGTATGGTCTTCATCCAGCGCCGCTCGCGCGACCACATCGAGGCGAAGTTACTCTCGGTCACGTCGGTCGTAACCCACTCCTCGGAAAGTACTGTTGCGAGGCCAAGATCGCGTGACAATTTGCCGAGCCAATAGTCGTCCGCCAGACGATTGCGTACCGCCGCAAAGCCACCGATCGCGGCCAAAGTATCGGTGCGTATTGCAATCGTTGCCCCAAAGCCGAAACAATCGCCGCCAAAGGCGCTGGCAACCCGCACGGACGGAGTGAACCAAGTGTCGATAAACAGCACGCCCATCCGGGTCCAGAACGTGTCGAGCGAGCGTCCGCGGTATAAGCACGTGACGATGCCGACCGCGGGGTCGGCCAACGGTGCACTGACCCGTTCCAGATAGTCCGGCGCTACCGCAATGTCGCTATCGGCGAGCACTAGCCAGGGATGGCGTGCGCTGCTCTGGATATTGATCAGGTTGCTGACCTTGAAATTGCTGCCATGTACCCGCGAGTCGACTACCAGCTGAATATCCCGCTGCGGGTAGCGCGCCTTGAGACGTTCGACTACCGCAATGGCTGGATCGAGCGGGTCCCGCACGCCAAACAGTAATTGGTATTCAGGATAGCTTTGCTCGCACAGGGTAACGAGATTTTCTTCTAGCCTGGGCTCGTCGCCGCACAGCGGTTTGAGCACCGTGACGGGCTGCCGAGCCGACGCGAATCCGGTGTACGTGCCCAGACGATAGGTGCGCGGGCGACAAACCAGGGCGATCAGCGCGTACGCTGCAGCAAATAGCGTCAGGGCGTAGCCGGACCCAGTCAGTAGCGCAGGCATACTAATCCTTGTACCCCATGCGCGGGCGTAAAGCAGGCCCGATGGCGTCGCAATTCGCAGGCTCGGTCTTTCCAAACAGCCCGAAACCGGTGGAGCGGCGCTGCAAAGCCGCAATTCCGCCCGTCTGACCCACGGCCATGGGCGCTGAAGGCGCACATAGACCGGTTCGCCATGACGCTCAAGCGAGCGCTCAACAATTTCGTTTGCGCGCACGCCAGCACAAAAACCACGAGGTTGGGCGAGAATCACCCGAATTAGCAGTAATCCAACATTTCAATTTCCAATTACAGGAACTTAGAGAAACTAGAGTGCCAAAATGCCGTCAAGACAAATGCGGAGCTGCGGGGTGCCGCATATCCGCACAAAAAAGACGGCACTAAACAGTAAATTTCAGGAAATTCACGCATGTCCAACCAAGACGCGGTACTCATCACCGGCGCATCCGGCTTCATTGGTTCGGCAGTCGCGCGCGTCGCACGTCAGCGCGGCTTCAAGGTACGCGTGTTGGTTCGTCCCAGCAGTCCGCGCCAAAATCTGGCCGGCCTGAACGCCGAGGTCTTCGAAGGCGATATGCGCGACCAGGCTTCGGTCAGCCGGGCGCTGGTCGGGGCGCACTACCTGTTCCACTTGGCGGCCGACTATCGCTTGTGGGCGCGTGATCCCGGAGAGATCGAACGCAATAACCTCGAAGGCACCGGCGCCGTGATGCGCGCCGCACTGCAACAGCGCGTTGAGCGCGTGGTATACACCAGCAGTGTCGCGACCCTACGTGTGAAGCGCCAGACCACCGCCGCGACCGAAGACGCGCCGCTGGCAAGCAACGAGGCGA
>Ga0209656_10002881_pt1 | contig 11166 bp, 12 predicted proteins | sample BogFormECP12_OM2_FD_188239 | JGI IMG/M metagenome (GOLD analysis project Ga0209656, IMG submission 188239) | Bog forest soil microbial communities from Calvert Island, British Columbia, Canada - ECP12_OM2 (SPAdes) (version 2) | ecosystem: Environmental > Aquatic > Freshwater > Wetlands > Bog ... | reverse complement strand
GTAGGCCAGCGTGTTGGCGTCTTCGACCACGCGGTTGCCGACCAGGCCCGCGAGCGTGCGGCCCAGACCAGCGTCAGCGCCCGCGGGTGGGGCCCAGCTCAGCTGGGTTACCGATCCGCCGGCCGCCACGATGTTGTCGGCAAAGCCCTGCAGTCCGACGTTGACGACGTTGAGGTCCTCGGCGAACAGAGACTTCATGACATAACCTTCTGTCGCTCGGCGATCACCGTGGCCGACCAGGCGGCTGCCTCGGCATTGGATGACGCGACCAGCACACCCGCAGCCTGGAGCGCCGCCACAATGTCCTTGCGCGCCTGCGGATCCTGGTCCGTGCCGCACACATAGCTGATGAACACGACCGTGCGACCAGCCGCCCTGGCGGCTGCCCTCGAGGTACCGATGATGCCGAGCAGCCCGGCCACCGGCTCTAGCGACGAGCCATACCCGAGCACAACGTCGAAGAGCACCACCGCGGTCGTCGGATCATCGACCTCCTGCCGAATCCGCGCGTCGCGCAGGGACGGGTCGATCATGGGGTGGGGCCGGCCCTGGGTGAACTCGTCGTCACCCATGTCGATGATCGTGTTGTCCTGGCTCAGCGTGATCCGCTCGAGTACGTGGTTCCCAGCCGTCGGAGTGTTCGAGTACGCCGTGACTCCGTTGGCGGCGTGCAGCAGCTGCGCCTCGAAACAGAACGTCCCGCCAGAGAAGATGCCGCGCACGAACTGCTGGCTCGGGGCCATGCTGCGCGCGGCATCGGTGAGCCGCCGACGCATCTCGCTCGACACCGCGACGTCCCCGCTACGGGGATCCTGACCCCTAGCGAGCGCGACCGCCATGTCTGCCGCCTGGGCGAGGTAGGCCGCGCCGTACACGCCGTTACGCGTGATAGTCGACGGATCCGCACCGAGGAAGATGACGACGACGGGCTTCGCGCTGGCCTCGGCCGCGCCGAGGACGGCTGTTGCCACTCCGGCCGCAGGCGGCTTCGACACCAGGATGATGACCGAGGTTGCCGGGTCCTCGTCGAGAGCGGCGAGCCCGTGCAGCATTGAGATGCCGCCGATTGCCTCGGACAGGTCGTGCCCACCGGTGCCGAGGGCCTGGGAGATCCCCGACCCGAGCTGGTGTACCCGGACCGTGACCTCCTGCGTGCCGGTGCCGGAGGCGCCCACGACCCCGATCGGGCCGCGCCGCACGACGTTGGCGAACCCGAGGGGAACACCGTTGACGATCGCGGTCCCGCAGTCGGGCCCCATTACCATCAGGTCGTGGTCCCGCGCGTACGTCTTCAGCGCAAGCTCGTCGGCTACGCTCACATTGTCGCTGAACAGCATGACGTCCATACCGAGGCGCAGAGCCTTCATCCCCTCGGCCGCGGCGTAGTCGCCTGGTACTGACACGAGGGCGAAGTTGCGGCTGGGATCTTGGGACACCGCCATCTGGATGCTCGTGATCGGCTGCGCAGCAACCGCACCGGTGTCGCCGGTGCTCGCTGTCCGGGTCAGCAGGTCGTCCGCCTTGGTCAGCGCCTCCTCGCATGCCTCGGAGGTGCCGGAGAGCGCGACGAGCAGGTCGTTGGGTCGGATATCGAACGGCCCGAGCCCGGCTTCGGCGAGGTTGTCGATATTGGTCGCCGACGCCATCACGACAGACGCGGCGTCGATCCCGTTGACGCTCATGATCTGCGCCGACACCGTCATCAGGGAGACCGAATCCTTGTACAGGTTGGGGTAGTAGCGCGAACTGGTGCTCATGCCTTGATCCCTTCGAGCGAGCGGGACAGCAGTCGGCAGGCGGCGACGAGGCCGGCGCAAGTGTCGCCGCCGGAGGTGGCGCCGGCCGAGAGCACGTCGGCCGGCGCCTGTGCGGACGCGGCAGCCGCGCTGCCCGATAGCACGGTCCTGGCGAGTTCCCAGACTGGGCGGCTCACGTGACCATGGGATGCCTGGGACAGCAGCGCACGGCTGATCTCGGTGGTGGTGGGCAGGGCGGGCGCAAGCGCAGCGCGAAGACGAGCCGCGACCGGCTCGCAGTCGGCAGCGACTCCGGGCGCTGTAAGCACCGCGAGGACGCCCACGAGCACGTCATCACCCGCGGGCGTGAGCCCGGGCCCGCGACCCGTGGTCCGACGGACGGCATCATCGAGGTCGCTGCGGTCGCCGGACGCGAGCGCCCCGATGACCGCGTCGGCGAGCGGCCACGACCCCGCCCACGCGACGTGGCGGGCCGCCACCTCGAGCTCGGCGGCCCGTCCGCCGAGCCCGTACAGGTCCACGTCATACATCTGCGGCATCCAGCGGACCGCGGTTCGGGCGTCGATGACGGCCGCGCCGACACGGACGTGACGGGATCGAACGCACACCGGGTCGTGGATGCGTAGGCCGAGGTCGCCGGGTACGACCACGCCCGAGAGGCGCACGGTGAGCGCGGCATCGTGCCCGTCGCGCGCGAGCACGGTCCACAGCTCGTCGCCGAGTTCGAGGTTCACGGCGTGCGTGAACACGCTGTGCACCCGACCGGTGCGGGGCGTGCGAACTTCGATGACCGACCCGATCGCCCCGGCAGTGACTCGCATGACGAGGGTTACGAGATCGCGGCGATCACCCTGTCGGAGTCCGACACCCAGCCGAAGATGGCGCCCTGCGCCTTTATCATCTCCAACCCGACGCGTTGAAACTCCGGGAAGTACGACGCGACGCAGTCCGATAGGACCACGCACTCGTAGCCGCGATCGTTCGCTTCTCGTACCGTGGTATGCACGCAGACCTCGAGGGTCACGCCGCACACGAGGAGCGTCTTGATGCCGCGGTCGCTGAGGATCTGGTGCAGATCGGTGGCGTGGAACGAGCCCTTGCCGGGCTTGTCGATGATCGGCTCGCCCTCGATCGGGTAGAGCTGGTGGACGATGTCGTGCCCGGTCTCGCCCCGCACAAGAATGCGGCCCATCGGCCCCTCAGTACCTATGAACGTCTGGCCCCCGCGAGTGAGCTTGGCGGGCGGGCAGTCCGACAGGTCGGGACGGTGTCCCTCGCGGGTGTGGATGACGAACATCCCGATCTCGCGAGCCTTCGCCAGCACGCGCTGGGTCGGCTCGACCGCGGTGAGCAGCAAGGAAGTGTCGTTGCCCAGGGCCTCACCGAAGCCACCGGGCAACACGAAATCGCGCTGCATGTCAATGATCACTAGCGCGGTGGTGGCCGGGTCGAAGTCCAGGTCGAACGGCTCGGCGGCTATCGTCGCCATGAAGGCCTCCCCCAGTTGATCGGCACGAGGGCCGAATCGCGAGGCGAGCCCACAAAGTCCGACGGCCCGCAGGAAGGGCCTCGTTCAGGCTGGATCTCGGCCGCGCTAGCGAACAACATTTTACCGATCGGCTCCCCCCTCGCACCTGTGTTCACGCGGTCGACGTCGAGAATTCACCCCTGAGTCGGATCGGACAATCGACGTGTACTGACGAGTGGTTTGAGGACGGTAGGCCAACTCCTTTACTCAGCGGTCCTCTGTTTGCGGCAAGTTCACCAGGAGTTCACCGTCGTGGCGCTCTGCTCCGGCATGCTCGCGCCGAGAAGCGGACATCTGCCGTTTGCTCAGACAGGAGATTCCTCAAGATGATCGTTGATTGCGCTCACTACCAGGACGGCCTCAGGCAGGGGAAGAGCCCCGTGCCGCTGGAGGAGGCGGCGGGCCTGCATGGCCGGGGCGGCTTTGTGTGGCTGGGGCTGTTCGATCCGGACGCGGAGGAGCTGGCCCGGATGCGTGAGGCGTTTGGGCTGCATGAGCTGGCGATCGAAGACGCGCGGGTCCTTCATCGGCGGCCGAAGATCGAGAGCTATGGCCAAGACGTGCGCCTGGTCGTCGTGCGTACCGCGCGTTACGACGACGAGGCCGAAGAGGTCGAGTTCGGTGAGATCAGCATCTTCGTCGCGCCGACCTTCGTGATCACCGTGCGGCAGGGCGTGGCATCGGAGCTGCGCGCGGCCAGGCGGCGGCTGGAGCAGCGCCCGGACCTGCTGACGTTGGGCACCGCATCCGTGCTCTGGGCGATCCTGGATGAGGTGGTAAGCAACTACGCGCCCGTGGTGAAAGAACTCGAGACCGACATCCTCGAGATAGAGGCTACGGTGTTCTCCGGCGCGGTGGCACCGACCGAGCGGATCTACTCGTTGCGCCGCCAGGCCACCGGCTTCTACCGCATCGTCCATCCGCTGCTCGCCGTGGTCACCACGGTCAAGCGCACCATCGCGCCCCCGGAACTGCGGCCGTATCTGGTCGACGTCGAGGACGACCTGGTCCTGGTCTCCGAGGATGTGGCCGCGCAGCGTGACCTGCTCAGCACCGTGCTGGAGGCCAACTTGGCGGTGATCTCGGTCGAGCAGACGGAGGTCAGTGTCCGGCAGAACGCCACCATCGAGCAGCTCACGATCCTGGCCACGATTTTCCTGCCGTTGACGTTCGTCACCGGCTTCTTCGGCCAGAACTTCGAGTGGCTGGTCGGACACATCAACACCCTCGCCGCCTTCCTCATCTATGGCCTCGGCAGCCTGGCCCTGCCGATGGTGTTGCTCTTCTGGTGGCTGAGGCGCCGCAAGCCGCAAAAGGACCCCGAAGGCATGCCAGTCTTCACCAGGGTGGGTTAGAGACTGACGCGGCGCCGGCCAGGTGACCGCGCAGCCCGGGGTTGCGGGCACCGAAGCACGGGCCAGCAAACGAGGCGCCCTGCGAGGACACGGCCAGGCACAACCCGCGACCAGGGAGTCGACCAGGGAGTTCACTGGCGCGAGGAGCCGCACGAGGGAGGATTGTGGCTAAGTATCACCTGACGAGCCGCGGACTGTGGCCCCGATGCGCGACACGACCCTAGGAGGAGCAGATGTCCGTTAATGAAGTTGCCGAACGGACGAGCAGTGGCAACGCCGTTATTCGCACGTTTCAGGTCGGTTTTCCGGAGGCGGAGCTCACCGAGTTGCGCAGACGCGTAAACGCGGCCCGGTGGCCCGAGCGCGAGACGGTCACCGACGACTCGCAGGGCGTGTCGCTCGCGATGATGCAGGAGCTCGCGCGCTACTGGGGGACAGACTACGACTGGCACAAGTGCGAGGCGAAGCTGAACGCCCTGCCGAACTTCATGACCGAGATCGACGGGCTTGACATTCACTTCATCCACGTCCGCTCCCGGCACGAGGACGCACTGCCGCTGATCGTCACGCACGGGTGGCCCGGCTCGATCATCGAGCAGCTCAAGATCATCGAGCCGCTCACCAACCCGACGGCGCATGGCGCGAGCGAGGCGGACGCCTTCCATCTGGTGATTCCCTCGCTGCCGGGTTACGGGTTCTCCGCCAAGCCGACCACCACGGGCTGGGATCCGACCCGGACCGCCCGCGCCTGGGTCGTGCTGATGAAGCGCCTCGGATACACCCAGTTCGTGGCGCAGGGCGGCGATTGGGGTGCGGCTGTCACGCAGGCGATGGGTGAACAGGCAGCTCCGGAGTTGCTCGGCATTCACTCCAACATGCCTGGGACCGCTCCGGCCGTCATCGACAAGGCGGTCCAGCGAGGCGACCCGCCGCCACCGGATCTCTCCGGCGAGGAGCGACGCGCATACGAGCAGCTGAGCAACTTCTACGCGAAGCACGTGGCCTACGCCCAGATCATGACGACGCGGCCGCAAACGCTGTACGGACTGGCGGACTCACCCATCGATCTAGCCGCGTTCATGCTGGACCACGGCGACGGTACCGGCCAGCCCGGGCTCGTAGGACAGGCCATGCAGGGGCACCCGGTGGGCGACCTGACCCGAGACGACCTCCTCGACAACATCACGCTCTACTGGCTGACGAACACCGGGGTTTCCTCGGCTCGTCTGTATTGGGAGAACAAGGCGGACTTCTTCGACGCCAAGAACATCACCATTCCGTTTGCCATCAGCGTCTTCCCCGACGAGCTCTATCAAGCCCCGCGGAGCTGGGCCGAGCGCGCGTATCCCCACAACCTCATCCATTACAACAGGCTCGACCGAGGGGGCCACTTCGCGGCCTGGGAACAGCCGCAACTCTTCTCAGAAGAGATGCGCGTCAGCTTCAGATCACTGCGCAAGTAGTCAGCACAGGAGCAGCCACGCCCCAGAGTGCAGCTCCTGAGCAGGCTCGGACGCGTCCCGGTCAGGATCAGTCGCTCGTGCATTAGTTCTCTCGCCTGGCGCAGGCTCTGGCCTGGCCCCTGGCTCCTGAACCCGGCCTGGACTCTTGCGCCCAGCCGCACTGCACCGGCCCGCGCGTTCGGCTTTCACCGGTCAGGCCGGTCGGCCCCGGGAGGGGCAGGATCTGGGACTGTGGGGTGCGGCCCGGTGCCGGGGAGCCAGACCGACACGTGGGCGGGCTGGAACGCCTCATGGACGACGCCGACAAGATCGCCCCGTATCGTGTCCAGATCGATGGTCCGGCGCAGTCGCGCGGAGAACGCGGCCACGATTGCCTCGGCATCGTAGCGCGCCCGGTTGAACCTGCGGTCGACGGCATGCTGCACCTGCTTGCGCAGCGGGTTGAACAGCGCCGCGATGACCAGCGTGGCCACGGCCACGGCCACGGAGTTCCTGGACGGCAGCGCCCAGCTGGCCAGGAGGGGCCTCGTGCCAGTGGGCGCCAGGCTAGGGTCGCTCTGCCGGTCGCGCTGGCGGCAGCCTACGGGTCGTCTTGGACGCCGGTGTCCGCGAGCTGGACACGTCCGCTTGGACCATAGCGCGAACCCAGTCAGCGGCAGCGCCATTGAACCGTTGATGCCCGCGAAGACCGGCCCGGCACCGCGCTGGCCTTCGGAATACTCGTGAACGGGTAACGAGAGCGGGCTCGCACTGTCAGCTCGGGAAGCCGTGCTGTCCGGGCTTTCGCAGGGCCTGAGCTGGACGGCGGGCTATCGGTGAGTGACCGGGAAAGACCCTTCTTTACCTGGGTTAACTGACCGGCGTGAGCCCGCTGATACTGGAGTCATGACTGAGACCGAGTCCCTGATCGCCGAAGTCCGCCAGCTGCGCGCCGACGTCGCCCGGCTGCACGCCGCGCACGCGCCGGTGCACATCCGGCACGGCTGGATGAAGCTGGTCTTCAAAGACCTGTCCACCAACCCCTACACCCAGTACAAGGTCCACATGTGGGGCGCGATCTACTGGCTGATCAACTTCCCGCTGATCTGCGCCCTGTTCTTCTTCACCCCCACGCTGTGGCTCAAGCTCGGCATCTTCATCACGCTGATCTACTCGATCTACGCCAACCTCGCGACCGACTACGGCGCCATGTCAGCAGCCGAGGCAGCGTTCGGCGAGCCGCAGCCGCCGCCGATCCCGCTTGAACCGCCGCCGCCGATCCCGCCGGGATGAGGCAGCCCAACCCGCCGGGCGCCACCGGCCGCCCGCAGATGCCAGGCAGCGCATCAAAGGGGCTCCGCAACGAGCAGGACCGGCCGCGCAGGCCCGGCAGCCGACGTACTGTCAGCACAGCAGGCCGACGGGAGCCCTGTGCACAGATTCGCTTACAAACCACAAGCAGAAGGCCCTTTCTCCGTTCGAGAAAGGTTCTCTGGCCTTGGTTGGTAGCGGGGGCGGTATTTGAACGCTACCTCTGGGTTATGAGCCACAGCATGACAGACGCCATCTCGCACTCTAAGGCGACTATGGTAGGATAATGGTATGACATCATCCGTTAAACGGAAGGTTTCGGTCACCCTCGATGCGGATCTCGTCGCGGCGATGGAAGCCGATAGTAGTACCACGCTCTCTGCTGAAGTGAACTCGGCTCTGCGGGCGGAGTTCACCAGACGCAAGCGGCAACAGGCTCTGGCGGATCTTCTCGATCGCCTAGCTGACGAGCGGGGCAAGCTGGACACGCCAGAAGACGAGACCGAGATTGCACGGTATATGCGACTGCTCGGCGGTGTCACCGAAGAACCGGGCGAACTGCGGGTCGGCTGATGCGACTGGTGCTCGACGCCGAAGCGGTGAACGCATTGCTTGATCCAAGGCACCCGGCAGAGCGGAAGGTACGGCTGGCCATGGAGGCGGCGCGCAGGCTGCGCCGCGAGGTCGCGATCGCGACAGGAACCCTGGCAGAACTGTACCGGGGGGCCGGACACAATCAGGCGCTGGACGCCCTCCTTGCCCGGGAATCAGGAGACGGGTTGTTGCTACGTGACACCGACCGTACTCTGGCTCGCCTAATCGGAGCGCTACTCACCGAGGCGTGTGCCAGTTCTGCGCTCTTCGCGGACGCCCATCCCGTCGCCGTGGCAGTCGAAGCGGGTGGGGGCGTCGTGCAGACTGCCGATCCGGATGACCTCGGCCGGCTGGCAGCCCCGTACCGAACGGTAGTCATAGAATCACTAGCTCAGAAGAAAGGCTAACCAGCGAACCCACCCGATCCTGCGCCTGCGCTACCGGGGATCAGCCGACCGCTAGGCCATCGGGATCTACCTGGCCAGCAACGGCCAGTACACCGAGTCCGAGCTGCGCGCTTCCATCGGCCCCAAGACCGGCACCCCCGAAGAAGGGGTCGATGACACCTTTATCCTCTACGCGGACCTGAACCTGGCCGCTGACAACCGTGATCAGACTTCACCTGAAAACACATGCAGGACTCACTGAAGATGCCCGGTGCGGGCCCGGTGTACCTGTCGGTCTGGCACCCGTTCTCCCCTAGACGTGACCGCGATAGCTGTCGGTTCTCCTCGAAGCCCGCTGCCACTTGAGGAGAAGACGGCAAGGCCTCCGCCCCCGGCCGTCGGTCGTGACGGCGGCATCTTGGGGCCGGGCACTGCTCTGCGCTGCCCGGCGACCAGTGGCTGGTACTTTCACGGGCAGTCGGCGTAACGCTGGCCGGGATGCAGGGAACAGGCGGTGCAGGTGGTAGTCGATGACGGCCTGGGCCTCCCCGGCCGAGGACTGGCCGCCGAGGACGCTCGTGCCCAGGCCCGCGGACATGGCAAGGAGGCTGACGGCTTCCAGGTCCGGGTCCAGGCAGGCGGGCGTGTCGCCGGCGGCCTTGGCCGCTCGCAGTTGCGCGGCGACCACGCCGGTCACCGCGGCTGAGTTTCTCACTAGGGGGCCGATCGCCAGCGCCGGGTCGGTCAGCGAGAGCGCGAAGTAGGCCGTGTACAGGACGGTGAAGGTGCGCCGTTCGTCGTCGGCGGGCAGCGCCTCGGTCAAGATGGCGGCGATGACGTCGCGCGGGCTGACCGGGCTTTCTGTCTCTTTGAGCCGCCTGATCCGCGCCATGGCCGCGTACGAGCGGGCGTTTGCGCTCTGGCCGCAACCCGTCGAGGAATTCGATATCGAGACGGCGACCGCGACCACGCGGGTGCACGCCTACCGGCCGCATCCTGGCGGGGAGCCGGTCGTGCTGCTCACCGGGGCCGGGTTCAACGCCTCGGGCTGGTACCCGCACGTCGCCGCGCTCGCCAAGCACCACCCGGTATACGGGATCGACATGCCCGGCGACCCCAACCCCAGCATCCTGCGCGCCCCGCTCACTCCTCCGGCGTCCTGCGCGGCATGGCTTGACGAGTTGCTCGGCCAGCTCAGCGACCGCCTGGCGCACCTGGTCGGCCTGTCCTACGGCGGCTGGATGGCCATGAACCAGGCGATCCGCGCACCCGGGCGGGTCGCCTCAGTAACGCTGCTCGACCCCGCCGGGCTCACCAGACTCGACGCCCGCTTCTGGTTGTGGTTCTCCATCAGCGGCCTGGCCAGCCTGACCCCGATGCCGCTACGCCGCCACCTCGCCCGGTGGCTGGACAGCCCGGCCATGCTGGAGCCAGAACTGATGACGCTCATGTGGGCAGGCAGCCGCGGCTACCGGATGGAGCCCAAGTTCCCCGGCATCCTCACCGACGGCGAGTCCGATACAAGGACCAGAAATTCACAACATACCTATTCCTGTCCCCGGTGGCCGCTCAGGCAACATGCTCGCAATCTATATTTCTGCGCAGCCGGAGGAAATGAAACCATTTCTTGTCCATGAGGCTATTGTGCGGGGAAAGGTGGAAGGGGCCTTCATCAGCATTGTCCAACGGCGCGGTGAGATGACAGATGTCGCGACCCGCCCCTTCCGGCTGGCGTCACCGGCGACTGCGACGGCCCGCGGCGCTCTGGTGCTCGCGCTGGTCGGTGTCACCGTGGCCCTGGCCGCTCTCATCCATCAGCTGAGGATCCTTTATTCCGGATCATGCTCGTGTCTGGCTGGTTCGAGGGCCATGTTGCCATATGCCGACCGCGTTACCTGCTGGATCACGGGTCATCGCTACCCACAGGTCCCCTTCCGGGTAAGGCGTCTTGGTCACCGCGCCCCCGGCAGCGGGGACCTTGGCAATGGTGTCGTCAATGTCTTGTACGTAGATGTAGGGCACCACGCCAGCCTCACCAGCGACCGGCAGGTCGGACATGAAGTGGCCGATGATGTGGCCACTGGCATCCTCGAAGCGGTCGGCTCGGTCTTGGGTCTTCCAGCCGAACACGGTTCGGTAAAAGGCTGCTGAACGGGCGACATCGGGAGCGGCGATGCGCAGATACGACACGCTGCCAGGGCGGAATACCGATGGCTCTGTCACGAAGTCTGATCGTGTCAGGGCTGAACGCTGCCGGTCAACCGCCCTAGCTTGACACAGGAGCGGGCGCCCAGCCGGTCTCGTCGCTGCCGCTTGCCGTTGGTCGCTGCTGTCGCTGTCACCGTTGCTGTCAACTCGGCGCAGCCCGCCCGGTAGCAAGCCGACCCGCACCTTGCAGGGGATGGCCCGCGTCCGGTCCGGGCAGGCTCCCGCCTGGCCCTTGGTTTCTGACCGGGGTGTCCGCAGAGAACTCCAGGGTCAGGCGTGGACGTTCACGCGCCTTTTCACCTGTGCTCGTTGGCCTGCGGCCACAGTCCGCTTAAGGCTGGAGGGGCGGACACGTACACTCAGCGGGCCATCCCCGGGCCTGAGCCCAGCCAGAACTCCTGCACCTTCCGCCCGATGTGACCCCTGACCCTCAGCATGCTTCTGATGGTTTCAACGCTGCGCCAGGGTTCCAGCACCCACCCGCATGCTTGATATATCTATCACATTAAGCCTCGAGGATTTGCAGTGCTAGATTTATCAAGCAATACTCTGATCATGGACACTACCTTCGTTCCGCATCGGATC
>Ga0209656_10002880_pt1 | contig 11171 bp, 8 predicted proteins | sample BogFormECP12_OM2_FD_188239 | JGI IMG/M metagenome (GOLD analysis project Ga0209656, IMG submission 188239) | Bog forest soil microbial communities from Calvert Island, British Columbia, Canada - ECP12_OM2 (SPAdes) (version 2) | ecosystem: Environmental > Aquatic > Freshwater > Wetlands > Bog ... | reverse complement strand
CGGCTCGCCGATCACAAAGTGGAAATGATCACCAGCCTGAAGGGCCTGCACCGGCTCGACCTTCTCGCCTACCGGCTTCCAGCGTCTCTGCCGGACGACTAACGAAGCAGCTCATCGACCACGGCCTCGACGTGAATCACCGTGGTGTCGAGAAACTCGACGTGTCCACCAGAGTCGCGCAGCAGCAGCGGAAGTTCCGTCCCCGCCAGGACAATGGCTTCCACTCCGTCTTCGGCCTTCATGCGGTGCGCAATACGCAGAATCTCCGCACAGGTCTGTGAGAGGAATTGGTTATGCAGCAGCTCGCCGATGTAAATCTTATGGATGAAGTCCCGCGCCGCCTCGTTGGGTGTCACGACGGCAATCCCCGCCCGCAGGAACTCCTCTGGGTAGAAACTCGCTCGCATGGTGAATCCGGTTCCAAACAGGCCCACGTTCTTCAGACCGAGCACCTTGGCACGGTCAACGGTGGCGCGCACGATGCTGAGGAGCGGCATGGCTGACCGCCGCTGGAGTTCGTCGAATACGAGGTGCGGTGTATTCGCAGCGATGAAGCCAAAGTCGGCGCCGGCGCGCACCAGCGACTCAGCGCCGGAGGCAAGGTAATCCGTCAGGTCATCCAGCCGCCCGGCGTCCAGCATCGCGATGCCCTTATCGACGTCGAGGCTGTTGATGATCAGGTGCGGATATCCACCATCCGGCTTCCTCGCACGATATCGAGCAAGGATGGACCGGTAGTAATCGATTGTGGACTCAGGCCCGAGCCCGCCGATCATGCCTGCGGTCCGCATGGGAGTGGGTAGATGTTAGCCCGATTTTGTCGGATTCCCAAGAATTGAAACTACGCGAGGCCTGGCCATCAGCTATGATTCAACTTCCGCGGCCTCCGGGCAGCCCGCAGGGCGGCACAATCGTAGTCCGGCTCGTCAGAGCCGGGGCTGCGTGAGAAAATGCCGCCGAGTCCCCAAGGGACGACACAATGGCCCACACCTGCACCTCCATACTGTTCCACCTCGTCTTCTCCGTGAAGAATCGCGACTTCGCAATTGCAGAACCACCGAAACTGTGGGCGTACGTTGCAGGAGTCGCGAAAAACCTCCATTACCACCCTTACGCCGTGGGGGGAACAGGCAATCACGTTCACGTGCTTGCGGGTGCGCCCGCTGTCGTTTCAGTCGCGGAAGCGGTTCAGAAGCTCAAATCCAACTCATCACGATGGCTTCGCGAGCACGGCAAATGGCCAGGATGGCAGGAAGGCTATGGAGCCTTCTCGGTGAGTTCATCGAACATCGACGCCGTGCGGCACTACATCCAGAATCAGGAGGAACATCACCGACGACAAACCTGCGAGGATGAGTTCCTATCGTTTCTGGAACGCTCTGGCACTCCCTTCGATCGGGACAAGGTTTTCGATTTAGTGCCGTCCCTGCGGGACTCCGATTCTTCCATGTCCCGTCCCCGGCACTCGCGTGCCGGGCTACGGTTGTATCGCCCTTCGGGCTGGAATGCTGCGGATCGAGTCGAGTGACTGGGCGAAAACCAACATTCGGGCAAAGCACGATCTCCAAAGGCAGACGACTGATTCGGCGAACTTTCTCTTATTCACCAGCCTACATCCCCTTCTCGAGCGTCTCCGCCGCGCGATTGATGGCGCCCGTCAGCACCTTCAACTGCTCCTGCGTCAGCGCCAAATCGTCCGCGTCGATGGCTTCGTTGACGCCTGGAATCACTACCGCCGCATATCCGGTGTACTTGCCCGGAGCGTAAATCGCGTGCTTGAACCACGGCCGGTCCGGTAGCCCGTCGATGAGGAATGCGCGTTCCGTGTCGCGAATGGCCTGATTGACCTTCGCCGGATCGCCCTTCATGCCGCTCTCCACCTGCAGCATTTGCGCACCCGCCTTCTCGAACCGCGATGCCGCTTCCTGTGCGGCGGCAAACGACGGCGACTTTACCCCAAACGTATCCTTCGATTTGGTCTCTGCCGCCTTTATGTATTCGGAGATCTCCTTGCCGTAGTCCTCGTAGTCAAACGGCAGTACCTCTTCCGACGCCATGCGCAAGGTCTCGAGGCCGTAAACCCGCGCCATCTGCTGCTCATAGACGAACGTCGGATCGCCAAACTTGGTAAACCAAGCAAAGTTGTCGAACACCGAGTGGTACACGCCGTACGGCCCGCCCGATCCGATGTCCGCCGAAGGCACGCCCAGGTGCTGAAGAAACGCCGTGTAATCGGAGCCGCTGCCCAGGTCGCCGACGTTCACGTCCTTCTTCACCACTGCATTCGGCTGGCGCGGCACGCCGCCCGAGCCACCTTCCCGCGCGCGTTTCTCCGATGTGATCTTCCACTGCTCGTACACGCTCCCGCCTTGCGGACTCGGAACCGCTTGCGACACCTCGCGCAAGTACTGCTTCAAGCTCGGTACCGACGACGCGCCGAAATTTGGCCCGGCGACGGCGACGTCCATATTGAAGTAGGCGACCGCGTTGTGGAGTTCATCGGCATGCTGCTCGGCAAACTCTGTCGATCCGATGAGCCCTTCTTCCTCGGCGTCCCAACTGGCGAAGACGATTGTGCGCTTCGGCTTCCATCCGGTCTTGAGCAGCGCGCCCACGCCGTGCACCGCTTCAAGCTGCGCCGCAGTGCCGCTGTTGGGATCGACCGCTCCATACACCCACGCGTCGCGATGGTTCCCCGTGATCACCCACTGCTCGGGAAACTCGCTGCCCTTCACCATGCCAATCACGTCATAGATCGTCGTCCACTGGTAGTTCTGCTTCAGCAGCATGTGGACCTTCACCGGCCCCGGGCCAACGTGATAGGTGAACGGCAAGGCCCCCTGCCACTCGCGCGGAGACTCCGGCCCGCCCAAGTTCGCCAAGATTGGCGACGCATCGGCATACGACAGCGGCGTGGTTGGAATCCGCGGCATGTCCGTCGCCTGCTCGGGCGATATACGCTTGCTGTCCGGCAGATCGGGCACCGACGCGATTCCCGGCGTCGTCGGATCCCCCGGATACCGGAACAAGTACTGGATCGAGCCGCGCTGTACGCCCGTGTCAGGCCGATACGGCCCCTTGGGATACTTGTCTCCCTTGAAGTAGCCGTCGTCCCATGGATCGCTGTAGATGATGACGCCCGCGCAGCCGTATTCCGAGGCCACAAACGGCTTCACCCCGCGGAAATTCTGCCCATAGCGCACGACCGCAATCTTGCCTTTCAGGTCGACACCCATCTCTTTCAGCTTCTTGAAATCCTCGGGCCGGCCATAGTTCGCATAAATCACCTCCGCCGTCACGTCGCCCGACGGGGAGAACGCGTTGTAAGCTGTCACCACGCGCGGGTCGTCCTGGTACGGATCGTCGCCGTTCACGTGTTCACGCGAGGGGCCGTGCATCACCACGCCTTCCGGCGCGACCACATCGACCTTGATCTCCGCCGGCAGGTTCATCCAGATCTTGTATTCCTGGATGTAGGCATCGAGCCCGGCTTCCTTATATTTCTGCAGCACGTACTCGGCGGTCTTCTTGTCTTCTGGAGACCCGGCCACGTGTGGCGCCGAGGTCAGGATGCGCAGATGCTCCTTCGCCAACTCGGCGCTGGGCACAGCCAGAAATGTCTTTTCCGCTTGCAACTCGGCAGCGGCATCCCGATATCCGCTGATCTTTGTCGGTGGATTAAATGGAAGCTTCTCAGTCGGCTGTTGGCTATAAGCGATGGGAGAGAGGTTAAGTGCGACGAGCAGAAGAAACGCAACGGCAGGTTTCAATCGGAAGTTCTCCTCGGAGTGCGGGTTTCATCTAGATTACCCGAAGAGCCCGAATTCTGCGGCGCGCAGGACAATTAGAGTCGGGCTCACGAAAAGATGACCAGCACCACAAAAATGCGAATACGATGATTCATCTCTCATGCCCTCTCTTTCACGCAATGCAATGCTGGCCCTGATTGGGGTGACTCTTGCGCTGCACACCACCGAGGAATATCTGACCTTCCCGGTCTATTTGTCGGCCGCTAACCCGTTGCCGCGTTTGTTGCCACCGGCGCGGCTCCTGCAGAACCCGCAAAACCTGCGTATCGGATTGCTGATGGCGACAGTGCTGCCTCTGGCTGTAATTGCCTGGGCGATCTTGCGTCCACGCAAGGCCCTGCTTGTGTCGGTGCTCTTCCTGGAGAGCATCCTGCTGGTCAATGCCGGCTGGCACATCTACGCAGCCTGCGTCAGAGGCGGCTACGCTCCCGGAGTGGTCACCGCGGTTCTGATCAACCTGCCGTTTGGCGTTTACGTGCTACGAAAAGCAGTCAAAGAGGGGTGGATTCCACCGCGAACGGCATGGCTACTGATCGGCGTCGCGCTCGTGCTGCATATCGCGGCTGTGGGCACTTTGCTCGCAGGATAGGTAAGCCAAAATGCCCGATCGAACAACAGTGCGGAGAGCGAGTTTGGCCATTTCGGATCGGTCGTCCGACGGCTTGCTCTCCTGAGCTATTGAACTCCTAACTCCGGTCCGCATAGATGGAATCTCGAATCCATGGTCTTGGATCATCCGGTCGCTCTGTGATCCTAAACCCAGCGTCCTCCAACAAGGACCTCACCTTGGCTTTTGTGCGCATGTTCTCTCCAAACTCGTCAGCGAGAAAGTCGTGGCAAGCGACAGCAAGATGCTGGGTGATCGGAAGGGTCTCCCGCGCGCCGCAGAGTGCATTCAATTCCGAACCCTCTATATTCAACTTAATCAGGTCAACCCGCTCTATGCCCAGTTCGGAAACGATGTCATCGATGGTCCGCAGCTTCACAGGAATAACACCCCGGTCTCCGGCGATCGTATTTGCCTGCTGCTGCTCATCAAAGTCCGTGATCGTCGCAGTCCCTGGCTCATCCGCCACCGCACACTGGAGAGGCACCACGTTTGCGAGACGATTGCGGCGACACATCTCGGTGAGGCATTTGTATGTCACCGGGTGTGCCTCTATTGCAACGACTCGTCCTGACGGGCCTACCAGTTGAGAAAAGAGCAGCGTTTCCCAACCGGTGCACGCGCCGCCGTCGATTGCGACGTCCCCCGGGCGTAGGCGGTACGAATGGAGAAAATAGTCGGTGTTCGTCGCGTGGAAATCTGCGATCGAGTGCAGCATGATCTGCCGTTCGACTAGATATCCATCCGGATGACGGTGTATCCATTGGCCGCCTTTATACCAAACCAAGCACGGCTCGCGACACATCACCGACTTCGTAATAGTCGCGGCTACAGCCAGCGCTGGCCGGGTCACGGGATGGTTTAGCGCTTTGTAGATACTCCGGCGTTTGTCGTAAAGCATGCCACCTTCGACAGCAAGTGGTTACGCAGACTCACAGTCTAGCAGCCGGAGGAAAACCCTTCGCGGCAAAATCGTGATTGGGAATTCTCAGCCCAACAAACAGCGGACGCCCGCGAAGGAGCGTCCACTGTAGGTTCAACCGGCTTTTGTCGACGGGTTACGGGAGTTGGTTCGCCGGAAGCACCGCCGTTCCCTCAGAACGAACCGCAAGAAGGGTCGAAGGATCGAGACCCAAGGCTTCCAGGATGGTAGGCGCCACCTGGGCGGTGCCCACTTCGGCGTGGACCGTCATGGGATGGAAGCTGGGAAAGGACAGCAGCAGCATGACATTCGTGTCGTCATGGGCGAACCCGCCGTGCTCGGCCAGCTTCTTGGTGCTGCCGGTGTACGTAACGCCGACGTTCGGCGCCACGATGATGTCCGGGGTGCGCGGGTCTACGGTTGGCTCGTTGTAGTTAACCCAAAGCGAACGGCCGTAGAAGATCTGCCCTAGCGCGATTCCGGTTGCGGAGGCATTCGCTTCGAGGATGTTGACGCTGGCCAAGGTATCGGAGGAGTCAATCAGCCAAAGCAGCGAGACGTCATCTTCCGTCGGTCCAATGCCGGTTGGGTTGTTGGTGGATGCAGAGTAGGGAATAAAGCCCGCATTGGAGAGCAGTGTGGCGGGCGAGGTGCCGACGTTAAGCTGGGGCACGTAGCGGGTGGGATCGATGGGCGACTGGCCGTGCTTGGCCGTGATCACGATCAGCGTCGAATCATAGAGACCCTTCTTCTTCAGTTCGCTGACGAATGCTCCAATTGAGGCGTCAACAAACTGGATTTCGTTCAGCAGCGCCGCGCCAGGCGTAGCAGCTGCATCCAGATATCCGCCGGTCACGCCGTTGCTCTTCTCAACCAGCTTCTGGCCCACGCTAACGGCCTGGAAATTCATGCCGAAGATGGTGGGAACCTGGGTCTTCTTGGTGCCGAGGTGGTTCTTGCCATCGATCTCGTTGAGGATCGCGTCGACTTTCAAGGTGTCGTAGCACTGAATGTTCTGGAAGCTGTTGGTCCAGGCCGTCAGGTCCGAGCCTGGATCGAGGATGGAGGCGCAGGATACGCCGGTGGGCGTTGTAACGCCGGGAAGACCGATCACGTTGGAGTTGATTTCAGGCGAGTAGAAGTCGTCGAGCGCGGTGGGGCCAATACCAGAGGCGACTGAGACGTATGCGGGGTGCTTGTCCGACCATGCCGCGTATCCGCCGGCCTGGTGAATGACGCTGAAGATGCTGTTAGCGCGGACGAACTGCCACGGCCAAACCGGATTGCAGTTATTTTTGGGGTCGCGGATCAGCCTCTGGTAGTCGATGGAGGCGAGGCCGCCGTCGGTGAGCGACGCACCGGGCGCGCCGCCGTTCAACAAGGTCTGGTCGATGTCGATGCCTTCTTCATACTCGGTCGTGGTGCCCGTCGGCGGCGCGCCGGGGGTGCAGGGGCCAGCCGCGAGGCCGTTGCCGGTGGTTTTCGCGGGCGCGTCGAGATTCCGGGAATATGCGACGTCGTAATAGACGCCGGTCAGGGCTGGGCTTCCGCCAGTGACGATCGCGGTGAGGCCGGGGAAGGAATCCGAAGGTTTAGAGGTGGTGGCGGCAACGTAGTTGACGCCGGTCCTGCCGAGGGCAGCCAGCGCCGGGCAATAAGGTTTGCCGTGGTTGATGGTGATGACGCCGCCGACGCAGTTTGCGAAATCAACAGCGTGCATTCCGTCGATGCTGATCAGCAGAACGCGTTGGATGGGGTTTGGCTGGGAGTACCTGTCTGCGGCAACCGCGGTGCCCATCGAACAGGCAACCGCGAGGCAGAGTAGAGCAACTGTCTTCTTCATTGTTACCTCGAAAATTGAATTGGTTTCGACGAAGGTGGGCGTGGACTTGCTCGATCATAGCCACGCTTAGCAGTGGTGAAATGAAATTGCGATGAATTCTCGCTGGAGTATGAAGCGGGGATGATGGCCAGATGGCAAATTGTAATGTGCTTCGAGGCGCACTCCTATCGCCAAAGTTCACCGTGGATGAACTGACAGCACCTGAATCCGATTGCACCGCCGAGTGCCCGACACTAGCCGCCTTTGCTCGGGTGGATCTTTTGGTTTCCCCTGAGACAAATTGGGTAACCCATTTTTTCCCTTCCTTTGGGAAAGGGTGGGAGGAACAAATCAGCAACGCGGATCAATCTTCCTTCGCCCTGTGACCCATATCACGGCAGCTCTCGCTCCCTCGTACCAGAATCGAAGACAGGAGAAAATTTATGGAGCCATTTCGTCATCATGTCTTCGTCTGCACGCAACAGAAGCCCGAGGGAGTTACTTGCTGCCCAGCCGGCGGATCGATGAGCATTTTGGGGGCCCTGCACGGGGAATTGGGTAAGCAGGAACTGAGCAACGATGTCCAGGTCACCACATGCGGCTGCCTTGGCCTGTGCGATGACGGACCGATCATGATCGTTTATCCCGACGGCACCTGGTATCGCAAGGTCACCCCCGCCGATGTTCCCGAGATCGTCTCCTCGCACCTGCGCGCGGACAATGTGGTGTCGCGTCTGGAATGGAACGACCCTCCGGCAATGAAGGCCGCGGCCGTCGATCACACGCAAAAGTATCTGGCCATGGTGAAGGCCAAAGACGAAGCCGGGGTTCTGCCCGACGATCTCTACGAGCTCACCCGCGCCTACATGCCCAGCCGCGTCCTGCTCACCGCGCTGGAACTCGACGTCTTCACCGCCGTGGCCGACGGAGCTTCCGCAGAAGCGGTCGCGCAGAAGATCGGCGCCGCGCCCCGCTCCACGGAAATGCTGCTGAACGCGCTGGCCAGCCTCAAGCTGCTGGAAAAACGCGACGGTACATTTTTCAACTCCGCGGCCAGCGCCCGTTTCTTCGCCGAAGGCTCAAGCGACAACGCCCGCGGCGGCCTGCTGCACATCGCCAACATCTGGCATCGCTGGTCCACGCTGACCGACTCCGTGTGCGCCGGAACGTCGGTCGCGCCCCGCGTGCGCAACGGCAACTGGGCGAAAACTTTCATCGCCGCCATGGACCGCAACGCCACAGAGCGTGCCGCAGCGGTGGTGAAGGCGATCGCACCCAACGGCGTCCAGCGCGTGCTCGACCTCGTCGGCGGATCGGGAGCGTACTCTATCGCTCTAGCTCGCGAAGTGCCCGGCCTCAAGGCGGAAATCATGGACACCCGCGAGGTCGTGCCGCTCACCCGGGAATATATCCGCAAGGCCCGACTGGCTAACCGCATCTCCACGCGGGTGGGCGATATGCTGAACGATCCGCTGGGCGAGGGCTACGACTTGGTGCTGGTCTCAGCCATCTGCCACATGTTCTCGGCTGATGAGAACCGCGCGCTGTTCGAGCGAGTGTTCAGTGCTCTTGCTCCCAAGGGACAGATCGTGGTGCAGGATTTCATCCTCGAGCCCGACAAGACCGCTCCTCGCGCCGCCGCGCTGTTCGCTCTGAACATGCTGGTGGGAACTACCGCAGGCAGCACCTACAGCGAGCCGGAATACGCCAACTGGCTGCGTGATGCGGGCTTCACTGAGGTGCGCCGCGTGCGCCTCCCCGGCCCCAGCGGCTTGATGATTGGCGTGCGGGCGTGAAGAGAGAGTGATAGAAATTTGGTCGGGTGCCCCCCATCCCTCTGTTGCGGAAGGGTGGGTTCAACAATCTTTGGGCGCCTCTACGCCGCCGGACTGGCTTGTGGCGGAGCCGCAGTCGTCACGACTGGCGCGAGTTCAGTCTTTTGCGACTTACTCGGTTGGGGCAGGCTCAGCATCTCCCGCACCTGGGGCAGCGCGCGTCGCATGGCAGTTTCTCCGGCGGCGATCAACTCCGGAGTCCGCTCGAAGCAATCGTAAGCGAAGCCCGCGACATCCGGCTCGAGCACCAGGTCCGCGTCTTTCATCCACGATTCCGACAGCTTGGATTGCGCGATGGAAAAACACTGCCCAATCACTTCGAACACGTGACGCGGCGGACGAGCGTTGCTCCAGTGGGAACTGAGATACATCCCGATGACGCGATCGGCTCCCATGCGGCGCAATGGCGTAGTCGGCACCGCATAAGCCAGCATGCCGTCGATATAAGAACGTCCGTCGATTTCGACCGGCAGAAACATTCCCGGGTAGGCGCAACTGGCGCGAATCGGATCGGCCAGCGCCCCCTTGGTGAATACCACCGCTTCCCCGGTGCGAAATTCCGTCGCCGTAATGGCCAGGGGAATCTTCAGGTCTTCAAACGTATGTCGCTTGAGCACGCGCGCGAAAAATCGCACCATGCGGTCGTTACTGTAGAAGCCGTAACGCGAAAGGGTGAGGCGGGCGAAGTCGGCGAAACGCAGGGTACGCGCCATGTCCGCCAGTTCGGCGGCAGTCATCCCGCTGCAGTAGCTTGCTCCGATAATGGCGCCCACGCTCGTGCCGGCTACGAAATCAATTGGAATGTTCTCTTCCTCCAGAACTTTCAACGCGCCGACGTGGGCAATGCCGCGCGCGAAGCCTCCGCCCAGCGCGATGCCGAGCTTCAGCCTGCTAGGCGTCACGTTCCAGCCGTTTGAAAGTTCGCGGGAAAAAGCCTGTACTCCGCGCACCAGCCCACTTAGTTTCACCCTACACCTGCCCTTTTTCTCAGCCCACTCTACCCAGTTTTGATGCCTACGCGCTCGCGAAAGACGCCTGGACCGCCGTCCTCGCGTGCATCATGACCTATACACACCGCACTCGGAAAGTACCATTCCAGTCACCACCCTGCGAATTTAATAAGGCATTCATGGTATAGGAAGTTCCCGTTCATTTAACCTCTCGCGAGCGCGTGCGGCGGACACAGCGACGAATTCCAATTCGATGCGCCGGGCGCAATCCGCCTTATAATCCGGCCCATGGCTTCGCCTACCCAGCAGCCGCCGGATCAACTTCTCCGCATTCACTGTGTGAAGGTCTTCGTCCGCGACCAGGAGCAGAGCCTGCGATTCTATCTCGACCAGCTCGGCTTTCATCTCGTGGCGGATACTCTGCTCCAGTCCGGCGAACGATGGCTGGCAGTCGCTCCTCCGGATGGCGATACCGTGCTCGCGCTCATCGCTCCGCCTCCGGATTCCAAGCAATTCGAACTCATTGGCCGCCCCACCGATGTCGTCTTCGTGACCGACGATGTCATCGCCCGCTACCGGGAATGGTCGCGCCGGGGCGTCAAGTTTCTCTCCGTCCCGAAGCTCAGGCGCATTAAAACCACCAAGACGATCTCGCCCGGACACGAATCCCCCATCTGGGGCGGCGTTTTCACCCGCTTCAAAGACCTCGACGGCAATTCCTTCTCGCTGGTCAGCTTCGACGAAGTGACTCGCGCCATCGAGGCGCAACGCCGCGCAGTGGCCGAGAAAGCAGAAGCGGAGCGCCGCGTCGCCCAGGAGCTCGAGATCGCGAAACAGGTACAAGCTCGACTCTTTCCCCAGCATCTGCCTTCCCTGAAAACCCTGGATTACGCAGGAAGCTGCGTTCAGGCCCGCCAGGTGGGTGGCGATTACTACGATTTCCTGGCTCTGGGCCAGCAACGGCTTTGCCTGGTAATCGGCGACATTTCCGGCAAGGGAATTGCCGCCGCTCTCCTCATGGCCAATTTGCAGGCCAATCTGCGCAGTCAGTGCACCATGGCGATCGAAGAACCGGAGCGGCTGCTGCAGTCGATCAACCGCCTCTTCTGCGAGAACACGCCCGACGGCGCCTACGCTACGTTCTTCTTTTCCGAATACGACGATCAGGCCGGCCGCCTGCGCTACGCCAACTGCGGCCATCTCTCGGCGCTACTGGTCCGCAGCGA
>Ga0209656_10002879_pt1 | contig 11172 bp, 12 predicted proteins | sample BogFormECP12_OM2_FD_188239 | JGI IMG/M metagenome (GOLD analysis project Ga0209656, IMG submission 188239) | Bog forest soil microbial communities from Calvert Island, British Columbia, Canada - ECP12_OM2 (SPAdes) (version 2) | ecosystem: Environmental > Aquatic > Freshwater > Wetlands > Bog ... | reverse complement strand
GATCCCGTCGTCCAACCGGTTTTCGGCCTTGGCGTCGCGATAGCGGAAGTAGAGCACGCTGAACACGACGATCAGCAGCAGCGACCAACCGTAGGTGATCTTCAGGTAATCCAGCGGTCGCCCGATGTACATCCAGTGGAGCAGAAGCCATTTGTCCATCGTGAGGAAGCCGTAGACGCCCAGCCACGCCGGCCAGTTACGGATCACCGAATTGGGCAGTACTACCGTCATCAGGAAGGGGAACAGCATCATCGAGTAGTAGCCCTGGGCCAGTGACAGCACCAGCCACGACCACAGCAACAGCACGCCCGACGATGTGGTGAACCAGAACAGCGGGTCACGGGTCCGGTAGTAGCGGTACAGCAGCCACAAGCTGCCGACGGCCAGCAGTGTGAACAGGATCCGCAGAAACAGGATCAACCAGAACGGCAGTCCGAAGTAGACGCCGTTGCCTTCGATCGAGCTGTTGAAGTAGTCGCGAACGCCCAGCGTGTAAGGCAGCGTGCGGGTGAAGAAGTCCATCGGATGCACGACCAGGGGCAGCGCGGCCAGATTGAATGCCACCGGGACCACCAGGGCAGCCAGTACTGCACGCCACTGACGGTTGAGCAACGGCAGCAGAAGCAGCGGCAACAGCACCGGTTTGACCACCGTCGCCAGACCGATCGCGATGCCGGCCCACCACTGATGTGTGACATTGCCGGATTTGGAGCCGCCCAGCAGCCACCGGAGAAAGAGCACCTCGAGCAGCAGGATGACACCGTTGATGTTGGTGAAAACCAATGTGCTGGTGACGGATTCGGTGCAGAACATCGCCAGCAGCAACGCCGGGGCCGCCACCGAAGTCAGGGTGAAGTTGAACATCCGCAGCAGCACGTACGCCGCGAGGACAATCGCGGCGCTGTTGATCGCGACGAACAAGTAGCGCGACTCAGCGAACGGCAGATAACCGAAGGGCGCCATGATCAGCGTGCCGCCCGGCGGATACAGGTAGTGCGGGTCGACGTAGTCGAAATGTTCGTTGTAGATGTCCCAGCCGCGTCGGAAGTTCACCACCGCGCGGTAGACCGGCCTGAAATCGTCGGTGATGTTGCCGTTGGTGGTCAGCACGATGGTGCGGTGGATCACCGCCATGATGGCCAATGGCCAGAGAACCGAACGCAGCACGGTGGCGGTGCCCGGCGCGGCGGTGCGGGGACCAAAGGTGGCCTGCGACCAATCACGCAGGCGGCCACGAGTGGAGTCAACTGAAGTCATGAGCGCCGCTCCTCCGGGCCTTTTCGCATCGCACTGCCCTGTTGATCGTCGTCGGCGCCCGTCACGAGCGCACCGTACACGGGCGTTCGGCCGACGGATCAGGCGGGACAGTAGGTGTCAGTGGAAGGCAACTTGCCGCTGTTGAGGTAGTCGATCAGCGGGGGTACCGCGCATGACGAGTAGATGCTGGCGCCGTGGCCGATTCCCTCCCACACCACCCGCTTACTGGCCGCGGTGGCGTTGATGATGAGGGCGGCGGTGGCAAAGACGCCTTCCGACCCGACGATGGGGTCGTTCTGCACGCCCATCAGAAGCACGTTGAGCTTGAGCACCTTTGGTGGCTGTGGCGGTGAGGCGCTCGGCCAGGCGACGCATTTGACCAGATTCAGCGCACCGACGGTGCCGAACTGTGGGTAGAGCTTGGCCCAGGCGACCACCAGTTCCCGGATTCGGTCGGGTGTGGGGCGATTGAGCGCGTCACTGCACGTATTGACGAACTGCCCGTCGGTGCCAGTGGTGGCCTGCGCCCGGTTGATCAGGCTCGTCAGCAAGTTGGTGTCACCGGAGCGGGCATTTGCCAGCGCGGTCGCCAAGTCATTGGTGGTGCCGACGCGGTCGCCGGTGGGGAAGCCCAGCGCGGTGGCGATGGCGTTGGCGACGCTGGCTACCGACGCGCCCGCGGGTCCGTGGCCGGCGCGGGCGTCGGCCAAAAGCGAGCTGACGGCGGCTTTGGGGTCAGGGCCCAGCGGGCAGCTCACCGCAGCGCATTGTGCGGCGAACGCGTCCAGCGCCGCTTGCTGTCCCTTGACCTTTTGCTCGGCAGCGGCTTCGGCGCCCACGCCCAACGCGATCGGGGAATCGAGCACCAGCCGCGAGACCCGCTCAGGGTGCGAGCTCGCGTAGGACAGCGCTACCTGCGCGCCGTTACCGATACCGATCAAGGCCAGTGCGGGCACGTCCCAGATGCTGCGCAGCCGCTCGATATCGGTGGCGGCGTGGCTGTTGTCGTAGGCGGAGTCGCCGGGCGCGATGGTGTCGGTGCAGCTGGTGGTGGCATTCTGCATGATGTCGCCGAGGTTGGCGACCGGGTCGTTGCCGGCCTCGAACTGCGCCTGATCGTGCATCTCCTGGCGGTCGAACTGATCGAGGCAGTCGATCGGGCTCGACGAACCCATGCCGCGACGGTCGACGGCGACGATGGGGTGGCTGGCCAGCACGTCGGCGCCGGCGCGGGATAGCCAGACCGGCAGCTGCAGCGACGACGGCAGATCCGAGCCGGTGGTGAAGACCAGCGGGCCGGCGTCGTGCGGAGTCTTCACCGAGCTGGCCCGCACCACCCCGATGCTCAGGGTCCCGGCTCCGCCGTTGACCGGGTCGAGGTCGGCGTCGTAGCTTGCGCAATCCAGCTTGACCCCGGATGCCCGGGGCACCGCGGCGTCGTCGAATTCCTTCGACGTGCAGTCACGCCACGACAAGTCGTTCTTGGGTGCGGCGATCGGTGGCGGACCACTGGGCGGCTTCGAGGTCGTGGGCTTTCCCTGCGGCCGAGCGCCCGCATTGGTGGCGAAGCGCGGGTTGGCGGCCAACCCGGGCGCACAGCCGGCCAGCAACCCAGTCACCACAATTAACGACGTGGCGATTACGGCGTGCCGGCTCATGCCGACCACAGTAGCCATTGCTTGCCGGCTCAGCGTTTGACGTAGCGCGTGTACAGGTAGCCGTCGTCGTCGGTCAGGACGTGCGCGCAGCGCATCCCGGTCAGCACCTGCCCCGGGCCAGCGGCGATGCGGCCGGCTTGACCGCCGACCAGGCTCGGCGCGATCGTCAGGCACAGTTCGTCGAGCATGTCGCGCCCGACGAACGAGCCGAACAGCGTCGGACCGCCCTCGGTCAATACCCGGTACAGGCCGCGATCTGCCAGTGCGGCCAGCACCATGGCTTCGTCGACTCGAGTGGGGTCGTCGACCGAGCATTCGATCACCTCTGCGCAGCCGGCCAGTCCGCTTCGAGTCTGGTCGGCCACCGCCGCGCAAGTGCACACCAGCGGCGGCACCTCGGTGCGGGTGAACACGGGCATATCCCGCTCCAGGCGGCCGGATTTGGTGACGATCGCCAGCTGTGGGATCTCGCTTTGCCCGCGAGCTTGGCGGCCTTGGCGCTGGGCGATGCTCAGGCGTGCGCCCGAGTAGTCCTCGGCCCGAACGGTTCCCGCGCCGACCAAGATCACGTCAGCGAGCTCGCGCAGCAGGCTGAACACCGCCCGGTCGCCGGGTCCGCCGAGGCGACCGGTCGTGCCGCCGACGGACGCGGCGCCGTCGAGGCTGGCGATGAAGTTCGCCCGAAGCCAGCTCCGGTTCAGCTCGGCGGGGTAGTCGTAAAGCTCTGGCAGTTGGGCGCCGTCGAGTTCGTGGACCGAGCCGAGCAGTCGTAGCTGCATCAAGCCGGCATGGTCAGACATGGGCACGATTGCACCACGTCGGTAGGGTGCCTGCATGCCCGGCCCCGTCGCTCATCTGGTCGATCGGCAGCCCACGGTGTCGCCCGAGCGGTTGATCGCCCAGCTGACGCCGCCGCCGACCTTCGCCAACGCGAGCTTCGCGAGCTACCACCCTGACCCGGCCGAGCCGACGCAAGCGAGCGCCGTCGCGGCGTGCCAACAGTTCTGCCGACAAGCCGTCGAGCGCCGCGCCGGGCACACGAAGTTGTTCGGCCGTCGAGAAGTGTTGCCCGGTGTCGGGCTGTATCTCGACGGTGGTTTTGGTGTGGGCAAGACGCATCTGCTGGCCGCGGCCTACCGTCAGCTGCCCGACGATGTGGCGCATCCCAAGGCGTTCGCGACGTTCATGGAGCTGACCCAGCTTGCCGGGGTGTTCGGCTTTGTCGAATGCATCGAGCTGCTGGCGCACTACACGCTGTTGTGTATCGATGAGTTCGAGCTCGACGACCCCGGAAACACCACGCTAGTTTCACGGCTGCTCTCCCAACTTGTCGGGCGCGGTGTGTCGGTGGCCGCCACCTCCAACACGTTGCCCGAGCAGCTAGGGGAGGGGCGCTTCGCGGCGCAGGACTTTCTCCGTGAAATCAACACGCTGGCAGCAATTTTCGCCGTCGTGCGGATCGATGGGCCCGACTACCGGCACCGCGACCTGCCGCCTGCGCCGCAGCCGCCGACCGACGAACAAGTCGCCGCGCGGGCCGCGGCCACCCCGGGCGCGACCCTCGACAACTTCGACGCACTCTGCGCCCACCTGGCCACCATGCATCCGTCGCGCTATTCGACGTTGATCGAAGGGGTGACGGCGGTGTTTCTGACCGGCGTGCACGCCATCGACGATCAGAACGTGGCGCTGCGACTGGTGGCGCTGACCGACCGGCTCTACGACGCCGGCATCCCCGTGCTGGCGTCAGGGGAAAAACTGGACCGCGTCTTCAGCGAGGAGATGCTGGCCGGTGGCTTCCGGAAGAAGTACCTGCGGGCCACGTCGAGGCTGCTGGCGCTGACCGCCGCGGTCAACGCTTAGGCCGTGCCCATCGGTCGGACCATGACGTAGTCGTCTTCGTCATGGCCGCCCAGTTGAAATGTCCTGGTGCCGTTGACGGTAAAGCCGGACTTCTTGTAAAAGCGTTGTGCGCGATGGTTTTTCTGGTTGACGCCTAGCCACACGCAGTTGGCGTCCCAGTCGACGGCGGCCGCGAGTGCCGCGTCCATTAGCGCGGTCGCAACGCCCGATCCGTGATTGTCGGGCAGCACATACATCTTCGAAAGCTCCACCGCCGGCCGAACGGGCACGGCCTGCTGCACCTCGGGATCGTCGCCGACACCTTGAATCAGCATGGCGTAACCGACAATTCGATCGTGCTGGCTGGCGGTGAGGATCAGCCGCCGCGGATCGGCCAGATATTCGGTAAAGCGTGCGTCGGACAGGTTGGCGTCGACGAACGACGCGATGTTCGCGTGGCTGACCGACGGGGGACACGCCAGCGGAAACGTGCGTGCGGCGACGTCGGCCAATTCGGCTACATCGACGGAATCCGGCGTCGCGATGCGCACCGCCAAAGACGACCCCGGGGCTATAGGTTCCACTGCGCCAGGTGATAACCCGTCTTCTTGTCCAGCAGCACGACGGTGGAGACCGGGTCGCGGTAGGCCTCCCAATACACCCCGCCGCGAACGATCGAGCCCGCCGGTGCGTTGGTCAGTGCGGCATCCAGCGCATCCGGCGCATCGGAGTTGCGGGACTTGTACGCGTCGCCAAACGGGGTGACCCCGTCGAAGGTGAAATCGGTGAGCATCTGGTACGGGTTCGGCACCCGAACCGCGTGTATCGCCACGTCCGCGCGCATTACCGCGCTGTTCGGGAAGCTCTTGACCGGGATGCCGACGCGGTTGTAGCCGAACCCCGGCGGCGGGTCGACCGATTGCACGCTGCTGACCGTGACGTCGGCGATCATCTTTCCGGTGTCGACCCGCAACGTGTCGCCGAGGTGGCCGATCGGCGCGTCACCGGCCGACGCGCGCGGGACCCCGATCAGCGTGGCGACGAAGACGGTCGCCAAGACAACCAGGCAGCGGCGCATCTTTTCTCCTCCGGGCCGGCCACTGAAGACTCTCGCATAATTCCACACGTCGACGGCTAGGTCGCGTGTTTCTTACCGGCCACCAGCGATTCCAGCGCGGCAGTCAGATCGGCCTCGACGCGGTCCTTGTCGATGCCTGCCCGGTGCAGCGGACCGCTGCCGTCTTCCAGTTCGAGCAGCGCGAGCAACAGATGCTCGGTGCCGATGTAGTTGTGGCCCAAGCGAAGTGCCTCACGAAAGGTCAGCTCGAGTACTTTGCGGGCCGGACCGCTGAACGGGATCAGCTGTGGTGGGTTCTCGACCGCAGCCGGCAGCGCGATCGAGGCACGCACGGATTCGGGATCGACCTGCTGGGCGGTCAGCAGCTTGGTGGCCAGCGCCTCCGAATCACCGAGCACGCCCAGCAATAGATGGTCCGGAGTGATCTCGCAGTTGTGTGCCTCATGCGCGGCGTTTTGTGCGGCGACGACGACGTTGCGGGCTCGGGGGGTGAAGCGTTCGAATCCCTGATTGGGGTCGAGCGACGTGGCTTCGGCGCGCAACACAAACCGCTTTTGCGCCGCTTGTTTGGTGACGCCCATGCTCTTGCCGATGTCAGTCCAGGAGGCTCCGGAGCGGCGCGCCTGATCGACGAAGTGCCCGATCAGATGATCAGCGACCTCGCCGAGGTGCTCGGCCGCCAAGACGGCATCGCTGAGCTGGTCCAGCACGTCGGGGTGTACGTGCTTGATCGCGTTGATCAGCTGGTCGAGTCGGACGGGGGTGGTGATCGGTGTCGGCCGAGAAGGGGAGTCTGACATACCGTCAACGGTAGGTTGACGACTGTGATTCGTCAACTGCGGGTTGACGTCCAGATCCGTGAGCGGTGCTCTCAGCCCTTCGAATAGCCGCGGCGCACGGTCCGATCCAAAATGCCCAGCGTGGCTCGCAGTGCGAGTTCCGACATGACGGGAAAGATGTTGGCCTCCCGCCACTGGTCATGGATCTGCGACCAGTCGTAGAACGACGTGACCAGCGTGCCTTCGCCGCTGCCGTCGGGTTCGAGGCGATACCCGTACACGTGGCCGATCTGCGGGCGGAGCTGGCCCAAGACCGTCCAGGAGATCAGCCGGTCGGGCTCGAATTCGCGAATCGTGACGGTGACGTCGTACTTGCCGAGTTCCGGAAAGTCGTTGAGGGCTTCGCGGTCCATATGGACGACGAAGCTGTCACCCGGGGCGGCGACGGACGCGCCTTCGGCGGCCTGCAACATCCCGGATGAGTCGATGGCGACGTGACCCTGTGGGTCACAGAGCACTGCGAAGATTTCTGCTGGGGAAGCTGCGATTGTGCGTTGGACTTCGATTTTCTCGGCCACGGTTTGATCTTGGCAGCAATCTCGGAACCGCGGAGCCGATACGACAACGGCGCCGACGTGAGCCATGATGTCCGGATGAAGCGTGTCCTGCTCCTATTCGGCATCGCCGCGGCACTGGGTCTGGCCGCGCCGGCGCACGCCGATCCGGACCTTGATGCGCGTTTTCTCGATGCGCTCACCAAGGCGGGCCTGACCGTCTTAAGCGGACCGGGCGCCGTCAAGGACGGTGAGGCGGCATGCGGGATGATGGAGCAGGGCCAGCCGGAACTTGACGTCATCGAGCACGTGTCAAAGCAGAATCCGGGCTTGGATACGACCAAGGCGGCAAAGTTCACCGCAATAGCGGCCAGCGCCTACTGCCCGCAATACCTGGAACGCGCCAGCGACGTCGGCAACGGCCGCGAGTAGCGGCTGGGCAGTCGTTTCCCGGACCCGCAGGGTCGGCGTCGAGGTGCCATAATGGTCGGGTGCGACGTCTCCTGGTGCTGTTGAGCGCCGCCGCCGTGGGCTTGGCCGCCCCGGCGCACGCCGACCCGGGCGTCGATGCGAGCTTCTTGGATGCGCTGACCAAGGCGGGCATTACCTTTAACGACGGACCCAACGCCGTGAACGCCGGCAAGACGGCGTGCGGGCTGATGAGCCAGGGCCAGCAGGGACTCGACGTCATCAAGCACGTCAGCGAGCAGAACCCGGGGATCAGCACGATCAGTGCCGCTAAGTTCACCGCAATCGCGGCGAGCGCCTACTGTCCGCAATTCATCCAGCGCGCCAACGACATCGGCGGCGACAGTACCGCGCCGCCACCGAGTCGGGTCGGCGTCCCGGGCGGAGGGCAGCAGTAGCGGCCCCGCCGCACACGCACTTGGCGGTGCACGCCGCTTCTACGCGTGGTCGTGATCGCTGTGTCCTCCACGTTCGCAGCGACCGCGTTCGTCTTAGGGGCAGTGCACAGGCGGCGGGATTGGCTACGCTTTCCGATGACGAGTTCGGTGGCGGCCCAACCATGCCGATGCTACCGAAGACCTGGGATCCCGAGACGCCGGAGGGAGAGGCAGAGCGCGGCTGAATGCGCCTGTGCGCCAACGCTAATCGATCGAAGAAAGGATTTTAGTAATGAGTATGTCGGATGCTCATATTCCGCAGTTGGATGCTCAGCAGTCGGCGTTCGTCCAGCTGAGGACTGCCACGAGTATCTTGGCGCTGCTGTCGCGGCACCAAGACGATGCCCGCCTGCAGAACCTCTTTGAGAACCTGTGGCTCGATCGTCAGCCTTTTCGCTCTCACATGACGCCTGCCGGCCTCGTGAACAGCCCTATCAACGGCGAGCAGGTCGCTTGCGGTGACCGCTGGGCCAACGAGATTCCCGGCCTATTTTGCTCCCACCTGACCAGCCACCCAGTCTGGCCCCCTGATGACATCTGCGAACTCCTCGAGCGGAACGTTGCCATATTTCGAGAAGAATTCGCCGGTATCGACCCGAACCAGTACCAAGTCGACGCGCGGGACCACAGAAGCGGACTGACGGACGGCCGCAACTGGACCGTTTTCCCCTTCTACGATGGGAACGGCAACCTCCAGGTCGACAACGCGCGCAAGTGTCCAAGGATCGCGGAGTTCCTGGGCAGCCGCGCTGGTATCGGCAGCATCGGCTGCATGGCGTTCTTCTCGATCATGAACCCAAAGACGCACGTGCCGCCACACACCTCGGAGTCAAATACCCGCATGCGCTACCACCTGGGAATCGAAGTGCCCGAACGCGATATCCACTTCCGTATCCACGACCAGCGGATCACCTGGAAGCAAGACAGGTGCATCAAAATCGACGACTCGTACGAGCACGAGGTCTTCCAGCAGTCCGACCGCCGCCGGGTCGTGTTCGTCCTGGACGTGCCGCATCCGGAACTTCGTCCCGAGGAACTCGATTTTCTGCAGGAGTTCATGTCATACACAACTGGTGTTGGCCTACCGCGGGCCTGGTAGGACGTCGAGGCGTTACCGTCCACGCTGCTGGGGATGCAGTTCTAGCCGCCCCTTTTGGCGCCTTCGGCTTGGTCGCGGGCCAGCATCGAGGTGGTGTTGTTTTCGTGGGTGCCGCCCATCGCTCCATGGCCTGGTTCCACTTGGCCTGCCAGGCCTGATAGTCCATCCCGGTATCACCGTGCCAACCCGCCTGCAACGCCCTCATGCTCAGGTTGATTGCGTGCCGGATTAGCCGCTGCGCTCTTGTGAGCCTTAGCGTTGACGTCGCCCGCCTATTTCGACTGGCGGTCCTTGCTAAGCCACTGGTAGCCGAATCCGCCGGTTGGTCAGTCGGTCTTCTGCCATGGCTGGGAGACATGTTCAGGTCGCCCAGGGGCCCACGCCGCCGACCTTTTTTCGCCGTCCACGCGGTCGCGTGGCCCATGGCCGAGCCGTCGGCGGTCCCGCCCCGGCGCTCCATCTTTCTGGCTGGCGGCATCTTGGTCTCCGAGCTACGCGAGTGCAGTGAGATTATTGTTCAGCCAGCCGGTGGCGCTGGGGGCAATGTAGAGCTCGTGCACATCGCCGTCGACGCCGATGAAATTGACATGCTGGCTGCTATCGCTTCCCCAATAGGCGTCCAGCGCGGTGCCCGGCGCGGGCGCCACGGCCCCCGCCAACTTGGTCAGGTCATGGTCCACCCAGCCGGGGGTGTCGGGGGCGATGTAGAGCTCGTGCACGTGGCCGTCGGTGCCGATGAAATTGACATGCTGGCTGCTGTCGCTTCCCCAATAGGCGTCCAGCGCGGTGCCCGGCGCGGGCGCCACGGCCCCCGCCAACTTGGTCAGGTCATGGTCCACCCAGCCGGCAATGTCGGGGGCGATGTAGAGCTCGTGCACGTGGCCGTCGGTGCCGATGAAATTGACATGCTGGCTGCTATCGCTACCCCAATAGGCGTCCAGCGCCAGCCCCGCGGGCGCCGCGGCCCCCGCCAACGCGCTCAGGTCATGGTCCACCCAGTTCGGCTCGACGGCGCCGGGAGCGGTGTAGAGCTCGTGCAGGCCACTGCCGCTGAAGCCGCCAGCGACGAAGAAGACGTGCTGACTGCCGTCGCTACCCCAATAGCCGGGCAGCGCCGTACTTATGCTGGCCCCCACGGGGGTCGCATCGTCCACCCAGCCGGGGCCGTTCGGCTCGATGTAGAGCATGTGGACGAGGAAGTCGACGCCGACGTAGTTGACATGCTGGCTGTTGTCGCCGCCCCAAAACCCGTGCAGCTGCGACATAGGCACCAAGTTAGGGTTCGAGGCATTCGGTCCCGCCAACGCAGTCAGGTCATTGTCCACCCAGCCGGCAATGTCGGGGGCGATGTAGAGCTCGTGCACGTGTTGGTCGACGCCGATGAAGTTGACGTGTTGGCTGTTGTCGCCTCCCCAATAGCCGTCCACCGGGCTGCCTGAAAAAGGCTTGGTCGCAGTCATGACATCTCCTTAGCCGAGTGAGTGCGAAGTCGAGAGACTGAAGTCGAGAGACTGTTTCAGTGCGCATCGATCGGGGCGGTTCGGGCAAGAGGCCGGTCCGGTGAGCGGACCGGGATGCGCCGATTGGAGCAGTTTCAGCTCGATCTTTGATATGGCGCTGGCGGCCCACCGTGCTGCGATGGGGCGGGTGTCGGTGATGGTCATGGCCGCGTCCCCTCGAATTCTGCTAAAAAGTCACCTTTGCTGTCCCGTGGACGCTCGCCGAGCAGTTAGCTTCCGGACAGATCGTTGCGCTCGTCGAGCAGTTCGTCGACGTGACGACTTGACGGCTCGCCGCCGTGCTCGCGGATAGAGCGGCGCACCGCGTCAGGAGCCGGAGTTCGGAGTCGATGGTGTCGAGGTCACGCATGGTGCCGAAGCCTAATAATGGCGCTGGTGTGCGCAAGTCACTGTGAACAGTCGCGGGTGTCCGTTGAATCGCGCGGTCCCGTTTCGTCGCTCTACGGAGACCCCGCGGGCCTAGACGGTATGAGGGGCTGG
>Ga0209656_10002878_pt1 | contig 11172 bp, 11 predicted proteins | sample BogFormECP12_OM2_FD_188239 | JGI IMG/M metagenome (GOLD analysis project Ga0209656, IMG submission 188239) | Bog forest soil microbial communities from Calvert Island, British Columbia, Canada - ECP12_OM2 (SPAdes) (version 2) | ecosystem: Environmental > Aquatic > Freshwater > Wetlands > Bog ... | reverse complement strand
TGAGGCTTGTGGAGAATGACAAGGCCGTCTGGCATCTTTGGCTTCACCAAAAAGTAACTCCCGTATCCACAGGATGGACGCGTATGCTGCGGAAAAGGGTTTGTGGATATGAGTGTGACCGTCTCCATGCTGGCTTCGGGCAGCCGCGGCAATTGCGCGATTGTGGCCAGCGCGTGTACCCGGATTCTGGTTGATGCCGGCATCTCCGGGCGCGAGACCTTTAAGCGCATGAAGGCGATGGGGGACGATCCACACTCGCTTTCCGCGATTCTCATCACGCATGAACACTCCGACCACGTCTATGGTTTAGCCACTCTGGCCAAGCGCTTGCGCATTCCGGTTTTTATGACGGGCGCGACGCATCAGGCTTGGGCGCGGGCTTTGCGCGACCAGAACGGCGTGAAGCCGCAGCTGGAAAAATTCGAGCGCTTCGAGTCCGGGCACAAATTTCAGGTTGGCGACATTGAGGTCAAGCCCTTCACTATTCCGCATGACGCGGCCGATCCGGTGGGATTTACCTTTCGCGCCGAAGGAATCAAGGTTGGGATCGCTACTGATCTCGGATACATTCCTCCCAGTGTGCGCGATCATCTGCGGGGCTGCGATGTGCTGGTGGTGGAGTCGAATCACGACGTGGAGATGCTGCGGGTGGGGCCGTATCCGTGGTCGGTGAAGCAGCGGGTGATGAGCCGCGTGGGGCACCTGTCGAATCTGGCGCTCGCGGATTTCTTCAGTAACGACTATGATAATAGTGCAACGTTTGTAGTGCTGGCGCATCTCTCTGAACAGAACAATCATCCGGAAATTGCCCGGAGAGAGGCTGAGAAGGCGCTGGCCGCAAGGGGCAACCTGTTCTCGAACCGCGTGCTTCTGGCGGCGCAGAGTGAGGCGTTGGAGCCGATCCGGCTGTAGCCCGGCTGTACAAAGGTTTGGCGGCGCGATCCTAATTCATGAGTCAGCAGTGCGTTGATCCAATCGTAGGCAAGATTCTGGCGGGCTGGAGATACGACATTTCCGGTCTGGCTCTGGAGATGCGCGGCGACTACGAAAGCCATCTGGAAGTCTGCGAACGTTGCCATCGCCGCCAGCAGATGCACCGCATCATTGATGTTGGGCTGATCTTCCTGGCTTCCCTTTCCGCTGCTGTATTCCTGCTCGCTTTCGGTGTGATCTGGCACTTCGTGCCGCGGCACGCATTCTGGCTGGAGATTGCGGCGCTGGCGGGGTTCGCGCTCTCGGCGCTGATCTGGCTGGTGGTGGCGGTGGCGACTCCGGCTCCTTTGACCATGCTCGATGCCGCCAAAGAAGGCGCGCGGCGGGTGCATGACCGGTTGCCGGAAGAGATCCGGCAGCGGCTGCCGGAAGAATTCCGCATGAAAATTACCGGGACGTAAGCTCGCATGTCCCGGTACCTGCCGTTCCGTTTCTCCGTGAGATCTTTTTCCGTGAGAGCAAGCACGCTCGGCTTCGTGCTTCTGATTGCGATGATGCCGGTGTTTTCGTGCGCCCAGACTTCTTCCGATCAGCAAATGTCGTCGATGTCCGGAATGAACATGGAGGAGCATGCTTCGACTCTGCCTTCGCCGCATGAAGGGTCGGGCACGGGCTGGCAGCCTGCTTCGGTGACCGGTCCGGAGTGGATGTGGATGCGCGGCGGCTGGGAGTTGATGGCGCACGGGGTCATCTTCGTGGATTACAACCAGCAGGGCGGGCCGCACGGTGAGGGCAAAGCCGAGTCGGTGAACTGGGGCATGCTGATGGAGCAGCACAAACTCGGCGCGGGGACAATTCTTTTCCGGGAGATGTTTTCGGCGGAATCTCTGACGTCGCCGCATCCCGGATTTCCGGAAATTTTTCAGACGGGCGAGACGTATCATGGCGAGCCCCTGGTCGATCACCAGCATCCGCATAATGTGTTTGCGGAACTGGCCGCGCTCTACACGCTGCCGTTGTCGGAGAAGGTTTCGTGGGAGCTTTACGGTGGGCCCTCGGCTGAGCCTGCGCTTGGTCCGGTGACGTATCTGCATCGCGCGTCGGCGGCGGAGTTGCCCATGGCTCCCTTGAGCCATCACCTGCAGGACTCCACGCACACCAGCTTTGGCGTGGTGACGACGGGGTTCGTTATCGACAGGATCAAGCTGGAGGCTTCGGCTTTCAATGGCCGCGAGCCCAATGAGCATCGCTACGGCATTCAACTAGCCGCGCTGGATTCATGGTCGGGAAGGGCGTGGATCGCACCTGGGCGCAATTGGACCGCGGAGTACAGCATTGGCAGGCTGGAGCGTCCCGAGGCGCTCGAACCCGGGAGCCAGTGGAGGCAGACTGCGTCGGTGGAGTACAACCGGCCTTTCGGTTCGGGGGATTGGGCGACGACTGCGGTGTGGGGACGCGTGTACAAGATCGCTACCGATGCGCATCTGAACGGATATCTGCTGGAGTCCACGCTGAATTTTTGGCGGCGGAATTATGCCTTCACGCGGCTGGAGCTTGTGGACAAGGACGAACTTTTTCCGCAGGCTGCAACTCATTCCACATTTCGTATTGGGGCGTACACGTTTGGCGGGGTGCGCGATCTGATTCAGAATCCTGCCTGGCAGTTGGGGCTGGGGGCGGACATGACTGTGTATTCGAAGCCAGGAGCATTGGATGCGGCTTACGGGAACTTTCCGGTGTCGTTTCAGATTTTCCTGCGGGCGAGGCCGGGAAGGTCAGGGCATCATCACATGAATTGAACTCGCAGTCATCCGGACCGGAGCCGTTTTTCAGGCGGAGGGAAGGATCTCCTTCCACGATGAGCCGCCGAAGGGGAGATCCCTCGCCCCGCTGGAAAAAACGCGGGGCTTCGGGATGACCCAACGCTTACGCCTTGATGTGGCAGCTGGCCAGGCCGCGCTTTTCCAGATACTGCTGGTGATAGTCCTCGGCGGGATAGAACGTGACCGCGGGAACGATCTGCGTGGCGATTGGCTTGGAATAACGATGCGCCTTCTCCAGCGATTCCTTCGAGGCTTGCGCCTCGGCCGCCTGCTCCGGCGAATGATAGAAAATGGCGGTGCGATACTGCGTGCCCCAGTCCGGTCCCTGGCGGTTTACCTGCGTGGGATCGTGGTTCTCCCAGAAGACTTTGAGCAAGTCGGCGTAGTGGACCTTCGCCGGATCGTAGTCAACCTCCACGGCTTCGGCGTGGCCGGTGCGGTCGGTGCAGACTTCTTTATACGTCGGATTGTCAGTCTTTCCGCCGGTGTAGCCGACGCGGGTGGAAATTACTCCCGGAATCTGCCGGAAGGCGGCTTCGACTCCCCAGAAACATCCTGCTGCAAATGTGGCTTTCTCTGTTGCCATAGTGTCTCCCTTGTAGTTCGCAGTGTATTAGATGGAGAAGTGTGAGGAAAGTCACAGACTTGTAAAACCTTAAGGATATGACCCTTCCGGGCAATTGACGGTCTTCCGGAATCGCGATAGAGTCGGCTAGGTTTTGTCGTAGGAGTAGTGTGTGAGTTCGCCGACCAGCCACCGTCCAGTCCCGTTGAGAGCCTCGCTCAGGAATGTGCAGAGACTTGCACTCTTCTTGGTAGTGGCGACGGCCTTTACTGGCGCGGCGCTGGCGGTTTCCAGCTTCTCTCCTCAGATCAGACTAGGCTATACGAACGGCGACCAGTGGGAGCCGGCCATGGCTGCCGACGGCCATGGGCATGTTTATGTTCTCTATCCGCAGTACGGGTCGATTGCGGATTGCCTATCGTGCACGCTTCCTACGATGGCTCTGACCATCAGCAACGATAACGGCGTTACCTGGCAGCCTTCGCGCGTGTTGCTGCCGCTGGCTACGGGCGAATTCGATCCGCAGATTGTGGTCGATCCCGTCGACCGGCAGACGGTGTATGCGTCGTGGCTGCAGAATCATAAGCAGGATGTCGTGGTCGCGCGATCGCTCGATTTTGGCCGGACGTGGTCATACTCTGTGGCGGCGCGTGGTGGCGAAGAGGCTGACAAGCCCGTGTTGGCCGTGCGTGGAGCCGATGTGTATGTTGGTTTCAACCGCGAAGAGGAATTCCTGGTGGCGGCGTCGCACGATGCCGGGCAGACTTTCAGCATCGCGCAAGTGAATCCCAACGCCGAGCCGGGATGGTCGCTGGCGGGCGGTGCAACTGTGGATCCCACGGGCAACGTCTATTTTGCGTGGACCGCTTATGCGCGCCATGACATGGCGACGCGGCCGGTGAGCGTGAATGTCAGCCGGTCTTCCGATCTTGGCCGCACCTGGAGCACGGTGCTGCTCGATCTTTCGAGCGCTCCCCCGGAGTGTGAGGCGCAAGAGTGCGAGACGGGATATCTCGGACCCCAGATTTCGATTGCCTCCGATGCGACCGGGGCGCTTTATGTGCTGTGGAATGCCGGTTCGGCGAATGGCGGGCCGGAGCGGATTTACTTCTCTTCATCGACAACCGCGGGCGCTAGTTGGTCGGCGCGGATGGGCGTCTCCAGCGCCGGGGCTGGGGTTGAGCACTGCTTCCCGGCCATCGTTGCTGGCGCTTCCGGCGATGTGCGCATTGCTTGGATGGATGCGCGGGCCGTGGAAGAAGGGCATCCCGGGCACGCGTTGTGGAATACGTTCTACCGCAGTTCGACTAACGGCGGCGCGACCTGGAGCGGGGAGAGCGTTCTCTCTGGCGCGGCTCGCGGCTACGACTACATCCTGCCCAACGGATTCCGCTTTCCCTTCGGCGACTACTTCGGCCTGGCCATCGACAGTGAGGGTACGACCCACGCTGTTTGGGGTGAAGGCAGGGACTTCAAAGCTCCCGGGTCGATCTGGTACACGCGCGGACGGTAGTTCCTTCAACGAGTGCAATTGCGACTTCTCGCCATTTCTCGATGAATTCGTTAAGGGATCGACAAAGGTAACATTGGCTCGCGTCAGGCTATCCCGGTCCACAGCCAGAAGCAGCCAGATCGAGCTTCACGTCCGTGGCAGCGATGATCTTGCCTACTGCATCCTGATCCGACCCCGCAAACACAAATCCTAAAGCCAGAGTTTCGCACGCCTTCACGAAGACAACCTCGTATGCAGGATGATCCCTGTGGGAAAAGTCCGTACGAGCGAACGACGTTCCACCCAACTCGCCGCTCGAACTGCGGATCGGTCTTAATCCGTCTTTCTGATCTGCCTCGACAACTCTATGCGTAACGGCATCGGTTGAACGCTGGCCGGCAGGATATTGGGCCAACGGGATTGCCCAAAAAGCCGTCACTTCTCTCGCTGAGCCGGATCTGAATTTTCCCAATGCGACAATCATGAGTGAAGAAGACGTATCGCCAGATTTCCTTTTCAACTCTGGAGTTCTGAGCTTGAGTTTGGGATCAGGCGTGAATTCAAGGCCAATCGATGGATTCTTATAAATGCCGCCGTCAACTGAGCCTTTGTCGAGACGCGGGGCCGGAAGTTTGAGAGGAGGTTCCTGGGACCATCCTAGTAGTACACAGACCGCAATCCCAAACGCAACCTTATACATTGCAAAATACTCCTGATATCTCAGGGCAGATGACGCAAACACTTTATCGAACTTTCGCACTGGCTGGCATTTTTGTCGAGAACGGTCGCTAACGGCGATTTACACTTTCGAGTTTGATTTTTCGTTTACACCGCGGTGCCGACGTGTCACTCCATCAGCATGCCGCCGGTGAGTTCGGCAATGCGGGCGATTCTATGCTCGGTGCACCACTCAGCTAGTTGGTCGACAATCTTTTCTGTGGCGCAGGGATCCCAGTAGCTGGCGGTGCCGATCTCCACGGCGGTCGCTCCGGCTAGCATGAATTCGATTACGTCTTCGGCGGTTGAGATGCCGCCCATGCCGATGACCGGAATCTTCACCGCGTGGGCCGCGTCGTAGACCATGCGCACAGCGATGGGCTTGATCGCCGGGCCGGATAGTCCGGCGGTCACGTTGGCGATGCGCGGCTTGCGCGTTTCCGGATCGATTGCCATGGCTACGAACGTATTCACCAGCGAAAGTGCGTCGGCGCCGGACTCCTGCGCTACGTAGGCCATCTGCGCGATGCTGGTTACGTTGGGTGAGAGCTTCACGATCAGCGGGCGGCGGGCGACGCGCTTTACCGTGGTGACCAGTTCGTCCAGGGTGCGCGGATCGCTGCCGAACTGCAGGCCTCCGTGGGCGGTGTTGGGGCAGGAGACGTTGAGCTCGTAGGCGGCGATGCCTTCGCCTTCGTTCAGGATTTCGACCGTGTGTTCATAGTCTTCGCGGGTGTAGCCGAAGACGTTGGCGATGACGACGATGTTCTTGATCTGGCGCAGGCGCGGCAGTTTTTCTTCGAGGAAGGCGGGCGCGCCGATATTTTGCAGGCCGATGGCGTTCAGCATGCCCGCAGCCGTTTCCCACAAGCGCGGCGGAGGATTGCCGATCATCGGCTCTTTCGAGAGTCCCTTGACCACCATTCCGCCCAGCTTGCTCAGGTGGACTACATCTTCAAACTCCACGCCATAGCCGAAGGTGCCGCTGGCGGCGATGATCGGGTTTTTGAGTTGAATGCCGGCGAAGTTCACGGCGAGATCGGTGGAAGCGCTCATGGCTCGGGTTTCTCCGCCGCAGCGATCTTTTTTCCCGCTCCCGCGCGGGGAGAGGCAAGGGCTTCAGTGAGCACGCGGCCCACGGAATGCGTCGGCGCGTTGATGCCCAGGAGCGAAGCAAAGGTAGCCGCGAGATCGATAGGCTCAACGCTGGTGCGATAAACGCCGGGCTGGAACGGAATGCCGTAGATGGCAAGCGGCACGTGCGTGTCGTAATTGTAAGGCGAGGCGTGATCGGTGCCGCTGGCGCCGCCTACCGTGTAGATATCGGGCACGCCCATCACGTACCAACTGCCTTCTGGCGAATAGCTGTTGAGATACCCTCGGCCGAGGGCGGTGTTGGGGACCTCGCCGGCGGCGAGCTGCGATTTGGTGTAGTAATCGCGCAGGCCGACCTGCTTCAGTTGTTCGCCGACGGCATTTTCTGCGTCGCGTTCGCGCACGTGGGCTGCGCCGAATGCGTCTTCATCAAGCCATGCCATCGGATAGTCGAGCTTCACGTACGTGGCGGGATGGCCGGGAGAAAATTTCGCCGCGAGCGCGGCGTTGATTTGTCCTTCGAATTTTCCGATGCCGAGATTCGCCGCGGGAATGTGCAGCTTCTTCACTTGATCGGGCAGGGATGAGACGCCGTGGTCGGCCGAGAGCGCGATCCAGACATCGGCTAGGCCGATCTGATGGCCGAGAAAGTTGATGAAGTCGGCGAGCTCTTTGTCGAGATCGAGCGCCATCTGGTGCATCTCGGGCGAATCCGGCCCGACCTGGTGGCCGAGAATGTCGTTGGGCGAGAGGCTGATGGAAAGCAGATCGGTGGCGGGGCCTCGGCCTACGTTTTCGTAGACCACCAGCTCTTTTGCGAAATCGAATTCGTACTCGTTGCCGAAGGTGGTTGAGCCGATGACTTCGTAGAAAGCGGCGTCGTTGCCGTTTTTATCTTTGCGGTGTGCGGTCGATGCCAGCAGCGCGCCTTGCGCGTCTTTCCAGTCGCGGTCCCAGTATTTCGGGGGACGGCTCGTATTGAAATCCTGCACCCAGCGCGGGAGTTGATCGCGATAGTAGGTCGACGTGATCCACTGGCCGCTTTGCGGATCGATCCAGTAGGCGCCGTCGGCGGCGAATCCGCCGGGCAGGACTGAGGCGCGGTCTTTCAGGGAGACGGCGAAGACGCGCGATTTGCCTTGGGTGGCCAGCTTTATTTCGTCGCCCAGCGTGTCGGCCATCAGGTTGTGCGGAGATGCGCCCGGTTTGTCGGAAGAAACTCCGACGAGCTTCGTCGTGTCATCTTCGACAGAAGTGACGCGATGTTTCTTGACGGGATCCCACCACTCGTTGGCGACGATGCCGTGCCCGGCGGTGTAGGCGCCAGTAAAAAGTGTTGCGTGGCCGGGAGCGGTGCGCGTGTTGGCGTAGTTGTAATTGCAGTTGGGAAAGTAGGCGCCGTGGTCGGTGAGAAAGCGGAATCCCGAGTCACCGAACTCGTCGTGATAGCGCTCGAGGTAATCGCCGCGGAATTGGTCGATCACGATTATCACGATGAGCTTGGGGCGGCCGTTATAGGCCGAGGCGGCGCTGGGCCGGGGCTGGAAGACGATCGCCGCCAGGCACGACAACACCAATAGCAGCCGCGCGGCGCGGGATCGGGGGAAGGATGTCATCCTCATCGCGATGGTAGTTTACACAGCGGGAAGGAATCCGCCTAGGTCAAGAACCATTACGACTAAGGACACGAAGTTACACGAAGGAAATTCGTGGACGCCATGCTAGTATTTTTCGGCTTTGGTCTTTGTGGCGTGAGAGGGGAGGAGCTTCGTGCGCAAACTTTGGATCGCATTGCTGGTGTTCCCACTATTGCTGGTTGTGTTCGTCAGTGGACAGAAGCAGAATCACGCGCATTCGTCTGCGCTTGTGGCGCGCGGAAAATATCTGGTCAACGACGTCGGGCTCTGCGGCGACTGCCACACTCCCAGCAACGAGAAGGGCGAGCCGATCAAAGAGCGATATCTGCGGGGCGCGTCGATTGACTTCAAGCCCACCGTTTCCGTGCCCGTGTGGGCCGATAAGGCTCCGGACATTGCGGGTCTGCCAGGTTGGCAGAAAGATGCGGCCATCAAATTTTTTATGACCGGCATTGGGTATAACGGGCTTCCGCGGCGGCCTCCCATGCCGCAGTTTCGCTTCAACGAGCCGGATGCCGAGGCCATTGTGGCTTATCTGAAATCGATCGAGCCGAAATAAGAACGCCACGGATTACACGGATTCTCACGGATAAACCGGAAACATGTCCTTGAGTGCTTGACGGTTTTGGTTTTACTTCGCGAGCTTAGCGGATACTTTGCGCCCTCGGCGGTCAAAAGCTCTTGACCGCAAAGAACGCAAAGGGTCGCGAAGAGCGCGAAGCGCATCTGTGGCCGGGTCTGCGTGCAATGCTCGCCTCTTTTCCGATACAGTATTAAATTCCCATGCTTGATCTGAATTTTGTTCGCGACAATTTGCCTTTGGTGGAAGAGAAGCTGCGGCAGCGCGGGATGGATCCGGCTGCGGTGCTGAAGGACTTTCGTGAAGTGGATGCCGAGCGGCGCAAGGCGATCAACGAGGCCGAGACGAGCAAGGCGCGGCGCAACAAGGCTTCTGAGGATATTGCCAAGCTGAAGAAGTCCGGGCAGGACGCGACTGTGGCCATGGCGGAGAGCAAGGAACTGCGCGAGCGCATTGCGGAGCTGGAGAAAACGGCTACCGATCTTGACGAACGCCTGCGCGGTATTCTGACTGGCCTGCCGAACCTCCCTCACGCCAGCGTTCCCGTGGGTCGCAGTGCGGACGACAACGTCGAGGTGCGGCGCTGGGGCACGCCTCCGAAATTTGATTTCACTCCCAAGCCGCATTGGGACCTTGGTCCAGAACTTGGGATTCTCGATTTCGAGCGGGCGGTGAAGCTGACCGGGGCGCGGTTCGTTGTCTATTGGGATCTGGGCGCGAAGCTGGAGCGGGCTCTCGCGAACTTCATGCTCGATTTGCACACCCGCGAGCATGGATATACCGAGGTTCTTCCGCCTTATCTGGTGAACTCCGAATCGATGTATGGCACGGGACAGCTGCCTAAGTTTGCCGACGATTTATTTCGCGTGCCCCACGGGGAGAAAGATCTCTGGCTGATTTCTACCGCCGAGGTTCCGGTGACAAATCTGTTTCGCGACGAGGTCTTGGAGCAGGCCCGGCTGCCGATTTCGCTGACCGCGTACACGCCCTGTTTTCGCAGCGAGGCTGGATCTTACGGAAAAGATGTGCGTGGGATAATCCGGCAGCATCAGTTTCAGAAGGTGGAACTGGTGAAGTTCGCGCATCCCGAGCATTCCTACGAAGAACATGAAAAGCTCACTCACGACGCCGAAGAGGTCTTGCAGAAGCTCGGTTTGCATTACCGCGTTATGGCGCTGTCGACCGGCGACATGAGCGCGGCTTCGGCGAAGACTTACGACATTGAAGTGTGGCTACCGGGGCAGCAACTGTATCGCGAGATTTCGTCTTGCTCGAATTTTGAAGCCTATCAGGCGCGGCGGGCGAACATCCGGTATCGTCCGGAGGGGAAGAATAAGACCGAATTCGTGCACACTTTGAACGGCAGCGGGCTCGCCGTTGGGCGCACGTGGGTTGCGATTGTGGAGAATTATCAGCAGTCCGATGGAAGTGTGGTGATTCCGGAGGTGCTGCAGCCTTATATTGGAGCGGAGAGGATTACGCCGAGAAAGCTGTAAGATTAGCCGGCTTCATCGGCGCCGCAAAGGACAGCAGGTTCCTCTCCGGCTTCGCCGGTTCGGAATGACAACGGTGGTTAAAGTTCGGAATGACAACGGTGGTTAAAGTTCGGAATGACAACGGTGGTTAAAGTTCGGAATGACAACGGTGGTTAAAGTTCGGAATGACAACGGTGGTTGAAGTTCGAAATGACAGTGTGTTTTGTGTCAGGAGTAGACTTGCAGGGAGCTGAAATCAACTCGGTCCCGTCCGTTGCGCCCTTGCCGATGACCTCTGTCTGGCGAACAATTCGCGGGTACATTCTGTGGCAGTACGAGCGTGGCACGCTGCATTACGACATCATGGTCACGCTCATCCTGATTTTTATTTTCTTCTCGCCGCGCGTGATCAACTTTAATGACAAACCTGTCCCGCGCAACTCGCATCCGACCGATGTAGTGGTCACCAGTGACGGCGACGGCCGGCTGCTGTATCAGGTTTCGGCTAGCTCTGTCTCTCCCGGCGATGATCACGCGATACGCGAGCAGTTGCTGCGCATTATCGAGCCGATTTCCGGGGCGGTGTCGATCGTGCGTTACGATCCGGTCTACGATTCCAAGGGAAAAGTGCAGAGCTACAAAGTATTGGTCACGCGGGAGTAGCCGTCTTCCGGATTTCTGACATCTCAATGAAAGCTTATTCAATGTTTTTGTTTTTGCCGATCGTGCTGGTATGGACGGCTCTCCGGGCGGCGCCAGCCCCGCAGCAGAAGCCGGTCACGCTCGACGACGTGCTCAAGAAGATGGATGCGGTCGCGGCTACGTTTCATTCGGCGCAGGCGCAGATCGAGTCGC
>Ga0209656_10002877_pt1 | contig 11173 bp, 7 predicted proteins | sample BogFormECP12_OM2_FD_188239 | JGI IMG/M metagenome (GOLD analysis project Ga0209656, IMG submission 188239) | Bog forest soil microbial communities from Calvert Island, British Columbia, Canada - ECP12_OM2 (SPAdes) (version 2) | ecosystem: Environmental > Aquatic > Freshwater > Wetlands > Bog ... | reverse complement strand
CGCCCGCTCGATCGACGAATTAGAGGAGAACGCCCGCGCCCGCCGTGAAGAGCGCGTGCTGCAACTGCTCGGAAGACTCGTCCCCGAATACCGTCGTATCACACGCGGGCCAAGCAGCGCTGCCGCCTCGGGCGGATGACCGGCGCCCGCTGAAAAGCTCAGGATGTCGGAAGATCGACCCGCTTTGACCACTGCTCCATCCGTCCGACACATCAAAAAGGGGGAGACATGCCGAGAAACTCTTGCGCGCGGGTGCTCGGCAGCCATAGCGGGCGTCACAATCGCGTTTCCGCCTACCCTTCTAAATGCGAACATAGCTGATCTAAATGCGAACATAGCTGATGCGGCGGAGTGACGGTGTTGAGCGCTGTCGCGTTAAAGTCAGCGCTTGACGATCTAAACAGTAAGTTCGAGGCCGCGACTGGACACAAGTTACTGGTTAGCTATGGCACCGCCGGTGAGCTCGCCAAACGGATCCAAGGCGGCGAAACTGTCGATGTTACGATACTGCCGAAGCCGTGGATGGATCAACTTGTGCAGCAGGACAAGGTCTTACCCGACAGCGTCGTCAAATTTGCGAGCGCTTCCGTGGGAGTGGCCGTGCCTGCCGGCGCCCCAAAGCCCGACATCACTTCCCCCGATGCGTTGAAACGCTCGTTATTAGTTAGCCACCAAGTCGATCTCTTACGCCGATCCGGAAAAAGGCGGAGCCAGCGGAATTCACTTTGCGCATGTGTTGGAGCGTCTCGGGATTGTCGAAGAGATGAAACCGAAGACTAAACTGGTGCCCGGACCTCAAGCCCCGGATCTTGTCGCTCGGGGCGAGGTTGAGATCGGGGTCACGATGGTGCCGGAAATCCTGCCTGTCCCTGCCGTCGATTATGTCGGTCCGCTGCCCCAAGAACTGCAGAATAAGACCGATTTCGTCTATGTCGCCGGCGCCTTTTCGCAATCCAAGCAACCCGAGCCATCGAAAGCCTGGATCGAATTCATCTGTGGGCCGGCTGCGGCACCCGTCGTCAAAGCGAAGGGCCTCGAGCCGGGCTGATCACTGCGCTGCTGTCGGCAAGGCGCATTACTTGCCGTCCAGCCAACCGCCGCTGCGCCATCGGCGGCAGTATCTGAGGCTGCTTGATACGGTGGATGCGCGGGAAAGCGCATTGCCACGCAGGAGGGATGGGCGGTTGCTCGTTACGTCAGCAGCTGTTCGAGCACCGCGAGCGTGTCGGCTTCGCGGAAGGGCTTGTCCCAGCGGATGCGGTGGATGCGCGGGAAGCGCATCGCCACGCCCGATTTGTGGCGGCTCGAGCGGTGGACGCTGTCGAAAGCGACTTCGAGCACGATCTGCGGCGCCACTTCGCGGACCGGGCCCCAGCGCCGCACGGTGTTGTTGCGCACCCATTGGTCGAGGCGCCGCAATTCCTCGTCGGTGAACCCCGAATAGGCCTTGCCGACCGGCACCAGCTCGTCGCCGCGCCAGGCGCCGAAGGTGTAGTCGGAATAGAACGAGGAGCGCTTGCCGTGGCCGCGCTGGGCGTACATCAACACGGTGTCGAGGATCAGCGCGCCGCGCTTCCATTTGAACCACGGGCCTTTCGGGCGTCCGGAGACGTAGAGCGAATCCGCCCGCTTCAGCATCAGCCCTTCGATGCCGCGCTGACGCGCCCCGTCGCGCAATACCGCGAGCTCGTCCCAGTCGGTGAACGGCACCATCGGCGACAGATCGAGCGCCGGGCGCGGCGCCCGCGCATACCACGCTTCGAGCCGGCGCCGGCGCTCGGCAAAGGACAGGCCGCGCAAATCTTCCGACCCTTCGCGCAGAATGTCGTAGAGCCGCACCGCGGCGGGAAAATCGCGCAGCAGCTTGGGAGTCGGGGTCTTGCGGTTGAGCCGCTGCTGCAGAGCGTTGAACGGCGCGACCTCGCTGTCGCGCACGACCAGCAGCTCGCCGTCAAGGGTCACATCGCAGGGCATCAGCGCGCAGATATCCGGAAAAGCTGCACCGATGTCGTCGCCGGAGCGCGAATAGAGGCGCTTTTCCGCGCCGCGGGCGACGAGCTGCACGCGGATCCCGTCCCATTTCCACTCGGCGAGGTAGTCGCCCGGGTCGAGCCCAGTGATATCCGTGTCCTCGAGCGGCTGTGCCAACATCAACGGGGTAAAGGTCGGCAGATCACCCGTTTCCGGGCGCGGATGGCGCCCTTCGAGCCAGTCGAACAACGGCTGGTATGGCGGCGCAAGGCCATGCCAGACCTCTTCGATGCGATCGACCTCGACACCGCCCCATTGAGCGAGCGCGGTTTTTGCCAGGCGCGCCGATACCCCGATCCGCAGGCTTCCGGTGACGAGCTTCAACAATGCCCAGCGTCCGGTCGCGTCGAGCGCGTCGAGCCACGGCTCGAGCAGCTGGGTGACCTCGCCGCGGCTCGCTTGTTTCAGCTGTTCGACGATCTCGGAAAGGCTCGGGACACGACCCCCTCCCTGCGGCGTCGCGGGCCAGATCAAGGACACCGTTTCGGCGAGGTCGCCGACGAAATCGTAGGACCAATCCAACAGCTCCGGGTCGACCCGCGCCGCAGCCAATGTCCGCACCTGGTTGGGCTTGGCCTCGTCGAACACCAATTCGCCGGTCAGCGCGGCCAACGCCCAGCCCCGCTCGGGGTCGGGCGCAGTCGCAAAATATGCCTGCATCAGCCGCAGCTTGCCGTTGCGTGACGGGGTAAACAGCAGCGCATCGAGCAGAGCGGCGAAGCGGTTCACTCGTCTTCCTCAAAGCCGACGAGGGCCAAGGCGCGGGCGCGGTAGCCCTTCTTCGCCGCGTAATGGACCAAGGCCTCTTCGCGCCCGTGCGTCACCCAGATCTCCTCGGCGGCGACCTCGTCGATCGTCGCGGTCAGCTCGTCCCAATCGGCGTGATCGGAGATGACCAGCGGCAGTTCGACGCCGCGCGCCTTGGCGCGCTGCCGCACCCGCATCCACCCCGACGCCATTGCGACCAGCGGGTCGGGCAGGCGCCGCGACCACCGGTCGGTCGTCGCGGCCGGCGGCGCCAGCACGATGCGGCCTTTGAGCGCGTCGCGCGCCACCCCGCTGCAAGGAAGCACCGGCCCGAGCGATACGCCGAGCTTCTCATAGAGCTCGGTCAGGCCGATCAGCGCGCCATGCAGATAGACGGGCTCTTCGTATCCCGCCCGCCGCAGCAGCGCCAGCACCCGTTGGCATTTGCCCAGCGCATAGACCCCGACGACGTGACAACGCTCGGGGAAAAGCGACAGCGAATGCAATAGCTTGTCGATCTCGATCTGGTCCGGCGGATGGCGGAAGACCGGCAATCCGAAGGTCGCCTCGGTGATGAAGAGGTCGCAATTGCACGGCTCGAAGGGCGCGCAGGTCGGGTCCGACCGGCGCTTGTAGTCGCCGGAGACGACGACCCGCGCGCCGCGGTAGTCGAGCACCACCTGCGCACTGCCCAGCACGTGGCCGGCGGGGATGAGACGCACCCCGACACTATCGATCGCAATGGGTTCGCGATAGTCGAGCGGCTGAAGCGAACCTCCGGCCAGCGCGCCGTAACGCGACTGCATGATGGCGATGGTGCCCGGTGTTGCGAGCACGCGCTCGTTGCCCGGCCGGGCGTGGTCGCCGTGCCCGTGCGTGACGATGGCTCGCGGCACCGGGACCAGCGGGTCGATATGGAAGCCGCCGGGCTCGCAATAGAGACCGGCCGGAGTTGTCTTGATCCAGGTCTCGGGCCGTGAAGGAGAAGGCGACATCGGGCGCAAGGTGGTGGTTGCCGGCCCCCCCGATATAGGAGCTGAACGCCGCCCGGTGAACGGGTGGCCTCGGCTCCGCCGCAGAGCCGGGCTGAACCAAAGCCCCGCAATCGTCGTCCTGGAGGGCACGCATTCCGCCCTACGCCGCGACGGTGCTAATCGCGCGTAAAGACAAGGGTTAGATCAGGCGCCTCAGCCCGTCGATGTCGCGGATCAGGACCGACGCCTTGCCGAGATCTATGAGGCCCTGACGATGCCAGTTTTGCAGAATTTTATTGACACTTTCCCGGCTGCCTCCGGCCATGTTGCCCAGCTCTCGCTGGGAGACGTGAAGCTCGACAGATGGGCCTTGCACTCCGTGCAGGCCAACGCTCTCGGCAAGGTGCAGCAATGCTTTTGCGACCCGCGACTCGAGATGCCGGAACATAACATCCTCCACCTGTTCGCTTGTCTGCCTTAGCCGCCGACACAGGATTCTGAGCAGAATCATGCAAAGATCTGCCCTATCCTCGAGGATGTGTAAAAAATCCCTGCGGTTCACCACCAAGAGTTCGCAGTCGGTCAGCGCAGTCGCATCCGCGCTGCGCTCTTCACCGTCAAGGACCGCTATTTCACCAAAGATTTCACCGGCATTGTAGATCGCAAATACGATTTCTTTGCCGTCGTTGGAAAGCGAGCTTATCTTGACGCTTCCCTGCAATACGGCCATCAAGCTTTGGCCGGGCGACCCTTTGGCAAAGATCTCGCGACCGGTCGGATAACGTTCGACCCGGGCATAACTTATCAGAGAGTCTATTTCGCTGGCGCTCAGTTTACCAAACAGGAAATGACGTTCGAAAATCTGCCGTTTTTCCTGATGCGTCGGGGAGTTCATGACAGTTCCCTTCAAGGCACAATCAGAAAGGGCGAGAAAAACCTCCTCGTACCCTCGCCGGAAGAGGCCGCGGTGGAATTGACGTCTGCCAGGTGAGCCTTTACGCAGGTGAGCAGCCTATCATATTGACGGGCCTCGACATTAACCTTTTACGATTTTTATGCCCGACGCGCAAAAGATCCGCAGCAGCCGGCAGAGAGTGGGAGGATGAGAAAAATATCATGCGCACCCGAACAAAGCTGTGAACTGCTTCACACTTCGAGCTCGCTCGTGCTCGACTTAGGCCGCCAAGCCGGCAAATATTGACCGCGCTGCCGCGAGGGGACTAGGCTGGAACATCCCGGTTTCCGGCGCTCCGTGGAGGCTCGGCATGAGGTGCCTTCGGTGTAGCGCCGACAATCCCACCGGCATGAAGTTTTGCGGACAGTGCGGCGCGCCGTTGAGCACGGTGTGTCCGTCCTGTGGCTCCGGCAATCCTCCCGAACACCGGTTTTGCGGCCACTGCGGCGCGCCGTTAGACACGCCGAGCCCCCGGGATACCAGCGGGAATGGACTTCCCGGCGAAATGAAACAGGTCACGGTCCTGTTTTGCGACATCGTCGGCTCTACGCCCCTCACCGAACGGTTGGGACCCGAGGCGATGCGCGACCTCATCAGCTCGTTTCTGGCCATCAGCCTTGCCGAGGTGCATCGCTACGGAGGCACTGCGCCGCAATTTACCGGCGACGGTTTCATGGCACTGTTCGGTGCCCCGGTGACGCAAGAAGACCATGTCCAGCGCGCGCTGCTCGCCGCCCTAGCGATCCAGCGGGCGCTCGGCGGGACCGAGGACTCCCGCGGCGTCGATAATTTGGAGCTGCCGGTGCGGATCGGCATCCACTCGGGGCCGGTGGTGTTCGGCCCAGTCGCCAATCGATTTCCGATGGATTCTACGGCTATCGGCGACACAGCTAATGTTGCGGCCCGGATCCAGCAAGCCGCCGAGCCTGCCACGATCCTGCTGAGCGAGGCGACGTACGAACTGGCCCAGAGCTATGCTCTGGTCGAACCGGTCGGCCCCCTCGTCCTCAAAGGCAAGGCCGATCCGATCACCGCGTACCGGCTACTGGACGTCTCACAAGCGCGCGCCGCCCTCCGACCGTCTACCGCAGCCCGCAGGACAACCTTTGTCAACCGGCAGAGCGACTTGGCGGTCTTGAACGATGTCTTGCTACAGGTCGAAAGCGGCCACCGGCAAGCAGTCGACATTATCGGCGAGCCCGGCATCGGCAAGTCACGGCTTCTCTCCGAATTTCGGCGGCAACTCGCCGGCGAGCGAGTGACCTGGATCGAGGGCCGGTGTGTTTCCTACGGCGCCGCGATCCCGTATTTGCTGATGCTCGATCTGCTGCGCAGCAATTGCGGCATTCTGGAGACCGACACCCCCGAGTCGATGACTGTGAAGGTACGCACGGGCCTGGAGCGAGTCGGGATTGACCCCGATCAGGACAGCGCTGTGCTGCTGCATGTGTTGGGCGTCAAAGACACCCCTACTGTGCTGGCTTTTGCCAATCCTGAAGCCGTCAAGACGAAGACCTTCGAAATCTTCCGCCAAGTCAGCATCAAATTGAGTGTGGAACGACCTCTCGTCCTCGTGCTCGAGGACCTGCATTGGATTGACAAGATATCGGAAGAATTCCTCGCGTTCCTTGCAGAAAATATCGGCGCAGAAAATATCGGCGAGGCACGCGTTTTAATGCTGGCGACCTATCGGTCGGGGTACCGTCCGCCATGGATCGACAAATCTTACGCTGTACAGCTGCCGGTGCGGCCGCTGTCGCGCGACGACAGTTTCAACGTCGTCCGCTCGGTGCTGAATGTCGAGCGGATGATCGAACTCGCCACCGAGGAGATCGTCGCCAAGGCGGACGGCAATCCCCTCTTTCTCGAGCAGCTGACCCTGCACGCCGGCGAGGCGAGGGACCTTCGATCGGTCCTGATGGTGCCGGACACGATCCATGATGTCGTGATGGCGCGCATCGATCGGCTGCCGGAGCAGCTGAAACAACTTCTGCAGATCGCCGCAGTAATCGGCCGGGAGTTTTCGTTGCGCCTGCTGAGCGCCGTGTGGCGGGGTGCGGAGCGGATCGAAGATCTGTTAAGGGAACTCACCCGCCTCGAATTCCTCTATGAACGGTTTGTCGGCGACGGGACCGTTTATGTCTTTCGCCACGCGCTGACGCAGGAAACGGCGTATGGGAGCCTCCTCGAGCGCCATCGTAGGGCACATCACGGCACTGTGGGAAACGCCCTCGAAGAGCTCTATCACGACCGCCGCGACGAGGTGGCCGAACTGCTCGCCCTTCATTTTGGGCGCAGCAAAGAGGCCGAAAAGGCGGCAGATTACGCGATACTCGCGGCACAAAAATCCCAGCGCCGTTGGGCCAACACCGAGGCATTGGCGTATTTCAGCGACGCGCTGCGCCTCCTCGATGGCCTGCCCGATACGGAGCCGAACCGGCTGCGCCGCGTTGACGCCGTACTCAATCAGGCGGAGGTGAAGTACGCACTGGGACGTTATTCCGAGCACATCCGAGCGCTCGAAGAAATTCGCAGCGTCGTGGATGAGACTGCCGACCCGCCGCGCCGAGCCGCTTGGCACTATTGGAGCGGGTTCTTGCACGCGACCTCAGGAGGGCGGCCCGATGTCGCGATCGAACATTGTCGACAGGCGGCGGAGATTGCGTCGGCTTTTAGCCTCGACGAGATCAACGCGATTTCCCAATCCTGCTTGGCTCAGGTTTACATGATCGCCGGCAGATTGCAGGAGGGTCTGGAGGCAGGAGAGCGCGCCCTCGCCATCTTCGAAGCGCGCGGCAACCGTTGGTGGGCGGGCCGGACACTCTGGCATCTGACCTCCATCGCGAACTACCTCGGCGATTGGGCAGCAAGCCTCAATTACTGTCAGCGCGGGATCGAGCACGGCGTTGTCCTCCAGGACCTGCGGTTGAAGGTGGTTGGCTGGACCCGGCTGGGACTGGCCCATATTCAGCAAGGCGAGGTTGAGCGCGGCCTGGAATGCTGCAATGAAGCGCTGGCGCTCGCGCCTCTGCCGCGCGACGCCGCGTGGGCCCGGGTGATCCTCGGTTACGGGAAAATCAAAGCCGGCCGGCTCGATGAGGGTATCGCGGAGCTGAGTGAAGGCCTCGCCTGGTTCGAGAGTTCTCACATGCGCTGGACCCATACGATCGGTGCCGTCTGGCTTGCCGAAGGCTATCTCCGCCGCGGCGACCGCGCGAGTGCCCGGCCCTTAATCGAGCGCGTGCTCGCGACCAGTCGGGCGACCGGCTACCTCCATTATGAGGGACGGGCATGTTGGTTAATGGGCGAATATCTCGCCGCCGATGCGCCCGCTGCTGCCGAGGATCATGTCGAGACAGCAATGCGGATTTTCGAGAGCGTCGGTGCGCGCAACGATCTCGCCAAGGCGATGCTCACGCGGGCGGCATTGCGCCAGCGCGCCGGCGATATCGCGGCGGCGCGGCGGCTGCTTGAAGCGGCCAACGTGATCTTCCACACCCTCGGGACCCATGGCGAATTCGCCCGGGCCGACGCTGCTCTTGCTGGACTTGGTGGCGCGTGAGACCACCCGACGAGGATGCCAGGAGGACCTTAAAATTTGCAGCTGCGTGAACCCGCTCACACTTATGGGCACGCTCGTCGAATTATGCGCATTGTCCGTCACAGGGCCTCAAGCGAGAGTTTCTCGCAGGCGTCGGCAGAATTAGAGGGAGACCACAGATGTCAATAGCAGAAGATCTCGGCAAGCTGATCATTATGATGAACCCATACGCGGGGGGGTCGATGGAGCCTCACACATTCCTCGCGGCAACCACGCCTTCTGCGCCGCCGACTACCTCTACCGACACTTCCCCAAGTCCACCGCTCCCGACCCCCGCGCCTCAATCAACGGATGCAGCGTGCATTTGGATGGAGATGGACAGGTACGGGGTAGGAGATTGGAGCTTCAAAGGGCAGCCGCGTCGCGTTGATATGGGTCTGCGGATCGCCTATCGCTGGAAAAAGGTCGTGGGCGGGCAGACGGTTTGGATCACCGACTACCTGCTGATTGGTTACGAGGGCTCCAACGGCGGCGGCTGACCTTGCGGTTCGCGGGCGGTTGCCGAAGCCTAGGCCCGCATTGCTGCTGCGTTAAGTAGTTGTCGCGAGGAGGGGCGTGTGGGGCTTGCGTCGCTGGAACTTGGCGACCTCCAAGGCGATGTTCTGATCGGCTTGCAAAAAAATGCCGAGTGTTTTGTGTTCTTCAAGATCGTAAATCCCGGCTCGTTCAAAAGCCTGGTGAAGCAGCACGTGACGTGGCGGATCACCAGCGCCTGGCAGGCCAATCAGCAAGAACAACGACTCTCGCAGAGCAGCAATTACAAGAAGTCACCGGGTGTCTTCATTGGCCTCAATCTGGGGTTCACCAGCGATGGCTTGACCCGGCTCCTGGGCGCCGGCCGGCTCCACCTCGACGCACCGTTTGAACGGGGTGCGGAAGCCCGGGAAACGATCGAGCGGCTGCACGATCCTCCCCCCTCGGCCTGGCTGAGGGAGTTCCGCTCGGATCGTATCGACGGGATTTTCCTCGTCACCGGTCCCCGTGAGGGTCTGGTGAACTACCACCGCGCCGAGCTGCTCCGACTGCTCGGCGGTTCGATCAAGGTTGTGTATTCCGAAATGGGAACCACCCGGCCCGGCGCATTCCGCGGGTTCGAGCATTTCGGTTATCGAGACGGCATTTCCCAGCCGGGAATTCACGGTCTGACCCCGAGAGCGACGAGCAATCCGGACCAAGGCCTGCCCGGCCAGGATCTGATCTGGCCGGGGGAGTTTGTGTTCGGCTATCCCGGCCAGGATCCGAGCGATCCCGTCAGACAGGGACCGCCGCCACACATGGCAGCGCCGTGGCTGCGCAACGGTTCCTACATGGTATTCCGCCGGCTCGAGCAGAAAGTGCCCGAGTTCCGCAGATTCGTCGCGGACCATGCGGCAAGGCTCGGAATGGAGCCGGATCTGTTGGGAGCCCGCATGTTCGGCCGCTGGAAGAGCGGCGCTCCGCTGGAGCTCGCGCCGTTGTACGACAATGCGGCGCTCGGGAGCAACGCCATGCGCAACAACGACTTCGACTATGGCGATGACCCTTTCCAGCGCAGATGTCCCTACGCGGCGCATATTCGCAAGGCCTATCCGCGCGACGACGCTCCGGGCGGCGAAGCAGAAGCGCAGAGGCACCGCATTCTACGGGCCGGCATCCCGTTTGGTCCCGAGGTGGCGTCGGGTGAGACGACGACGTCGCACAGCCGGGGATTGATGTTCGTCTGCTATCAGACCTCGATCGAGCGGCAGTTCGAGTACATCCAACGCCGCCATGCGAACGACCCCGATTTCGTCTCGGGCAAGGTGCGGCCGAGCAGCGGTGCGCCGGTGACACCGGGGTTCGACCCGATCATCGGCCAGGGTGCCGATGAGGGCGCGCGGGAGATGGACGAGCCCTATCCGAACTATCCGGCCGGGAACCGGCGGACCACGCTCGAATTGCCGAAGCAGTTCGTCGTGCTGACCGCCGCAGGCTATTTCTTCATGCCGTCGATTTCGGCGCTGCGCACCGTGCTGACCTGATCCGATTTTCGCGCTACGGTGTCCCTCCAGACCGGGAGAGGCGCAATGAAACGAAGCACGCAACGAATACTCACCACCCATGTCGGCAGCCTGCCGCGGCCGCCCGATCTGTTGCAAATGATCCAGGCTAAGGAGCGAGGCGAGCCGCTCAACGCCGAGGCCTATGCGCGCCGCGTCGCAAGCGCAGTCGCCGAAGCGGTTCGCAAGCAGGCTGAAAGCGGCATCGACATCGTCGCCGACGGCGAGATGGGGCGTTTCGGCTTCATCCCCTATGTCAACGAACGCCTTGCCGGCATCGAGCCGCGCCAGAGCGCCGGCCGCGGCAGCAACTGGGCCCAATCGCGGGAGTATTTGGCATTTCCGGAGTATTACCAATGGGCCTCGCAAATGCCGGGAGCGGCCGGAAGGGCGCCGCCGACGCAATGGGTCTGCACCGGGCCGATCGCCTACCGGGGCCACGATGCGCTGCAGCGCGACATTGGCAACCTGAAGGCTGCGCTGGCCGGCGTGAGCTACGAGGAAGCCTTCATGCCGGCGGTGTCCCCGAGCAATCTCGCCAACTGGAACACCAACGAGTATTACAAAACCGACGAAGAGTTCCGCATCGCCATTGCCGACGCGCTGCACGAGGAATACCAGGCGATCGTCGATGCCGGCCTCGTCCTGCAGGTCGACGATCCGCAGCTGGCGAGCCATTGGGCGATGCACCCGGAGATCGACCTCGCCGAGTGCCGCAAATGGGCGGGCGCCAGCGTCGAGCTGTTGAACCACGCCTTGCGCGGCATTCCGTCGGAGCGCGTCCGCTACCATACCTGCTACAGCATCAATATGGGCCCGCGCGTGCATGACATGGAACTGAAGCACA
>Ga0209656_10002874_pt1 | contig 11175 bp, 5 predicted proteins | sample BogFormECP12_OM2_FD_188239 | JGI IMG/M metagenome (GOLD analysis project Ga0209656, IMG submission 188239) | Bog forest soil microbial communities from Calvert Island, British Columbia, Canada - ECP12_OM2 (SPAdes) (version 2) | ecosystem: Environmental > Aquatic > Freshwater > Wetlands > Bog ... | reverse complement strand
ATCCGGTCGACTCGTCGACGATGCTTCTCATTTGGACACCGCCTTACACCAATTTGTTCCGCCAGGCGGGCGGTGTCGGTCGGCATAGTTTCAATTTTCCGACGGCTTTTCCACGCGATCGATGACAACTAGGTCAACCGGCGCTTTTTCCGATTCGAGGCGCAAACCAAGCTGTTCTTGAAGCGCTGTGAAAATCGACGGGCCGTTCGGATCCGCAGGCGGAGGCTCGACGCCCGGCGGCAGCGCTCCTCCGAGTGGCGTGGCGTTTTGCCCCGGCTCGGGCGTCCATTGCATTTTGATGTCGTAGCGGCCGGTCAATCCCGTCCGATCGATCACCGGCCGTCCCAATTGCCCCGAGATCGCGCGAACCAGGGCATCCAGCGCCACGCCCTGACCCTCCACCGATCCGCGTCCCATTCGCATCATGCCTTGCCGCCCGCCCACGCTGCCCTCCGATGGCTGAAGCTTCGATCCGTTTTTTCCAACCTTCAACGCGTATACCTGTTGCTCTTTCGTCTCGTGATGAACCACCAGTTGGAAGCGATCGGCGAAGAGCGCTTGCAACCGCTGCGCCATTTGCTCCTGCATGGTCTTGCGCTTCGGGTCCGTCATCGGCGGAGGCGGTCCAGACGGCTCCGGAGACGAATCGCCGCCGGAACGCTCCGCCCGCGCCGTGATGTCAAAGCGGTCCGAATCGATCCATTTCGGCCCGCCTGAGATTTGAAATTCACGTACGTCGTAGGCTAACGTCAGCAACATTTTCAGCGTCGCGCCGCTGGCTCGAAAGCCTCCGCCCGGCTGAAACATCATTGCTACACGATGGTCGTCGGACGAGCTGGGCTTGATAGACGCCACCTCGAATTTCAACGGCGGACCAGCCGGTTGAGCCAAAACGGCGGCCGCTGCAAGTACCGGTAGAACTACCCTGAAAATCGTAAAGACTGATCTCCTTCCCGAAGTGGCGGCCCGCTTCTTAGATGCTAAGACGAGATTACTTTGAAAATCGTTCGCTGGAAATGTGTTTGCTGAAAACATGAGTGCGCTCTTTCGGTTCCGATGGGATACTGTGGGGCCGGAATCCACTACTTGAGAAGACAATCGAGAGCGCGCGATTTCCGAACTCCGCGAGTCACTCCGGATGGTTGGCCAGCAGGACTTTTCCACCGCTCGCGGCGATCCTATGGAGCTGCTCTTTCCCCGCCAGTCCCTCGAGCCGGGGCATGGCTGTATCCGCCGCAACAATGTAATAGCGGTCCCCGCTGGCCCACAACCGCCGAAACTTCGCGTCGTCAATGAAGACATCCGGCGCCCCGGGCGCGTACGAGCCATAGACCAGATTGTTGAAGCGCCCGTTCAACAGCAGCGCCGTTCGATTCGTGTAGAAGAACATAGAAGAAAACGTGTAGTAGTGATGATCCACGATCAGCCTCCCTTCGGGGGCGCGCAGTAACGCGTCAGCCAAAGGACGGGAAGCGAGATACGGATCGAACGTCACCAGCGCAACGCGCGCGGCCTGGAAGAATAGCGCCATCATCAGTGCCGCCGCCAGATAGGCGCGCTGTCCCGTAGCTCGCAGCATTCCCGCCGCGCCGATCAGAAACGCGATACCGGCGATGATAAGCGGTGTCCGAAGATAAGCAAACGCCGGCAAGGTCAGGTCTCGCATGTGATCGAGCGACAGAGTATACGTGCCTGGACGTGACACCAACGCATTCGAAATATCTCCCGGCGTTGGATAGTTCCTCGATAGGAACGCCAGCGTGAAGACCACTACCGCCGCCGCGATCGCGATCGCGGCCAGCACCCGCGTCCCGCGCTCGAGCCACGGGCTGTCCGTGGTCATCGCGCACCCGATCAGCAGCGCCAACGCCGGATAGCACGGCATCGAATAGTATTCCTGCGTTGTCGAAAAGGTGAAAAAGACTAGGATGAACCCGATCCAACACAAGGCCAGCAAGCGCGTTCGCCCGGCGCGATCCGTGGGACGACACGAAAGCTTCGCGACCGCCGGAAGCCAGACGCTCCACGGAAAGAGCCACAACAGATGCAGCCCCCAGAACAGGGCGCGGGGGACGGTATCGTAGTCGCGGGGATAGCGGAGATTCAGAAACCGGAGCAGCTGCTCGTTAATAAAGAAGAACCACAAAAACCCGTGGTACTCGCCCGGCCCGCTGTGCATCGTGAAATCGAAGTACGGCGGATTGCGCAAAGTCGCGAGAACATGCCACGGCGCCGCGATCGCGAGGATCACCAACAGACCGCTAAAAGGATGCAGCCGCTTCCAGATCTTCACGACGAACAACTGGCGCGTGACAGCTAGATACAAAATCCCCGCCGCAACCGGAAACACGGTCCCCACCAGGCTCTTCCACAGCAACCCGACTCCCAGGCTCGCCGCCAGCACGAAAGCCCACAGCCGCGGCCTCGGCTCTTCCTCGTCCAGAACCCTGAGGAACGCCCACATCGCAAGCGCGACGGTTGCCGTCAGCATCACGTCCGGAATCTGGATACGCGTGAACAGAAACAGCCCCACGCAGGTGGACATGCACAGACCCGCATAGAAGCCCGCGCGCCGTCCAAACGCCCAATCGCCGAACATCCACGTGAGCCAACACAGGAAAATGGCCGAGAGCGCGACCGGCAGCCGCGCCACCCAGTCGTGCACGCCAAGAACCTGGTAGCAACTCGCGATCATCCAGTAGATGAGCGGCGCTTTTTCGAGATATGCGACCCCATCCAGGCGCGCCGTCACCCAATCGCCCGACGCGAGCATGTTCCGCGCAATCTGCGCTTGGACGGCGTCGACGTCGTCCATCAAGGAGGGCGGGGAAACGATGCAGCCGAGATAAACGGCCGCGGCAAACAACAGGACGGCTAGATGATAGTGGAGGCGCTTGCCGCCAACTGGCGATCCGCCAGGGCCGGCACGCTGGTCTGTATGTTCCACCTCTTCATCCACAGAAAAAGAATCATCAAGCCCCATAAGTGATATCCACAATTCGCGCGCCGCGCCAGGTGATTGTCCACGAACCCCAGAATCGCGCCCCGGTGGAACAATTCCTCGTGCTCATCGAGACCGGCTTCTAGCGTATCCCGGAACAGCGGAAGCAAAGGCCCGCGCAGCCACTCGTGAGCGGGAATATCGAAACCGATTTTCTTCCTCCGCAGCACCTCGCCGGGCAGCCGGTCCTTCATCAAACGCCGGAGGATCACTTTCTGCGTCGCCCCGGACACCTTCATGCTCTCCGGCAGGCGCGCCGCGAACTCCACGATGCGATGATCCAGGAACGGCGGCCGCACTTCAATCGAATGCGCCATGCTGATGCGGTCTACTTTGGCGAGAATGTCGTCCGGCAGGAAATATTTCTGATCGAACCAGAGATAGGCTGCCGTGCGATCGCCGGCGCGCGCCAGCGGATCCAGCAGTTCGCCCAACCCGTCCGGTAATTCAGCTCGAACCAGCCGGCGTTTCTCCTCATCTGAAAACGTCCCGTTCCAATACACGTGCGCACGTTCGGGCCGCATGCGGCAGCCGGCCAGGAAGCGCTTCAGCTTGTATTCCAGTCCGATCTTCTCGTCGGAAACCGGAATTTTTTGAGCGGCGGCCCCGCCCCATCGCAATACGCTCTGCGGCAGCGCGCGGGCCCGGCGAGCCAAATCGTTCGCGCGATACGTCAAATAGCCGCCTAGCAGTTCGTCCGTTCCTTCACCGCTTAGAGCCACAGTGGCGCTACGGCTCGTCATCTTCGAAAGAAACCAGACCGGTAGCGCTCCTGCATCGGCGTTCGGCTCGTCGGCGTAGCTGGCGAAGGCTTCAATCGAATCCGTCAGGTTCAAGTCGGTGGACAGATCGAGTTCTTCATGCTCGGCGCCGTAGCGGGCCGCGATTGGACGACTATATCCCGTCTCATCGAAGCTGCGTCCTTGAAATGAAACCGAGAAAGTCTTCAGCGGACTCCCCAATGCCTGCGTTGCGTAGTGCAGAATCGTCGAGGAATCGATTCCCCCGCTGAGCCAAAGCCCAAGCGGAACGTCCGACACCAGATGTTCGCGGACCGATTGCTGGAGCAGTGCATCCAGCTCATCCACCGCGTCGTCCATCCGCAGAGCTTGCGGTCTTTCGAGCGGCAGAACCCAGTACGGCTCGGACCGGATCTTCCCGTCGCGCCACTCCAGCCAGTATCCGGGCCGGAGTTTCTCAACCCCTTCCACCAGCGTCCGCGGACCCGGCACATAGTTGAGCGCGAGATAACAATCCAGCGCGGCCAAGTCGATCCTGCGCTCGATCTCCGGATGAATGAAGATCGACTTTAATTCCGAACCGAAGCACAGATCCTGGCCGTTGCGCGCGATATACAGCGGCTTGATCCCCATCCGGTCTCGCGCCAGCACCAGCCTCCGTTCCGATTCGCACCACAGCGCAACCGCGAACATCCCTCGCAGCCGCGTAAAACACTCGGTGTCCCATTCGAGGAACGCGTGCAGGACCGTCTCGGTGTCGGCTTCGGTATGAAATCTGTGCCCCGAATGTTCGAGCTCCCGGCGCAGCTCTGCGTGATTGTAGATCTCGCCGTTGAACGCGATCACGGTATCGCCGCTCGCATCGCACATCGGTTGATCGCCAGCCTGGAGATCGCGAATCTTCAAACGCGCCACCCCGAGCGAGATCGCGTGCGATTCGAACACCGCCTGGCGATCCGGGCCGCGATGCGCCAGCGCGCGCACCGCGGCGCTCATCAGACCGGGTTCGGGAAGGCGCGTCTTATGAGTAAAGCCGGCAATTCCACACAAATTAATCGTCTCGATTTCTGGGCATGCAGCTCCCCGTCCACCGCTGCCGCGCACCCGTTAACGCTTGTAACTTATTTATGACTTTATCATGCTGACGAATTGCCTTCCGGGCCGGTTGCGGGATTTCGGGCGCGCGCTGATAGAATAAGGCGACTGCTCCCAGCCGAGAACGCTTTGAATCTGTTTGCGTACTGCGTACTTGCGATTGCGACGTTCCCGTTCGCGTATTACCTGATCGCCCTGTTTAGCGCCGCGCGATTCTTTCGACCGCCCAAGGCCAGCGCGCCGGCTGACTTTCTCCCGCCCATCAGCAATCTGAAACCGATCCGCGGCGTCGACCCCGAAGCGTACGAGAACTTCGCCAGTCTCTGCCGCCAGGATTATCCCGACTACGAGCTGCTCTTCTGCGTTTCTTCAAGCGACGACCCCGTGGTCCCGATCATCCAGCAGCTGGTCCGCGATTTCCCACAGCGCCAGATCCGGATCATCTTCGGCTCCGGCCGCGGCGGATCGAACGACAAGGTCGCGAAACTCGCGCGCCTGGTGAGCGAGGCGCGCCACGACGTGCTGGTCATCAACGACAGCGACGTCCGCGTCGCCCCGGATTATCTCCGCTCCGTGGTCGCCCCGCTGCGCGATCCGAAAATCGGCGCCGTCACCTGCTTCTACGCCTCAACCGGCGACGCCACCTTCACCGACAAGCTTCAAACCGTCGGCATGATGTCCGACTTCTTCGCCAGCATCGTGGTCGCCCGCCAGCTCGACGGCGTGAAATTCGCGCTCGGCACCACCATCGCCACCACTCGCGCTCACCTGGCCGGATTCGGCGGATACGAGAGCCTGGAAAATCGTCCCGCCGACGATCTGCTGGTCGGCCGGTTGATCGCCGAGCAGGGCTACACCATCGAGCTGCTTCCCTACACGGTTTCCACCGTTCCCGATTACGCAACGTTCGGCGAGCTCTTCCACAAGCGCTTGCGCTGGATGGTGGTGATGCGCCACATGCGGCCCTGGGGACATTTTGGATTGATCTTCACGCATTCTCTGCCGTGGTGTTGCGCGGCCGTTCTCGCTCATCCAACGCTTACTACCGCTATCGCGTACTTCGGCACATACGCATTGCTGCGCGTGGCCATGATGTGGCTGATCGGCATTCACGGCCTGAAGCAACACGACCTATGGAAACGAATGCCGCTCATCCCTCTCTGGGACGCCACCGCGTTTCTCTTGTGGCTCGCCAGCTTCACTCGCAGCAGCATTCGATGGCGCGGCGGAGATTATCACATCCGCGATGGGCAGCTGGTCCCGGTGGTTTCCGCGCCGCCTCAGAAATAGTTCCACAAAGGCGGCCGCGAATGCACAAGAATTTGTAAAGAGCCGAAAAACTGCGTAAAAGTTCGTTAAATGCTGAGCGCGAGCTTCACCAAGCGTGTTCTAGAACGTCTTACCATGCGACCCTAGTAACGAGCCTGCATGACGAGCCGCCTAAGAGTATTGAGCTTTAAGAATCGACGCCTCGTGATGATCCGCTGCACGCTATTCTGGATCGCGGTCTCCACTGTCACAACGGCAGTCGCGGCGGAATATCGCGGCGTGGTGAAATCCGCCGGATTGCCGATTCCTGGCGCCACCGTGACCGCAACTTTGCTCGACAAAAAATTCGTCACTACCACGGACGACCAGGGAGCTTACAGCTTTCCCGATCTTTCCCCCGGCGCCTGGACCATCACCGTCGAGATGTTGGGATTTGCGAAGACCAGCGGCACCGTGGATCCCACCAAGCCCGTGCCGACCGCCACCTGGGATCTGCGACTTTTGTCACAGCAGGCATTGAACCAGCAAGCGGCCCCGGCAACTCCCGGCCAATCCGCCGCAACGAAACCTCCCGTGCCACCAACGCCCGCTGCTCAGCCGAACTCCGCAACGGCCAACGCGAATCCGCAGACGACGCCGCGCAGAAATCGATCCACACAGGGTCCCAATGGCTCCGGCGGCGCTAACGCGTCCAATGCCTCGCGTCCGTCATTGCGGCAGGCGATTCAGTCGCAGCAACAGCGCGGCTATCAACCGTTGGACGTCAACCCATCGCAGGATGCCCAGGGTTTGCAAGCCGAGAACACGCCAGGACAAGAAAATGAATTCGCATCCGGCGACCTCAACCAAAGCGCGCAGAACGCGTTCGTCGTGAACGGGAGCGTCAGCACCGGAGTGAATGCGCCGCAACAAAATGACTGGGGATTGTTTGGACCCGGAGGCCCCGGTGGACCAGGATTCGGACCCGGCGGTCCAGGGTTCGGTCCTAACGGTTTAAGCGCTCAGGTTCCCGGTGGACCTGGCGGGCCCGGCGCACCCGGAGGACCTGGAGGTCCAGGTGGAGGCGGAGGTGGCCGCGGCGGCGGATTCGGCGGGGGTGGTGGCGGGTTCGGTGGAGGCGGAGGCGGGTTCGGTGGAGGCGGAGGAGGTCGCTTCGGTGGCGGCGGATTCGGCGGCGGCCGCGGAGGCCGGGGCGGCGTCGCGCGCACTGCCAACTCTTTCGGCAACGCCCGCCGCGGCCGGCGCAATCAGTACACCGGCAACGTCGCCGTGGTTCTCGACAATTCCGCGCTGGACGCCAAACCGTTTTCGCTAACCGGCCAGGAAACGCCCAAAAGTTCCTACAGCCATCTCCGCAGCACCGGCTCCTTCGGCGGACCTCTCAAGATTCCCAAGCTGCTCAGCGGCGACAAAACGTTTTTCTTTTTGAACTACCAACTCACGCTCAACCATAACGCCAGCGTGCAGACCGGCTTGGTCCCGACCCTGGATCAGCGCGGCAGTCCCTGCCTCAGCAGCGCGCCTGCCATCTGCAATCAAGTGGAAGCGCTGCTCAAACTATATCCATATCCAAATTTTTCAGGTGGCACGCGTTACAACTATCAGGTCTCCACCCTAGGGCTCACGCATCAAGGCAACGTGAACACGCGCATCAGCCAGACCATCAATTCCAAGAATCAGCTCAGCGGGAATTTTTCTTACCAGCACAATCGCACCACGAGTCCGAACTTATTCGACTTCATCGACACCAGCACGGTGACCGGCATCAACGCCGGCCTGCAATGGACATATCATTTCACCAACACCTTAATCAGCAACCTGCGCTTTAACTTCAGCCGATCCGCCGCCCAATCCACGCCGTTCTTCGCCAACCCGCAGAACTTTTCCGAACAAGCGGTAAGCCCGGGCACCGATCAATCGCCGCTATTCGGTGGACCGCCCAGCATCTCGTTCTCGAGCGGCATCTCCAGCCTCTCCGACGGCAACTACACCCGCAATCACAACCAGACCAGCCAGGTGGGCGAAAGCCTGATCTGGATTCACGGCAAGCACAACGTCACCTACGGCGGCGATTTCCGCCGGCTCGATTTCAACCAGATCAACCAGCAGAACCCGCGCGGCAGTTTCTTATTCAACGGAGACTTCAGCGGAAACGACTTCGCCGATTTTCTCCTCGGCTTGCCGGCCACCAGCTCCATCGCCTACGGAAACGCGGACAAATACTACCGAACCTTCTGGCTGGATTCCTTCGCCAACGACGACTGGCGGATCAGAAACAACCTGACCATCAACTTCGGCCTGCGTTGGGATTTTCAAGCGCCCGTCAGCGAGCTCTACAATCGGCTGGTGAATCTGAGCATCGGCCCGAACTTCACCACCGGGACTCCGGTCTGCGCCACGCTTCACAGCGGATGCATTACGGCCGGCCAGGCCGGCTATCCCGATTCGCTGCTGCGCCCGAACTATCACGAAATTCAACCGCGCATCGGCATCGCCTGGCGTCCGTTGAAAGGACACTCCACCGTCGTGCGGGCCGGCTACGGTGTTTACTACAACACCTCGGTCTATCAGACGCTGGCCTCGCAGATGGCCCAGCAAGCGCCGCTGTCAACCAGCGTTACTCAGTCCAATTGCGGTGGCGTTTATCCCAACTGCACACCTCTCTTTAACTTGTCCGATCCGTTCCCAGCGCCGACCACCGCAACGGCGCAAACCTACGCCATCGATCCCAACTTCCACATCGGCTACCTTCACTATTGGCAGACCTCCATCCAGCAGAACTTGTCGGGCTCGATCATCCTGACGCTGAACTATCAGGGCAACAAGGGCACTCACCAGCTTCAGGAATTCCTGCCCAACACGTTTCCAACCGGGTCGGCCCCCAGCCCATACCCATCCGGCTACGTGTACGTCACCTCCGGCGCGAATTCCGACTACAATGCCGCTAGCGTGCAACTGCAGCGGCGGTTCCGAAGCGGTCTCTCCTGGAACGGGATGTACATCTTCTCGAAAGCCCTCGACGACGCGCAAGGCGTGGGCGGCCGCGCTACCGGCCTGGGCTCTGCGTACGCTCAGAACTGGCTCGATCTCTCAGCCGAACGCTCGCTCTCGAGTTTCAATCGCACGCACCAGTTCAATGGAACGCTTCAATACAGCACCGGCCAGGGCGTGACCGGCGGAACGCTGTTGAGCGGATGGAAAGGAGCGCTGGCCAAGGACTGGACGTTCTCTACCACGCTCACCGTAGGCAGCGGCTTGCCGGAGACGCCCATCGTACTCAGCCACGTCGCCACTGGCACCGGCATCACCGGCACTCTGCGAGCCGACTACCTCGGCGGATCGCTCGCGCCCACGCTCCCCGGCTACGGCTTCAACATCGATGCCTTCGCAGCCCCACCGTCTGGACAATACGGCGACGCCGGCCGCAACATCATCACCGGGCCCATCCAGTTCAACTTGAACGCCTCCGCCGGCCGTGTCTTCCGCCTCGGCGAACGGCGCAGCTTCGACATCCGGTTCGACTCCACCAACGTTCTGAACCACGTCACGTACACTTCCTGGAACACCACCCTCGGGAACGCGCAGTTCGGTCTGCCCACGGGAGCCAATGCCATGCGATCCATGCAGCTCACGCTGCGGTTCCGGTTCTGAACATGACGCGACCCATCGTTGCTCTCGTTATGTCCGGCCTGCTGGTATCGGCGCAACCGCCCGCGCCCAACCCCGCCAATGGCCCGGAGACCACCCTGAAGATCACCACGACCACGCAACTGGTGGTGGAGGACGTCCTGATCAAAGGCAAGGACGGCAAACCCGTGCTCGGATTGAAGCCATCCGATTTCACGGTCACCGAAGACGGCAAAGCGCAGAAGATCAGCATCTTCGAATTTCAGACGCTCGAAGGCGAGAGCGGCGCTCCCGCCAAGCCCACCATCGTGCCTCCACCCCGCCTCGCGCTCGCCGACGGAGTCAAGCCGCTGACCACTGTCGAAATCGCGCCCGAACGCCCGGGCGATCTGAAATACCGCAATCGCCGCCTGATGGTGATGTTCTTCGACATGACCTCCATGCCGATCAACGATCAGGTGCGTGCCCAGGACGCCGCGCTCAAGTTTCTGCGCGAGCAAATGAAGCCCGCCGACCTGTTCGCGATCATGACCTTCGCAAGCGGTGTCAAAGTGGTCGAAGACTTCACCGACGATCGCGACCTGCTCGAGAAAGACATCAAAAAGTTGACCATCGGAGAAGGGCAGGGCTTCGAGTTCAGCAACCAGGACGACAGCTCGGCCGACACGGGCGCGGCCTTCACGCAGGACGACACCGAGTTCAACATCTTCAACACCGATCGCCAGTTGTCCGCGCTCGAGACCGCCGTCAAGATGCTCGGCTCGCTGAACGAGAAGAAATCCCTGGTCTATTTCGCCAGCGGCATTCAGCGCAGCGGTCTGGACAATCAGGCGCAGCTTCGGTCAACCATCAACGCCGCCATCCGCGCGAATGTCTCGTTTTACCCGATTGACGCTCGTGGCCTGGTGGCGGAAGCCCCGCTCGGCGACGCCACCAAAGGTTCCCCCGGCGGCCAGGCTATGTACTCGGGGAGTTCCTCGCGCGCTCGCGTGAGCAATTTCCAGAACTCGCAAGAAACCCTGTACACGCTGGCATCCGACACCGGCGGCAAAGCCCTGCTCGACAACAACGATCTCTCCATGGGCATCGCGCAAGCGCAGCAGGACATGACCAGCTACTACATCATCGGCTACTATTCCAGCAACACCGCGCTGGATGGAAAGTACCGCCGCGTCAAGATCGCGCTCGCCAACACGGCGCTGGCCTCGCGCCTCGCCAAGCTGGATTATCGTCAGGGCTACTACGCCGGCAAACAATTCAACAAATTCAGCGAGTCCGACAAGGAACACCAGCTCGCGCAGGCCCTGGTCCTAGGCGACCCGATCACCGACATGAATCTCGCCATGGAGCTCGACTATTTCCGCCTCGCGAAGGACCGCTACTTTGTTCCGCTGGCGGTCAAGATTCCTGGATCGGAGATTGAGCTCGCGCGTCACGCCGGGG
>Ga0209656_10002872_pt1 | contig 11178 bp, 5 predicted proteins | sample BogFormECP12_OM2_FD_188239 | JGI IMG/M metagenome (GOLD analysis project Ga0209656, IMG submission 188239) | Bog forest soil microbial communities from Calvert Island, British Columbia, Canada - ECP12_OM2 (SPAdes) (version 2) | ecosystem: Environmental > Aquatic > Freshwater > Wetlands > Bog ... | reverse complement strand
CTGGAGGAAGAGGTGCCAGCCCCGGTCGGCGGGCTCGAGGTCGTCGAACCGGGAGGCCGCGAGCTCGGACCTCGCCTGGTCCGTCCGCTGGAGGTAGGCGGCCACGAGGCCCGCGCGCAGGTGCCATGCGGAGCCGCGCGGGCCCGCGCACGACTCGAGCACCCGGCCGGCCCCCGCCACGTCGCCGTCGTCCAGGAGCGCCGTCGAAAGGGCCAGCGTCAGCCGGCCTGCGTCGGCGCCCGGAGCCGCCAGCAGCGCGCGGTAAAGCGCCGCAGCGGTTGATGCAAACCCCATATCCTCAGCCCGTTGCGCCGACGCGATGGAGAACGCTGACTCGCCGGGCGATACAGCGGATTCCGGCGGGGCGAGCGGGACCGGCGGGTTGAGCGGCTCCAGCGCGCCCACGGAAACGGACACGGCTAGCATCGAGGCAAGGGCGGTCGGGAGACGCATGGAGGGCGGCACAAACCTTGCCCGGCGAGCGCGAACAATCAACCCGGGATTGGCATCGCGGCGCCCCGCCCGTCCGCGCCCGGCGGGGGCCCCGCGGAAATCTTCCTTTGTCTTCGGCGCGATATCGCTTACTCCATGGCCTTCACCGGCGGGGCGCACCCGCCCGCCGGGCGGCCCCGCTCCCCATGAAATCGCGCCTCTGTTTCCCGATTGCAGTCCTTCTCGCGGCGGCGGTCGCCGGCGTCCGCGCCGGCGCCGCGCCAACCGACGACGTCTACCTCCCGGGCCCGGACTCGGAGGCGCATCCGGGCGTGCCCCCGGGGACGGTGACCGGCTGGGAGAAGCTTCCGAGCGAGGCCTATCCCGGGACGCTGCACGATTTCTGCGTGTACGTTCCCGCCCAGTACGACCCGGCGACGCCCGCCTCGCTGATGGTCCTCCAGGACGGCCAGGCATGGCTGCGCGCTACGGGCGAGATACGCGCGCCCAACGTCTTCGACAACCTCATCTACCGCCGGGAGGTCCCCGTCACGATCGTCGTCTTCATAAACCCAGGCCGCAGCCCCGACCAGCCGGTGGCGACCCAGGACGAGTGGGGCGACCATTCGTCCAACCGCCCGCAGGAGTACAACTCGCTTGACGACAAGTACGCGAGGGTGGTCGTCGACGAGCTCCTTCCGGTCCTCAACCGGCGCTACAACATCTCGGCGAACCCGGACGACCGCGCCATCGGCGGCGCCAGCTCGGGCGCTATCGCGGCGTTCACCGTGGCCTGGCGCCGGCCGGACCAGTTCCACAAGGTGCTCTCCACGGTCGGCAGCTTCGTGAACCTGCGGGGCGGGCACGCCTATCCCGACATGATCCGCCGCAGCGAGAGGAAGCCGATCCGCGTCTACCTCCTCGACGGCGTGAACGACAACCGCGGAGTGCGCCCCTCGGATCCCGGCGCGAAGTACGACCCCGAGCGCGACTGGCACGCGCAGAACATCAGGATGCTGGCCGCGCTCACGCAGAAGGGCTACGACGTCAACTACTGCTGGGGAATCGGCGCGCACAACCAGAGGCAGGCGGGGGCCGCGCTTCCCGAGATGCTGCGCTGGCTCTGGCGCGACTACCCGCGGACCGACGACCCGCACGACGCCTCAAACAGGACGCTCCTCGCCGCCGCGGCGAAGCCGTAGGCGCCGCAAGCCCCGCTCCCGCAGGCGATTGCGCGGGGCGCGCGGAACCAAGCCGGCTCTCGGCGAAGTTCCATTGACCCCGCCGGGCCCGCGTTTAACAATGGCGATCCCATGATAGCACTCATCATCCTCGTCGTGCTCCTCGCGGTTGTCGTCGTCCTTGCGCTCTGGGCCACGGGAATCTACAACTCGCTTGTTTCGCTCAGGAACCGCTTCAAGAACGCGTTCGCCCAGATCGACGTCCAGCTCAAGCGGCGCTACGACCTGATCCCGAACCTGGTCGAGGTGGCGAAGGGCTACCTGAAGCACGAGCATGAGACGCTCGAGGACGTGATCAAGGCGCGCAACATAGCGCTGGCCGCGTCCCAGGCGGCCGCAGCCAACCCGGCGGACGGGAACGCCGTCAAGGGCCTGGTGTCGGCCGAGGGCGGCCTGGCGGGGGCGCTCAGCCGCCTCATGGTGGTCGCCGAGCAGTACCCGGACCTCAAGGCGAACCAGAACATGATGCAGCTCACCGAGGAGATGACGTCGACCGAGAACAAGGTGGCGTTCGCCCGGCAGGCCTACAACGACACGGTCATGGAGTACAACACGTCGCGGGAGACTTTCCCGAACGTCGCCCTCGCCGGGATGTTCGGGTTCCTCCCCGCCGAGCTGTTCCACGTCGAGGATCCCGCGGAGCGCAACGCGCCGAAGGTCTCGTTCAGCTGATGGACTTCTTCGCCGCCGAGCAGCGCGCAAGGAAGCGCACGGCGCGGCTGCTGGTTCTCTTCGGGCTCGCGGTGGCGGGCACGGTCTTCGCGGGCTACACGGCCACGATATTCGGCCTGCGCGCCGCGGGCCGCCAGGCGCGCCTCGGGAGCCCCTTCGGCTTCCGGAGCGCGGACCACGGCAGGGACGAGGGCCAGGACGCGTTCTGGAGGCCGCAGGTCTTCGTCGTCGTCTCGATCGCGACGATGGCCGTGATAGGCGTCGCGTCGCTTTACAAGTGGCAGGAGTACAGCGCCGGCGGCTCGGCGATCGCCGAGGGGGTCGGGGGGCGCCGGGTGGACCCGCACACCACCGACCCGAAGGAGCACCAGCTCCTCAACGTCGTCGAGGAGATGGCGATCGCGTCGGGACTGCCCGTCCCGGCCGTCTACGTCCTCGACGATGAGCCGGCGATCAACTCGTTCGCGGCCGGCCTGACGAGCAGCGACGCCGTGGTCACCGTGACGAGCGGCACCCTCCAGAAGCTCAGCCGCGACGAGCTCCAGGGCGTCGTCGCGCACGAGTTCAGCCACATCCTGAACGGCGACATGCGGATGAACGTGCGCGTCTCCGCGGTCATCTTCGGCATCCTGGTGATCGGCCTGGCCGGACGCGCCACGCTCTGGGGCCTGCGCGGCGCGCGGTTCGGCTCGTCGAGGTCGAAGGGGGGCGGGGGCATAGCCTTCGTGCTCGCGGTCGGGCTCGCGCTCCTCGTCATAGGCTACATCGGCTACTTCTTCGGCCGGCTGATCCAGGCGTCCGTCTCGCGCCAGAGGGAGTTCCTGGCCGACGCGTCGGCGGTCCAGTTCACGCGCAACCCGGGCGGGGTCACGGGGGCCCTGAAGAAGATAGGGGGCTACGCGATCGGCTCGTCGCTCGAGACCCACAGGGCCGCGGAGATCGGCCACTTCTTCTTCGCCCAGACGTCGGTGTCGTATTTCGGCGGGCTCTGGGCCACGCACCCGCCGCTCGCGGCCAGGATCACCGCGATCGAACCCGGCTTCGACGGGAAGTTCATCGAGCCTCCCGAGGTCGTCGACGTGGCGAAGGAGCCGTGGTCGCGCGTGCCGAACATGCCGCCCGCGGCGCCCCCCCACTCCCCGCTGGCCGCCGCAGCCATCGGCGCGGCCCTGGCGGCGGCGGCCGGGACGCTCACGCCCGAGGCCGGCGACGGCGCCCAGGCGCTCCTCGCGGAGATCCCCCAAAGCCTGCGCGCGGCGGCGCGCTCCCCCCACGACGCCCCGATCCTCGTCTGCGGCCTCCTCCTGGACGATGACGAGGCTATGCGCCAGAGGCAGATGGCCTCGGTCGGCAGCAGCAGCGGGAGCGACGCGCTCCAGACTCTCCAGCGGCTCGACCCCGACCTGAGGCGGCTCAAGCACGCCCACAAGCTGCCGATCCTCCAGCTCGCCCTCCCTGCGCTCAAGGCGCTCCCGAGGGCGGCGCTGGGCTCGTTCGCCGGCACCCTCGACGACCTCGTCCAGATGGACGGGAAGGTGTCCACGTTCGAATTCGCCCTTCAGCGCCTCGTCCTGCGCGCCCTGGGGACGGGCCGCGACCCGTCGGCTTCGGTCATCCAGATCTACTCGTTCCAGGCGGTGACTGCGGAGATCTCCGTGGTTCTCTCGGCCCTGGCCCACGCGTCCAGCGACAACTCGGCCGAGGCCGGGCGGGCCTTCGCGGAGGGCGCGTCCCAGCTCAAGCTCGTCGAGGGCAGGATCGCGTTCCTTTCCGAGGCCGAGTGCGGCCTCGTGCAGCTGGATGCGGCCCTCGACAAGCTCGCGACGTCAAGCGGTCCGATCAAGCAGAGGCTGCTGATGGCGGCCGCCCACGTCGTCAGCGCGGACGGGGTGCTCCTGACGGCAGAGGCCGAGCTGCTGCGGGCGATCGCGGCCTCGCTCGACGTGCCCATTCCCCCCATGGCCTCCGTCGCCGACGCCGCCTGAGCCCCTGGCGTGACCTTTTGCCGCGGGTTGCGTCTGTCGTAGCGGAGATCCGCCGAGGGCGGGCCGAGCTTTCGGCCCGGGCGCGCCTTCGCAGCATTCCAGCCAACCGCAAAAATGAGCCAATCCCCGACCGAAACGGGACGCCCTAAGGCGCCCCCAGGACCCGATCCGCAGCCGCCGAGCGGCCTTGAGAAGAGGCGCAGCCGGACCAAGGTGCTCTGGACAATCCTCGGCGTGTTCGTCCTCGGGACGGCGTGGATGCTCTACCACCGCTCCCAGTCCGCCCAGCGCACGGGGCCCGGGGGGCCCTTCGGCGGGCGGGGGGGCTTCGGCATGTCGGGTCCCCTCCCCGTGGTCGTCAACACCGCGCGCAAGGCCGACATGAACATAGTCCTCAAGGGCCTGGGGTCGGTGACGCCCCTTGCGACGATCACGATGCGCACCCAGATAAGCGGCTACCTCGCCGAGGTGAAGTTCACCGAGGGCCAGATGGTGGAGAAGGGGGACGTCCTCGCGCTCATCGACTCGCGCCCCTATGAGGTGGCCCTTGAGCAGGCGCAGGGTCAGCTCATGCAGGCCCAGGCGCAGTACAGGGAGGCGCAGATCGACCTCGAGCGCTACATCACGCTTTCGGCGCAGGATTCGATCTCAAAGCAGCAGGTCGACGCGCAGCGGGCGCTCGTCGCCCAGTACGAGGGGCTGACGAAGACCTACCAGGGCGCCGTCGACAGCGCCCGGCTGAACCTGACCTACTGCCACGTCACGGCGCCGGTATCGGGCCGGGTCGGCCTCAGGCTCGTCGACCAGGGCAACTACGTGACGCCGGGCGACGCGAGCGGCCTGGTCATCCTCACGCAGGTGAAGCCCATCACCGTCATCTTCACGCTTCCGGAGGACGACATCCCCAGGGTCCTGAAGCAGCAGCGCGCCGGGGCCGAGATCCGGGTGGACGCCTACAACCGGGACGCCACCGCAAGGCTCGCCGCGGGAAGCCTTCTGACCGTGGACAACACGGTCGATCAGACCACGGGGCAGTTCAGGCTGAGGGCAATATTCAAGAACGACGACGAGGCGCTCTTCCCCAGCCAGTTCGTCAACGTCAGGATGCTCCTCGACGTCGAGCACGGGGCGACCGTCGTTCCCACCTCGGCGATAGAGCGCGGCCAGCAGGGCTCCTTCGTCTATGTCGTCGGGGCCGACAGCAAGGTGGCGGCGAAGACCGTGACCCTTGGCGCAACCGAGGGCGAGCGCGTGGTGATAACATCGGGAATCAACGCGGGGGACAGCGTCGTGGTCGACGGAGCCGACCGGCTGAAGGAGGGCATGCAGGTCGTGGCCCAGGGTCCGGCGGGCCCCGGCGCGGGCGGGCCCGCCAAGCCGGGCGCTCCCGGCGACGGCGAGCACCGGCATTGGAGGCAGGGCAGCGGCAACTAAGGTCCGCCGCGTGAGCCTGCACAAGGCCGCGCCCACCCGATGAGTCCATCCCGAATCTTCATCCTCAGGCCGGTCGCGACGACGCTGCTCATGGCGGCGATCATGATCGTCGGGATCGTCGCCTACAATTTCCTGCCCCTGTCGGCGCTCCCGGAGGTCGCCTACCCGACGATCCAGGTCCAGACGTTCTACCCGGGGGCGAGCCCGGACGTGATGACCTCGTCGGTCACGGCCCCGCTCGAGCGCCAGCTCGGCCAGATGCCCGGCCTGAAGCAGATGTCGTCCTCCAGCTCCGCGGGCGCCTCGGTGATCACGCTCCAGTTCACTTTGGACCTGAGCCTCGACATAGCCGAGCAGGAGGTCCAGGCCGCGATAAACGCCGCGGGAAACCTCCTGCCGTCGGACCTGCCCGCGCCGCCGATCTACGCCAAGGTGAACCCCGCGGACGCCCCGGTGCTCTCGCTGGCCCTCACCTCGAAGACCCTTCCGCTGACCACCGTCGAGGACCTCGCGGACACCCGGCTCGCGCAGAACATCTCCCAGCTGAAGGGCGTCGGCCTGGTCAGCATCGGGGGGGGCCAGAGGCAGTCGGTCCGGATCCGGGCCAACCCGGCCGCGCTCGCCGCGTACGGGCTCAACATCGACGACATGCGCACGACCGTGAGCAACGGCAACGTGAACACGGCGAAGGGGAACTTCGACGGGCCGTCGCGGGCGTTCACGATCAACGCGAACGACCAGCTCAAGTCCACCGCGGACTACGAGAAGCTGGTGGTCGCGTACAGGAACGGCGCGCCGGTCAGGCTCTCCGACGTGGCGACCGTCGAGTTCGCCCCGGAGAACAACAAGCTGGCGGCCTGGTACAGCATGACGCCCGCGGTGATCCTCGACATCCGGCGCCAGCCGGGCGCAAACGTGATAAACGTCGTCGAGCGAATCTACTCGCTCCTTCCGGCGCTCAAGGCCTCCCTGCCCCCGGCAATCGACGTCAGCGTCCTGACCGACCGGACGGTGACGATCCGCGCCTCGATCCGGGACGTCGAGTTCGAGCTCACGCTGGCGGTCGTCCTCGTCGTCCTCGTCATCTTCATCTTCCTGAGGAACATCCCTGCGACGATCATCCCCAGCCTCTCGGTGCCGCTGTCGCTCATCGGGACGTTCGCCGTCATGTACGTTCTGGGGTTCAGCCTGAACAACCTGTCGCTCATGTCGCTGACGATCGCGTCCGGGTTCGTCGTCGACGACGCGATCGTCATGATCGAGAACATCGCGCGCTACGTCGAGAAGGGCGACAGCCCGCTCGAGGCCGCCCTCAAGGGGTCCCAGCAGATCGGCTTCACGATCATCTCGCTCACGATCTCCCTCATCGCGGTCCTGATCCCGCTTCTCTTCATGGGTGACGTCGTCGGCCGGCTCTTTCGCGAGTTCGCGATCACGCTCGCCGTCACTATCCTGATCTCGGCCGTGGTCTCGCTGACGCTCGTCCCGATGATGTGCGCGAAGCTCGTCAGGCACCACGAGGCGGCCGAGACGCCGGCCTGGAGCCGCAAGGCGGGCGCCGTCTTCGACGGCATCATCGCCCGGTACGCCTCGATGCTCAACTGGGTCCTGGACCGCCAGGCGCTGACGCTTGGGGTGGCGATCGCCACGCTCGCCCTGACGGCGCTGCTCTACGTCCTTATCCCGAAGGGGTTCTTCCCGGTCCAGGACACGGGCCTGATCCAGGTGATCACGGAGGGGCCCCAGTCGGCGTCATACGAGGCGATGGCCACGCGCCAGCAGGCGATGGCTGCGGAGATCCTCAAGGATCCCGCCGTCGTCAGCCTGTCGTCGTTCGTCGGGGTGGACGGGTCCAACTCGACCCTCAACACGGGCAGGATGCTCGTCAACCTGAAGCCGAGGCAGCAGCGGTCCGACACGGCCGCGGGGGTCATAAGTCGGCTCAACGGTAAGCTGGGCGGAGTCGTCGGGATCGCGGCCTACCTGCAGCCAATCCAGGACCTCACGATCGACGACCGCGTGAGCCGGACCCAGTACCAGTTCGTCCTCGAGAGCGCGAACCCGGCCGACCTCACGGAGTGGGTCCCGAAGCTGACGGACCAGCTGGGCGGCCTCAGCCAGGTGAGCGGCGTCGTGTCGGACCTGTCCGAGAGGGGACTCGGCGCATACATAAAGATCGACCGCGACACGGCGGCGAGATTCGGGATAACGGCCGCGACGATCGACAACGCGCTCTACGACGCGTTCGGCCAGCGGATCATCTCGACCATATTCACGGAGTCCAACCAGTACCGCGTGATCATGGAGGCCGATCCGGCCCTCCAGCGCTCGCCCGACTCCCTGGCGCTCATCTACGTGCCGTCCGCCGGAGGGGGCCAGGTGCCCCTCTCCTCCATCGCGACGTTCGAGGTGAGGCCGGAGCCCCTCCTCATAAACCACATGGGCCAGTTCCCCGCGAACACGATCTCCTTCAACGTGCCGAAGGGCGGGTCGCTCGGGAGCGCGGTCAAGGCGATCCGCGGCGCCGAGACGCGCCTCGGCATGCCCGCGAGCATCGTGACGACCTTCCAGGGCGCGGCCGACGCCTTCGAGAGCTCCCTGTCGAACGAGCTCTTCCTGATCGCCGCCGCGATCATGACGATGTACATCATCCTCGGGATCCTCTACGAGAGCTTCATCCACCCCATCACGATCCTCTCGACGCTTCCGTCGGCGGGGATCGGCGCGCTTCTCGCCCTGATGCTGGTCGGCAGCGACCTCGGCGTGATAGGGATCATCGGCATCATCCTCCTCATCGGGATCGTGAAGAAGAACGCGATCATGATGATCGACTTCGCCCTCGACGCAGAGAGGAACGAGGGGCTCGCGCCCCGCGAGGCCATCTACCAGGCGTGCCTGCTCAGGTTCCGGCCCATACTGATGACGACGATGGCGGCGCTGCTCTCGGCGGTCCCGCTCATGCTCGGCACGGGCATGGGATCCGAGCTCCGGCACCCGCTCGGCATCACGATCGTCGGCGGCCTCATCGTGAGCCAGGTGCTTACCCTCTTCACGACGCCGGTGATCTACCTGGCGTTTGACAGGATAGCGGCGCGCTTGCGCGAAAGGGGCCCGGAGGCCGCCGGCGCAAGGGAGGCGGCCACGTGAACATCTCGGAGGTCTTCGTCCGCAGGCCCGTCGCGACGACGCTCTTCACGGCCGGGATCGCGCTCGCGGGCGCGACGGCCTACACAAAGCTGGCGGTCTCGCCCTTCCCGCAGGTGGACACGGCCACCATCTCGGTCTCGGCCTCGATGGCGGGGGCGAGCCCGGAGACGATGGCGACGAGCGTCGCCACGCCCCTCGAGCGCCACCTGGGCACGATAGCGGACGTCACGGAGATGACCTCGACGAGCTCGGTCGGGAACACGAACATCACGCTCCAGTTCGGGCTCAGCCGCGACATCGACGGCGCCGCGCGCGACGTCCAGGCCGCGATCAACGCGGCGCGCGTGGACCTTCCCTCCGCGCTCCGGAGCAACCCGACGTACAGGAAGCAGAACCCGGCCGACGCGCCGATCATGGTCCTGGCCCTCACGTCGAAGACCCTGCCCCAGGGCGACCTCTACGACGCCGCGTCGACGATCCTCGCCCAGAAGCTCTCGCAGGTGCCCGGCGTCGGCAGCGTCGGGGTCTGGGGAAGCTCGCTTCCCGCGGTCCGCGTCGAGCTCAACCCCTCGTCCCTGTTCAAGTACGGGCTGGGCCTCGAGGACGTCAGGGCGGCTCTCGCGGCGGCGAACGCCAACAGCCCCAAGGGCGCGATAGAGAACGCGGCCACGCACTGGCAGATCTACGACAACGACCAGTCGCGCAAGGCCAAGGACTACAGGGACCTGGTCGTCGCGTTCAGGAACGGCGGCCCCATCCGCCTGACCGACGTCGCGAGCGTCACCGACTCGGTCGAGGACATCCGCAACCTGGGGATGTCCAAGGGGAGCCCGGCCGTCGTCATCGCAATCTCGAGGCAGCCCCAGGCCAACATCATCGAGACGGTCGACCTGATCCGCAGCATGCTGCCCCGGCTGCGCGCGAACATCCCGCCCGCAACCCAGCTCGACGTGGCCATGGACCGGAGCACGACGATCCGGGCCTCCCTGCGCGACGTCGAGCGCTCGCTGCTCATGGCGATCGTCCTGGTCGTGCTCGTCGTGTACTTCTTCCTGCGCGACGGGCGGGCGACGCTCATCCCCGCCGTCGCGGTGCCGGTGTCCCTCATCGGGACCTTCGGCGCCATGTACCTCCTCGGCTACAGCCTGGACAACCTCTCGCTGATGGCGCTCACGATCGCCACCGGCTTCGTGGTCGACGACGCGATTGTCGTGCTGGAGAACATCACCCGCCACATGGAGGCCGGGGCCTCGAGGTTCGAGGCGTCGCTCATCGGCGTCCGGCAGGTCGCCTTCACCGTCCTGTCGATGAGCCTCTCCCTGATAGCGGTCTTCATTCCCATCCTCCTGATGGGCGGCCAGGTCGGCCGCTCGTTCCGCGAGTTCGCGATAACGCTCTCGGTGGCGATCCTCATCTCCATGGTGATCTCGCTCACGACGACCCCGATGATGTGCTCGCGGCTCCTGACGCCCCGCCTCTCGAACGCGCCCAGGGGGTGGTTCCACAGCTGGACTGAGAGGGTCTACGAGGGATTCCTCGACCTGTACAAGGACACGCTCTCCTGGGTGCTCCGCCACACGTTCCCGATGATCATCATCCTGTGTTGCACGGTGGTGCTCAACATCTGGCTCTTCACCATCATCCCGAAGGGCTTCTTCCCCGAGGAGGACACCGGCCGGCTGAGCGGCTTCATCCAGGCCGACCAGAGCATCTCCTTCCAGCGGATGTCCCAGAAGCTGAGGCAGTACATCCAGATCATCCAGGACGACCCGGACGTGGACGACGTCGTCGGGTTCACCGGGGGGGGGCGGGGCGGCTCGAACACCGGGTTCATGTTCGTCTCCGCTAGGCCGCTCGGGCAGCGCAAGGCCTCCTCCGAGCAGATCATAGCCCGCCTGAGGCCGAAGCTCGCGAAGGTTCCCGGATCCTCGCTTTTCATGTTCCCGCAGCAGGAGACGCCGCGGGCCGGCGGGCGCGTGAGCGGCTCGGCATGGCAGTACACCCTCGAGGCGGACAACCTCCAGGACCTCCGGGAATGGGCCCCAAAGCTCATGGAGGCGCTCAAGGGCGAGCCCGCGCTGGTCGACCTGAATTCCGACCAGCAGGACAAGGGCCTGGAGACGGACCTCGTGATCGACCGGGACACGGCCTCCCGGCTCGGGCTCACGGCGGCCCAGATCGACAACACGCTCTACGACGCGTTCGGCCAGCGGCAGGTCTCGACCATCTACGAGTCGCTCAACCAATACCACGTGGTCATGGTCGTG
>Ga0209656_10002871_pt1 | contig 11182 bp, 8 predicted proteins | sample BogFormECP12_OM2_FD_188239 | JGI IMG/M metagenome (GOLD analysis project Ga0209656, IMG submission 188239) | Bog forest soil microbial communities from Calvert Island, British Columbia, Canada - ECP12_OM2 (SPAdes) (version 2) | ecosystem: Environmental > Aquatic > Freshwater > Wetlands > Bog ... | reverse complement strand
TTCGGTCTGGAGAACCCGACCGCGGGGACGGTCGATGGCTTGCTGTACTCGCTGAGCACCTCGCTCGGATACAGCCGCGCGTGCGGCGGCGAAGCCGACGCGCTGTTCGTGTGCGCCAGCACACCCGCCGGCTCGGCGTGCAACGGCGACAGCGGCGGCGGCCTCGTGAGCTCGTCGTCGCCCACGTTGATCGGCGTGATCGACACGGCCGCTCTGGTCGGTGGGCAACCGTGCGTCCCCGGCGCCCTGAACGGCTTCGCCAGCCTCGCCGCGCCGGAGATCCGCGACTTCGTCGAAGGCTCGGAAGCGCCGCCACCCGCGCCCCGCGGCGGCGGCGCCGTGATCCGCGGCGTCACCGTCGTCGGGCACGCGCTCAACTGCGAACCGGGCAGCTGGAGCCATGAACCCACGATCACGTACGTGTTCACGTTCAACGGCCAGGTGCTGCAGTCGGGCCCCTCGCCGACGTACGTGCTCAGCGCCGCGGACATCGGCCGCACGATCGCCTGCGAAGTGCGGGCCACGACCCCCGGGGGCACCGGGGTCGGCCGCACGGGCGCGCTTGCGCAGGTCGAACCGGTGGCGGCCCCGAGCGCCCCGGGAGCTCCCGCAGCGCCCCCCACCGGCGGATCCACCGCGCCCCGGGCCGCCACGGCACCCGCCGGCGGCACCCTTGGCACCAGCACGAGCGTCGCCGCCGCCGCCGGGCTCAAGGCGCTGCTGCTCGGGGAGATCACGCCAGCGCCCGGCTCGGCGAGGATCGCCGCGCTGTTGCACACGGGTGCGTTCAAGCTCAGCTTCAGGGCACTCGAGGCGGGGACCGCGGTGGTCCACTGGGCCGAGCTGGCGCCTGGACACCGGCTCGCGCCCAGGGCCAAGCCGAAGGCGGTCCTCGTGGCGTTGGGCGCGCTGCGCTTCCCGGCGGCGGGCAGCGGGCAGATGAAGCTCAGGCTGACCCCCGCGGGGGCGCGCATGTTGCGGCACGCGAAGACCATCAGGCTGACGGCGAAGGGCACGTTCTACCCCCGCGGCGGCTTGCCCGTGTCCGCCTCGAGGACGTTCGTGCTGGCCCGCTAGTAGTCGCCGGCGCTCAGTCCAACACGACCACGATCTCCTGGCTGCGTCCGATCGCGCTCTGCACCTGGGGCTGGATCGGCGTGACGGTCGCTGGGCGCCCCGACAGCAGCCGTGCTACCCGGCCGGCCTCCGCGCGGGCGCCCGGCGGATACAGGACGAAGGCCCCGGGGCCGAGCTTGCTGTTGATGTTGCCTACCTCACCGACCGGCACCCGGCCGGCACGTAGGACGCCGGCCACGCGGTGGGCCGCCCCGGGGGAGCCGCTGGCGTTGAAGACCGACACGGGCAGCCCGTAGCCGCTCCTCTCCGAGGCGCTGGGGCTGCTGGGACGGCTCGCCACATACGCGCCCGCCGCGACTGCCGCCACGAGCAGCGCGCCCGCCGCCAGCGCACCTCCTCGCCACCGCCGGCGGGCCCTGTAGATCGTGGGCCCGGCCTCGTCGTGCTCGCCCGTCGCCGCAGCCGCCACCGCCGGCGGGGCGCCCGGCGGGGCGGCCTTTGTGCCACCGACGGTGCCGTCCGCGGCGCGGAGGGGGGTGGGTAGTGGGGGAGGAAGCGGTGGCGCCGACTCCCCGCCGGCGACTGCCCCGCTCCCGGCCTCCACGCCGACGGGCACGCGCGGGGCGGCGGGCACGGTGGCCCGCGCCACCGGGGCGGCCGCCTCGACGGCCACCAGTCCCGAGGACGCCAGCAGCGGACGCTGAACCGACTCCATCTGCATCGCCGCCACGACCTGCTCGCGCAGCACGTTCACCTGTCGCTGACGGCTGAGGAGCAGCACGCTCAGGGCCGCTACCACGGCGAGCCCGATCAGGCCGAGCACCGCACCGATCTGCTCGGGGGTGCCGGCGCCCGCCGTCGCACGTGCCGGCAGCTCGAACGCGGCCGGGGGGGCCGCACGGGTCGGCGTCGGCGCCCCCGGGATCGGGATCACCGGCGTCGTCTCCGCGGCGATCGCGAGCATCACGCGGGGCGAGAGGCTGTTGGCGAGCGTGTTCTCGATCCAGTAGACGGCGTCGCCTTCGTGCCAGGCGACCACCCGGATCTGTTCGCCGGAGTAGAACAGGCCATACATCCGCCTGCCGACCCGGACTTCCTGGGTGGGGTTGTTGAGCAGGGGCGGATTCGCCCACGTCGTCCCCTGCACGTCGTAGAACTGGCCGAGCGGGCCCTGGGCGATCGAGATCACGTAGGCCGGGTGGACGCGTCCCCCGGGGTCGCGGATCGCGTAGACGCGCAGCAGGTCCGGCACGGCTCCGGCGAACGCCTGTCGCGCACGGGGGTACTCGAGGGGGAACGGCAGCCGGGGCGACTGCGACCGTGCTTGGTCGAGCTCTTCCGAGGTCGTCGGCGTGAGGCCCAGCGACGGCGCCGGCGCGTGGTGGCCGTGGTGGGTGCTCCGTGGAGGGGCGCTCACGTGGTGGGTATGGATCGACGACGTCGCCGACAGGAACGACTGCACCGATTCCTGAAGCTGCTGCGGTGTGGCCGTGTCGAAGGTGGGGAGCAGGTTGACCTGGAAGTGGACCTGTCGCACGGGCTTGCCGGCCGAGGCCACGAGCAGCCGCAGGAGGTCGAGGACGGAGCCCGTGCCGTGGAGGTCGGTTTCGACGGCCTTGCCGAAGATGTGCTCGAACTTTTCCCTGTTTTCGAACAGCGTCGCGCCGAACTGCGCCTTGACTTCGAGCAGGAAGCGCTGGTCGCGGGCGTCGCGGTTCAGCGAGGTGTCTTCGTGACGGTTGGCGACGAATTCGAGCGCCTGCTCTCCGCACATGCGCTGGTAGCCAGGCTGCAGGTCGATTTCGAAGTACTGTTCGCCGCCCGGTTCGTTGCGGTGGTAGTAGCGCCTGTCGACCGTCATGTAGACGCACCCCATTTCGTCGACCGCTCGCCTGAACTTGGGAAACGTGACCACGAAGACGTGGTTGATCGGGATGCCGAGCACGCGCTCGATCGTCTTCGTCATCAGTTCGATCCCGCCGAAGGCGAGGGCGGCGTTGATGCGCGTCAGCACGGGCGGAGCGCCGGGGGGATAGATCGGCACCTGCAGCTCCCGTGGGATCGACATCATCGCGATCGTCGGCTTGCTCGGGTCGATCCGCACCAGCAGCATCTCGTTGGAGTGCGGCAGGACGAACCCACGCGGGTTGTCCTTCGGCGGCGGGCGCTGGTCGTTGCCGACCAACAGCAGCGTCTCAGGTGCCCCCGTGCTCGCCGTGGCGAGCACGTGCGGGGCGATCTTGATCGCCTTGTTCTGGCCGAGCGCATCGGCGATCTTGCCCACTTCGTTGAGAGCGAGGACGGCGCTCGCGCCGCCCGAGAGCAGCACGACGCCGACCGCAGCGATCAGGAATCGCTTCGTCATCCAGAGGCCGCGCCGGGGCGGCTCCGGCTTGTCTGGTTCGGCCGGCTGCGTGCTCATCGTCGTCAATGGTGGCGCCTGCGGCCGGCGAGGGCCGCAGGTCGCGGGGTCCGCGCTGCCACTCAGCCGCAATACGATGGCAGAGCACGCGGGCGAGACGAGAGGCAGGCACGATGAGCGCGGAGATCTGTAGCCACCTGGATCAGGTCACTGTCCCGGATGTTCCCGCCAGGGCCGATGTGCCCGGGTGCGAGGAGTGCCTGAAGATCGGGGGTCGGTGGGTGCATCTGCGGGTCTGCCGCAGCTGCGGCAAGGTCGGCTGCTGCGACTCCTCCCCCAACCGCCATGCCAGCGGGCACGCCCACGAGGCAGACCATCCGATCATGAGCTCGATCGAGCCGGGCGAGGACTGGTCCTGGTGCGTGATAGACGAGGTCGCCTTCGTGCTCGAGTAGCGTCCTCGCCACGCCCTCGGCGCCCCCGGGGGCCAGCTACGCTCACCTCGATGGCCCGCCAACCCCCGCCCACGGTGGCCGAGATCCTGGACGCGCGCCGGGGCGAGGAGCTCGAGCTCAACGACCGCTTCCTGAACCCACAGATGGGGCGGATCGTGCGCACGCTCGGCTTCGACCGTGTCTGGGTCGGGGGTGACGGGGCCCACCTGATCGACGCCGACGGCGAGCGCTATCTCGACCTGTTCGGCGGCTACGGCGTGTTCGCGATCGGGCGCAACCACCCCGAAGCCGCGGCCGCGATACAGGAGGCGATCGCCGCCCGGACGGGCAACCTGCCCCAGTTGGGGGTGACGCTCCTCAGCGGGGTCCTCGCCGAGCAGCTGATCGCACGCGCCCCCGCCAGCGTGGCCGCGATGGTCCCCGCCAACACCGGCACGGAGGCCGTCGAGGCGGCGATCAAGATCGCCCGGGCAGCCACGGGGCGCCCGCGGATCCTCTACGCCGAGCACGCCTTCCACGGTCTCACTCTCGGCTCCCTCTCGCTGAACGGCAACGACGAGTTCCGGAACGGCTTCGGACCGCTGCTGCCCGGGTGCGACGCGGTCTCCTTCGGCGACGCCGCCGCCCTCGGCCGCGAGCTCGCGCGCGGCGACGTGGCGGCGTTCGTGGTCGAGCCCGTCCAGGGCAAGGGCGTGAACATCCCACCCACGGGCTACCTCGAGGAGGCCCAGCGCCTGTGCCACGGGGCGGGGAGCCTGTTCGTATGCGACGAGGTCCAGACGGGGATCGGGCGCACGGGGCGCTTCCTCGCCCTCGAGCACTGGGGGCTCGAACCGGACATGATCTGTCTCGCCAAGGCGCTGTCGGGTGGCTACGTGCCGATCGGCGCCGTGCTCGTGTCGCGATCCGCCTTCGACGCCGTCTTCGACGGCATGGAACGAGCGGTCAGGCACGGCTCGACGTTCGGCGGCAACGACCTGGCCGCCGCGGCCGCGCTGGCGACGCTGCGCGTGCTCGAGCGCGAGCAGCTGAGCGCCAGGGCACAGCGGCTCGGGGAGATGCTGCTCGAGCTGACCACGCCGCTCGTCGAGCGCTACGAGGTCGTGCGCGAGGTCCGTGGGCTGGGGCTGATGTGGGCGATCGAGTTCGGGCCCCCGGGGGGCGCCAAGGCTCGCCGCCTGTGGGAGGCCGTCGAGCGTCGCCAGCCAGGGCTGTTCGCACAGCTCGTGACGGTGCCCCTGTTCCACGAGCACCGCATCTTCTGCCAGGTGGCGGGCCACCACATGAACGTGATCAAGGCGCTTCCGGCGCTCTGCATCGAGGAGGAGGAAATCCGCCGTTTCGCCCGCGCCCTCGAGCAGACGATCGCCTCCGCCGAGCGCTACCCGGCGGCGCTTGCACGCTTCGGCATGCACGCCGGCCTGAGGGCCGCGGGCGTACGCCGCTAGCCTAGTCGGCCGTGCTCCAGACCAGGGATGACATTCGCAACGTGGCGATCGTGGCTCACGTCGACCACGGCAAGACAACGCTTGTCGACGCGATGCTGTGGCAGTCCGGCGCCTTTCGCGCCGGCCAGGACGTCGCGACCCGCGTGCTCGACTCGATGGACCTCGAGCGGGAGAAGGGGATCACGATTCTCGCCAAGAACACCTCGCTGCGCTACGGGGGCGTGAAGCTGAACATCATCGACACGCCCGGCCACGCCGACTTCGGCGGCGAGGTCGAGCGCGGCCTGACGATGGTCGATGGCGTGCTGCTGCTGGTCGACGCCTCCGAGGGACCGCTCCCGCAGACCCGCTTCGTGCTGCGCAAGGCGCTGGAGTCGCGCCTGCCCGTGATCCTCGTGGTCAACAAGGTCGACCGGCCGGACGCCCGCGTCGCCGAGGTCGTCGACGAGGTGTACGAGCTGTTCCTCGACCTCGACGCCGACGAGCACCAGATCGAGTTCCCGATCGTCTACTGCAACGCCAAGGCGGGCGTCGCCTCGCTCGCCTACGAGCCCGGCAAGCCGCTCGAGGGCTCGAACCTCGCGCCCCTGCTGGAGCTGATCCTCGAGCGGATCCCGGCGCCGACGTACGAGCCCGGCCACCCGCTGCAGGCGCTGGTGACGAACCTCGACGCCTCGAAATACGTGGGCCGCCTGGCGATCTGCCGCGTCAGGCAGGGCCACATCCGCAAGGGCCAGCAGGCCGCGTGGTGCCGGGCGGACGGCACGATCAGCCGCGTCCAGGTAGCCGAGCTGTACGTCACCGACGCGCTCGACCGGGTCGACGCGGAGGAGGCCGGCCCGGGCGAGATCATCGCCGTCGCGGGAATCGCGGAGGTCACGATCGGCGAGACGCTCGCCGATCCCGACGAGCCGCGGGCGCTGCCGGTGATCGTCGTCGACGAGCCGGCCATGTCGATCACGATCGGCGTCAACACCTCCCCGCTCGCTGGCCTGGACGGGGACAAGCTCACCGCCCGCCAGATCAAGACCCGCCTCGACCAGGAGCTCGTGGGCAACGTCTCGCTGCGGGTCAGCGAGACGGAGAACCCCGACACCTACGAGGTCCAGGGCCGCGGCGAGCTGCAGCTCGCGATCCTCGTCGAGATGATGCGCCGGGAGGGCTTCGAGCTCACGGTCGGCCAGCCCCACGTCGTCGAGCGCGAGATCGACGGCAAGCGCCACGAGCCCGTCGAGCGGCTGTCGGTGGACGTGCCGGAGGAGCACGTCGGCACGGTCACCCAGCTGCTCGCGGTCCGCAAGGGCCGCATGGAGCACATGACCAACCACGGCACCGGCTGGGTGCGGATGGACTACGTCGTCCCCGCCCGCGGCCTGATCGGCTTTCGCACGGAGTTCCTCACCGAGACCCGCGGGACGGGCATCATGCACCACGTGTTCGAGCGTTGGGAGCCGTGGGCTGGCGAGCTGCTGACACGCACCACCGGCGCCCTCGTCGCCGACCGCCGCGGCGAGACGGCCACCTACTCGCTGATGACCCTGCAGGAGCGGGGAAGCCTGTTCGTGGGCCCGGGCGAGGAGGTCTACGAAGGGATGATCATCGGCGAGAACGCCCGCTCGGAGGATCTCGACGTCAACCCCACGAAGGAGAAGCACCTCACGAACATGCGCTCCTCGACAGCCGACGTGCTCGTGCGGTTGGACACTCACCACAAGCCCCTGCTGGACGAGGCGCTCGAGTTCGTCCGCGAGGACGAGTGCGTCGAGGTGACGCCGGTGTCCGTGCGGCCCCGCAAGCTGGTCCTCTCCAAGCTCCAGCGACAGAAGGCGACCAAACTGGCGCGCAAGTGACCCGGCGCGCCGCGACGACGCCGGCGGCATGTAGAGGTTAGGGTTTCCGCCCATGACCCCCACGAGATCTCTCTTCCCCCGCTGGATCGCACCGACAGCCCTGAGCCTCGCCTGCCTGTGCCTGCTGCTCGGCGCCGGCGCGGCGGTGGCCGCCGAAGCCATCGTCTACACGCACGAGAGTGTCCCGGCCTACGAAAAACAGCTCGCCGCAAACGAAATCCAGGAAGCCACGTTCAACAAGAAAGTCCGCAACCTCCACCTCACCCTCAAGAACGGGACCCACGTGCTCGTCAAATATCCCCCCAAAGACGAGCCCACCCTCGACAGCGCCCTCAAATCGAAGGGCATAACGGTGACGTTCCTGAGCCCCGCGGCGGCGAAAGCCGAAGCTGCGAGCAAACCCGTCCACCACAAAATCCGCTACATCGTCGGCGGCGTCGTGATCGTGATCATCGTGATCGTCGGCGGCGTGCTGCTTTACAACCGGCGCCGACGGGCGCTCGAAGAATAGCTAGCGGGGGTATTGGCTCGCCGTCGAGCTGGCAGATGGGCACGGTCGATCGGGCGCAGGAGCAGCCGTCGATGAACCCCCCCCGGGCGCGCGGCGCCTCCTCGCGCGCGCGCCGGGGGCTGCGGGCGCTGCGGGCGCGGGGCCGGCTGATCGCGCGTCGCTTCGGGGGCTCCTTCGCGCGCGACCTGACGACCCCGACCGAGCCGATCAGCCTCGACATGGGGGGAACCTCCGAGACGCTGCTGATCGCCTTCGGGGGTATGCGCGGGGAGCTCGGGATGCCGCCATTCGAGTTCTTCAAGGCGACCGGTGGGATCCCGGTGAAAAGGCTGTTCGTGAGGGATCTCCGCCAGGCCTGGTACCACCGCGGGATCCCGGGGCACGGTGAGACGATCGAGGAGGCGGCCGCGTCGCTGCTGGCGCTGATCCGCCGCCACCGTGTCAGCCGGCTGGTCGTGACGGGCAACTCGGCCGGGGCCTACGCCGCGCTCGTGTTCGGGACGCTGATGGGGGCGGACGTCGTCCTCTGCTTCGCGCCTCAGACGGTGCTCGACCCCGATCAGCTGGCGAGCATGGACGACCATCGCTGGGACGAGCAGCTGCGCTCGCTGCTCGACGCGGACGGCCTCGACCGGCGCTGGTCGGACCTGCGCGAGGCGCTGCCCGCGGCCGCGCCGCTGCCCGGCGTGCCGCGGCGGCCGATCAGCTACGAGCTCTACTACGACGGGGCCTACACGGCCGATCGCCTCCACGCCGAGCACCTGGCCGGGGTGGAGGGGGTCCACATGCACCGCCTCGACGGCGGCGAACACTCGATCGCGCTGGAGATGCGCGAATCGGGGCAGCTCGACCGCGTCCTGCAGGACGCCCTCACGCCGGGGCACGAGGCATCTAGTTGACGCTCGGGTCGAGCGGCATGCGGGCGATCAGCGCGTAGCTGCCCCCCTTGCGGATCAGCACGCGGCTCCAGAGCTGCTCGGGAACCTCGGTGAAGACATCCTCCGGCAGGGCGGCCTGCTCGATCCAGTCGCCGTCGGCGAGCTCGGCCTCGAGCTGCCCCGCGCTCCAGCCTGCGTAGCCGGCGAACACGCGTCCCCTCTCGGTCACCTCGCCGAGGTCGCCGATGTCGGCGTCGGGCGCCGGGAAGCCGATCCGCCCGAGCACGATCAGGCCGGCCGGAGCGGGGTCCGTGAACTCGGCCAACAGGACGATCGAGGTCGGCTGCACGGGTCCGCCGACGTAGATCGCCTCGTAGCCGTCTACCGCCTGCTCGAGCTGGGGAGCCGCCTCGGCGACGGTTACGGGCGAGGGGCGGTTCAGGACGACGCCCATCGCGCCGTCCTCGTTGTGGACACCGACGAGGACGACCGTGCGCAGGAAGTTCGGATCCGCCAGCGCCGGGGAGGCGAGCAGGAGCTGGCCGGCGAGCGACTGGGTCATGACCGCACCGAGGCTAGCGCTCCGACCGTCCCGCAGGCGCCCTACCCGGTGGAGAAGATCTCGAGCTTGCCCGCGAGGGAGTGGTCGTTGGCGTTTCCCTCCGGCTCGACGACGTGGCCGTCGACGACGATCGGGCTGTTCCAGTGGCCGGACGCGCCGGGCAGCCCGGCGATCGGGCGCGGCGAACCCGGGGTGTACACGCGAATGCCGCCGCCGGCGGGGTCGTAGACGTAGAGCAGGCCGCCCGCGAGCACCGGGCTCGTGCCCGCCGTGCTGTTCTGCCACGCCCTGAACAGAAGGCCGCGGCGCAGCACGTACGCCGCGGTGCCGTTTTCGTCGGCCACGAACGTCGTCGCGTGGGGGCCGGGCCGCCAGACGGCGGGGGCGCTGAACAGCTCCCCTCCGCCGGGGATCGACAGGCGCTGCAGTTCGCCCCCGACGGGGTGCGCCCGCGCGCGGGCGCTGCCCGCGGGGCTGCCGTCGAAGCGGGAGAGCGCGAGCACGCGCATGATCCCGTCCTTGCCGGCGAGGACGACGCGGTCGGCTCCGAGCAGGGCCGGCGCGCTCGAGCCGAGGTCGGTGTCGCTGCTGTTGAGCTCGGCCTGGTCGACGGGGGTGAAGCTCTGCCGCAGCGTGAGCCCGGGGAAGCCCAGTTCGAGCACGCTGTCGCCGAAGTCGCTGCTGGCATCGAACGGGCCGTTGCCCGTGTCGATCAGGATCCCGGACCCGCCCGGCTCGACCACGGCGCCGCCGCGGGAGAGGATCGCCGAGTCGCTGGCGCGGCAGCTCGACGGCACGATCAGATGGCGGCGACTAGAGCACAGCGTGTTGAAGATCGCGCTCACCCGCCCGCTCGCGCGATCGATCGCCACGAGGTGCCCCTGGTAGGGGGGCGCGTCGCCGAAGTATCCGCCCGTAGCCGCGAGCAGGTCTGGCCCGTCGATGTTCAAGGCAGCGGCGACCTTCTCGTGGGTCGGGTCGAGCGTGATCCGCACCGGCCAGCCCGCCGCCTCGCGCCCGTCGGCGATCGCGAGCTTGTGGATCAGGCCGTCGGGCGAGGCGGCGTAGACGAACTGCCGGTCGGGGTCGGCGATCGGGCTCGCCATCGTGATCTGAGGCGTTCCCGCCCAGGATGAGTAGCCGGACGGCGTGAACGTCCACAGGATCTGCCCGCTGTCGGCGTCGATCGCGATCGTCCTCCCGTAAGTGGTGGTGACGACGATCGTCTCGTGCACGCCACCGTCCACGCTCGCCCCGTGCAGGTAGATGGGCGAGGAATCGACCGTCCCCGGCAGCGCGACCGTGCGCTGGCGCAGGTGGGCCACGTTCGCGGCAGTGATGCCCGTGGCGAGTTCGCTGGTGTCGCTGCGTTGCGGGTTCAGGCCGAACTCGGGCCAGTCGAGCAGCGTCGCCGCGGACGTGCGGGCGGGTGGAACCGCCGAGGCCGGGACGGCCGGAGTGGGGACCTCCGCCGGGGCGCTCCCGCACGCCGCCAGCAGCATCGCGGCCGCACCGGCGGCGAGGGCCGAGCGTGCGATCCGGCGGGCTGGCATGAGGGCAGTTCTAGCGCATCCGATCGCCGCCCCGGCGGTATGCTCGGGGCGCGGGTGGGCCTGCTGCGCTTGCGGAGCATTCGCCCGAAACACATCGACAGGGAGGCAAGCCGAGATGGCAAAGACACCGCAGGTCGGCGAGGCGGCTCCGGATTTCGAGCTGGACGGGACGGCGGGACCGTTCCGCCTGTCAGAGCACCGAGGCGAGCGCGTGGTGCTGCTGTTCTACCCCGGCGACAACACCCCCGTGTGCACCAAACAGTTCTGCTCGTACCGCGACCGGGCTGGGGACTTCGCCGGGCTCGGAGCGACGGTGGTCGGCGTCTCCGGTGGAGACCTCGAATCGCACCGCGAGTTCGTCGCCAAGCATGCGCTCAACGTCCCGCTACTGGCCGACGTCGACAAGCAGGTGGCGCGTTCCTATAGCGCCTTCTCGCCGCGACTGGGGGTCAAGCGGGCGGTGATCGTGATCGACGAGGAGGGCGT
>Ga0209656_10002870_pt1 | contig 11184 bp, 8 predicted proteins | sample BogFormECP12_OM2_FD_188239 | JGI IMG/M metagenome (GOLD analysis project Ga0209656, IMG submission 188239) | Bog forest soil microbial communities from Calvert Island, British Columbia, Canada - ECP12_OM2 (SPAdes) (version 2) | ecosystem: Environmental > Aquatic > Freshwater > Wetlands > Bog ... | reverse complement strand
AATGCGAACGAAGCCGCGGGGAAGCAGATGGAGCAGGAACCGCCGTAGGAACTCCTCGACGGAAAGCGTCATCAGGCGCTTTTTGTTTTTGTGAGCCGAATCCCTCCAGCGAAACGTGACTTGCCCATCGGCCAAGGAGACGAGCCGGTGATTAGAGATGGCGACGCGGTGGGTGTAAGCGCCGAGATAACGTAGGGCATGCTCGGGACCACCGAAGGGCGGTTTGCAATAGACCACCCAGTCGTGCCGGAACAGTTGACGGAGCCAGGCGGAGAACATCTTGGGCTGAGCGAGCTGATTCAGATCGCCATAGAAGTGGAGATCCCCTGCGCTGCAGGCGCGCTTCAAGGCTGCCACGAACTTACCGCGAAAAACCCGGCTCAGCACCTTGACGGGAAGAAAGAAAGAGTAGCGGGTGTGGATCCAGTGGGTGTGATCCAGCGAGAGTCCACCGGATGGGAGCACGCAATGGACATGGGGATGAAGTTGGAGCCTCTGATCCCAGGTGTGGAGCACGCTGAAGAAACCGATCTCAGCGCCCAGATGTCTGGGATCGCGAGCCACTTCGAGCAGGGTGGCGGCGCTGGTGCGAAACAGCAGGTCGTAGATGAGCTTCTTGTTCTGCAGGGCAAGCTATGCCAGTTCCCGCGGCAGAGTGAAAACGACATGCAGTGCAGCGAAGCTAGCTGCTAATCCAGCAGGGGGATTACCTGCCAGTAGAACTTGCCCAGTTGCTACTGTAGTCATACCGGACGGCAGGGAAAGTGATTTCTTCTGACCGAAAGCTCCGGAGTAAAAGTCTCAGCCGGCAAAGCGCGAGCAGCGTCGGGTCCGTCAGGGAGGCAAGCAAGTCAGCAGGCCGCAGCAAAGTGCGAACCGTTAGCCTCGAAAAGTTTCTCCCCGCCGGTAGCGGACTATGGTGGGGGTCTTGAGAATGCCGAATCTGTTGCATGTAGATGAAGGCTGTGTCGCCAGTGAAGGAACTGGGTACAAGCAACTGGCGAATTCTCCGTGGTCGAAGAGGGCAGCATGCTGACAAGGATTAGCAGTGAAAGCTCGGAACCACTCGTGGGCAGCCTAGGCGCTCCCGCACAGCATCGGCTCTCCGTATAACCGGCCCGGCCGGGAAATCGGGGAGTGTTCATGAGTGGCTCGGATGAGGTCAATAAGTGTTGATGGACAGGGACAATATAACCCTGACCGGAGCGAGGACCTCTGGGGTAAGGCCGTGAGGCCCTAATGACGGTATCACGAAGAGAAGACCTGCCCGGCTCAGAACGGGAGTCCAAGTCTCATTCTCGGATGGTACGAAGGGTGAAGGCAAACGGTCGGTTGCGTTGCAAATGCCGGGAGCAGGCTTAAACAGCGCGACAGATCGGAAGGCATCACCTGAAAGGTCAGCCTTGAAGCCGTACTGGGGAAAACCCACCGTACGGAATTTTAGAGGGGGTTACGGAAACGGCGGCATCATTCGAAGCCCGCTTAGCGCCATGACCCTACTCGACCGAGAGTTTCGCCCGCACCCTGGGCTGCTCCGATGGAAACGCAGGCGCACGCAGGTTTCTGACGTGAAAAGGCGAGCGTCGCTGTTAGACACCGATTGGGCGAGAACGTCCGATCACCTGATTTAGAGGAACGGGGGAGGCGGAGTGAAACCCTCACCAGCTTGCGTTCGGTAGACGCAAAACGTGGAGAAACGAATGTCCGAACACGTGGTGTTAGTAGTTGAATCAGATTGCGCAACTGAAAGTGAGCAACTCTTAGCCAGAGAGCTCGAAAGGGTCGGCTATGAAGTGATAAAAGCTCACAACTTGAACGTGGCAGCCGCGTTGCTGTTCATCGATCGCAGAATAAATGCTGTGTTGATTGACGCCGCGAGCGAAAAAGTCTTTCCGAAACTGCCTCGTGGTGTGAGCGGCATACGACCAGCAATACCGCTGTTTAGTGTCGCGAGCACAGAAATGCGTACGGCCGCAGATGGGCAGGCAGGTCACGATTGGGCAATTGTTATGTCAGCTCTTGAGGAACTGTTTGACCAACGGTCGGCGTGACAAATATTAGGGGCTGCCTTTCTGAAAGGGTAGTAGTTGTTGACTTTGTTGGGAGCGTCAAAGCCGCCCAGGCTCCGCGTAAGTTGTTTGTCTTGGGCCGCCCCAGGGGCAGGAGGGTCTCATCGTCAATGGCGAAGAGGTCCAGATTGGTGTGGTCGATTTCCGCTCGCTCCAGCGGTTCGTGGGTCACACGGTGCCCTTCGACGGAGCGGAAGCGTCGCAGCGCGGCATCATGACCGTAACGGGCCGTGTACCGGTCGAATGCCGGAATCTCTTCCACCAGTCGCTTCACCAGTCGTCGTGTCGGAAGCGGCAATGCCATACTTGCTGGACGCAAGCTGAAGATAGCGTCGCTAGCACGGCAAATGGCGAATTGGGACGAGCATAAGCGGTATCGGATCGGACGCAAGTGCCTTTGGGACGCTTGCACCATCCTTAGGGGTATCCCCACGGATCTCCCCGGATACGTTCTTTCAGGCGCCTTCATGGGAACAAATTGAGACGGTTTACGTAACTCAGGCATGACGAATCAGGGGAAGGTGCGTCTAATCCCGCAAATCGAGCTTTGCGGAGAACGTTTTTGGTTAGGTTAACCCCAGGGGAGATTGGGGCATGGGGACACAGACAATCGACACGCTCATCGTCGACGATGAGGTACTCGCTCGCAAGAAGCTTTGCGTTCTTCTCGAACGGGATTCCGACCTTCGCATAGTCGGTGAGTGTGCAACCGCCGTCGACGCCATTCGCGCGCTGCAACAGTTGCGGCCAGCGCTCATGTTCCTGGACATCCAGATGCCCGACGACGACGGCTTCAGCGTCATCAATGCCATCGCTCCCGATGCGCGGCCTAGAATCATATTCACGACTGCATACGACAACTATGCCATCCAGGCCTTCGACGCGGAAGCTGTGGACTACCTGCTGAAACCGTTTGACGAAGAACGGTTCGCACGGGCGGTGAAACGTGCGAAAAGCGAAATCCTGGCGGACCTTGCACACCACGCGACCGCAGGAGAAGAAGGGGCGGTGGTGCGTTCCAATCGCTCGCCGGAACGTTTCGTGGTGAAATCGGAGGGCCGAATCCTGTTCTTTACGACCGATGAGATCGACTGGATCGAGGCCGCGTCCAACTATGTGAAGCTTTACAGCAACGGCAAGGGCCATCTGGTGCGGCACACTATGAACGAGATGGAACGAAAACTCGATCCCGGGCAGTTCCTGCGCATCCATCGCTCGATCATCGTGAACATCAAGAAAATCCGCGGAGTACAGCCGTGCAATAGCGGCGAATTCATCGTCACGCTGGTGAACGGAAAGGAACTCCCATCCAGCCGCGGTTATCGCGGCAATCTCGGCTCGCTGTTGAAGTCGGCACTGTAGGCGGGTTAGCGAAGGCCGTGAATGGCTTCCAGGTCAAACACCACCGGGACCTGCCCCACACTGAATGGAATTTGGACGCTGATGATGGTTCCGCGGCCGGGAGCGCTGTGAATGTCGAGTCGCTGACGCTCGCCATAGAAGACCCGTAGCCGCTCCCGCGTGGCATTCAAACCCAGACCATGCTTGGCGTGCCACTCAGGATTGGGCGAAAAACCGGGACCGTTGTCACCCACTTCGAGGTGCAGCTCGTCGTCCCGGCGAAATGAGTTGATCCAGACTTCTCCGCCGTCCGCACGCCGCGATGCACCGTGGCGGATGGCATTTTCCACCAGGGGCTGCAAGAGCAGATGCGGCACGCGCGCATCCAGAGTGTCGGGCTCCACGTCGCATTGCACTTGTAGCCGCTCACCGAAGCGCATCTTCTCGATTTCCAGGTAGCCGTTGACGAACTGCATCTCACGGTTCAGGGTGGTTTCCTGCACGGTGTTGTTTTCCAGGCTCATCCGCAACAGGTCGCTGAGGCGCACCAGCATGGTGTCGGCCGCCTGCACATTGGTAAGCATCAAGGTTGAAATGGAGTGCAACGTATTAAACAGAAAGTGGGGCTGCAACTGGCTCTTCAATGCCCTAAGTTGTGCTTGCGCCAATCGCGTTTCCAGTTGTGACGCCCGTAGTTCGCGGTCGCGAAACTCCCGGTAGTACCACAGCGCGTGAGCAATGGCTACCACCGGCAGATACACATAGAAGCAAACGTCGGGAAGGTCGTAGAGGAAGAGCCGTGCGAACAGCGACCAGCCCACCGGAAACGGCTGCTTGGTCATTGAGTCGGTCACTGGATAAACCAGCATGCGGACCAGCGCGTGTCCGGCAATGTAGACGATAGCGCCCGCGCAGTATTGAAGGCTGCGCCGAGGCCAGTTGGAGCGCTCGATGGGATAGCGCAGGCTGAGCTGCAGCACGATCGGCGTGAAGGTGGCAAAAATCAGATTGTTGATCAGCGGGATTCGCAGTTCTTCCCAGAAGCTCGCCGACGGTTTCCAAAAGAGAAGATTGAAACGGTACATGGAAAATGCGCTCATGAAAGCAATGAAGGTCCACACTCCATAGCTCACAAGCCAGACTTTCCAGGCCGATTTGCGCTCGTGAAGTTGCATCAACCTTGTGCTCGGTGGGTCTTTCGGAGCTGTTTTGTTGGCATGACGAAGATCGGCGGCTGAAGGCCCGATGGGGGCCTGTTCGTTTGACATGGCGGACTTGTATTACAACACGATGTTGGAGCGATGCGAGGACTGTTCGTCCCTGTTCGACGACAAGTCGCACCACCATCGAAGGTTTTCAACCCAACGGTCGCCGGACGGTCGTCCAGGACGCGACGCTGAATCTACTTCTTGACGGTTTCCTTTTCCAGTGACTCCAGCTCACGGGTCAGTTGCTCGGCTTGATCGTGAAGCCGATGGAGACGCTCCGCCAGCGAGGGAACGTTGCTGCCGCTAGGGGGTGCGGCTGGAACTTGAGCGGAAGCCACTGCAGCCGGAGCCGCTTCTCCGGTAAGTTGGGCCAAGGCCTGGTCAAAGGTGTCGCGGTAGATCAACCGGTCGCCCATCGCCAGCACCACCTTCTTGAGCTGTGGCATGCGGGCCTCGGTGGCTTGAATGTAAATGGACTCGAGGTAAAGGAAGCCGCCCGTCACAGGAAGAGCAATGATGTTGCCACACAACACCCGCGAACCTTGCTGGTTCCACAGCGTGAGGTCTTTGGAAATGTTCTGGTCCTGGTCGATGCGCGATTCGATCTGCATTGGGCCGTACATCAGTTGCTGCTTCGGCAATTGATAGAAGATCAGTTTTCCAAGTTGCTCACCATCGCATCGAGCCGCCATCCAGCCGATCAAGTTGTCCTTGCCTCTTGGGCTAAACGGCAGAATCAGCAGGTACTCGGATTTTGTCTCTCCGGGCAGGGTGGCCACAACGTAGGTCGGCGCCACGGCCTCGGGCTGTCCCGACTGGCCGAACAGGTCGCGCGCGATCTCCCATATATCTTCTTTGTTGTAGAACACCTGAGGGTCGCGCATGTGGAAGACCCGATACGCCTCTGCCTGGGTGCGAAAAAGGGCCTCCGGATAGCGCGCGTGGCGGCGCAAATCGGCGGGCATTTCTGACGCAGGCTTGAACAGCTTGGGGAACAGTTTCTGGTAAGCCTGAATGATCGGGTCTTCGGGATCGAATACATACAAAGACATTTTTCCCGTGTAGGCATCCACCGTGGCTTTCACCGCATTGCGAATGTAATTCGCACCGTCCTCCACTCCGGTTACGGGAAGCGCAACCGAATAGGGATGAGAGAGAGAAGTGGTGTAAGCGTCCACCATCCAAACCAGCCGGCCGTCATCTGTAATCACCAGGTAGGGGTCCTCATCCCAGTGCAGGAAACCGGCCAGATGTGTCAGTCGCGCCTGCACTTTGCGATAAATCATCATCCGGCTCTGCCCGGTCAGATACCCGGTGAAAACGATGTTCGGCTCGCCCTGGGAAATTGCGGCGGCAAGCTTCAGAAGAAAAGAGCCGACAGGAAAACCGCCGGTGCCCTGATAGGAGGAATATTTGTTCTGGTCGCCGGAAGGATAATCAAATTCTTCGCGGGCCGTGTGGACAAACACAGGGTCCTGGGTCTTCTCGCCGAAATAAATTTCCGGACGATTCAGCTGAAACCCCGGCGATTTGATCTCCGGAGGCGCGTTCTCGATGAGCAGGACAGGCAGGCCATCCGGCGTAATCTTATTGACCTCGGCCACGACCACTCCGAAGCCGTGGGTGTAAATGAAACGCGGATTGATCCAGCTCTCGCTCGCCTCGGCGGACAACTGGGTTACGTCAATCTCTCGGGGAGACAGCAGAACCTGTTTAATGCGGCCATCAATGAAGTAGCGGTCAACGTCGGTGTCGGGAAATGTGTAGTACGGTCGTAGAGCTTGAATCTGAGTAATCGTTGCGCCGTAGGCCCGCAGGTCCCAGAGTCGCGCATTGGCGAGCAGCGTTGCGTCCTGAACAGGGTCGACCACGCCCTGGCCGGAAGGTGTGAAAGCCCGTTCGGTAGCGTTTCGATTGAGGCCAAAGGCAGCGGTGGTCGCCTCGATGTGGCGCTCGATGTAGGGCCGCTCGATCGAGATCTCATTTGGCCGTACGTAGACGGCGCGAACGATGGCCGGCACTGCCAATTGCAGGACAAAACAGGAGATCACCAGTGCGGCCGCGAGCTTGAACTTCGACATCCAAACCAGCGGCAGCGCCCCTAACGGCGAAACGATGAGGAGCCATCGCAATGGGAGCGTGACCTTTTCGTCCACGTAGTCGGCGCCAGTCATGAAGGCGTGGGTCTTAAACAGAAGTTCAAAGTTGCCCAGGTAGATCCAGGCCGCGAAACCAAGCAATATAATCACGGCCAGCATGCGCACGAACGAGTTGCGCGAGGCACCCGGCAAGCGCAGGTATTCGCCAAAATCAATGGGCCTTCCTGATCCATCGATCAGGCGGCCATAGCGAACCCGTTCGGACAACTGCCAGCCGCGAGCCGTGCCCCAGAACAACAGGGCGGAAAGAATCGCCAAGCCGAACAGAAAACCGAGCAGGTCCGAGTAGAAGGGCAGGTCGAAAAGATAGAACGGCAGCGGGCGGGAAAAAACGTGGTCCTGCCAGGCTTCCGGAGGCGCAGCGAGCCCGCGCGACCCGAAAAAGCGCATGACGGTCCAGAAGTCGATCGCTGCGGACGCAAACCAAATGGCGACCAGGGCCAGGGCCACTGACACCAGGCGCGGATAGAGGGGGTAATCGCGCTGACGGATGCCGGCGAAGTGCAGACCACGCGCATGCGCCACGTAGAATGCGATGAATGCCAGCAGGGCACCCACCGCTGTGGGAGCAATGCTGTACCACAGCATGCTGACCCACGTATCAACCTGCCCGACTTCTTTCCACCAGTTGTACTCAATGATGAAATTGGCCAGTGTCGGTACTGCCCACGCGAGAAATGCCAACGCGACGATTACAAGAATGAAAATGCGGATCTGGGAAGGACGCATAGAGGCGATCTTTGAGTGTCCAGCAATCGCGCCGCTTCGAGGCCAAGCGGACACATCTTGAGCGACACGGCATCGATAATAGTGCGGATGATGGTAAGCGTATCACACGCTCGATGTGGAGCGAGAAGGGCTGCCGGGAGCCTGGGCGATTGATAGCCGCTCGGCTCTTCTGAAATCCGAGGAATGGCGCAGTAGAAGCATTGCAGCACGATGCTCGGAATCAAATCCGCCTGAGTGATTTTTGACAGCAAGATCCGGAGTGCGAGGCGCACGAGCAAGCCTTACACTACGACCACGGTTTGAATGGTTCTTGGAGGGTATTCATGGATGCCAATGAGTTCCGGGAAATGGGGCACCAGGTAGTCGATCGGCTAGCGGAGTATTTCGATCACATCGAGGAGAGACGCGTGTTTCCTGACGTTGAGCCGCGAACGGTGGAGGAGCTATTCCGCGGTCCGCTGCCCCAGCAGCCAGCCTCGCCGCAAGCGGTGCTCGGCGAAATTGAAACCAATCTGCTTCCCTACTGTACTCATACTGGGCATCCCGGCTACATGGGGTTGATAACACCCTCGCCGAACCCGATGGGTGTCATCGCCGATTTCATCTGCTCGGCCATCAACCAAAACCTGGGAGCGTATTCCATCGGTCCTTCTGCCGTGGAGATGGAACGCCAGGTGGTGCGTTGGCTCACCGATCTGTGTGGCTACGATGAGCATGCAGGAGGCAACCTGACCAGCGGCGGGATGATGGCCAATTTTATCGGCCTGAAGCTGGGGCGGGATGCGGTGACACACGATCGAGCGCAGCACGAGGGAATCGGCAAGGGCTGGGCGGTGTATGTGTCGGAAGAACGTCACGTCTCGATTGACAAGGCGGTGGACGCGATCGGCCTGGGACGGGATGCACTGCGTCCGCTGCCCACGGAAGCAAATTTCCAGGTCCGGCTCGACCCGCTCGAAGCTGCAATTGCTCACGATAAGCAGAAAGGCATCCGGCCGATGTGCGTAGTGGGGGTGTTCGGAACAACCAACACCGGCGCGGTCGATGACATCCGCGAGTTGCGTCGCATCGCCGATCGTGAGGGCATGTGGCTGCACGCCGATGCCGCTTACGGCGGCGGCATGCTGTTGTCGCACGAATGGCCAATGCGCAATCGCGGGCTTGAATTAGCTGACTCGATCACCATTGATCCGCACAAGTGGTTCTACGCTCCGCTCGATGCCGGGGCGGTGTTGGTCAAAGACCACCGGCGGCTTACCGCGTCCTTCGGCATGAAGCCCTCCTATCTCACCGACGAACTGGATGAAGCCAACGAGCGTTACCAGTTCTACGTGCATGGCTTCGAGCAGTCGCGGCGTTTTCGCGGCCTGAAGGTATGGATGAGCTTCAAGCGGTACGGGGCACGCCAGATCGGCGAATGGATCGATAACAACGTGCGCCAGGCAAAACACCTTTACTCCTTGGCTGCGGCGCATACGGAGTTCGAGGCCGCCACCAATCCACCCATGTCGGCAATCTGTATCCGATACAAGAACGGTGGATTGAGCGAGTCGCAGTCGAAACAGTTGCATGCCGAAGTGGCGCGCCGGGTAGAGCAGGGCGGTCGCTTCTGGATCTCAACTACGGAGCTGAAGGGCAAGTCGTGGTTCCGCATCAACCCGGTCAACTTCCGCACGCGCGAAAAGCACATGGATGAGTTGTTTGCACTGCTGCAGCAAGAGTGCCGCACGGTTTTACAAAGCAACGGTGTGCTCACGTAGCGAAAACGCTCTGCTGATTCGAGTCCGTTTGCCACCACAGACAATCCATATGCAAGCATGATCTTCACGCCAAACGCATTGACTGCGGCATTCCTCGTCGCGCGAGGCATTAGGCGCTGGATCTTTCACCTGGGCGGGCTCGGATTTATCCCGCTCGGACTGCTCGATAGCTCCGTCGTTCCCGTTCCCGGCAGCATGGATGTATTGACCATTGTCCTATCCGCCCGTCAGCGAGACTTGTGGCCGTACTACGCGGCGATGGCGACGATCGGGTCAGTGGTCGGGGCCCTGGTCACCTATCGTCTCGCCCGCAAAGGGGGGCAGGAGGCGCTGGCAAAAAGGATAAAGCCCAGTACTCTGGAACGGGTTCAGAACATGTTCCACCGATGGGGCCTGGGCGCGATCGCCATCCCTGCGATGCTTCCACCGCCGGTGCCGATGGTTCCGTTTGTGTTGGCAGCTGGGGCCACGCAGTACCCTGTCAAGAAATTTCTGTTTGCGCTTACTCTGGGACGCGCGGTCCGTTACTCGCTTCTGGCCTTTTTCGCGGCGCGCTATGGCCGACATGTACTCGCGTCTTTTGGGCGAGGCGGTCATCAGGCGCTCTACGTCGTAATAGGAGTGATTGCCGTAGGCGCCGCGGTGTGGTTTCTGGCTCTGCGAGCTACACAGCGCAATCCGGCGAAGGCTTGAGCCGAACCCGAAATGAGGCCCTCCCGGCAGGGTTTGTTCTATCATCCAGACGAACCTTAATCGCTGAACACGCGGGGTCCTGCTGATGCGCCCTTGGCTGGTTGCGCTCCTCCTGTTTTCTCTCTCCTCCATGGCCCAAACGAATCCGAGCACGCTGATTTTCTGGGAAGAAGGTTTCCCCACCGTTGATACGCTTGCACCTGATCGTGCCGCGCTCGCGGCGCTCCCCGATTCGCGGTTCGCCAACGCGCAGGAGCTGTCGGGCTTGCTGGCTTCCGCAGATACAAAGTTGCTCGTCTTGCCTACGGGTCCGCATTTCCCGAGGAGGCGTGGCCCGCGATCTACGCGTACCTGCAACGCGGCGGCAATCTGCTGACGCTGGGTGGGCGTCCGTTTTCGCAGGCAGCCTATCACGAATGCGATAACAAGAACGTCTGCACCTGGAAGCTGCGCTATCCGCGCAATGCCTGGGCGAAGGCGCTGTTCATCAACGACTACACCGAGACGCCGGGGCCGAAAAACTTGTCGACATTGGGCAATGCTGATCTGCCTGAAGTCACGCCGCCGTCACTCTTGTGGAAACGCTCATGGAGCCCGACCGTGCGCCTCAGTGCTGAGGGCCTATATCCTCGCATCGGTACCGCCGGCACCATCGACACGCGCCTCGACACCCTCGTCTGGTTCCAGGATGGCGATGGCCACAAACTCGCTGCGCCAGTCATCGAGCTTGACCACATCAAGAACAATTTTGTCGGCGGACGCTGGGTGCTGGTTTTGGCCGAGCTCGAACGTCCGCTGGCGCCCGCAGATTTAGACAGGCTGGGACAGCGTGCGCTCGAGGGTGCGCGCGAAATGGTCGTGCAGCCCACCACCGCGCTCTTCTTGCCCGCCGAGACCCCGAGCTTCGAAGTCCGCGTGAACCGCTTCGCCGCCAAGCCTGCTGGGCTGCAGCTCGAGTTGACCGACTCCGCCGAGAGCGGCTCGCCGGTGAGGCAGTCATTTCCGCTCGACATCGCGCAGTATCCATTCATCTCCAGCGTTCAGATGCCCGCACAGCCGCAACTCGGGCTACACACCGTAACAGCCAGGTTCATTGACGGCAACACGGTGGTCGCGCAATACCGCACCGGCTATTGGGTGCGCGACGAAGAGCGGCTGCGTTCAGGTCCGAGAGTCACACTCGACAAAGATTTCTTCCTGGTCAACGGCAAGCCGCAGCCCATCG